>Ga0335083_10010514_pt1 | contig 11172 bp, 11 predicted proteins | sample Lox_Sample_42_FD_206716 | JGI IMG/M metagenome (GOLD analysis project Ga0335083, IMG submission 206716) | Soil microbial communities from Loxahatchee National Wildlife Refuge, Florida, United States - Lox_Sample_4.2 | ecosystem: Environmental > Terrestrial > Soil > Wetlands | place: USA... | reverse complement strand
AGTGCCATCGGAGCTGAAACTTAACGAAACCGTCCGCAGCTCTGTCGCCGCTCAAGCCCTGATCGGTGAACATCCCAGCATCGTAAAGCTGCGCCAACTGCTTCGGAGGGTCGCCGTTACCGATGCGACGGTGCTGATCAGCGGTGAAAGTGGCAGCGGCAGAGAGATAGTCGCTCAAACGATTCACGCACACTCCAACCGGCGCAATTGAGCCTTCGTGCCGGTGAATTGCGCGGCCATTCCGCACGAACTGCTTGAATCCGAGATGTTCGGTCACGAGCGCGGGGCCTTTACCGGGGCAGCCGGCGCCCGCCATGGTCTCTTCAGCAGCGCCGATGGCGGCACGATTTTCCTCGATGAAATTGGCGAGATGCCGCTTGGGCTCCAGGCCAAGTTGCTGCGCGTGCTCGAAGACGGCGTCGTTCGACCCGTAGGTTCGGATCGCTCAGCCCGGGTCGACGTACGGGTCATATCGGCCAGCAATGTCGACCTTACCGCCGCAGTGCGTCGCGGCACCTTTCGCGAGGATCTTTTTTACCGCCTTCAGGTTGTACCGATTGTTATTCCACCGCTGCGTGAGCGGCGTTCCGATATTCCACTGCTGATAGAATATTTCCCCGATCGTATCCGCGAGCGCTCACCGGGCCGCTCTTGGACGGTAACTCAGGAGGCGATGGTCCATCTCTGGTCCTACGATTGGCCGGGCAATGTCCGCGAACTCGAAAACATGGTCGAGCGGTTGGTGATCCTGTGTGAAGACAGCATCATCGATACTTCGATTTTGCCGGCGAACTTGGTCAGTCGGCCGCGCGCCAGTGACAGCCGGATTCAGACTACGCTTGGCGAAAAGGGTGTGAATCTGAACGCGATCGTGCGCGAACTCGAAGGTCGGATGATCAACGAGGCGCTCAAGCAAACGGGAGGAAACAAACAGGCGGCTGCGCGCCTGCTTGGACTTAAGCGGACTACCTTTGCGGCCAAGCTCCGGCGATGCGGCGTTATCGCGCCATACACCTCAAGCGGGGAAGAAGAGGCCTGAGGCACAGGGGGGACACTATGGAACAGCTCCGTCAGACTGCACAGATCATGGTCGTCGATGACGATCCCGATACCGTCTCGGCCCTCGCGCGCCATCTCCAACGCGAAGGTTATGTAGCGGTCGAAGCTATTTCTGGTTCAGAATGTCTACGGATCGTACGCGAACATCCGGTCGATGTAATACTGCTCGACCTGATGATGCCAGGGATGGACGGCTTCGAGGTCTGTCGGGCGCTCAAGAGTAATCCAAACACGGCTTCGATCCCGATAATCATGATTACCGCCCGCGACGATATGGACGCGCGCAAAGAAGGCATGCATCTCGGCGTCAGCGAATTTCTCGCCAAGCCCGTCTTCCGCCGCCAACTGGCTAACCGTATCCGTGCTCAGCTCGAAGGGCTTGCCGCCCCACGTGCGACCGAAGCGGCGCTCAATCGGCTCAACGCCCGCAATAACGGCAGCAGCAAGTAGTCCGTCCTATTCCTTGATTTTCAGCGCTTGGGAAGGGCACTTGGCGATCGCGCCGCGCAGCTCTGCCTCACTCGCTGCCGACGGGTCGATCACGAACTTCCCGCCTTCCACCTTAAACACCTGCGGGAGTGTTTTCACGCAGTTGCCGGAGTGGATACAAGCCTTACTGTCCCACGTTACTTCTAGCGCCATTTGCCGATCCTCCTTGGTGAAACCTCGCATGATCTCGCCGCCGGAACTAACGATAGCACCTGCTCACCCGTTACCGGTGATTTAGTAAGACCGCCGCCACCAGTATTCCAGCGATAAAAAGAAAGACGAAGGCGGTGAACTTCCGTGATGCCTCTTCGCGAAAGCGGGGCCGTCTAAAGCCCATTCGCAGGCCTTCGCTGATCGGAACATTGATAGGATCCTTGTGCTCGCCAGGGTCTTGATAGTCGTGTTCCACGGCTTGCTATAAGCTCACCCACTTCGATTCGAGATCGCTAAGCATTGCTGACGCTGTGGTCCTCGCTTCTCCGCCGGTCAACCGCTCCACTTGTCCCAGTGAATTACCTCGGCAATCGGCTTGCGCTTAACCTTCACGAAATCGTTCTGCGGCCAACCTATTGGGATCATAACGCCAAACTTGATCTCCTTGGGAATGCCCAGGAGTTCACGCAGCTCATTCTCCATAAACATATGGAAAGTAGTGAAGGTGGTGCCCAAACCGAGCGATCGCGCCGCGACTATCAGGTTCTGCGCCGCTGGGTAGAGCGCTGACCAGACAAACTGCTCCATCGGTCCGTTGGGAGGATAGGCGACCGGACCACAGACGAAAATAATGGCGGGAACTTCATTCAGCGTCTCGGCCAAATGCATCGCGCCTGCGATCATCTTGCTGGGCTGGCGGCCGGTCGTTGGCAGTCCCGTTGCCATCGCCTTGAATCCCGGCACGAGTAGGTCGCGGATTTTCCGCCTTGATTCAGAGTTGCGTACAACGATGAAATCCCAATGTTGGCTGTTGCCGGGGCTCGATGCTCGAGTAGCGGCATAGATCACACGCTCGATTAATTCCTGCGGCACCGGATCGGGCTTCAAATAACGCGCTGCGCTGCAGGTTTCCATTACTTCTATGACGTCCATACCTGTCCCCCTTGGCACCGCTCAGGCGCCCGATACGGTTCCCACAAGGATAAGCTATCTGCATTGACCGTAAGGCTTACGCGAACAGCCTCCTCAGTTGTCTCGAACAACCTCATCAGCGTGTCGAGCGCCGTCGCCTTTTCTTCTGATGCGAAGTTTTCCATAAAACCTAAGTGGATTGATAACGGAAGCAGCCTCGAATCATCTGCCGAGAAAAATCGCAGCTAGGATTATTCCGGCGAAAAGCAGGAATACCAGCGAGGTGAACCAATGGGGAGCGCTGTGTTGGAATCGAGGTCGGCGGGAGCCAAAGTAAAAACTGCTGTGAGAGTTAACGGGTTCCTGCCAATGGCTGGTTCCGCTATCAACCCACTTCATTCGAGGCGAGATGCCGTGACGAGACTGCATCCCGGATCCTCGCGTTACGCCGTTTCGAACAACTTCATCAGCGTGTCGAACGCTGCGGGTGGGTGCTTTGCCGTTTCGAGATTGTGAGTGACGTGGACCGCTGAGGCCATCCCCGCCAACGCGACATCAATTCCCGGCGTCGATCGAACGAACTGCAAGGCACGCTGCGCATCCGAGTTCATACCAACGAAAGTTTCATCGATAATCGACGGCAGCTTGTTCGTGAGCTGACCTTGAAGCAGCGACGCACTGGCGCAGACCCCGATTCCCAACCGCGCCGCGCATGCGAGTAGACTTCCGGTCCCGCCGCCCGGCAAGGGCTGATTTTGTACGGTTAGCGCCTCAGCCATCGCAAGGTTGTAGGGCAGTTGGACCACGCGGAAATGATGGTTCTCGCCGCCCGCCTCGCGCGCGACCTCGACAAGTTCCAGCAGCGACACGTATGAGCGATCCTTCTTCGGCACACGGAACGCGTTCCACGTCGCCACGCCGTAGAGCTTGATCCGGCCTTCACTCACCGCCTGTTCAAAAAAGCGGAAGGCCCGGGCGATACGCTCACGGAAATCGGCTCGATTGACCGCGGCAAGCTGTGTTTCAGGATTGTGCAGATAATAGATATCGATCGTCTCGAGCCCAAGGTTCTGTCGGCTTATCTCAACCATCGAGTTGAGGTACCGCGGCGTGATGCAGTGTGAGCCCTGCACGATATCCGCGTTCGAGACGATACCTGGTTTCAGAAAATGCTCTTCAAACCAGGCCCGCGGATTCGGTGGCATCTCGCCGTCGAAGGTCAGATAGCCGCCCTTTGTCGCGACAACGATTTCCTCCCGAGTAATCTTCCCTTCACCGATAAGTTCTGTGAGCACCTGACCGATGACGCGTTCGCTGCGTTGAAAGCGGTAGTTAACCGCCGTATCGACGATATTGACGCCGCCCAAAAGTGCGGTGTGCAAAGTCTCGGCGTAGGCCGCGTCCATTGCCGCGTCGCCCTCGCCCAGATAGGTGCCCATCCCGATCGACGAGACCGTCAGGCCGGCTAATGCCCTGTAGTTTTCAGGATAATGAGCGAAACGCGCCCCGTATCCGGCGGTTCCCTCGCTGGTTGCACATCCGCTTATCACTCAGCCACATCCCCCTTCGTCAGCCGATCAGCTATTGCCGGAAAAGCTCTGTGGGCTTATCGATGGCTCGTAGAGAACCTGAATTACGTTGTTGTCCGGATCGCGAATATAGAACGAGACCGACCCGTCTCGATGTCGCGCCAAAGGCTTCGCGACAGTAATCGAATTAGCCTGAACCCATCGAAAGGCCTCCTCGACTTCGGCTATAGAGGCGACGATGAAGCCAAGATGATCGAGTGCTTGATGCGTCGGGTCGCCGGCGTCACCTCGATGAAGTGCCAGGTTGTCACATCCGGAGCTGAGATACGCGGCGTCAGCGTCAGGTTGCCAAACGAGGCGCATACCAAAGACCTTCGTATAGAAATCCTTGGCGCGCTCCACGTCGGCGACGCGTAGGGCAAGATGGCGAAGTCCGCGATGGGCTATCACAATTCCCTCAACGCCTTCGAAGTTATCGCGGCTTGTAGCCGAGGACACCCCAAATCGGATCTGACGGCGGACCGTTGCGATGACTCATGTCGATGACCTCGATATTCTCAAATGCGCCGCTCTGAGCAAAGTATTGTTTTACAATTTCCACGCGATTTTCTTCGCTCGATCCTCGCCATAAAGCTACGGCCTTGGTCGGGAACATTCGATTGGAAAAGGTCGTGATGAAGCAACCGCCGGGTCGCAGAACACGCGCGGTATCTGCAAAAAGCGCAATCGGATTGGTCAGGTACTGCACCGATACCGTCATAACGGCAGCATCGAAGGATTGGTCAGGGAAGGGCAGGCGCGGGTTGCGGTTAACGTTATGGACCACGATCTCATTAAGCGCAGTATTATCTTCCATTTCCTCGCGGTTCATCCCCAGACCCGTGACGTGCGAGGGATGCATCCGCTCAGGCAGATGGGATCGCCAACTACTCATCAAATCGAGAATTTTGCTCCCCTCCGCGATTCGCGACGCGTAAATTTCGCCCGCGGCCGCTATCGCCCCGTCGTCGATATGGACAACGCGGCGCGGCACGCTATAAAAGTCCTCGTCTTCGCTCTCGTCGATTCGCGCAAACCAGTTCGGCCGATCCGCTTCCGCCATTTCGCTAACCTCTCGATGCGAGTTACCGGCAACTTAGATGATAAATCAAGGGCGATTACGAGTCGGTCGGCAATTCCAAACGCCGTTGACTTTGTTCTTGCCTCGGCTCTAAATTAAAACAGTTTTCCAGAATGGGCCGGGTCTTCCTTCCTGAGATCGGACCGCTAAAGCACGTAAAGGTTACGTACAGTGGTGCGCCGCGAAAAGACAAACTACGTTATCCAATCAGTTGCGCACTCTCTCGACGTGCTCGAACAGTTTTTCGGCGACGTTGATGAACTTGGCGTCACCGAACTATCGAAGCGACTTAAGCTCCATAAAAACAACGTCTTCAGATTGCTCGCGACGCTTGAAGCCCGCGGATATATCGAGCAAAACCGCTCCAGCGAGAACTATCGTCTGGGCATCAAATGTCTCCATCTTGGCCGTCGGTATATCCACCATATGGGTCTGGTGAAGCAGGCACGTCCGATTCTGACCGAAGTCGCGAAACGCTGTCACGAAAGCGCGTTCGTAGCGATAGCGCGCCGCGATGGTGTCGTGCCGCTCGAAGCTTCCGAGCCGCAGGATCAGATGGTGCGGATCATGTCTCCAGTAGGACAGACGTTGCCGTTCCATTGCACCGCCGTCGGAAAGACTCATTTGGCGTTCGAACTCGATGAGCAAGTCCGCTCGGCTCTGCCGGAGCATCTGGAACGCTTCACCTCGCGCACGCTGATCGAGCGGAATCAGTTATTCGAACAGCTCAATGCGATTGCCCGCGATGGCTACGCGACCGATAACGGCGAATTTTTCGAAGATATCGCTTCGGTTGCGGTGCCAATTCGCGATTACACGCGATCAGTCGTGGGTTCCCTCGCGATCTCGGGTCCGTCGTATCGCGTCTCGACTGAACGGATCGCTACCGAACTCGCGCCAATCGTGCTCGACGCCGGTCGCGAACTATCCCATCGCCTCGGCTTCAACGAGTAAGGCTTAAAGAATCTCCTCCACACCTTTTTGAACCGGTGAGTAAACATGAGCCGTGTCGACAGCTCCGGGCGAGGTTAGGCTACGAGTCGGCCGTATCTCTCGCCTCTGTCTTTTCGTCAGTGTAATCTCTATATTCCCTCATTCGGAGTTACACCAACGTGAAGATTTTAGTCCCGGTTAAGCGGGTGCCTGATCCCGCGACAACGATCCGCGTTCTGCCGGATGGCTCTGGTATCGCCACCGACAATGTCAAATGGGTGATCAACCCCTTCGATGAAATCGCTATCGAAGAAGCTCTGCGGATCAAGGAAAAACAGGCTTCAAGCGAGGTCGTGCTGGTCTCAGTTGGCCAGACAACCTGGCAGGAACAACTGCGCACCGGTCTCGCGATGGGTGCCGACCGTGCGATCCTGGTCAAGGCGGATAACGCCCTCGATCCGCTGGCGATTGCTCGCGTAATCGCGAAGGTTGCGGAGACCGAGAAGCCCGAGTTGATTATTCTTGGGAAACAAGCGATCGACGACGATTCGAATCAGGCCGGACAGATGATCGCCGAGATGCTCGGATGGCCGCAGGCCACGTTCGCCTCGAAAATCGAGTTCGGCGACAAGTGCTCAGTCGTGCGCGAAGTCGACGGCGGTCTCGAAACGATCGCTTTCCCGTTGCCCGCGGTGATAACTACCGACCTGCGTCTGAATGAACCGCGCTACGCCTCGTTACCCGGCATCATGAAGGCGCGCAAGAAACCGCTGAGTGAAATCGCGGTCGATAGCCTCGGCGTCGATCTCACGCCCAAGCTGAAGGTGAAAACCCTCAAGGCGCCGGAAAAACGGCAGGCTGGACGCAAGCTCGGCTCGGTGCAGGAGCTGGTCGCGGCGCTGCATACTGAAGCGAAGGTTATCTGATCATCAAAACCGCCAGCGGCGCGATTCGTACGCGTTCCCGCTGTCTGGAGCTGACTTAAATGGGTGATGTACTAGTTTTTGCCGAGCACAAGCACGGCAATTTTCCGAAGAGCACATTGGTTGCGATCAACGCGGGCCTCGAGATGGCGCGCAAACGGAGCGGCAACTGTATCGCGGTAGTTACCAGCGATAGTTGCGATGCGCTTGCCGGCGAGATTGCCAAGTACGGCGTGAGCAAAGTTATCGCGGTTGAAGATGCACGACTCGCGAACTACCTCGCCGACGCGAACGCGCAGGCACTGGCGGGGCTCGTGCGCAGCGCTGGCGCCGAGACGATTCTCGCGACGGCCACCGCGATGGGCAAAGACCTGATGCCGCGAATCGCAGCGCGCCTGAACGCTCCGATGGCCTCGGAGATCGTCGCCATCAATGACGATGGCACTCTGATTCGTCCGATGTACGCCGGTAACGCGCTCGCTACAGTCGAACTCGACGGACCTGTTCGCGTCGTTACAGTTCGCGGTACTGCCTTCGATGCGGCAGCGGCGACGGGTTCGGCTGCGTCGGTCGAGAAGGTTAAGCCGGAATTCGATGCGCCCGGGCTCAAGATGGAGTTCGTGGCCTTCAACGAGATCAAGAGCGATCGTCCGCAGCTCACGGAAGCCAAGATCATCGTCTCGGGTGGCCGCGGCATGAAGTCGGGCGAGAACTTTAAGACGGTGCTGGAACCGCTCGTCGACGAGATGGGCGCTGCGATGGGCGCGAGCCGTGCGGCGGTCGATGCGGGCTTCGTCCCGAACGATCTTCAGGTCGGCCAGACCGGCAAGGTCGTCGCGCCGGAACTCTACGTCGCAGTCGGCATCTCCGGCGCGATTCAGCATCTGGCGGGTATGAAGGACTCCAAGACGATCGTCGCGATAAACAAGGACGAAGAAGCGCCGATCTTCAGCGTCGCCGACTTCGGCCTCGTTGCGGATCTCTTCAAGGCCGTGCCCGAGATGACCGAAGAGGTCAAAAAGCTCAAGCACTAGTCTTTTCCCTTTGTTCGTTTGAATCGGCTTCTTGTCCCGCGGCAGGAAGCCGATTTTTTTTACCCATTTCTTACGCCCTCCGAACGAAGATATAAACGCTTGGCGCTTTTGGTCGCGATGCGGTAAGTCTGGGCAAGTGTCGTCGGGCGCGAACCGCTCGATTCGATCGATTGGCGCTTCGGCCGCCGAGGAGGGTGTTGCTTGAAATTCGGACTCTTTTACCAGCTTCCCTGTGCACCGGATCAGTCAGCGGCGGATCGCTATCGCGAGACGATCGAGCAAATCACCTTCGCCGACGAACTCGGCTTTGATATCGCCTGGCTCGCCGAACTTCATTTCTTCAAGCCTTTCTCGATTATGCCGGCACCGCTGCAAATCGCAGTGGCGACGGCACAGCGTACGCGCCGGATTCGCTTCGGCACGGGCGTAACCCTGCTGCCCTTCCATCACCCGCTGCGGGTCGCCGAGGAAGCCGCTGTCGCCGATATCCTGACTGGCGGACGGCTCGATTTGGGCGTCGGTCGCGGCACGATCGCAGTCCATTTCCGCGGCTATGGTGTCCCGCGCGACGAAAGCCGTGAACGCTTCGAAGAGAGCCTCGCGATTATCCGCAAGGCCTGGGAAAACGATAGCTTTTCCTACGAAGGCCGCTTCTACCAGGTTTCCGAAATCTCTGTTGCGCCGAAACCGCTGCAAAAGCCCCATCCGCCGCTGCGGATCGCCGCGAACAGTCCCGACACAGCCGACTTCGCCGGTTCGCATGGCTACGACGTGATGGCGGCGTCGCCGATCAATCCGATTCCCCGCTTCTATGAGCATGTTGCGCGCTATCGTGACGCTCGCGCCAAAGCTGGGTTTGATTCCGCTGCGGGCGACGTCGCTGGACTCTTTTTCTGCTCAACCGGAGCGAATATCGAATCGGTGCGCGCTGAGTATGAACCCTCCGTGATGCACTATTTCCGTACAATTGGCGCTCAGGCGATGCTCGGTGACAAGGGGCAATACGAAGGCACTTATCAGTACCTTAAGGAAGTGCGCGAGCGCGCCCTGAGCATCAAGTGGGACGAGATCAACAGTTCGATGGCGATTTTCGGATCGCCCGAGGAGTGCGTCCAGCGAATCGGCAACGTCTATGAAAAGTCGCGAATCAATCAGCTCGGATGTTGGTTTAATCCGGGCGGCCGCATCCCCCATCGTGATGTGTTGGCCGCGATGGAACGTTTCGCGTCGAAGGTAATGCCGTCCGTGCGCGGACTGGGTAGCTGAGTTTCGCTTTCAGCAAGGGCGAGGGTGCGGATATCGACTGGCTGCGGCTTTCCTCAAGCCGCTATAGAATCGGTTCCACCGCGTTTCGCTGTCCGCGCTATCTTCAAGCGGCGGCGGGGGCGGGCGCGACTTCGAAAGCGCCCGTCGCCAATGCATCGGATGATCGCAACACGATCTTGGCGCCTATTAGACGCTCGGCTCGTTCCAGTTCCTTCGACCCAGCGTCGTAGAGGAAACGCGCCACGGCGGGATTAACCTTTACCACGAGCATATCCGTCGCCGGACGCCGCGCTGCGGTCCGCTGAATTCCGCGGATAACGTCCGCAGCCAGCGTCGGCACTGATTTCACCACGCGGCGACCCTCGCAATGTGGGCACTGCTCAGTAAGCATTTCTTCGAGACTCTCTCGCGTGCGCTTACGGGTCATCTGGACCAGACCCAGCTCCGAGATCTTCAGCACCGAACTGCGGGCTTTGTCCTTCTTGAGCGCCTGAGAGAGCGCCTCGCTGACCTTCTTACGATCAGCGTCGCGCGTCATATCGATGAAATCGACGATGATAATGCCGCCGATATTGCGCAGGCGAAGCTGCTTCACGACCTCATCGGCAGCTTCGAGATTCGTGCGCAGCACCGTCTCGTCCTGATTGGTTTTGCCGACAAAACGCCCCGTATTCACGTCGATCGCGGTTAGGGCTTCCGCCTGATCGATTACGAGATAGCCGCCTGATTTCAGCCAGACCTTGCGATCGAGTGCGCGATTAATCTGATCTTCGATCTGGTAGTGGTCGAAAATCGGCTCGGATGCGTCGTAAAAGGAAACGCGATTCCGCAACCGCGGCATATAGGTCTGCACGAACTGGACGATCTTGCCGTAGGTCGTCGCGTCGTCGCATCGCAGCCGTTCGACCTCGCTCGAGAAGAGATCGCGCACAATTCGAAGCGACACTTCGAGGTCGTCGTAGAGCAGCGAAGCGGGTCGCGATGAATCTGCGCGCTTGTTGATCGTCGACCAGAGCTTCGTCAGAAAGGCGACGTCACGCTGAATATCGCGCTTGCTCACACCCTCGCAGGCGGTGCGCACGATAAAGCCGCCCTGTGGTGGGGCGAGCTCCTTAACGGCCGAACGCAGCCGCGCCCGCTCTTCGGCACTCTCGATTCGGCGCGAGATACCGATCTTGCCGCTGGTCGGCATATAGACCAGATGCCTGCCCGGCAGCGAAATAAAGGAGGTCAGGCGCGCTCCTTTGGTGCCCATCGGCTCCTTGGCGACCTGAACGATAATCTCCTGACCGCGCTTGAGTTGCTGCTCGATCGGAAGGCGACTGCGCTGATGGTTGGCGCGTCGTCGCCGCCCTCGACGTCGCTTCTGTGGTGCTTCACCTTCAGCTGAGGGCTCTTCTTCGAGCGATTCGAAGTCGGTTTCGGGCTCAATCGAGTCGTCGGGCTCCTCCAACGTTTCGTCGGCCACCGGCGCCAGGTCCTCTTCGACCAGATCGGTCTCGACCTCTTCGTCGATCTCCTCGGCCGCTGCAGCAAGGCCATCGCTCGCGCCGTGGAAATCGGAAACGTGCAGAAAACCGGCTTTTTCGAGCCCGATATCGACGAAAGCGGCCTGCATCCCGGGCAGCACCCGCGTCACTTTGCCCTTGTAAATGTTCCCCGCGAGGCCGCCGCGCTGGTTGCGCTCAAGATAAAACTCGGCAAGTCCGCCATCTTCAAGCAGCGCAACCCTCACTTCGAGAGCCGAAGCATTA
>Ga0335083_10010513_pt1 | contig 11173 bp, 10 predicted proteins | sample Lox_Sample_42_FD_206716 | JGI IMG/M metagenome (GOLD analysis project Ga0335083, IMG submission 206716) | Soil microbial communities from Loxahatchee National Wildlife Refuge, Florida, United States - Lox_Sample_4.2 | ecosystem: Environmental > Terrestrial > Soil > Wetlands | place: USA... | reverse complement strand
GTCCCTCGCGCGTCATCATGCCGATGATGACCCGGCCGATCCCCACCGCGTCGGCGATCGCCGACCCCGACATGCCGGCGAAGATCACGTTGGAGACCACGTTGACGTGCCCGAGGCCGCCCCGGAAGCGTCCGACCAGCACCAGGCAGAACTTGAGCAGCCGGTCCGTCAGACTGCCGGTATTCATGAGGTCGGCCGCGAGGATGAACAGCGGCACGGCGAGCAGGACGTAGCTGTTGTACAGACCGTTGAGGATTTGTTCCGCGGCGGTGCCGAGGTCCAGACCCGCGAACGCGAGATAGAACACGGACGCGGCAAGCATCGAGAGGCCGATGGGCAGCCCGAGCACTGCCAGCGACACCAGCACGATGATGCACATCGTGAAGGGGGTCATGCCAGGGGCTCCTCCGGCTTCAATTCCTCGTCCACTTTCCGGGGGCGGCGGATCGCGAGCACGGCCAGGCGGATGTGCTTGACGATTACGACGGCAACGAAGACGAGGTAGATCGAATAGAGGATGTCGAAGCGAACGTGCAGATAAGCGGAGTGCTCGCGTTTCATGAACGCGATGTAGCGCCAGGTGGCCGGGATGGATATCGCCAGGAGGACGATCAGCGCGACGCTGGAGACGACCACGAAGACTCGTCGAACGCCTCGCGGCACGGCAGAGTAAACGATGTCGAAGCGAACCTCTTCCGCGTCGGAGAGCAGGAACGCGGCGCTCCACAGGACCACCCAGACCCAGCAGAGCACGGTTACCTCTTCCGTCCAACCCAATGGACGGTTAAGGACGTAGCGAAAGAAAATCTGCAGCAGAAAGCAGACGAACATCGTCGCCATCAGCGCGACGGCGACGTTGTTCGCCAACGACCGGAGCGGCCGCAGGAAAGCCGGCTCGCGCACTCGGCTCAACGGCAAGTGCGGCTACAGCGCATTGATCCGCTCGAGCGCGCCCTTGGGCCAATCCTGCCCGTACTTGTCGACGTACTTCTTCTGCGCATAGGCCCGGAACGCATTCAAGTCGGGAGTGTAGACTTTCTTGCCCTGCGCCTTCAGGAAGTCGACGACCTCCTTCTCCAGACCGATGTACTTGGCGGTGTAGTCGTCCATCGCCTTCTCGGCCGCAGCCTGGAACTGGCCTTGCTGCGCGGGAGACATCGCGTCCCAGACTTTCTTCGAAACGGCCATCACGTCGTAACCGACCACGTGGCCGGTAAGCACGAACTGCGTGGTCACTTCGTAGAACTTCATCACCTTCGTGGTGACGAGGGGATTGTCCTGGCCGTCGATGACACCGGTCTGCAGAGCCGTGTAGACTTCCGCGAAAGCGACGGGCGTCGGGCTCGCGCCGATGGATTCGCCCAGGAACTGCCAGAACTCGCCCGGCGGCATGCGCAGCTTGATCCCGGCGAGATCGGCCGGCGTGCGAATAGTCTTGTCGGGCTTCAGGTTGACATGGCGGGATCCGAAGTACACGGGCGTAACGATCTGGATCTCCAGCTGGTCGCGAGCCATCTTGATGAAGTCGCGGCCGACGTCGCTTTTGAACGTCTTCCTCAGGTGGTCGGCGTCGCGAAACAGGTACGCCGAGGTCATCAGCGACCACGCGGGAAGCTGCTTGGAAATATCCTGCGGGGCGAGGTTGACCATCTCGAGGTTGCCGCGCTGAAGCGCGACCAGTTCCGTTCCCTGCTTGAACAGCGTGTTGGCCCAGTACGGCTCGAAATCGAAGCTGTCCTTGATGGACGCCGCAAACGCCTTATAGGCATCCGCACGCGGATCCTGCTCCGTGAACGCGCACGAAAACCGCAGCTTGGTCTTCCCCTGGGCAAGTGCGGCTGGTAATGCGCCGGCCGCCAACAGCGAGCCGGTCGCGACAAGGAATGACCGACGATCGAAACCAGAATCCATGACGCCTCCTCCTATTAGGTCGACGAGGAGAGAAACAATACCTCGCCGACGATTGACAATGGGATCCTATTGACTCTTGCTGCTCTTGTCTCGCTCAAGGCGCGGCGGGAGTGTAGGCCGGCGCCCCGGCCGATGCAGGCCGGGCACTGGTCCGCTTGGGCCGATCGTCGAGAAGGCTTTGCGCAACGCGGATCGCGAGCCGCGCCACCTCCTCCGGCCCGACCGCTTTGGTCAAAGCGACCCTCGGAATTTCCAGCGAGTACGGAATGTTCTCGGGCATGCAGGCGAGGATGCCGCGCACGTCGATGGTTCCTTCCCCAGGGAACAATCGCTCGTCCCGTGCGGTTCGGATGATGTCCTCGAGCGTCGGCGGACACTGCTTCTCGGCGTCGCACACGTGCGCGAAGCGAAACCACTCGCGCGGAAGCTTGCGGAGGTCGTCGCAGCTCGAGTCCGATCTCGCCATGTGCAGCATGTCGACCAGAATGGCCGCGTTCGAGCGGTTCACGGCGCGCACGATCCTCACCGCTTCGGCGAGCGTTCCAGTTTCGGTCCAGTGCGGAAACTCGAGATTGACGAAGACGCCGAGCGGCTTCGCGAGATCGCACAGCCGGGCAAAGCGCTCGGTCGCGCGCTCGCGGTCGGGATCGGGAAGCTGCGCGATGATATTGGTTGCGCCGAGCTCCGCGGTGGCGTGCAGCTCGGCGGCGAAGTCATCGGCGCCCAGCTTCGGGTCCATTCGAAAGAGTTCCACATCGAGCACGTCGATGCCTGTATCGTCGAGCCGCGTCTTGGTCTCCTTAAGCAATGCGCGATCGCGCGCCAGGTCGTACAACGGCTCAGAGGCGGTGACCCGGGTCATGCGCAGGCTCGCGTACCGGTAGCCGGTACGCGCGGCCACGTCGACCACCTGAGGCGGCGTGAGTGAGAGCACGGTCAGGTGAGCAAGTGAGTAGTCGTGTTTCATGGTTCCTCCTTCAGCGCTTTCGCGCCTACTAGGCGTGGACCGCCCCGCCGGTGCTCACGTGATGCACCTTCCTGCTCGGCGAGTAGATGTCCATGATGTTCCAGTGGCCCGCGGTGGGGACCGGCTCGTTCAGCATGGCGACGTCGATCACGAACGGCTTGCGCGACGCGATCGCGCGCTCGAGCGCAGGCTTGAACTCGGCCGCCGTGTTGATCTTCACGCCGTCGATGCCGTACCCCTTGGCGATCGCAGCGTAGTCTGGCGAGTACGGTTTGCCGTCCTTCTCGAACACCGTGCCGTATGTCGTGCCGTAGTGCGCCTTCTCGAGCCCGGCGATCGTGCCGAACGCGAAGTTGTTCATGACGATCCAGACCACCGGGATGTCCTGCTCGAAGGCGGTGGCGAGGAGCGCTGGGTTCTGGCCGAACCCGCCGTCGCCGACGAGCGCGACGACCACGCGGTCGGGCCGCGCGAGCTTCGCGCCGAGAGCCGCCGGCGCGCCGAAGCCCATCGTCGCGTAGCCGCCGGGCGTTAAGATCGTCCCGGGAGTCAGGATTGGGAACTGCTGGCCTACGCCGTTCTTGTTCCAGCCGACGTCGGTCGTGATCAGCGCGTCGCGCGGAAGCGCCGCCCGCACGTCGGCAAGGATGCGCTCGGGCCGCATCGGATACGCGTCGCTCTCCATGTGCTTGCGGTTGCCCTCGACGAACGCCGCGCGCACCGCGGCGATCTCGCTCGCCAGCGCTGGTCGCCGGATGCCGTCCGGGACAACCTTGCGCACCACGCGATTTAGCACGATGAGCGCTTGCTTCAGATCGGCGATGGCACCAAAGTCGACGGGGTAGTTGCGTCCAATCTCCGCCGGATCGACATCGATTTGGATCAGCTTCGTCGGCGGAATGTCGAACGTGTATTCACTCTCCCACGAGCTGCAATCCGCCTCCGAGAAGCGCGTGCCGAGCGCGAGAATCCAGTCGGCGCTCCGGCACTGGTTGTTGATGAACTTCGTTCCCCAGAAACCGGTCATGCCCAGCACGAACGGATGATCGTCGGGCAGTGCCCCCTTGCCCATCAAGGTGTGCGCGACGGGGATCTGCATGTGATCGACGAATTCGCGGAGTTCCTCGGTCGCGTCGGCAAGCATGATGCCGCCGCCGACGTAGAGCACGGGGTGCCTGGCCGACACGAGCCTCTTCACGATCTCGGCGGCGGTATCGTCGTCGAGCGAAGGCTTGCGCAGTTTTTTCGCGTTATGTCGCACCCGATCGAACAGCGCGACGTCGATCTCCTTGCTGAAGATGTCCATCGGCACGTCCACGAGCACTGGACCCGTACGTCCGCTCTCCGCGAGCGCAAACGCCTTGCCGATGACCTCGGGGAACAGATGCGGCTGGTCGACGCGCCAGGCGCGCTTGACGAAAGGCCGGTAGATCTCGTACTGCGACGCGTCTGCGTGGGCGTTGACCTCCTGGTGGGGATGCTTGCCGTGATAGTGCGTGGGGACGTCGCCGGCGATCACGACCATTGGGATCGAGTCCAGCGCGGCGTTCGCCACGCCGGTCGCCGCGTTCGTGAGCCCGGGGCCGAGGTGCGACAGCACCACCGCCGTCTGCTTCTTCGCGCGCGCGTAGCCGTCGGCCATGTGCGCGGCGATCTGCTCGTGGCGGACGTTGACGAACTTGATGCGGCTCTTCTCCAGTTCCGCGAGCACGGCGATGTTAGTGTGCCCACATAGCCCGAACACGTGCTCGACGCCGCGGGCCTCGAGGTACTTCACCAGCTGGCGCGAAATAAGATCTTTCATGTTTCTCTCCTCGATGCAGAGGCGTCGCGCGGGGGCACGTCGCGACGCGCCGGCCCGCTGTAGCGATACGAAATCTCACGCGGCATAGGTCCCATGATCCGGCGGCCGCGCTGCTTCTGTTCCCACGCATGCGCCAGAATGCCCACCGCGCGTGACAGGATGAACAGTCCGCGACCGAGCTCCGGTTCGAACCCGAGCTCGCAGAAGATCACCGCGGTGATGCCGTCGATGTTCATCGGGATGTGCCGCTTCTTCGACGCCTCGAGCGCCTTCTCGACAGCGTGCCCGATGGCAGCGTAGCGGCCGCTCACCGCGCGCTCCTCAACCGCTTTGGCAACGAGATCGAACAGCGGCGCGGTTCGCGGATCGACCGGATGGAAACGATGACCGAATCCCGGAACAACCTTCTCGCCCGCTTCGCGATGGCGCTCGACGACGCTCGCCGCCGCGTGCACCAGGTTGCCCTCGGAGCCAGCTTCGGCGTCGATCGCTCGATAAAGCTCCATGCATTGCTGGCCTGCGCCGCCGTGCACGTCGTCGAGAACGTTGATCGCCGAGGCCATCGCGCCGTTGACCGGCAGCCCACAGGTGACCGCCATGCGGGCGATGGCGATCGAAGGCGCGTGCGGGCCGTGGTCGACGCCGGGAACGAGCGCGGCTTCCAGCAAGTCAGCCTGCGCGCGCGACGGCAACTCGCCTCGCAGCATCAGCCAGATCATCTCGGGAAAGCGTACGCGCCCGATCAATTGCTCGATCGGATAGCCACGGATCGCGATCTTGCCGGGGTGGATGTCGATGATCGACGTGTCCCACCAGGCACTCGCGTCGGCGAGCAGCTCTTCAGGCGTCTTGGTTGTCATGTGTGCGGCAGGCCGAGCTCATCGGCGCAACTCAGGTCGTGACGGTCTCGGATGTGGTCACCTTCTCGGATTCTTCTTCGAGCACCGGGTCGTAGAACGGGCCGAAGAGCTCCTCGTCGGAGGGCCGATCTTCCTTGATCGGTACCGACACCCAGGTCGTGTTCATGTAGTGCTTGAGGTGTACGTTCTCGGAGACGATGTTGCCGCCCCACGTGCCGCAACCGAGGCTCGAGGTCATCGGCATGCCGTTGTTGAACGCCCCTGCGTTGGCCTTCGATTGCGGCTGTCGCACCATGATCCGCGACACCGGCGCCGCGAGCGCGAGCTGGCAGATGTGATCCTGATCGAACGAGTAGATGCCGCACGAGTGCCCCCTGCCGCCTACCTCATAGATGCCGCGCATCATCTCGAGCGCCTGGTCGAAGCCCCTGTACGTGTAGACCGCGAGGAGCGTTGTCAGCTTCTCGCTCGAGAACAGGTGTTCCTTCCCGATGCTGTCGCCGTAGACGATGATGAACTTGCGGTCGGCCGGGATCGAGAAGCCTGCGATCTTCGCGAGCTGCTGCGGCGCGATCGCGACCGTGTTCGGCGTCCGATGCCCTTCGTCGTCCCACATCGCCCGGCGAAGCGCAGTCTTTTCTTTGTCGCTCGCGAGGTAGCCGCCTTCGACCTGCAGTTGCTTCAGCATTCGGTCGAAGATCGACGCCTCGATGATGAGGTTGCCGTCGGCCGAGCAGCCCGAGCCGAAGTCGGAGGTCTTCGATAGCCGCGTGTTGCGCGCCGCCTCCTCGATGTTCGCGGTCTCATCGATGATCATGGTCGAGTTGCCGGCACCCACGCCATACGCCGGTGTGCCGGAGCTATACGCTGCGCGCACCATCGGCTGGCCGCCCGTCGCGATCACGAGGTCGGCCCGCGCCATCAGCGCCTGCGACATCGGGATGTTCACCTTCGTCAGGCACTGCAGGATGTCGGCGGGTGCGCCTTCGCGCTCGAGCGCCTCGCGCATGAGCCGCACCGTCTCGAACGACGTCTTCTTCGAGCGCGGATGCGGGGAGAAGATCACGACGTCGCGCGCCTTGATCCCGTAGATCGCGTTGCCGGCGGGCGTGAGGTCGGGGTTCGTCGTCGGCACGATGCAGGCGATGATGCCCGCCGGCTTGCCGTACTTCACGATGCCCTTCTCGGGCAGCTCCTCGATCACTCCCACGCTCTTCTGTCGCAGCGCATCGCGCAGCACGCCGCGAATCTTCATGCGCTTGCCCATGCGGGAGACCGCGTCGCCGAGACCACTCTCCTCGATGCCCATGTCGACGAGCCGCGTGAACGTCCTCTTGTTGGCCACGGCCCACGCGACCGCCTGGCACAGTCGGTCGACGCGCGCCTGGTCATATGTCTCGATGATCGCGAGCGCCTTCTTCGCGCGCTCGAACGCCTGGTCGAGCTCCTGCTGCTGCTCGTCGCTGATGCCCTTTTTTACCTCGGTTGTCGTCGCCATCTCCAAGTCCTCTGTATCCGTTCGTGTTTCACTGGCGGGTTTGTGTATCAGCCGGTACCCGTAGACCGGCGCACCGTCGCAAGGACCGCGCGCAACTCCTCGATCGGCATCTGCCCGGGCGCGGAGCTGCTCTTGCCCACGGCGAAGGTGAGTGCGGAGCCAAAGACGCCGCCGACCATCCGTGACACGCTGCCGTAGGCGCCCATCGACATGCTGATGAGCGGAATGTCGAGCGAAGCGCTCGCTTCGAAGGTGGCCGCGAGGAGCGTCAGGACGTCGCTCGCCGATTTCGGCATGACCGCGACCTTTCCGACGTGGGCGCCGCTTGCCTGCGCGTCGCGGAACTTCGCGACCAGTGCCTCGCGGGGCGGCGTCGACTGGAAGTTGTGGTACGAGCCGACCATCGCGATCGCGTGCGCGCGCGAAGCGTCGCGCAACCGCTTGAACGCGTCGCCGGGATTGGAGAGCTCGTAGTCGATGAGGTCCACGCAGCGCGCGGCGCACACCGCCTCGTAGAGCTCGACGATGCGGGTATCGGACAGTGCGACCTGCTCGCCGCCTTCGCTCGCCGAGCGGCGGGTGAAGAGAACAGGAACGCCTCCCGCCGCGCTCTTCAGGGCGCGCGCGGTGTCGATGACGAGGGCGGTGTCGTCGATGTCGCGGAAGAAGTCGACGCGCCATTCGACGACGTCTGGCTTCTTCGGCAGCACAGCGGCGATTTCGCCGAGCACGTCCTCGCGGGTGCGCCCAACCAGCGGCGTGCAGATCACAGGCATCGCACCGCCCGCCACCGGCTTGCCATGCAGCATGATCGGCTTTGCCCTTGTCATCCCTCGATCGCCTCCTGTCATGCGCGGGGCCCGCGGGTTCGTGCGCACTAGCGGCGAGAGCGGTCTGCGCCTCGTGTCGCCACGTTACGTGCGACGATAGGCGGGGTGAAATCGCCCGTCAAGGGCGCATACCGATAATATGGGCGTGGAGCGCCCACAATTTGCATTTGAACTGGGACTCAGATTAGCATCCACCGATGATTTAGGACATTATGGGCGCTACGCGAACTGCGATTCCGAGCTCAGCCTACCCACTCTGCCTCGATAAGGTTCGTCCATGACTCGGCGCCTGGCTGTCGCCAAACCGGTTGCGGTGAAGAGCGTGTCCCCTGTGTCCGTGGCGCCAATTGCGCCGCAGCCGCTCTTCGATCCCGATCTGCTGTCCGCCGACACCATTGCCCGCTTCGCCGACGATTCCGATTTCGTCACTGCGCTGGCGCGCGGCCTCGCCGTGCTCCTTGCCTTGTCCGACAAGAAGCGCCGGATGTCGATCGCCCAGGTCAGTCATCGCACGGGGATTCCGCGCGCCTCTGCCCGGCGGAGCCTGCATACGCTCGAAAAGCTGGGGTTCGTCGCGGCGGACGACGCCCGTCACTTCTACCTTCGGCCACGCGTGCTCTCGATCAGCCACGCGTATCTGTCGTCCTCGCCGCTCGCGGTGCTCGCGCAACCGATCCTCGACCGGCTCGGTGAATCCTTGCGCGAAGCGTGCTCGCTGGCGATCCTGGACGGCGACGAGATCGTCTACCTCGCGCGCTCGTCTTCGTCGCGCATCATGTCGCCTGCGCTCAACGTCGGCCGGCGGCTAGCCGCCTACTGCACCTCGATCGGCCAGGTGCTGCTCGCGCATCTGCCCGCCGACGAACTGGAGAAGTATCTGGCGCGGGCGCGCTTCCATCGCTATACGGACCATACGCTGACGACTCCTGAGCAGATCCGTGAGACGATCGAAGCGGTGCGAGCGAACGGATTCGCGTTCGCCAGCCAGCAGATGGAACTGCGGCTTTGTACGCTCGCCGTACCGGTGCGTGACGTCGGCGGTCACTACGTGGCCGGCATCAACATCATCCTTCAAGGCAGGCTGCTATCGGCGAGCGACATGGCAGAGCAATTCTATCGGCCGCTACACGAAGCATCGATGGAGCTGGGCTCCCTGTTGCTCGGCTGACCCGGCGAATGATGTTCGGTGGTTAGCGGGCAAGAGGGATCTCGGCGCGAAACCTAGCCCGTATGGACGCACGAATAGCGAGAAAGATCGATGACCCACCCGCTGGAACGTGAAGCTGTTCCCGAACCGTCCAATCCCATTGGATTCGACGGCATCGAGTTCATCGAATTCGCTACATCGCGACCGCAGGCACTGGGCGGTTTTCTGGAGACGATGGGATTCCACCTCGTGGCGCGGCATCGCTCGCGCGAAGTGGAGCTCTACCGCCAGGGGTCGATGAACCTGATCGTCAACGCGCAGGCGGCGGACATTCCGCGCACGGTGCAACCCGTCGAACGGCCCGTGATCAGCGCCTTTGCGGTCCGGGTGCGCGACGCCGATCGCGCGTTTTGTCGCGCGCTCGATCTCGGCGGCTGGGAGATTCCGGCGCGCGCGCGCGCAATGGAACTCAACATCCCTGCGATTCACGGCGTAGGTGAGAGTCTTATCTACTTCGTGGATCGCTACGACGAGTTCTCCATTTACGACATCGATTTCCGCCCGATCCCTACCGTCAAGCCGCCTCCGACCCCGATCGAAGGATTGCATTTTTTCGGCATCGTGCAGTACATCGCCGCCGATCGCACGCCGGACTGGGTCGAGTTCTACTCGCGGCTTCTTGGCTTCACGCCGCTGCCGGACAGCGTTCGCTTCGGGATCTTGCCGAAGGGGCTGCTGCTCCAGAGCCCGTGCCGCAGCTTCTACCTCCAGCTGATCGAGCCGGAGGCGGCCGCGTCCGATGTCGACTGGCAGGAGCATTTGCAGCGCATCGGGCTCGGAACGTCGGACGTGGCGGGCGCGGTCAGGCAGCTCGAGCGGCGCGGTGTCGAGTTTCTGGCGTCGGAGGCCGTTCACGCCAGCGAGCGCGGCGCTTTGACCAAAGCCTATCTCGGCAGCGTAATGTTCGAGCTCGTCCACAGCGACGGCCGGCGAGCCCATCAGGCATGAACTTCGTCGATTTCGGCATGGACACCGCCTCGCTCGCTGGCAGGCTCGAGCGCAAGCTCGAGGTTATCGCCGCGACCGGTTTTTCCCAGGTCATGATCTCGGCCGCGGATATCGTGGGCCACCCGCAGGGCAGCGCCGCAGGCGCGCGCGTGGTTCGCGACAGCGCTCTGCGGGTGACCGGGTTCGAAGCGCTGCGCGACTTCGAAGGCCTTGACGACCGGCTCCACCGCTACAAGGTCGACGTCGCGAAGTCCATGCTTGCCGTCTGCTGCGAAGTCGGTGGCGATCTTCTGCTGGTTGAGGCGACGACGTCCACGCATGCTGCGCAGGACGTCGAGCGCACGGCAAGCGACCTGCACAAGCTCGCCATTCTGGCGATCCCGCTGGGCGTGCGGATCGGCTTCAAGCCACGGCTCGGTAGCCGGACCGCCAGCGATCTCGCGACCGGCGCCGAAATCGTATTCCGCGCCGATTGCCCCAATCTCGGCTTGGCGATCGATTCGTTCGATATGCTGGTCGCGCGCACGCCCGCAGAGGATATCGACGCGCTCGATCCGCAGCAGATCCTTCTCGTCCAACTCTCCGACTTCATGTGGAACGCGATTCGCTCGACGGCGGAACAGCACGCGACCGGGACGCACTTTCGCGTCTTCCCCGGCGAAGGCGCGCACAGCGAAGCCCTGGCGGAGCTCGTTACGCGGATCGACAGGATCGGCTACCGCGGCAACTACAGCTTCGACGTATACAACGACGACTATCTGCAGATGCCGGCCGAGGCGGTTGCCGAGCGCGCCCGGCGCGCATCCGACTGGCTCGGCGAAACGGTGCTGCGTAGGGCGCTGCCAGTGCCGAACATCGAACGAATGAGGCAAGGATGAGCGCTCAGGCTACGATGCTATACCGCAGGCTGGGTGAGAGCGGCCTCGAGGTGTCGGTCGTCTGTCTCGGCACGATGATGTTCGGCGATCGCGCCGACGCCGCGGTCGCGAACGAGATCGTCGCTCACGCGTTCGATTCGGGCGTCAATTTCATCGATACCGCCGATGCCTACGCCGACGGCGCTTCGGAGCAGATCGTCGGCAAAGCGGTACGTGCGCATCGCCATCGGTGGATCGTCGCGACCAAAGCCGGCAACGTGCTGTCGGCGA
>Ga0335083_10010511_pt1 | contig 11175 bp, 9 predicted proteins | sample Lox_Sample_42_FD_206716 | JGI IMG/M metagenome (GOLD analysis project Ga0335083, IMG submission 206716) | Soil microbial communities from Loxahatchee National Wildlife Refuge, Florida, United States - Lox_Sample_4.2 | ecosystem: Environmental > Terrestrial > Soil > Wetlands | place: USA: Florida... | reverse complement strand
GTCATTCCGCTGTTCTTGCTGATGGGCTATTTCGCCATGCGCGCCGGCCTGGGCGAGGACCTGTTCGACGCCTCCAACAAATGGTTCGGCGCGCTCCCCGGCGGCCTTGCGATTTCCACGACGCTCGGCGCCGCCGCCTTCGGCGCGGCATCGGGCTCCTCGATCGGCACCGCCACCGTCTTCACCAAACTATCGCTGCCGCAGATGCTCGACGCCGGCTACGACAAACGAATGGCCTCGGCCTCGATCGCCATTGCCGGCACGTTGGCGGTGATGATCCCGCCCTCGGCAGTGATGGTGATTTTCGGCATCCTCACCGATTCCTCGATCGGCGACCTGCTCATCGCCGGCGTCATTCCGGGCATCGTGTTCGCCATCGTGCTATGCAGCGCCACGCTGTTGACCGTGTGGCGCCACCCGGAATACGCCCCGCGCGCCAAACAGCGCTTCACGCTCGCCGAAAAGCTATATTCGCTGCGGCTCGCCGGCCCGCTGATCCTCGTTGTCTGCAGCATTATCTTCGGGCTTTATTTCGGCATCTTCACGCCGACGGAGGCGGGTGGCGTGGGCGCCGGCGTCACCATGCTGCTTGCGATCGTACGCCAGCGCGGCTTTGCCGGCCTGCGGATCATGGAAATCCTCAACGAAACGGTGAAGACCTCGGCGATGATCTTCGCCATCATCATCTGCGCGCTGGTGTTCTCGCGCTTTCTCGCGCTCTCGGGCGTCGCCAACACGCTCGGCGATTTTCTCACTACGCTCAACGTCAACCGCTGGGCGGTCGTGCTGATCGTCGTCGTCATCTATCTCATCTTCGGCATGATGATGGACGCGCCGGCGCTGCTCGCCATTACCTTGCCGATCACGCATCCGGTGATGATGAAGCTCGGCTTCGACCCGGTCTGGTTTGGGGTCTTTGTGGTGCTGCTGGTTGAGATCGGCGCGGTGACGCCGCCGGTCGGCGTCAACTGCTTCGTCGTCCAGGCGACGTCCGAGGGCCGCGTCGAGCTCGAGGAGGTGTTCGCCGGCCTCATCCCTTACGTGCTGGCCGGCTTTTTCATGCTGGCGCTGCTATGCGCGTTTCCACAGCTGGCGCTGTTTCTGCCGCAGACCATGCATTGAGCGCTCAGATGCTGGCGACAGTCTTTAGCCGGCAACGCGGGTGGATTTCGCTCTGCGACAGCACCGGCGTATGGGCGCGGAAGCGCTCGATAATGCCGCGCACGAAGGGCCTGATCGCAGCGGACGTGACCAGCACCGGCGCCTCGCCCTCGCGCGCTGCCTCCTCGAATTTCTCGCGCACCAGCGTGATGAATTCGGTCAACCGCGAAGGCTGCATTGCCAAGGTGCGCGCGTCGCCTTCGCCGACCATCGATTCGGCAAAGGCCTGCTCCCATTTTGCCGAGAGGGCGACGAGCGGCAGGTAGCCGCCGTTCGACGTGTGCTGCGCGCAAATCTGCCGCGACAGGCGCATGCGCACGTGCTCGGCGAGCAGCATCGGATTGCGCGTGCCGGCAAGGCCATCGGCGATGCCTTCGAGGATGGTGGAAAGGTCGCGAATGGAGACGCGCTCGCCGAGGAGGATTTGCAGCACGCGCTGGATGCCGGAGGTGGTGATCTGCGAGGGCACGATGTCCTTGATGAGGTCGGCTTGCTCTTTGGGCAATTCCTTCATGAGCTTCTGCACCTCGCCATACGACAGAAGCTCCGCCATGTTGTTCTTCAAGAGCTCGGTCAGATGCGTGGACAGAACGGTCGCCGCATCGACCACCGTATAGCCCTTGATCGAAGCCTCTTCCTTCATGGCCCCGTCGATCCAGGTCGCCGGCAAACCGAAGGTCGGCTCGGTGGTGTGGGTGCCAGGGATATTCACCTGCCCGCCGGCCGGGTCCATGACCATGTATTGGCCGGGCCAGACCTTGCCGGAGCCCGCTTCGACCTCCTTGATCTTGATGACGTAGGCATTGGCGTCGAGCTGCACATTGTCGAGGATGCGCACGGCGGGCATGACGAAGCCCATTTCCAGCGCCAGCGAGCGTCGTAGTGCCTTGATCTGCTCGGTGAGCCGGTCGCCACCGTCAGGCGCGTTGACCAGCGGTAATAGCGCGTAGCCAATTTCGACCTTGAGGTCGTCGATGCGCAGGGCGGCGCCGATCGGCTCTTCCGCGGTTTCGGCTTTCGCTGTGGCGGTCTTTTTGGCCTCGGCGGCGGCGGCGAGCTTGGTGCGTTTGTCGATGATGAAGGCGAGCGCCGCGGCGCCCGAACCGAGCGTCAGGAACGGGATGAGCGGGATGCCGGGCAGCAGCGCCATGACGATCATGACGCCGCCCGACATGCCGAGCGCCTTCGGATAGCCGGACAATTGCGCCATCAGCGCCTTGTCGGCGGCGCCGGAAACGCCGGCTTTGGCGACGAGCAGGCCCGCGGCGGTCGACACGATCAGCGCCGGCACCTGCGTCACCAGCCCGTCACCGACGGTCAATATCGTGTAGGAGTGCGCGGCGTCGGCAAAGGAGAGGCCCTGCTGGGCGATGCCGATGATCATGCCGCCGATGACGTTGATGAACACGACGAGCAGGCCGGCGATGGCGTCGCCGCGCACGAATTTGGAGGCGCCGTCCATTGCGCCGAAGAAGCCGCCCTCGTCCTCGAGTTGCTTGCGGCGGCGTCGTGCTTCGGCCTCGTTGATGAGCCCGGCGGAGAGATCGGCGTCGATCGCCATCTGCTTGCCGGGCATGGCGTCCAAATGGAAGCGCGCGGCGACTTCGGCGATGCGCCCCGAACCCTTGGTGATGACGACGAAGTTCACGATCACCAATATGGTGAAGACGATGATGCCGATGACGAAATTGCCGCCCATCACGAAGTTGCCGAAGGCCTGGATGACGTGGCCGGCGGCATCGGTGCCCTCGTGGCCGTGCGCCAGAATGAGGCGCGTCGAGGCAAGGTTGAGCGCGAGCCGCAACATGGTGGCGATCAACAGCACGGTGGGGAAGGCGGAGAATTCGAGCGGCCCGTGAATGAATAAGGCGGTCATCAGGATCAGCACGGAGAAGATGATCGAGATGGCCAGCGAGAAGTCGAGCAACAGCGGCGGCAGCGGCAGGATCAGCACCATCAGGATGGTGAGAACCCCGACCGCCAAACCGATATCGCCGCGCTTCAAGAAGCCGGCGATGTCGCTCAACCCTGGCAGCTTGATGCCGCTAATGCTGCTGGTGGCGGGTGCCGCGGAGACGTCGCTCATGAGCTCGTTGCCGTTGGCACGCGCGTGCCGGTAGCGGGGAACGGGCGTGATTTCCCTGATGCCCCGGCAATATTTGCCTAATTCATGGTTAGCGGCGGGTTAACGCTTGCGCTTTAGGGGAACCAGAACCACCCCTTTGGCGCTTAAGGAGGGCGGAATCCCCATGCGACAAATCTTCAGCACTCCAGCGGTTTTTCCGGCACGATTGGCGGCCGTTTTCGGCCTGGCGGCGCTTATCGCCGCGTCGCCATCGGCGGCGGCCTCCGGCCCATTCGCCAATCTTGCCGGTAGCTGGACGGGCACGGGGACACTGCAGCCGGCCAATGGCGTAGCCGAGGAAATCCGCTGCAATGCCAATTACCAGCCGCGTGGCAACGGCGGCCATGAAGTCGACCTGCAACTGCGATGTGCGAGCGACAGCTACAATTTCGACCTCTCCGGCCAATTCCAGGCGGACGAGCACGATCAGATCAGCGGCCAGTGGACCGAGCGCACCAGAAGCGTCGGCGGCAGCGCCGCAGGCGTGGCGCGGGGTGACCAGCTCCAGCTACATATCGAAAGCTCGGGGTTTGCGGCGACCCTGCTGATGCTCACCAGCACTCGGCGGCAAAGCGTCAACATCGACTCGCAGGCCGCCGGGCAAGTCATCAAGGCATCGATTACGTTAAACCGGGGCTGATCGCGCACGGCGCGCAACGCCCGGCCAGTCGGCACGTTCAGCGGCATCGACATGCGCAATGGGCCGATAGCCCACCGAAATTGGTGCGGGCGCGTATCGTGCGGAGCTTCGACGCCGACGGACAGCGTTGAAGCGGCCGCTGCGGCCGCGGCGCTTGACCGCGCCTTTTCGAGGTCGCCGAGCCAATCGTCGTGTGGCAGCGCAGATGACCTGAGAGCCTTACGCCTCATCTCACACGAGCGTGGGGAATCGATGTTTTCCGTCGGGGCCGAGAGGCAATGGCTCGACACGGGCCACGGCGCTCAGCGTCAGTTCGGCGTAAAGGTGCGGGAATAACGCGCCGCCGCGCGAGGGCTCCCATTTGAGTCAATCTCCGAGGCGGTCGGTATCGACGTACAGAAGGACGAGGTCGGACATGCCGGCGCAATGCTTCGCCGCGGTCTCCTCGACCTGCGCTGCGCTCGAGAGATGAATGAAGCCGTCGCGACGATCGACTTCCGAGCCGTGAAAGATTCGATTGCGTTCGGCTTCGCGCCACAGCGCGGCAGGACAGATTTTATACACCATGGTCATTGTGGCCGTTGCCGCTTAAATAGTTGGGATACCAACGATTATTCGGTGAGCTTCCTCTGTAGAGTCGAACATTGGCCAAAACAACCTTGAATTGTCAAAAAATATATGCATATCCCCGCAGGAAGTCCCTTACGGAGAGATCACGTTGAGCACCGAGGAATTCCTCATTGAAACCGCCGACCGCTGCAAGCGCCTGGCGCGCGAAGGTCGCCAGCTCGCCGCCAATCTTGAAAACATGAGCAACGATCTCATGGCCAAGGCGGTCGAGTTGGACACCGCGCGGCAAAAAACCGAGCGCAATCGCAAGCGGTCGCGCTGACCGTCGCTGACCCGGGATTTGCGAAAAAGCCCGGCTCTGGCCGGGCTTTTCGTTTGCGTATCAGGCGGCGCCGCGCATCGGCTCGCCGCCATGCGGCGGCGGAATCGGCGCGCCATCGGCGGCATATTCGTTGAGCTTGTTGCGCAGCGTGCGGATCGAGATGCCGAGGATATTGGCCGCATGCGTGCGGTTGCCGAGGCAGTGCTTGAGCGTCTCCAGGATGAGATCGCGCTCGACCTCGGCGACCGTGCGGCCGATGAGGTTGCGCGTGACCTGGTCGGCGGCCATCGCCGCGTGAGCGGCGGCGCCGGTGCCGCGCGCGGCATCGAGGCGGGCGCCGTCCGGCGTGAGCAGCCCGTCGGCGCCGATTTCGGCACCGCTCGAGAGAAGCACCGCGCGATGCAGGGTATTTTCCAGTTCGCGCACGTTGCCCGGCCAGCGGTTGATGCTGAGCGCACGCCGCGCCTCCGCCGACAGCGGGCGGATGGCAAGGCCGTTGACCTGCGAATATTTCTTGATGAAATGTTGCGCGAGTTCGGCGATGTCGGCGGTGCGCTCGCGCAGCGGCGGGATTTTCAGGTTGACCACATTGAGGCGGAACAGCAGGTCCTCGCGGAATCTACCTTCACGCACCGCCTCGGTGAGGTTGCGGTTCGACGTGGCGATGATGCGGATGTCGACCGGCACCGGCTTGCCGCCGCCGACGCGGTCGATGACCCGCTCCTGGATAGCGCGCAGGAGCTTCGCCTGCAGCCGCACGTCCATCTCGCTGATTTCGTCGAGCAGCAGCGTGCCGCCGTTTGCCTCCTCGAACTTGCCGATGCGACGGGCCAGCGCGCCGGTAAAGGCGCCTTTCTCGTGGCCGAACAGCTCGGACTCGAGCAGGTTTTCCGGGATTGCCGCGCAGTTGACGGTGATGAATGGCTTCCTGGCGCGCTGCGAGCGCGCGTGCACATAGCGCGCCAGCACTTCCTTGCCGGTGCCGCTTTCGCCGGTAATGAGTACCGAGGCTTCCGAGCCCGCAATCTGCTGTGCGAGCTTCACCACCTGCTCCATGGCGGCATCGCGGTAGATCATCTCGCGCGTGTCGTCGGTGACGGCGGCGAGCACCGCCGCGATCAGCTCCGGATCGGGCGGCAGCGGGATATACTCCTTGGCGCCGGCATGGATGGCGTTGACGGCAGCGCGGGCATCGTTGGTGGTACCGCAGGCGACGATCGGCACGTGAATGCGCTCGGCATCGAGTCGCTTGACGAGATCACGGATGTCGAGCGCGACGTCGATCATCAGCAGGTCGGCGCCTCGGCTGCGCAGCACGGCGAGCGCCTGCTCGTTGGTTTCGGCGTGGGTGACGGAGGCGCCCTTGTCCATCGCGATCTTGCTCGCGGTGGTGAGCTGGCCTCCGAGCGTGCCGACAATTAAGAGGCGCATGGCTTAGCTCCGTTCCGCCTTGATGATTTCTGTCATGGTCACGCCGAGCTTGTCTTCGACCAGCACGACTTCGCCGCGCGCGACCAGGCGGTTGTTGACGTAGATGTCGATCGCTTCGCCGACCTTGCGGTCGAGCTCGAGCACCGCTCCGGGGCCGAGCTTGAGAAGCTCGCCGACGTCCATACGGGCGCGGCCGAGCACGGCGGAGACTTGCACGGGAACGTCGAAGAGCGCTTCTAAATCGGCGGCGCCGCGCGTCGTCGGTTCCTCGCCCGACGGCGCCAACGGCGCTTGATCCTCGACCGTCTGCATGGCGTTGCCGCCTTCCAGCTCGGGGAGCGGCACCTTGCTGTCGTTTTCACTCATCGGATCGGTCTCCAGCGTTGCTATGGCTCGACTTTGGCGCCGAGATAGCGGGTCACGCAGACGTTGATGATTGTTTCAGTGGCAGCGCGGTCGCGAGCAACGCCGCCGTCGGCCCACTCGATGCGGCAATCGCCGGGCGCAAGGCCGGCCTCCGAAAGCACGATGAGGCGGCCCTCGAAGCCGCGCGAGGCGGCGATCTCCTCGAGCTTGTGCTTTGCCTCGTCGTAAAGATCGGCGCCGACGCGAACGGTCACATGTGGCGCCTTCACCAGATGGCGGAAGCACTCGGTGGCGAGCGCCGCGATCTCGGCAAAAGGCTGCCGCGCGATTAATTCGGGTGCAAGTTTTCCGCCTACGGCGACGGCGACCTCGACCGCCTCGTTTTCGAGCCGCGTCTCGATGCCGGCAAGCCCCTTCTCGATGCGCGCCATGGCGTCGCCGATAAGCGACAGCGCGGCGGCGAGTTTTTGCGCCGTCTCGTTCTGCGCCTGCTCCTGTGCGGCGGCAAAGCCTTTGCGGTAGGCGACCGATTCCGCGTCGGCACGGCGCCGCTCGGCCTCGACCACGGTGATGGTCGGCTTTTCGCCGGAGGCGAAGTCCTCATCGAACAGATATTTTGCCGTTGCTTTCATCCTAATAGATCAGCTCTTCGTCGCCGCGGCTCTTGGCGATGAGAATTTCGCCCTTGGCAGCGAGATCCTTGGCGATATTGACCAGAAGCGCCTGCGCCTCGTCGACGTCGCGCAGCCGCACCGGACCGAGCGCCTGCATGTCGTCGACCAGCATCTTCGCCGCGCGCGTCGACATGTTGGAGAAGAAGAATTGGCGCACCGTCTCGGAAGCGCCCTTGAGCGCGATGGCAAGTTTGTCCTTGTCGATGTTGCGCATCAAAGTCTGCGCCGATCCGGTGTCGAGCTTGATCAGATCGTCGAAGGTGAACATCAGCGCCTTGATGCGCTCGGCGGCGTCGCGGTTTTCCTGCTCCAGCGCGGTCAGGAAACGCGTCTCGGTCTGCCGGTCGAAGTTGTTGAAGATCTCCGCCATCGCCTCGTGCGCGTCGCGGCGGCGCGTCTGCGACAGGTTGGACATGAACTCCGTGCGCAAGGTCTGCTCGACACGCTCGATCACTTCCTTCTGCACCGCCTCCATCTTGAGCATGCGGTTGACGACGTCGAGCGAGAATTCCTCCGGCAGAATCGAGAGCACGCGCGCGGCGTGCTCGGCGCGCAGCTTCGAGAGCACGACGGCGACGGTCTGCGGGTATTCGTTCTTGAGGTAATTCGCCAGCACCTCTTCCTGGACGTTGGCGAGCTTCTCCCACATGTTGCGACCGGCGGGTCCGCGAATTTCGTCCATGATGCCGCCGACGCGTTCCTGCGGCAGATATTGCTTGAGCAGGCGTTCGGTGGCGTCGTAGTTGCCGAGCAGCGCGCCCGATGCCGACATGCGGCCGACGAATTCGAGCAGCAGTTCTTCCACCGCCTCGGCCTCGATGGTGCCAAGCGACGACATGACGACGGAGATTTCCCGCAATTCGTCGTCGTCGAGCAGGCTGAAGATCTTGCCGCCGTACTGCTCGCCGAGCGCTAGCATGAGCACCGCGGCGCGCTCGGGGCCTGTCAGACGGCGGCGGCCCTCCTTGATCTGTGGCCGGCTGGCGAGCTCCGCCATCAGCCCGCCGATGTCTTCGCGTACGGCTTTCTGCTTGCTGCGGGCGTCTGTTGCGTAGGCTGAAGGCATCAGGCGGCGTCCTCGTGCAGCCAGCTACGGATGATCGACACGGCCTCGTGCGGGTTTTTTTCCGCCAACTCCCCCACCTTTTGCACCGATTGCGCGTGCACTTGGCCCTGCACCTTGGCGACATCGATCATCGCCGAGGTGCGGTTGGAAATGGCGACGGCTTCGTCGCTGCCGACGATCGAAATATTGGCGCCGCCGGATGTGGTGATGCTGCCGGGGCCGCCGCCGGAGACGGTGACGCCGCCGCCGCCGCCGCTGACGGTCATGCCGCCGCCGCCGCCGGGCGCGGCAACGCCGATTGCGCCGGCCACGCCGGCTGCGCCCACCGCGCCCGCCACCATCGCTGCCTGCGCGCCCTCCGGCGTCACGATCCGCCGCACCAGGGGGCGCACCACCGTGAACAGTACGATCAGCGAAAGCAGCGCCATGACGCCCAATTCGGCGCCGCGCATGATGTCGTCCTTGCTGAACTGCAGATAGCTCATCCAGCCGGTCGGCTCATTGATCGGCGAAGGCGTTGCATTGGCAAAGCGCAGGTTGACCACCTCGACCTGATCGCCGCGCTTGGCGTCGAAACCGATGGCCGAGCGCACCAGCGAGGCGATGCGGTCAATCTCTTCCTTCGGCCGCGGCTGGTAGGTGAGCTCGCCCTTGTCGTTCTTGCTGTAGATGCCGTCGACGAGCACCGCCGCCGAGACGCGCTTGATGCTGCCCGCTTCGATGACCTCGGTCTTGGTGGTGTGGGAAATCTCGTAGTTGACCGTTTCCTCGGTTTTGTGGCTCTGGTCGCCGCCGCCGCCGCCCCCAGAATTGACCGCGCCAGGCAGCGCGTTGCCGACTGATACGGGCCCGCCCGCGCCGCCGCCCGCGCCCGCCTGCTCTTCGCGCGTCTGGCTCGAGCGCACGACGCGGCCGTCGGGATCGTATTTGTCCGATGTTTGGGTAACTCGGTTCATGTCGAAATCGGCGTTGATCTCGACGCGGGCATGACCGGGGCCGACGATCGAAGAGACGATGGCCTCGACCTGGCTGCGCATACGTTTCTCGTAGGCCAACTTGCGGTCGTCGATGGCGCCGTCCGCATTATCGGGCGCCGCGCCGTCGGCGAGCAGCTTGCCGGTCTCGTCGACAATCGACACGCGGTCAGGTTTGAGTCCGTTGACGGCGGTCGCCACCAGATGGCGGATGGCTCGCACCTGGGCCGGCTCAAGCGTGCCGCGGACGCGGAGCACGATCGAAGCCGACGGCTCGGCCTTATCTCGTGAGAACAGCGGGCGGTCGGGCAGGACGAGATGCACGCGCGCGGCCTCGACGCGGTCGAGGCTGCGGATGGTGCGCGCGAGTTCGCCTTCGAGCGCACGCAGCTTGTTGATGTTCTGGATGAAGCTCGTGGTGCCGAGCGCTTCCGACTTGTCGAAGATCTCATAGCCGACGCCGCCCCCCTTGGGCAGTCCGCCCTCGGCAAGGCTCATGCGCAGGTGCGCGACCTTTTCGCGGGCGACCAGGATGCTGGAGCCGTCGGTCTTGAGCTCATAGGTCACTCCCTGGCGGTCGAGTTCCTTGACGATGGAGGCGCTGTCGTCGAGGGTTAGGTCCGTGAACAACGGCACCATTTGCGGCGTCGTCATGCGGATCATCAGAAATGAGAAGAAGCCGATCAGCGCCAGCGTCACCGCGGCCATCGCCGCCATTCGCGCAGCACCGAGCGACTTCACGAAGTCGAAAAAAGCCTGCACCGGTGTCCTTCCCGAAGGGGCGCGTGGGAACGCGAGCCACCCCGGCAAGATTTGCCCGGTTTATGGTTAGCGTCCGGTTAACGCCATGATGGTGCTTGGGTTTTTTTGAAAGCGGCTGCCGCCGGCAATTTCACGCCAGCACAATGATGTCCGTGGTGTGCAGCAGAACCGCATTGAAGCTGGCGATCTGGACCGCAGCGGCTGCCCCGGTGCCGTCGGGGTCCCACATCAGGTCATGGGTGCTCGTATCGAACACGAACTGGGCGTGGTCGGCGGTCGCCGCCGGGCCCTGCACGAAATACGCCGGGTCGAGGATGCCCGGGGCAAGCCCGTAATCGGCGCTATTGACCGCGACGTGGTCGCCGGTGGCAAAGTCCGTCACCGTATCGAAGCTATTCCCGGTCGGCGCGGCGAACACGAAGGTGTCATTGCCGCCGCCACCGGTGAGGGTGTTGTGGCCGGCGCCGCCGATCATGGTGTCCGCACCACCGCCGCCGTTGAGGATATCGTCGCCGGAGCCGCCAATGAGCACGTTGGCGCCGTAGTTGCCGGTGAGCGTGTTGCCGAAGTCGGCGGCGCCGGTCAGGTTCTCGAAGCCCGACAGCGTATCGGTGCCGGCGCCGATGGTGTTCTGCGCCGTGGTGATCGCCAGGCTGACCGTGACGCCGGCCGTGGCGTGTTCGTAGCTCACGGTGTCGATGCCGGCGCCGCCGTTGAGAACGTTGTTGCCGCTGTCGCCTTCAAGCGTGTCGTTGAATGCCGAGCCGGTGAGGTTTTCGATGTTGACGAGCGTATCGCCCTCGGCGTCGCCGCCATGGCCAAGGCCGGTCGTCAGGCTGACGTCGACGCCGGCCGGCGAAGCCGCATAGGTCGCGGTATCGATGCCGGCGCCGCCGTCGAGATGATCGGCGCCGCCAAGCCCTGCCAGGATATTGTTGCCACTGTTGCCGACGATCGTGTTGTCCAACTCGTTGCCGGTGCCGTTGAGCGCCGAGGTGCCGGTCAGCGTCAGATTTTCAACATTGTCGGGTAATACATAGGTTACCGACGACTGCACCGTGTCCGTGCCCTCGCCGGGATTCTC
>Ga0335083_10010510_pt1 | contig 11176 bp, 12 predicted proteins | sample Lox_Sample_42_FD_206716 | JGI IMG/M metagenome (GOLD analysis project Ga0335083, IMG submission 206716) | Soil microbial communities from Loxahatchee National Wildlife Refuge, Florida, United States - Lox_Sample_4.2 | ecosystem: Environmental > Terrestrial > Soil > Wetlands | place: USA... | reverse complement strand
TCGTAGATCGTGATCGCGAGCCAGCTGTGCTTGCTCTCGCCGGGCAGCACGACGACCTCGGCGGGCTGGGTCGTCGAGCCGTCGTCGAGCCGCACGCCCGTCCGCAATGCCTTGACGTCGGCGTCGCCGAGCCGGCCGTGGATCTTGACGTGATACGTCTTCGGCACGTGGCTGTGCGGCGCGAGCAGCCGCGCCGCGAGCTCGCCGTCGTTGGTCAGGAGCAGCACGCCCTCGCTGTAGAAGTCGAGGCGTCCGACGGGCTTCACCGGCACCGGCACGTTCGGCAGGTAATCCATCACGGTCGGGCGGCCGCGATCGTCGGTGACCGCCGTGATGCAGCCCTTCGGCTTGTTGAACAGGACGTAGAACGTGTCGAGCGCGACCACCGCCTCGCCATCGACCGCGACGTCGTCGCGAGCCGGATCGACCTTCGTGCCGAGCACGCGCGCGACCTGGCCGTTGACGGTCACGCGGCCGGCCGTGATCAGCTCCTCGGCCTTGCGGCGCGCGGCGACGCCCGCCTGCGCGAGGTAGCGCTGCAGGCGGACGGCTGGCATCAGCTGTCCGTCGGAAGCGCGTCCGGAGACTCGATCGACGGCGAAGGTTCGATCGAAGGCTCGATCGAAGGTTCGATCGACGACTCGGGCGTGGGGTCGGTCGACGCGTCGAGCAGCTGCTGGCTCTCGGCCGTCAGCTCGCTGTACTCGCGCAGCGTGGGCAGCTCGCGCAGATCGGCGAGGCTGAAGAAGTCGAGGAACTCCCTCGTCGTGCCGTACAGCAGCGGGCGACCGACCTCCTCCTTCTTGCCGAGGATGCGGATCAGCGCGCGATCGAGCAGCACGCGCAGCGTGTTCGACGAGTCGACGCCGCGGATGTCGTCGATCTCGGGGCGCGTGATCGGCTGGCGGTACGCGATGATCGCGAGCGTCTCGAGCTGCGCGCGCGACAGCCGCACCGGCCGGCCCGCGATCAGCTGCTGCACCCACTCCGAGTACTGCGTGTTCGTGCGCAGCTGGTAGCCGCCGGAGACCTGCTGCAGCGCGATGCCGCGCGCGCGGTAGTCCTCGGCGAGCTCGGCGAGCGCCTGCTCGATGCGGCGCGTATCCGAGACGCGCGTCAGCTGGCGCAGGCGCTGCAGCGTGACCGGCTTGTCGGCGGCGAACACGAGCGCTTCGACCAGGTTCTTGAGCTCGGCGGCGGAGATCTCGGAGGATGCGGGGGGCAGATCAGCGGAATCTTCGGCCGAGGATTCGATCGACGACTCGGCCTCGGGCGGAGAGTCCTCGGCGGCGCGCGCGGCGGCCGACGGATAGCCCAGATCAGGATGATCCGGCCCGAGCACGGGAAGCTCGTGCTCTCCGCTGCCTTCGGCGGGTACTTCGTCCTGCTCGCTCACTTCGCACCCCTTCTAACACAACCCTCCGACAACGCGACTAGCGATAATCGTCGCTGCGCGCCACGGCCTGCTCCATCCGCGCGCGGAGATCGTCTCCAGCCCGCGAGATGAAGATCTCGGCATCGGCGTGGTCCTGGGCGACCGCGATGAGGCGCAGCTTCGCCATCTCGAGGATCGCGAGGAACGTCACGACCGCCTCGTGGCGGATGTCGGCCAGCGAGCGCGACACGCCCTCGGCCAGGAACGAGAACATCGACGTGAACGCGATCCGGTCGTCGCGCTCGAGCCGATCGGTCAGCTCCGCGATCTTCTGGCTGACCGACAGGCGATCGATCAGCACGTCGTGCGTGACCTTGACCTTCGCCTGCTGCATCACGCGGTCGAAGGCCTCGATCAGCTTCTGCACCGGGAACGGCGCGAGCGGCGCGACCGCGTCGGCATCGACGCCGTCGCCGACCGCATCCTCGGTCGGCGCGCCGCGCCCCCACACGTTGCGGCCGACCACCGGGCGCTGCCCGAGGTGCGCGGCCGCTTCCTTGTACTTCTGGTACTCGAGCAGGCGGCGGATCAGATCGGCGCGCGGATCGGTGCCCGCGTCGTCGCCGCCCTCGCCCGCGGCGTCGTCCTCGAGCGGCTCCGGCGACGGCAACAGCTCGCGCGACTTCAGGTGGCAGAGCGTCGCCGCCATCAACAGATACTCGCCGGCGATGTCGAGATCGAGCCCGGCCATCGCGTCGAGGTACTCGAGGTACTTCTCGGTCACGAACGCGATCGGGATGTCGAGGATCGACAGCTCGTGCTTCTTGACGAGGTGCAAGAGCAGATCGAGCGGGCCCTCGAACACGTCGAGGGCGACTTGGTATCCAGCTTCCATTACGCCAGCGTGATCCCGAACAACGAGTACAGGTGCGTCGTACACCACATCGCCGGGATCAGGAAGATCTGCGCGAGCTGGGGGATCGCCGCGACCGCGATCACGACGAACGGTCCGAACTTCGCGTACGAGTCGAACGTGTCGCGGTAGCGGTACGGCGTGAGGCCCTGGGCGACGTGGCCGCCGTCGAGCGGCGGCGCCGGCACGAGGTTGAAGAAGAACAGCACGAAGTTGGTCGCGACCGCGAACATCAGGATCTTGCTCGCCTCGCCCGATAGCGTGATCACGTGTTGCGAGATCAAGATCGAGTGCACGAGCGAGGTCAGCACCGCGAGCACGACGTTCATGCCGGGCCCGGCGATCGCGACCAGGATCTGCGCGGTCCCCATCCGCCACTTGCGGTGGATGCGCGACGGCTGCCACTGCACCGGCTTGCCCCAGCCGAAGCCGGCGCCGTGGAAGTACAGCCCGCCGATCAGCGGCAGGAGCAGCGTGCCGATCGGATCGGCGTGCGCGATCGGGTTGAGCGTGACGCGGCCCTGGCGCTTCGGCGTGTCGTCGCCGAGCAAGTTCGCCATCATGGCGTGGCCGAACTCGTGAAACGCGATCGAGACGAGCAGGACGAAGATGCTGATCAGCACCCATCTGATTTGCTCGGGCGAGACGTTCACGGAGGACCTCGTCGCAATATGGCCGCGCGGACGCGCGACTGCAAGACGAGAATGTTGCCCACGCGCGCGCTTGGGGTTGGGATCGTGCGGTGGCGCGCCGGCTATCGCTCGATGAGGCCATCGATCTCTACCTCGCGCACCTCAAGGTCGAGCGCCACCTCGCGGCGCACACGCTCGACGGCTACGGCCGCGACCTCGCGAAGCTCTGTGCCGAGCTCGCGCGGCGCGGGCGAGCCGACGTCGACGACGTCACCGCGGCCGACATCACCGATCATCTGATCGCGCTCGCCGAGGGCGGGCTGGGCGCGCGCAGCCGGGCGCGTGCGCTGGTCGCGATGCGCGGCTGGTTCCGGCACCTGGTCGCCGAGCGCTGGCTCGAGGCCGACCCGACCGCCCTCATCGACGCGCCGCGCACGGCGAAGCGCCTGCCCGGCGTGCTCGGCGAGGATGCCGTCGCGCGGCTGATCGCGGCGCCGCCCGACACGCCGCGCGGCCGGCGCGACGCGGCGATGATCGAGCTCCTGTACGCGTCGGGCCTGCGGGTTTCGGAGCTGATCGCGCTCGAGCTCGGCGACGTGAACCTGAACGCGGGCTTCGTGCGCGTCACCGGCAAGGGCCAGAAGACGCGCGTGGTGCCGCTGCACGCGGCGGCGCGCACGCGGATCGCGCGGTGGATCGCGGATGATCGCGGCGCCTGGCAGCGCGATCCGGAGGTGCGCGCGGTGTTTCTGACCGCGCGCGGCGACGCGATGACGCGGCAGGCGTTCTGGAAGACGCTGCGCGGCCACGCCCGCCGCGCCGGCGTGCGGCTGCCCGGCGGCGACGTCTCGCCCCACAAGCTCCGCCACTCGTTCGCCACGCACCTCGTCGAGCGCGGCGCCGATCTGCGCGCCGTGCAGGCGATGCTCGGCCACGCCGACATCACGACGACCGAGGTCTACACGCATGTCTCGCGGGCGCGCGTGCTCGAGCAAGCGCGCAAGCACCCCCGCGCGCGCTGAGAGATTGTGAAACAATCTCGTCTCCGTACCAGGCGAGGCCGACGTCTTCGTCGGACAAGCCTCTGAGTGCCTGCTAGGCTGCCGGCGATGGCGATCCGGATCCTCCAGCTCGGATCGCCGCGAGCGCGCGGCGAAGGCCTGCGCGTCGGCACGGTGCGGCGGCCGCCCCGCGGCGTGCCGAAATCGGAGTTCGCGAGCCGCGACTACTACGACGTCTGGCTGCCGAACCTGTCGCCGAGCCCCGCGCTGGTCCAGCGCGCCCTCGCCGCGCGCGACGCGAGGACGTGGAACGCGTTCGTGCGCGACTTCCGCCGCGAGATGGCGCGTCCCGAGGCGAGCCACCTGCTCGATCTGCTCGCGGCGCTGTCGCACCACACGAACCTCGCGATCGGCTGTTACTGCGAGGCCGAGGCGCGCTGCCATCGCCAGGTCTTGCGCGCGCTGCTCGCCGAGCGCGGCGCGAGCGTCGCCTAGCTCCTGGTATGCTCGACCCATGACGATCCTCCGCGGCGCCGCGCTCGCCGCGCTCGCGCTGTCCTGCGGCAGCACGCAACGCGCTCCGACGCCAGGCACCGAGTCGACCGCCGGAGCCGTGCAGGTCAAGACCTACGGCCCGCTCGGCGCGCGCACCGACTCCAAGCTGCCGCGCCAGGCCGTCATCCTCGGCACCGACGAGCACAACGGCTCGACGATCGTCCCGATCCCCGCGACCCAGGCCCAGGCGCTCGTCGACGCGATGTTCGTGCGCGAAGGCGGCAAGGATCCCGCGACCGGCGGCATGACGCCGGTCAAGCTGTCGACGGCGCCGAACCCCGACCAGTCCGTCCAGGTCGGCGTATTCGAGGAGATGGCCGGCGGCACCGGTCCGCAATGGCGCGCCGGCGTGTGGGTGTCCGCGATCGTCGCCGCGACCACGCTCAACAAGGACCTGACCGACTTCACGTTCTCCGCGTCCTCCGGCGGCTTCATCGACGGCGCGTCGGCCTCGGGCCTGATGGCCGGCGGCTTTCTCGCGGCGATCACCGGCGCGCCGGTCGATCCGAAGGCGACGATGACCGGCACGATCAATCCCGACGGCTCGATCGGCCCGGTCGCCGGCATTCCGGAGAAGTTCCTCGGCTCGATCGACAAGGGCAAGCGCCGGCTCGGCTACCCGATCGGCATGCGCTTCGCGAAGTCGGAGGCGACCGGCGGCATGGTCGACCTCGTCCAGCTCGCCAAGGATCACGGCGCCGAGGCGGTCGAGGTCGCGGACGTGCACGAGGCGTATCGCCTGCTCACCGGGCGCACGCTGCCCGAGCCCGTTCCGGTCACCGAAGCCGACATGGCGCTCGATCCGGCGACCGACAAGGCGCTCGAGGCGAAGTACCAGCAGTGGCAGAAGCAGGTCGCCGCCGACTGGGCGACGATCGTGCAGCTCGACAATGCCGGGCGGATGCCGAAGGTGCTCGGCCTGTTGCGCGACTACACCAAGCAGAACGTCGACGCCGCCGAGCGGCTGCATAAGCGCGGCGCGATTGCCGGCGCGTACTCGCGCATGCTCGCAGCCGCCGCGTACGCGCTGGGCACGACGAAGACCGCCGAGATCCTGTCGAAGGTGCAGGCCGGCGACGTCGCGGGCGCGAAGGCCGTGCTCGAGCACGTCGCCGCGGAGCCGCCGACGTCGGCCGACACGTTCCGCGCGATCGGCAAGCTCAAGCCGACGACGCTCGGCGGCCACCTCGCGATGATGTCGGCGTTCAAGGCCGCGCTCGAGGGCTGGGTGTTCGGCGAGTTCGCGGCACGCGCGGTCACGGCGGCGAACGCGTACCTCGACTCGCTCAAGGCCAAGACCGCGGCCGAGCTCGGCGCGCCGTCGACCGCCGACGAGCTGGTCGGCATCATCGCGCCGACCGTGATGTACGAGGCGCGGCGTACGGCCGAGACCACGCTCGCGATGCACGAGCTCGAATTCGAGGCGGCCGAGAGCGTGAACTACATGTGCTCGATTCCGAACGTGCGCCGGATGGCGACGTCGTTCCAGTCGGCGTCGTCCGCCGGGCTCAACTACTTCGACACGCTGCTCGTCGAGCCGGTCGCGAAGGCGAACAACATGTCGGATGACGACGCGCGCCAGCGCATCGCGATGGTCGAGCCCGATTACCTGGTCGCGTACATGGCGTCGAAGCTCGGGGACAGCGACGGGCTGCCCAAGGAGCTCAAGTCGCAATGGGGCGAGCGCTCGCTGGCGTGGAGTCTGTACACGCTCGCCGGCAGCGAGCTCGCCTACTACGACGCGTCGCAGCTGATCGCGAAGTACTACTCGCTCGGCGTCACGACCGACGACCAGGGCAAGGTCTCGGCGATCGAGCACGACAAGGCCTTCATGAACATGCTCGCGGCCGCCGACAAGAACGCGCGCGCGAGCGCGCGCGCCGCGCGCATCGCCGCCGGCGCGATCCCGATCCAGGCCAAGCTCGCCTACCAGCTCGCGATGGTCCAGAAGGACGGCGACCTCACCGAGAAGCTCGACGCGCTCGCCGAGCTGTGGGTGTCGTCGGCGATGTCGCAGAGCGCGGTGATGCTCGCGCGAAACTAGCCTCAGCGTTAGGTCCGCTGCGAGCGCAGCAGCTCGGCGATGTCTTTCTGGCCCGCCGGATCCTCGACGATCGACAGCGGCTGACTCGCGAGCTCGAGGTCCTCGAGCACGATCTCGATCGCGCGGCGCGCGCCGATCAGGCCCGACGCGCGTCCCGGCATCTGCAGCGCCCAGTCGGCGACCCCGGCCTGGCGCACGACGTCGAGGATCCACGCCAGATCGGCGCGGAACCGCACCTCGTTGTACGCCTTCGCGTCGCCGAGCCCGAACCACATGAGGCGCGAAAAGCGCAGGCGGCGGCCGGGCGGCATCATCATCGTCTCGCCCGGATCGGCGCTCGCGCGCTTCTCGCGCAAGAGGCGCGACAGCCGCCCGCACAGCCGCCAGTCGGCGAGCCCGGCCGCGCCGCGCAGCGGGCGGTCGTCGCGAAACACCGGCAGCACGAGGCAGTCGCGCGCCGATTCGTCCCAGCGCGCGAGATCGAGCGGAAGCACGGTCAGCGCCACGTCGCCTCGGTGTACCACGAGCGCGACGCGCGGATCACGCGTCGTCGCGAAGCACGGTCACGTACTGCGCGCTCGGCTGCAACGCGCGACACGTGTCGCGGCTCGGCGCGGCCGCGATCGCGGCGATCGCCTGCACGCCAGCGGCATTCAGTCCTCGGCCGTGCGGCCGACCGCCGTCGCGATGCGATCGAGCACGCCGTTGACGAACGCCGAGGACTCGGCGGTGCCGAACCGCTTCGCGAGCTCGACCGCCTCGTTGATCACGACCTTGACCGGCACCTCGCGAAACGCGACCAGCTCGCATGCGCCGAGGCGCAGGATGTTGCGGTCGACGCGCGACATGCGCTCGATGCGCCAGTTCTTCGACGCTGCCGCGATCAGCTCGTCGATCTCGGTCGCGCGCGCCGAAGCCGCGGCGACCAGCTCGCGCGCGAAGCTCTGGGCGGCGCCATCGACGCCGAGCTCGAGCTCGTCGGCCCAGCGCGCCGCCGCGCCGGCGACGTCGGTCGCGGCATCGCCGTCGCGCGCGTACAGGAGCTGCAGCGCGTAGGCGCGGCCGGTGCGCCGAGAGCCCGCGGTCATCTCTTCTTCTTGCCCGCGAGGGCCTTGTACAGATTCGCGAGCTCGATCGCGGCCATCGCCGCATCGAAGCCCTTGTTGCCCGCCTTCGTACCGGCGCGCTCGAGCGCCTGCTCGATCGTATCGGTCGTGAGCACGCCGAACGTGACCGGAATCGGCGAATCGGCTGCGGCGCGAGCGATGCCGTTCGCGGCCTCGCCGGCGACGTAATCGAAGTGCGGCGTGGCGCCGCGGATCACCGCGCCGAGCGCGATCACGGCGTCGATGTTGGCGCGATCGATCACGTGCGCGGTGACCTGGCCGAGCTCCCACGCGCCCGGGCAGCGCACGATCGTGATCGCGTCGTCGCTTCCGCCCGTGCGCACGATCGCGTCGATCGCGCCGGCGATCAGCGGCTCCACGACGAGGCTGTTGAACCGGCTGGCGACGATCGCGAACCGGAGACCGGCGGCGGACAGGGTGCCCTCGATGGTGGTCGGCATGCGGGCCCAGATATATCAGCTTTGCTTGACCGACGCGCCCTGGACCGCGCCGCGCCCCGGAATCGGCACGCGCTCGACCACCTCGATGCCGAAGCCCTCGAGGCCGGGAATCTTGCGGTCGCTCCACATCATGAGGCGGATCTTGTTGCAGCCGAGGTCGGCCAGCACCTGCGCGCCGAGCCCGAAGTCGCGCAGCGCCTCGCTGCTCGCGGCGCGCAGATCGGTCACGCTCGGGCGTGCGGCATCGCGCTGCAGGACGAGCCGCTCGAACGATGCCCCGAGCGTGGTGCGCCGGCGGTTGAACACGTACAGCAACACGCCGCAGCCGGCCTGATCGATCGCGTGGAGCGCGGCGCGCAGATCGGGGCGCAGGTCGAACGGATCGGCGAGCGGATCGAGCGCCGCGACCCGCACGAGCACGGTCTGGCCCGCCGCCGACGCGCCCGCGACGTCGCCGCGCACGAGCGCGAGGTACTCGGTGTCCTCGACCTCGGTGTCGTAGTAGTGCGCGACGAACGGCTCGCCCGGGCCGAGCGCGCCGGGGCGCAGCGAGCCGCTCGCCTGGCAGCGCACGATGCGCTCGCGCTGCAGCCGATACGCGATCAGGTCGGCGACCGTGAGCAGCAACAGGTCGTGGCGCTGCGCGAACTCCTCGAGCTCGGGCCGGCGCGCCATCTCGCCGTCGGCGCGCATGATCTCGCAGATCACGCCGGCCGGCTTCAGCCCGGCGAGGCGCGCGAGATCGACCGAGCCTTCGGTCTGGCCGGTGCGCACGAGCACGCCGCCCTTGCGCGCGCGCAGCGGAAACACGTGGCCCGGCGACACGATCTTGTGCGGGCCGGTGTCGTCGGCGATCGCGGTGCGGATCGTGGTCGCGCGGTCGCGTGCGGAGATGCCGGTCGACACGCCGTGGCGCGCCTCGATCGACACCGTGAACGCGGTGCCGAGCGAGGCCTGGTTGTCGCGCACCATCATCGGCAGCTCGAGCCGATCGATCATCGCGTCGTCCATCGCGAGGCAGATCAGGCCGCGCGCGTGCGTCGCCATGAAGTTGATGTGCTCGGGCGTGACCAGCTCGGCGGCGAACACGAGGTCGCCTTCGTTCTCGCGATCCTCGTCGTCGACGAGGATCACCATCTTGCCGGCGCGGATCTCGTCCAGCGCGCGGGCGACGCGTTCGTGCGGGGTCATCGCGGGCCTCCTGCGAGCCCACCCGGCGGCTGGCCGCGGGGGTTGAGTAGTGCCTCGACGTGCTTCGCGAGCACGTCGGCTTCGAGGTTCACGAGGTCGCCCGGGCGCAGCTCGCCGAGCGTGGTCATGTCGCGCGTGTGCGGGATGATCGCGACCGAGAACGTGTCCGCATCGACCGCGTTCACCGTGAGCGACACGCCGGCCACGGCGATCGAGCCCTTCTCGACGATGTAGCGACCGAGCGTGGTGCGGAGCTGGAGCACGAGGTTCGCGCCGAGATCGCGGCGCGCGATCAGCTCGCCTTTGCCATCGACGTGCCCGGTCACCCAGTGACCGCCGAGCCGATCGCCGACGCGCAGCGCGCGCTCGAGGTGGACGCGCGAGCCGGCCCGCAGCGAGCCGAGCGTCGTGCGGGCGAGGGTCTCCGCGCCGGCGAGCACGGTGTACGCGTCGCGCTCGATACCGGTCACCGTCAGGCACGCGCCGTCGTGGCAGACCGATTCGCCGACCGCGAGCTCGCTCGCCCGAAAGCGCACCGGTCGGATCGCGAGGGTCAGCGCGTCGCTGCGCCGATCGGCGCGCGCGACCGTGCCGACGTCCTCGACGAGCCCGGTGAACATGCCCGCGGTGTACCACTACTGGAACCGACCCGACAGTACGAAGCCGACGCCGCCGCGCACGGGCGCGGGCGCGAACGCGAGGTGATGCGCGCGGTTGTACCGGCGCACGGCTTGTCCCGACGACGCGATGTTCCAGACGATGCCGGTCGCCATCGCGGCGGCGCCGCCGATCAGCAACGCGTAGGCGGCCGGCGCATCGCGAAGGCCGCAACCCGGCTTCGCGTCGTCGCACTCGAGCAGCCCGACACCGGCGCCGCCCGCCATGCTCACGAGACCGAACACCTCGAGATCGATCGCGGGCGTCATGCGAACGTCCTGGGCGTAGAAGTGGCCGAGGTGAGGGCCAACGACGACCGCGATCACCCCGGGAAATGCGAAGTCCTCGAGCGCGGATCGCGGCCCGGACGCGGTCGCGGCGGCGAGCATCGCGACGCCGCCGGCGGTCACTCCGGCTGAAAGGCCGATCGCGAGCGCCGGCGACTCCGGGTCCGAGTCATCGGCGAGCGCGCGGGCCGACGATGACAGCAGCAGGACGACGAGCACGAGCCGGTGCACGTGCCGGCCACGTGCACGCGGCATACCGCCGCGAAGCTCGCGTGCGCGCTGGCGAGCGCCGCGGATCTCCACCGAGCGCTATGACCGACGCGTCGCGATCACGCGCAGGTCCTCTCCGACGCGCACCGGCTCGCCGAGCTCGAAGCGATACGCCGCGGCGAGCGTGCCGAGGCCCCTGCCGCCGACCCAGCTCGGCGCCGGGCCGCCGACCACCTTCGGCGCGATGTAGATCACGAGCTCGTCGGCGAGCCGCGCCTCGAGGAACGCCGCGTGGACCTCGCCGCCGCCCTCGACGAGCACCGACGTGATGCCCTCGCGGCCGAGCCGGCGCGCGAGCTCGGGCAGGCGCACGCGGCCGCCGCGATGCACCGGCAGCCGCCAGATCTCGGCGCCGGCGCGCACGAGCGCGTGCTCGCGTGCGGCCGGCGCGCGCTCGCCGCACGCGAGGATCGTGCGCGGACCTTTCGACCTCGGCAACAGGCGCGAGCGCGGCGGCGTGCGCAGCTGGCTGTCGAGCACGATCCGGATCGGATCGCGCGCGCGCGGCAGACGCCCCCGTGTCGATGATCGATCCGCGTCGCGCGTCTGCCCGATGCGGACGGTGAGCCGCGGATCGTCGGCGAGCACGGTGCCGATGCCGACGAGCACGGCGTCGTGGGTGTCGCGCAGCCGATGGACGTCGGCGCGCGCGGCCTCGCCGGTGATCCACTGCGATTGCCCGGC
>Ga0335083_10010509_pt1 | contig 11177 bp, 13 predicted proteins | sample Lox_Sample_42_FD_206716 | JGI IMG/M metagenome (GOLD analysis project Ga0335083, IMG submission 206716) | Soil microbial communities from Loxahatchee National Wildlife Refuge, Florida, United States - Lox_Sample_4.2 | ecosystem: Environmental > Terrestrial > Soil > Wetlands | place: USA... | reverse complement strand
CGTCCACGAGGCGGTAGTCGCACACCATGTCACGGGCAAGCTGGCCCTCGACCTGCATCCCGAGGACGTGTTCTGGTGCACGGCCGACCCTGGATGGGTCACCGGAACTTCCTACGGCATCATCTCTCCGCTCACCAACGGCATCAGCATGATCGTCGATGAGGCCGACTTCGACGCCGACCGATGGTACTCGATCCTGGCGCAGGAGCGGGTTAGCGTCTGGTACACCGCGCCTACCGCGGTGCGCATGATGATGAGAGGAGGCGCGGATGCGGCGCGTCGGCACGCGTTTCCCGGTCTGCGGTTCATCGCGAGCGTGGGCGAGCCGCTCAATCCCCAGGCCGTCCTGTGGGGCCAGGATGCCTTCGGCCTGCCTATCCATGACAACTGGTGGCAAACGGAGACCGGCGGCATCATGATCGCCAACTTCGCTTCCATGCCCATCAAGCCTGGCTCCATGGGGCGGCCGTTGCCCGGCATCGAAGCGGCCATCGTGCGCAGAGGCTCCGAGGGCGAGATTGAGAGCGTGACGGAGCATGATGCCGAGGGCGAGCTGGCACTCAAGCGCGGCTGGCCCTCAATGTTCCGCACCTACCTGCATGAAGAGGAGCGCTATCGGAAGTGCTTCGCCGGCGACTGGTACCTCACAGGCGATCTTGCGAAGCGCGATGCGGACGGCTACTTCTGGTTCGTAGGCCGCGCCGATGACGTCATCAAGTCCTCCGGCCACTTGATCGGTCCGTTCGAGGTGGAAAGCGCTTTCATGGAGCACGCCGCAGTGGCCGAGGCCGGCGTGATCGGCAAGCCGGACCCGGTCGTAGGCGAGGTCGTGAAGGCTTTCGTCGCACTCAAGCCCGGCGTGGTCGCCAGCGACGCGCTGAACCGCGAGCTCCTGGCCTTCGTCCGCAAGCGTCTGGGTACGGCCGTGGCGCCTAAGGAGATCGCGTTCGTTGCGACTCTGCCCAAGACTCGCAGCGGCAAGATCATGCGCCGCCTATTGAAGGCGCGAGAGCTGGGCTTGCCCGAGGGCGATACGTCTACGCTGGAGTCGGGTACAGCATGAGTCTCTCACGCGAAACAACCCTGGCACTCCTGCGTCAGATGATCGGCATCCGGCGCTTCGAGGAGAAATGCGCCGAACAATACAGCGCGGGGAGGATCCGAGGTTTTCTGCACCTCTATATTGGTGAAGAGGCGATCGCGGCTGGCGTGATGCCCCACCTCACACCTGAGGATGCGGTAGTCGCTACCTACCGAGAACATGGCCATGCGCTGGCACGAGGGTTACCCTCTTCCAGCGTGATGGCTGAAATGTATGGGAAGCGACAAGGCTGCAGCCACGGTCGGGGTGGATCCATGCATCTCTTCGATGCTGGACGCCGGTTCTATGGGGGCAACGCAATTGTTGGCGGTGGTCTTCCGATCGCGGCCGGGCTCGGCCTGGCCGACAAGATGCTGAAGCGCAACCGTATCACCGCCTGCTTCTTCGGAGAGGGCGCGGTGGCGGAAGGCGAGTTTCACGAGACCATGAACCTGGCCGCATTATGGAAGCTTCCGGTGCTTTTTCTGTGCGAAAACAACCTCTACGCGATGGGTACCGCGTTGTGGCGCTCGGAGTCGGACACCGACCTGGTGACCAAAGCAGCGAGCTACAACATGGCGGCGGAGAGCGTAGACGGTATGGACGTGGAGGCAGTTTGGGAGGCGGCGCGCAACGCCAGCGATACCATCCGTCGGTTGTCAGTGCCTTACTTTCTGGAGTTCCGGACGTACCGCTTCCGCGCGCACTCCATGTACGACGCAGAGCTCTATCGGAGCAAGCATGAGGTAGAGCAATGGAAGCACCACTGCCCGATCAGCAGCCATATCGAAAAACTGCGCCGACGCGGTGAATTGACCCCACAGGATGTGGAAGCACTGGAAGCGGAAGCGGCGCACGTGATCGCGGAGGCAGTTGCGTTTGCGGAGGCGGGGACCTGGGAACCGGTGGAGGACCTGGAGAAGGATGTGTACGCCCGGCCGCCGCTACCCGAGGCTGTTTAGGTGCACGCAGCTATCGTAGAGGTCTGCAAGTCCCCGTCCCAGGCCACGAACCGCGAGCCAAGAGCCACGAGCGCGGAGCCCGCATGAACAAGTGTCTGCTCGTCTTCTATTCTCACACCGGCTACACGCGCCGAGTGGCCGAGCAGGTTGCTAAGCGCGCGCAGTGCGACATCTGCGATATTCAGGAGCGGCACCCGCGGAGCGGCTTCAGCGGCTACCTGCGCTCGGCGCTCGAGGCGCTCACCGGCCGCGAGCCGGCGCTGCAAGAGCACGGCCACGACCCTTCTCGCTATGCAGTTGTGATCGTGGGGACCCCGGTATGGGTTGGCCGCGTCGCGTCGCCCGTGCGTGCGTTCCTGAGCGGACATCCGCTCGGAGAAGCACGCATGGCCGCGTTTTGTACCTACGGCGGCAACGGCGCGGAGAAGGCTCTGGACATGCTGGCTCAATTAGCCGGCAAGAGTCCAGTGTCTCGCCTTGCCCTGACCGACAGCGAGATCGACTCCGGAGGGACCGAGCGGAAAGTCGAAGCGTTTGTAGATACGATCCGCGCCGCTCTACCAACGTGAGTGACGTCATACATACCACCTATCGGGAGGCTCTGCGCCTGGCACTGCGGGCAGCGCTGCAACGCGACCCGCGCGTATTTCTCATGGGCGAAGACGTGGGACGCTACGGCGGAAGCTACGCCGTGAGCAAGGGGCTGCTCGAGGAATTCGGCGAGGAGCGCATTCGCGATACTCCGCTGTCCGAATCCGCTTTCGTGGGTGCTGGCATCGGCGCAGCCATGAACGGCATGCTGCCAATCGTCGAAGTCATGACGGTCAATTTCAGCTTGTTGTGCCTGGACCAGATCATGAACAACGCCGCCACACTGCATCACATGTCAGGGGGACAGATCAATGTTCCGCTCGTAATCCGGATGGCCACTGGAGGCGGGCGACAGCTGGCCGCCCAGCATTCGCATAGTTTGGAGGGCTGGTACGCGCACATCCCGGGGCTTCGCATCGTGGCGCCGGCCACTCTCGAGGACGCGCGCGGCATGCTGTGGACTGCGATTCAGGATCCCGATCCAGTGATCATCTTCGAGAATGCACTGCTCTACAACCTGGAGGGCGATCTGGCGATCGACGCGGGGCCCGTGGACATCGACACGGCAGCAATCCGCCGCGACGGTTCGGACCTGAGCCTGATCACATACGGCGGCAGCCTCGGCAAGACACTGCAGGCGGCCGCGCAGCTCGCGGCCGAAGGCATCGAGGCAGAGGTCATCGATCTGCGAACGTTGCGCCCGCTCGACACCAAGACGATCCTCGCTTCGGTACGCAAGACACACCGCGCTGTGATCGTGGATGAGGGCTGGAAAAGTGGCAGCCTTGCCGCCGAGGTCTGTACCCGCATCGTAGAAGGCGCCTTCTACGACTTGGATGCACCCGTGGCTCGCGTGTGCAGCCGCGAGGTGCCGGTCCCCTACGCGAAGCACCTGGAAGACGCTGCGCTGCCATCGGTTCCGGCGATCGTGGCGGCCGCGAGAGCGCTCGTTGGGCGATCATGACCGAGTTCCGTATGCCCAGCCTGGGCGCCGACATGGAAGCTGGCACGTTGGTGGAGTGGCAGATCAAGCCAGGCCAGCGGGTAAAGCGCGGCGACGTGGTAGCGGTAGTCGAGACCCAGAAGGGCGCGGTGGAAGTCGAGATCTGGGATGACGGCGTGGTCGATCAACTGTTGGTCGAGCCGGGCACGAAGGTACCGGTGGGAGAAGTACTCGCACGCCTTCGCACCGAAGGTGAAACGCCAACCACCGCCGCGGCCGTTACGCCAGCCGCTGTTGCGCCGAGCGGAGCTCCAAAGCTTGCGATTCCGCCCGAGTCCGCGCCGGCGGCACGGGCACCACGTTTCAAAGTCTCACCCATGGCACGTCGCCGCGCCGAGGCACTGGGCGTGGATCTCTCTCTGGTTACACCGAGCGGCCCCGAGGGCGTCATCTCGACGGCGGACGTGGACCGCGCTGCGCAAACCAGGCCGGTGGCCGAGATCAAATCGGCCGCTGCGGACAAGCTGGCCGCAATGCGGCAAGCGATCGCTGCCGCCATGGCGAAGTCGAAGCGCGAGATCCCACACTACTATCTCGGGGCCACCATCGACGTGTCCCGGGCGACGGCCTGGCTCGAGCAGCAGAATCTAAAGCGACCCGTTACCCAGCGCGTGCTGTTCGCCGCGGTGCTACTCAAGGCCGTCGCGCTGGCGCTGAAGGAAGTGCCGGAGCTCAACGGCTTCTGGGTGGACGGCGCATTCAAACCGGCGCTAGCAGTGCACTTGGGTGTCGGGATTGGCCTGCGTGGCGGCGGGCTCGTCGCTCCCGCCATCCACAACGCCGATACCAAGAGCGCGCTGGAGATGATGCAGGCTTTGTCCGATCTGGTGACGCGAGCGCGCAGCGGTGCGCTCCGCAGCTCCGAGCTGTCGGACGCGACGGTGACGGTGACCAATCTCGGCGAGCAGGGCGTTGAGACGGTGTATGGCGTGATCTATCCGCCTCAGGTCGCTTTGGTCGGATTCGGAAAAGTCACCGAACGGCCGTGGGCGGAGAACGGCGGCTTGTATGTGCGGCGCGTGATTCATGCAACGCTATGCGCCGATCACCGCGCGAGCGTGGGACACCGCGGCGCGCTGTTTCTCTCCACGCTCGAACGTAGCCTGCGGGAACCGGAGAAACTCTGATGATTCGCGACGAGATCCGTACCACGCTGCTCGATGCGCTGGCCAGCGTTGCACCTGAGGCCGACCTGGACACGCTCAAGCCCGAGCGACTCCTGCGCGATCAGCTCGACATCGATTCCTTCGATTTCCTGAATGTGATCCTGCGCGTGCATGAGAAGCTGGGGGTCGACATCCCGGAGGCCGACTACGCGAAGCTCGCCACGCTGGTGGGTGCGGTGGACTATCTCGAGATCAGACTTAAGCAAGGCGGCGGCACCTCTAAAGCTTCAGGGTAGCTGATCGCGTGTCTGCACTCGGACTGCCAAGAGCGACGGTCATAGAACGCTGCGCGTCCGTGCCTGCTCCTTATTAGTCGAGAGCCTCAGAGGTCTGCCACGCCATGTCGGCGCGCCCAATCCTTCGCACGCGCAATACCGACGCGAATCGCGAAACCCTCGTCGTGCCCCTCCTCCAGCAGCGCGTTGGCGATCTCGATGGCCTTGGATCGCACCACTGGATCGAGATGGGTCATGGCCGGCGGATAGTAGGACTCGCTCCACGGCATCGTCGGACTCAGCGATAGACCAGCACCGGTATCTGGCTGTGGGTGAGGACTTTATGCGTCTCGCTGCCGAGCACCATGCCCTGCACGCCTTTCCTCCCGTGCGATGCCATCGCGATCAGGTCGCATCCCCTCTTCTTCGCGGCCTGGATGATCGACTCATAGGGGTGATCGCTGACGGCAAAGACGGTCTCGCATGGGACGCCCGTATTTTTCGCCGCTTGTTGTATTACGGCGAGGTATTTCTCGGCGTGTGCTCGGGAGTCCCGGGCAAATTCCTCCCTGGTATCCTCCAGCACCTCGGTACGGTAAGTGAACACGTGGAACTGGGGTATTACGTGGAAGCCGGTCACTTTTGCACCGATGGTCTTGGCAAAATCGACGGTCTTGTGGATGGCCGCTTCTGAGAGTTTCGAGCCGTCTGTTGGCAACAGAATATGCGTGAACATGTTTTCCTCCTCACCGTGTCTCGGCAGTTCAACTGCGTTCAGCGCTTCCAATGCACGCGAACCAGATACTCGTTCGGCGCGTACTTGATCTTCAGCTCGCCTTTCCAGGCGTGTTGTAGAGCTTCACCGATGCGCCGCGGAAGGTGAGTGCCAGTCGTGGTAATAACAATGTCAGTTCCGTCTTTCTTCAATTCGATGATTCGTTCGAGAGGGTGCTCGGCTTTGGCTCTTGCCTCCTCGTTGCCTATCAGGCCGGAGATGTCGCTGGCGTGCTCCGCCAGGAACGATCCCGACAAGGTGACGTGACCCGCGGGGAAGTGGTCCTGAATACGCCGGCAGGCTGGGCACACGTGTTCCTGCGCGCTGACACCCTTGTCGCCCCATTGCCAACGGCCGTCGTGAAAGATCGCGTCACATCGCGGACAGAAAGCTGGTCCACTGGGTTTGTAGCGCTCCTGGTAGGGGTCGTGAACCACCTCTTGTATCTGTCGGTCCTGGTGGCCTCGCGTCCGACTGCGAATTCGATCTTGCGTTCCCATGATGGCTCCTCTGTGGCTTCTGGTTAAGGAAGCTCTAATCCATTCTCGTACGCGCGACTTACCAGACGTTCCTTAGATCGCGCGCACCCGTGAGCTGCTGCAACAACTGCCGCGACTGTTCCGCGATCTCGCGCTGGTCCATGTGCTCCGTGTCGATAGTCCAGGCTCGCTCTTCGCTGCGGAGCGCGTCCTGAGTCTGCAGCTGTCGGTCGAGCACGGCGGTGGTGGCTTCCGATGCATCGGATCCGGCGCGCGCGCGCTGCGCGATACGGCGACGCAGCTCGGGCCCACTCGCTTCGATATGCAGAATGGCAAAGGGCACTCGATGCTCGTCCGCCAGGGATCGGAAGCGCTCGCGCTGCGCGATCTCCAGGAACGTCGCGTCCACCAGCACTGGAAGCTCACCTTCCAGGACGTACGAGGTCAGCTGGATGAGGTGATTATATGTCGCGGTTCCCGCGGCTTCGGTGTAGATTCCCTCGCCTACCGCTGAGGCACTGCGCGCGCCGCCGCTGAACCCGTGCAAACGTTTGCGCTCAATGTCCGAGCGGATGCGGATGGCGCCCACGCTTTCCAGTGCGATTTGCGAAACACTGGTTTTGCCCGAGCCGGAGAGCCCATGCAAAATCACCAGCGCGGGCCTCGCGGCCTCGATCATCTGCTCGGCAAGCGTCAGATGAGCGCTGCACTTCGCCCGCAGCCGTGGGATCGCTGCACGCTCGACGTCGTGCTGTGCCGCCCGCATGAGCGCCACTTTGGCTCGCACCAGTGCTCGGTAGACCATGTAGTACCTGAGCAGGTGCACGCCGGCATAGTCGCCCGTAACTTCGAGATAGCGGTTCAGAAACCGGAACGCCAAATCGCGGTGCTGACGCTGAGCGAGGTCCATGGCCAGAAACGCGGCTTCGCTGATGACGTCGATCCAGCGCAAGTCGGGGTTGAACTCGATACAGTCGAAGATCCGCACACGACCATCGACCAGCACGATGTTCCCCAGGTGCAGATCGCCGTGGCACTCGCGTACGAATCCCCCGCGGCGTCGCCCTTCGAGCACGTTCGCGAGATTGGCGTGCTGCGCGCTAGTCCACTGCCTAAGCCGTTCCAGCACTGCACGGTCTTGCTCGCTTTCGAGCAGCGGCGAGAGCTGGTCGAAGTTCTGCAGCGCCGGGCCAATGATGCTCTTCGGGCTGCCATACTGGCTGCTATCCGGTGCAGGAGGCAGAGCAGTATGAAACCCGGCCACCAGGTCGGCGATCTCGTCCATATGCGCTCCGGTCAGCTCGCCGCGGTCGAGCACGTGCTCGAGCATCCCCGCCTGGTCGAACTGTCTCATTCGGACCGCGTAGTCGATGGGCTCTCCATCGCCGCCGATGCGCGGGTGTCCGGGCTCCCCGGTGATCGGCACGACATCCAGGTAGAGCTCGGGCGCGAGGCGCCGGTTCAGCCTGAGTTCCTCCTCGCAGAAGAAGCGGCGCTTCTCGAGCGTGGAAAAATCCAGAAATCCGAGATTCAGGGGTTTTTTGAGCTTGTATGCGTAGTCGCCGGTCAAAAACACGTCCGAGATATGGGTCTCTATGTGTTCGACCTTGTGCGCGGGGTGGGGATAGCAAACGGGGTCGAGCAGCGAGCGGACTAGATCCCGATGAGGGTCTGGCCGCACTTGCTGCAGCAGGCCGAGCTTCCGATTGATGGGCGATGGCATGTTGTACGGATCAGCGACGTTGAGGAGGCCCGCACTCTGACGCCACGAACCAAGGCTGTCGATAACGCTCCGTCTGCTCATGATGCTGCTGCTAAGTGCGCAGCTTGGCTTCGGGCCGTGGTTCCCGCGAGACCATTTTGGCCAGAGCCGTCATCTCCTCTGCTAATAGGTCCACGATGTCATCGGCGGTAATGATTCCTACCAGACCGCCCTGCGCGTCGACGATCGGCAATCGCCGCACAGCCTTGACACGCATCAGCTCGATGATTTCGGATACGCCGTCGGTTTCCCGGGCAGTCACCAACTCGGACCCGCGACCTCGCCGACCTTGAGGGTGTCGGGATCGAGGCCCTTGGCCACCAGACTGACCACGATGTCCCGGTAGGTCACGATGCCGCATGGCAGGCGTCGGCCAATCGACTCCTCCACGATCATCAGGGTCACCCACATGGTACTGCGGCATCGGCTCCGCTGCCTCTCTGACGCTATGATCCCGACGCGCAAGTACCGCTTCACGATTACAAATTTCGCCGATGGCCATTTGAAGTTATCCGTGTTGACGTCTAGGCTACCTCGACAGCATTTCTCAGCTTTGATTCAGGTCAACAAAGGTCGGATGTCGGAAGCTTCGGCGTTGTGCTTCGCGGGCGTCACTTCGTTCGCCTCGTTGCAGGCAGGAGGGGCAACCACTCTCAGTTGATAGGCAAGCAGCCGCGCGAAATCGATTTCGCCCTTCCTCGGCGACGCCCGGGGCAGTAGGAATCGGTGCCAGATTCCGATAACTTGCCGCCTTTGGTCGAGGTCGCGACGCGTCTTTTTGGCTCGCGAGAGCTATTGATAGAGATCAAGTGGCGTTCGGCAGACGCGCCTAATATTGCACCTGGAGTCTTCACGGCTTCGGAAGCCTCTACTTACAGGACCAAAAGACGATGGAAAAGCCTTTGCAGATCACCATCCGTGGCATGGAGCACTCTGCCGCACTCGATGCTCACATTCGCGAAAAGGCGGCAAAGCTGGAGGAGTTCTATCCTCGCATGATCGGTTGCCATGTGACAGTGGAGCAGCCGCACCGTCATCATCAACAAGGCGACCGGTTCGAAGTGCGCATCGACTTGCACTTACCGGGTCGAGGCGAAGTGGTGGTGAACCGTCAGAGCGCGGAGGACATCTACGTCGCTCTGCGCGATTCCTTCGACGCGGCCAAGCGCCAGCTAGAAGAGCACATCCGCGTCCAGCGGGGCGACTAGAAGGGGCGACCATGACCAGACGAGAAATGAATGCAGCTTTGCTTGCAGGCGCAGCGCTGGCCGCTATGCCGGTAGCCGCGCTCGCGCAGGGGATTCGTATGTTGCCTGACCCTCGAAAGGAGGTGGGTAAGCCGCTCATGCAAGCTCTTCAATTGCGCCGCTCGATTCGCGAGTTCTCGCCGCGTCCGCTGCCGCCGCAGCTGCTCTCCGACCTGCTGTGGTCAGCTTATGGCGTCAACCGCCCGAGCGGGGATCGCACGGCACCGTACTGGCGTCACATAATGGTTATCGATGTCTATGCAGCGATGGCCGACGGTGTCTGGCTGTACGATCCCAAGCAGCACGCGCTGCATCCGCATCTCGATGCCGACGTCCGCGCGCAGACCGGACTTCAGGACTTCGTTGCCACGGCACCGCTCAATCTAGTTTACGTGGCCCATGGCGAGCGGATGAAAGAGATCTCGCCCGAGGAACGTCGGCTCTATGCGTCGGTCGACGCTGCGTTTGCTGGCCAAAATGTATACCTTTACTGTGCATCCGAAGGTCTGGCCACCGTGTTCCGCGGAGCGGTCGACTACGAAAAGCTGAAACAAGCCATGCGGCTCGCGGACGGACAGTTCGTCACCTTTGCGCAGACCGTGGGGTATCCGCAGACTTGAGCAAGCGTGGTATGCGGGCACATCCGAGACCATCGCTAAAGGAATCTCAACATGACCATCGAAGAGGAGTTGCAGGCCACGATCCGCGACTTGGTGCAGAAAGGCAAGGGGATCTTGGCAGCTGACGAAAGCCTGCCCACGATCGCAAAACGCTTCAAGGCAGTCGGTATGGAATCAACCGAAGAGAACCGGCGCGCGTTTCGGTCACTGATGTTGACGACGCCAGGTGTGGGCGAATACCTGAGCGGCGTCATCCTGTTCGAGGAAACGCTCGGCCAGAAGGCAGACGACGGAACACCGCTGGCGAAGGCGGCGGAACGCCAGGGGATCGTGCCGGGCGTGAAGGTGGACAAGGGAACGGTTGCGCTCCCTAACGCACCCGGCGATCTGATCACCCAGGGTCTCGACGGCTTGGCGGAGCGATTGAAGACCTACAAGATGCAGGGTGCACGCTTCGCCAAGTGGCGTGAGGTGTATCCGATCACCGACCGCAATCCGACGACGTTAGGCATCGCTGCCAACGCGGAGATGCTGGCGCGTTATGCGAGTGCGTGCCAGGAACAGGGGATTGTGCCTATCGTAGAGCCTGAAATCCTTTTGGATGGAGTCCATAGCCTACAGCGATGTGCCGAGGTAACCGAAGCGGTGCAAGACGCAGTGTTCCACGCGCTGCACCGGCACAACGTGATCCTCGAGTGGATGCTTCTCAAGCCCAGCATGGTTTTGCCGGGCAAGGAATCTCAGGCCAAAGCCGGGCCGGACGAGGTGGCACGCGAAAGCTTGAAGGTAATCCGGCGCACCGTGCCCGCAGCGGTGCCGAGCATCAATTTCCTCTCCGGCGGGCAGACTCCGGAGCAAGCGACCGCCAACCTGAATGCCATGAACGTGCTGCTTCCTCATGCTCCATGGGAGTTGTCGTTTTCCTATGCGCGCGCGCTGCAGCAGCCGGTGCTCGAGATCTGGCGCGGAAAGGGGGAGAGGGTCGAAGCGGCGCAGGATGCCTTCCGTCTGCGCGCCCGGCTCAACGCCGCAGCGCGCATTGGGCAGTACAGGCCGGATATGGAACGTGCTCAGTAGAGGGGCGGGGATGTTGTAGGAAGCCTGGCAACCGGCTCGATGCCGAGGCCCAAGTCTCGGCGGAAGTGGAAAATCTGAAGAGCTTCCGAGCCTGAGCCGCTGGCAATCTCCGGGCGGGGCGCCGCCTTTGCCGTTTGTATCACGGGCAGGCTTCTGTGTGTGGAGGTTCTCATGGCGGTCTCGCGCCTCAAGCTGCACG
>Ga0335083_10010508_pt1 | contig 11177 bp, 11 predicted proteins | sample Lox_Sample_42_FD_206716 | JGI IMG/M metagenome (GOLD analysis project Ga0335083, IMG submission 206716) | Soil microbial communities from Loxahatchee National Wildlife Refuge, Florida, United States - Lox_Sample_4.2 | ecosystem: Environmental > Terrestrial > Soil > Wetlands | place: USA... | reverse complement strand
TCACGATCTCGACCGGCCGGTCGAGCTTGGCGCCGTGCATGAAGGTGCGATGGTGCGCGTCGGCGAACAGGCCGGAGATATAGGCGGCATCGAGCGAGGCGATCTTGTCCGCGGGGATCTCGACACCGACCTCGAAGGCCTGGCCGACGAAGCGCATGTCGAGCGTGTGCGTATAGACCAGCTCACCCGGCAGTTTCATGTCGGCGAACTGCGCGGCGAGCCGCTTGCGCATCTCGTCGAACGTCTTGCTCGCCTCTTTGGCGGCTGCCTCATCGAGCTTCATCTTGCGCGTGACGGCGTCGAACTTGGTGTAGTCGCTCGCGACCAGCCCATAGGCCGAGATCACGCCGGCATTGGGCGGCACGACGATGGTCGAGATGCCGAGCTCCTCGGCGATGCGCGCGGCATGCAGCGGGCCCGCGCCGCCGAACGGCACCAGCGCGTAATCGCGCGGATCGCGGCCACGTTCGGTCGAGACGAGCTGGATGGCGCGCACGATGTTGGCGTCGGCGAGCTGCAGCGCCGAGGAGGCGGCCTGCTCGACCGACAGCGAGAAGCGCTGCGCGACAGGCTCGAACACGCGGCGGGCCGCGTCGCCGTCGAGCTTCATCCGGCCGCCAAGGAACGCCTCGGGCCGGATGGTGCCGATCACGATGTGTGCGTCGGTGATGGCGGGCTCCGTGCCGCCCTTGCCGTAGCAGGCGGGACCGGGATCGGCGCCGGCGCTTTGCGGACCGACCCGCAGCATGCCGCCATCGTCGACCCAGGCAAGCGAGCCGCCGCCCGCGCCGACCGACACGATGTCGAGCACCGGCGTGCGGATGGGCAGGCCGTCGATCTCGCTCTCGGAGGCGAGCGAGGGCCGGCCGTCCTGCACCAGGCAGACATCGGTCGAGGTGCCGCCCATGTCGAAGGTGATCAGGTCCTTGAAGCTCGAGCGCGCGGCCTGGCGCGTCGCGCCCACCACACCGGCGGCCGGGCCCGAGTAGAGCGCGGTGATGGCGCTGGTGCGCATCGCCTCGGCCGGCAGCCGCCCGCCATTGCTCTGCATCACCGTAAAGCGGCCCTTGAAGCCCGCCTCCGCGAGCTTGCCCTCGAAGCGATGGAGATAGCCGTCGATCACCGGCTGCACATAGGCCGAGAGCAGCGTCGTCGAGGCGCGCTCGAATTCGCGGAATTCGCGTGCGACCTGATGGCTGCAGGTGACCAGCACGCCGGGCAGGGCTTCGGTGATCGCCGCTGCCAGTGCCTGCTCGTGCGCCGGATTGGCGTAGGCGTTCAACAGGCAGATGGCGACGGCGCGATAGCCGCCGGCCTTCAGCGCCGGGATCAGCTCAATGCTTACATTTGCGCTGTCTAGGGGGGTCTCGACTGATCCGTCCGCACGCAGCCTTTCCGGCGCCTCGAAGCAGTCCTTGCGGCGCACCGGCGGTGCGGGTTTGGCATAGAAAAGGTCGTAGATATTGCGCCGGTCGTGGCGCTGCATGAACAGCAGGTCGCGGAAACCCTCCGTCGTGACGAAGGCGACGGCGGCGCCCTTGCGCTCCAGCACGGCATTGGTGGCGACCGTCGAGCCGTGCCCCAGATCCTCGATGCGCGCGAGATCGATGCCGGAAGCGGTCAGCGCATCGAAGGCGCCGATATCCGGCGAACGCGGCGTGCTCGGCACCTTGGTGACGACGACCCGCCCATCCTCGACCGCGACGAGATCGGTGAAGGTGCCTCCTACTTCAACGCCGACGCGCATTCTTTCCTCTTCCGGACCGCGGGCCTCCAGGCCCGCTCATGATGCGGGCCTGGAGGCCCGCGGTCCAAAATGATCTATGGAAGCTTCGCCTGCAGCTCGGCGATCTGCTTCCTGAGCTCCTCGTTCTCCTCGCGCGCCTTGGCGGCCATGGCCTTGACGGCCTCGAACTCGTCGCGGCGCGGAATGTCCATGCCGTCGAGGTACTTGGCGATCTGGTCGCGGATCTTGTTCTCGACCTCGTCCTTGACGCCGGTGAGGGCGCCCATGGCGCTGTTGGCCACCTTGCTGAGATCGTCGAAGAAGGGATTGCGGGTCTGCATGGCGTGACTCCTGATGCGACGAGTATGGGCGGCTGCTACCCTCCGGACAAGAACGCCGGAGGATCAAGACGTGGGCCTGGTTACAGTCGAATCAAGCGAGGGCATCACCACCATCACCATGGCGCGGCCGGAGAAGCGCAACGCGCTGACTCAGGAGCTGTGCGACGGCCTGTACGACGCCTATCGCGCCTTCGAAGCGGGCGACGACCAGGTCGCGGTCCTGCAGGCCGATGGTCCGGCCTTCTGCGTCGGCGCCGATCTGAAGGAACCGCCGGCGGCCATGTGGAAGGCCGTGCCCGACGTCTCCTACAAGCTCACCAAGCCGGTGGTCGCCGCGACGCAAGGCTGGGTGATCGGCGGCGGCATCTGCCTCGTCATGACCTGCGATCTCATGGTCTCGGCCGACACAACCAAGTTCATGTATCCCGAGGCCAAGGTCGGCGTGTTCGGCGGGCTGATGCCGGGCATCGTCTCGCGCATGCCGCACAAGGTCGCGATGGAATTGCTGCTGTTGGGCGAGGAGATCTCCGCCAAGCGCGCCTATGACGTGGGCTTCGTGAACAAGGTCGTGCCGCTCGGCGAGGAACGGAAAGAGGCGCGCCGCATGGCCAAGGTGATCGCGGGCTCCGCGCCTTTGGTCATTCGCACCCTGCGCGACTTCGCGAACCAGACGCTGCCCAAGGGTCCGGCCGAGATCTTCGTGCCGGAGCGCTACAAGCTCGAAAAGATCGCGACCTCCGACGACCGCAAGGAGGGCAGCGCCGCCTTCCGCGAAAAGCGGCCGGCGAAGTTCAAGGGACGCTGACCATGACCAAGCTCCTGCTGGTCGGTTGCGGCAAGATGGGCGGCGCCATGCTCGACGGCTGGCTGCAGCGCGGACTGGCCGCTTCCGATGCCATCGTCGCCGAGCCGGTCGAGGCGTTGCGGCCGAAGAAGGTGCGCGGCGTTGCCGCCTCGAACGAGGTCAAGGAGACGCCGGAGATCGTCGTGCTGGCGGTGAAACCGCAGAGCATGGATTCGGTGATGCCGGACTTGAAGCGTTTCGCCGATGCGGGCTCGGTGTTCCTGTCGATCGCGGCGGGCAAGACGCTGAAATACTTCGCTGGGCACCTTGGCGCGAAGGCCAAGGTCGTGCGCGCCATGCCCAACACGCCGGCGGCCGTGCGCCAGGGCATCACCGTCGCCTGCGCGGCGTCCGGCGTGTCCGATGCGGAGAAGAAGCGCTGCCAGGAATTGCTCGAAGCGGTCGGCCAGGCGCTGTGGGTGTCGGACGAGGCGCTGATGGATCCGGTGACGGCTCTCTCGGGCAGCGGCCCGGCCTATGTCTTCCTGCTGGTCGAGGCGATGGCCGCGGCGGGTGCCAAGCTCGGTCTCGACGCGGACATGGCCATGCAGCTCGCGCGCGCGACCGTCTCGGGCAGCGGCGAGCTCTTGCGTCAGTCGACCGAGCCGGCGTCACAATTGCGCGTCAACGTGACCAGTCCCGGCGGCACCACCGCGGAGGCATTGAAGGTCCTGATGGCGGCGGACGGCATCCAACCCGTGTTCGACAAGGCGCTGGCGGCGGCCTCGCGGCGCTCGAAGGAACTCGCGGGATGAGCGAGGCTTCCACCGCCGCTGCTCCGCAGGCCCTCGACGCCTTCCTGCGCCTGATCGGCGAGCGCGGCTATGCCGGGGTGACGCTTGCCGATGTCGCCGAAGCGGCCGGGCTCGGCATGGCCGAGCTGCATCGTCTCCATCGCGACAAGGTCGCGTTGATCGTGGCCTTCCTGGAGCGCATCGACGAGGAGGTGCTGGCGGGCACGCCCCGCACTCGCGATCCGGAGGAGACGGCGCGCGATCGGCTGTTCGACGTCATGATGCGCCGCTACGACGCGCTCCGTCCGTACAAGTCGCCGCTCGCCGAGTTGCGCCGGGCGACGATGAGAGATCCGATTCTGGGCCTGGCGCTGGCGCCGGCCCTGCAGCGCTCGATGGCCGCGACCCTGGAAGCCGCCGGGATCGCGAGCGACGGCCTGGCTGGTGCAGTGCGGTGCCAGGCGCTGCTGGCGATCCACTACGCCGTGTCGCGGGTTTTCGATAAGGACGAGAGCGGCGATCTCTCCCAGACCATGGCTGCCCTGGACGGCCGTCTCAAAACTGCCGAGAGATGGTCACAAACCCTTGATAAATTTGCCAATTCCGGCTGGCCGCGTCGGCCCCAGCGGGCCGAACAGGCGCCCGAAGCGTGAATATTTTGTGCGCTGCACAAAAACTCCTTGACTTGTAGGGGCTCATCCCTAAATTCCGGACTGTCGTTGCTGCACCGCAGCAAAACGGGTGCAGCCCGGAATTTCAACGCCACTACGGTCCCTTCAGGAGAGTTCCATGACCTACGCCAACGGTGCCTTCAAGAATCCCTTCGCCGACTTCGACTTCAGCAAGATCGCGGGCGAGTTCCATGTCCCGACCATGAGCGTCGAGAGCGTCGTCGAGAGCGGCCGCAAGAATTTCGCCGTCATGACCACCGCGTCGACCGCCGCCGTCGAGACGATCAAGTCGATCGCGCAGCGCCAGGGCGACATGATCCGCTCGGCCATGGAAGACTTCTCCAAGCACGGCAGCGAAGTGCTGGCCGCCGCGACCATCGAGGAGAAGGCGACCAAGCAGATCGACTTCGCCAAGAAGAGCTACGACGCCGCCCTCGCCAACGCGCAGGAGCTGGCCGGCATGTACACCAAGAGCCAGAACGAGGCGCTGGTCGCGCTCAACGCGCGCATCGCCGAGCTGACCGAAGAGGTCAAGGCCGCCTTCGCGAAGAAGTAATTCGATTGGGTAGAGTGGCGTAAGCGTAAGCGTTCCCTGAACGAAGGGGCCGTCTCCGACGAGGGGGCGGCCCTTTTGTTTTGTCCGTGGTAGGGGAAGCCCATGACGCAGATCACCTACGACGATTTCGCCAGGGTCGACATCCGTGTCGGCACCATTCGCGCCGCGCAGCCGCTGGAGGGCGCGCGCAAGCCGGCGCTGCGGCTGGAGATCGATTTCGGGCCGGAGATCGGCATCAAGAAATCGTCCGCCCAGATCACGGTGCACTACACGCCGGAATGTTTGATCGGCCGCCAGGTCGCGGCCGTGGTGAACTTCCCGCCGCGCCAGATCGGCAAGTTCATGTCGGAGGTCCTGACGCTCGGCTTCCCCGATGCCGACGGCGCCGTGGTCCTGATGGCCCCCGACCGCGTCGTGCCCGACGGCGGCAAGATGTTTTAGCAACGTCTTTTCCTCCCCATTCGAATGGGGAGGTGGCCCGGAGGGCCGGAGGGGTCGGACTGCGGGCCTTCGGCCCGCGATATGACCCCATCGCCCCCGTAAGACGGGGGCACTTCCCCATATGAATGAGGAAGCTGAAGAACGCTGCGTTACTCCGCCGCCTGCTTCTTCGCGGGCTCGCGGAACGCGGTGCGGTAGCGGTCCCATTCGGCGGCGCCGTTGAGGTTGAAGCCTTGTTGCGGCGTGATGTCGGACGCAGGCACAGGATGGCGGCCCTGCGCCTTGACCTCGGCCAGGGCGGCATCGCACGCGCCGACGATCGTGCGCGTCAGGACACCGGGCAGGATCATGAAGGCGTAGTTGAGCTTGGCCGCTTCCGCCATCGAGAGGTCCGGCGTCTTGCCGCGCCACACCATGTTCAGCATGCACGGGCCCTTGACCAGCTTGGGCACGGCGGCGGTCTCCTCGAGCGTCTGCGGCGCCTCGACGAAGGCCATGTCGGCGCCGGCCTCGAGCGCGGCGTTGGCGCGGCGGACCGCTTCCTCGAAGCCCAGCACGGCGCGCGAGTCGGTGCGCGCGATGATCAGGAAATCGGGATCGACCTTGGCGCTGACCGCGGCGCGGATCTTGGCGACATAGTCGTCGAGCGGCACGATCACCTTGTTTTCGAGATGGCCGCACTTCTTGGGGAAGTCCTGGTCCTCGATATGGATGCCGGCGACGCCGCGCTTCTCGTACTCGCGCACGGTGCGGATGGCGTTGAGCTCGTTGCCGTAGGCGGTGTCGGCATCGGCGATCACCGGCAGCTTGATGGCGGCGGCGATGCGGCCGGCATTGTCGGCCATCTCCGACATCGTCACCAGCCCGTAGTCGGGATAGCCCAGCGTGGCCGCGGTGCCGGCGCCGGTCATGTAGGCCGCCTCGAAGCCTGCCCGCTCGATCGCACGGGCGCCGATGCATTCGAAGCAGCCGGGCGCGGTCACCATGCCGCGCTTGAGTGCGTCACGGAAAACCTTGCCCTTGGACATGCTCGCTCTCCCTGAAGCTGCCTCATGGTCTTCCGGACCGCGGGCCTCCAGGCCCGCTCAAGCTCATGAGCGGGCCTGGAGGCCCGCGGTCCGCATGAATCAGAAAACCCGGTGAACCCACTTGTGCGGATCGGGCGCTTTGCTGCGCTGGATGCTGGTGAGCGCGGCCTTCAGCTCCTCGGTGCGCGTGCCGGGGCCGCCGTTGCCGATCTTGAACTCGCCCTCGGGCGCGCGGACGGTGCCGATCGGCGTCACCACGGCGGCGGTGCCGCAGGCGAAGGCCTCGCGCAGCTTTCCGGAATGGGCGTCGGCCTTCCAGTCGGCGTAGGAGTATTTCTCCTCGCGCACGGTGATGCCCTTGTCCTTGGCCAGGGTCAGCAGCGAGGAGCGCGTGACGCCGGGCAGGATCGTGCCGGAAAGCGGCGGCGTCGACATCGTGCCGTCGTTGAACACGAAGAACACGTTCATGCCGCCCAGCTCCTCGATCCACTTGCGCTCGACGGCGTCGAGGAACACGACCTGGTCGCAGCCATGCTTGGTCGCCTCGGCCTGGGCGAGCAGGCTCGCCGCATAATTGCCGCCGCACTTGGCGGCACCCGTGCCGCCGGGCGCGGCGCGCGTGAACTCCTGGCTGACCCAGACGGAGACGGCATCGGCGCCCGACTTGAAGTAGGAGCCGACCGAGGAGGCGATGACGCTGAACAGATAGTTCGACGAGGGCTTCACGCCGAGGAAGATCTCGTTGGCGAACATGAAGGGCCGGATATAGAGGCTGCCGTCGCCGTCGGGGATCCAGTCGCGATCGACGTCGACCAGCAGGTTGCAGGCCTCGAGGAAGAGCTTCTCCGGCAGCTCGGGCATGGCAAGGCGCTTCGCCGAGTCCTGGAAGCGCCTGGCGTTCTGCTCGGGGCGGAACAGCGTGGCGCCGCCGTCGGCGGTCCTGTAGGCCTTCAGCCCCTCGAAGATCTCCTGCGCGTAGTGCAGCACGGCGGCTGCCGGATCCATCGGGATCTGGCCGCGCGGCTCGATCCGGGCGTCGTGCCAGCCCTCGGCGTCGCTGTACTTGATGGTGACCATGTGGTCGCTGAACACGCGGCCGAAGCCCGGGTTCTTCAGCAGCTCGGCGCGCTTGGCGGCCGGCGTCGGCGAGGGGTGCTTGATGCGGGTGAATTTCAGGTCGGACATTTTCTCTCTCGATTTGACGCGGGCAGTTTTAGACCAAGGCGTCTCAGATGGGTATCCGGACCGTCACGCGCAGCCCGCCCAGCGGAGCGGCGCCCAGGGTGACGTCGCCGCCATGGGAGCGGGCGATGTCGCGGGCGATGGTGAGGCCGAGGCCCACGCCGCCGGTATCGACATTGCGCGATTCGTCCAGCCGGAAGAAGGGCCGGAACACGTCCTCGCGGCGCTCCTCGGGGATGCCGGGCCCGTCATCGTCGACGGTGATCTCGACCGAGGTCTTGCCGCGCGTGGCGTGCAGCTCGGCGCGGGTGCCGTGGCGCAGCGCGTTGGAGACGAGGTTGGTGAGGCAGCGTTTCATGGCGAGCGGCCTGAGCTCGAGCTCCATGTCGCCGGTCCAGCCGACCTCGACATTGGCATTGTCGCGCCGGGCATTCGCGGCCACGTCCTGCAGGATCTCGCCGAGGTCCGAGGGCATCGGCTCCTCGTCGCCCTCGCCGCGGGCGAAGGCGAGATAGCCCTCGATCATGCGTTCCATGTCGGCCACGTCGTCGCCGAGCTCCTTGCTCTCGGGCGAATCGGGGAGCAGCGCCAGCGAGAGCTTCATGCGCGTGAGCGGCGTGCGGAGATCGTGGGAGACGCCGGCCAGCATCTCGGTGCGCTGCTGGATCGAGCGACCCAAGCGTATCTTCATGGTCTGGAAAGCCGTCGCGGCATTGCGCACCTCGCGCGTGCCGCCGGAGAAGGCGAAGTCGGGCACGTCGCGCCCCTTGCCCAGCGCATCGGCCGCGACCCCGAGATGCTCGATCGGCACCAGCTCGCGGCGCATGAAGAGGATGGCGAGCCCGAACAGCACCAGGGCGAGACCGAGCTGCGCCAGCACGTAGGCGAAGCTCGAGCCGAAAGTCAGGCGCACATGCGGCACCAGCGCCTCCAGCACGTCGCCGTCGGCGAGCTGGATCTGGACCAGGAGCTGGTCGTTGCCCACGTCGTTGTCCAGGAAGTAGGGCCGCTTGATGTCGGCATCCATCGCGCCCTGCACCTCGCGCGCCACGATGTCGAAATATTCCGGCGCCTTGAACTTCGGCACGATGCCCTTGTGGAAGCTCACGTCCATCAGCATGTCCTGGCGGGCATGGTTGATGATCCAGGCGCGGTGCGCCTCGTCGGGAAAATCGGCGTGCAGGTTCATCAGGGTGCGCAGATCGCGCACCAGCAGCAGCGCCAGCCGGTTGGTCACGTTGTCGCCGCGCTGGCTGTAGAACCACCAGGCCGACAGCGCCTGCAGGAGCAGCATCGGCACGATGATGATGATCAGCGCCCGGGCGAACAGGGTCTGCGGCGAATGGCGGTCGGCCCAGCGCGCGACGGTCTCGAAAAGCTCGCCGAAGGACTTCACGCGTTGACCAGCCTGTAGCCCTGGCCGCGCACGGTGCGGAGATAGCGCGGGAATCCGGGATCGGGCTCGATCTTGCGGCGCAGACGCGTCACCTGCACGTCGATGGCGCGCTCGTTCAGGCCGCCGCCCACGCTCCTGCACAGCGCCTCGCGGCTCAGCACCTCGCCGAGCTTGCCGGCCAGCGCGCGAAGCAGCGCGATCTCGGTATCGGTGAGCGGCACGCGCTTGCCCTTCTGCGCCAGCTCGCCCAGCGCCAGGTCGAACTGGAAGGGGCCGAAGGTGATCCTGCCGGGCTCGGCCACCTCCGTCGGCCGGCCGCGGCGCAGCACGCTCTGGATGCGCAGCAAGAGCTCGCGCGGCTCGAAGGGCTTGCCGAGATAGTCGTCGACGCCCTTCTCGAGGCCGGCGATGCGGTCCTTCGGATCGCCCATCGCCGTCAGCATCAGGATGGGCACGTCGTTCGTCTTGCGCAGCTCGCCCGCGAAATCGAGGCCGGTCTGCCCCGGCATCATCACGTCCAGCACGATCAGGTCGAAGTCGAAGGCGCCGAGATGCTGGCGCGCCTCGGCGGCGTTCTTCGCCATGCTGACGCGGAAGTCGTTGCGCGACAGGAAGTTCTTCAGGAGCTCGCGCAGGCGCGTGTCGTCATCGACGACCAGGACGTGAGGCTTGTCGGCGGCGTCCATCCGTCAGCGGTTGCGGACGCGCTTGTCGACCACGGCGCGTTCCGGCGGATCGAGCAGGCCCAGCAGCACCTTGCGGAAGCCCTCGACCGATTCGGCGCCGGTCTCGCGATAGGCGCGCGCGAAGCGCTGGCTCTGGCGGTCGGTCAGCTCGTGCTCGAGCTTCACGCCCTTCTCGGTGAGCCACAGCCGCCGCTCGCGGCGATCGCGCGGGCCGCTCTTCTGCTCGACATATTCCTGCTCGAGCAAATCCTTCAGCACGCGGCTGATCGACTGCTTGGTGACCTTCAGGATCGAGAGCAGGTGGCCGACCGTCTGGCCGGGATGGCGGCCGATGAAATAGAGCGCGCGATGATGCGCGCGGCCCAGGTGATAGCGCTTGAGCTGCTGGTCCGATTCGAACGTGAAGTCGCGATAGGCATAGAACATCAGCTCGATGCCCTGGCGCAGCTCCTCGTCGCGCAGGAATAGCGGATTGGCGGGGGAACGGGTCTCGACCATGGCGCACTGAAGGGAACGGCTGAAGGCGGCGAATATAGAGCGCGGTCGCGTCGATGCCAGCGCGCGATGGCCCAACTGCCTGATTTCACGACATAAGGTCAGTTATATTGACAAGGACAGCATTATTGTCCTATATAGACAGAAGGTTGCTATTCAGAACGTCCAAACGAACGGTTTGGAATCATGGCGGAGGAGATCTGGCAATGTCCTTAAGCATGGCGGATCGCGACGGTTTCATCTGGCTCGATGGCGAACTCACCCCCTGGCGCGAGGCCAGGGCACATGTGCTGACCCACGCGCTGCATTACGGCTCGGCCGTCATCGAGGGCGAGCGCATCTATGAGGGCCGGGTCTTCCGTCTTTCGGCGCACAGCGCGCGCCTGATCCAGTCGGCGCGGCTGCTCGACTACGAGTTGCCCTGGACGCGCGAAGAGATCGACGAGGCGACGCGCGCCGTCGTGAAGGCCAACAATCTCCAGAGCGGCTACATCCGGCCCATTGCCTGGCGCGGCTCGGAAGTGATGGGCGTGTCGTCGATCGGCGCCAAGGTGCACCTCGCGATCGCGCCGTGGGCGCAGGAGGGACGGCTGTCGGTGCTGGCCAAGCCGGGCGGCATCAGCATGACGATGGCCCAATACCGCCGGCCCTCGCCCGCCTCGGCGCCGGGCCAGGCCAAGGCGGCCGGCCTCTATCTGATCTGCGGCATCGAGAAGGACCGTGCGCTCAAGGCGGGCTTCGACGATGCGCTGATGCTCGACTGGCAGGGCCGGGTCGCTGAAGCCACGGGCGCCAATCTCTTCCTGGCGCGCGACGGCAAGCTGGTGACGCCCAGGCCCGAGAACTTCCTCGACGGCATCACCCGTCGCGCCGTGATCGGCATCGCCGGTCGCCGCGGCTGGCAGGTCGAGGAGCGCGCCGTGATGCCGGAGGAGCTGGACGAGGCTTCCGAGGTGTTCCTCTGCGCGACGGCGGCCGAGATCGTGCCCGTGGGTTCGATCGATCACCGCCACTATCAGGTGGGGCCCATGAGCCGCGCCCTCATCGAGGACTATGCGCGCCTGGTCCGCCAGCCCG
>Ga0335083_10010507_pt1 | contig 11178 bp, 6 predicted proteins | sample Lox_Sample_42_FD_206716 | JGI IMG/M metagenome (GOLD analysis project Ga0335083, IMG submission 206716) | Soil microbial communities from Loxahatchee National Wildlife Refuge, Florida, United States - Lox_Sample_4.2 | ecosystem: Environmental > Terrestrial > Soil > Wetlands | place: USA: Florida... | reverse complement strand
GGCGTCAGAGTGAGCTGTTGATGCTCGAAGAAGCGGATGGTCTGTGGAACACCGTTTTCAGTGACGGTGAAGTCATTCGTCGTCAGCCCATCGACAGGGTTGCCTCTTTTGTCTTTGACGACGACCGTTTCAATTACCAGCTTCGTAGTGACAGAGATGGTGTAGGCATTGTCAGCCTGCGGCTGTGCAGCATTCTGGCCGGTCTGCTGTGCAGCAGCCGTGAGTGTCGAGAGAAGCAGGATGGCAGCCAGAGCGCGCATGGTCAAAACCTCATCCGAAGCGTGGTTTGCAGGCTGCGCATAGGATTAGCGCCTGCCGGAAGACCGAATTGCGGGCTGGTAATTGCGGTGTTCCAGCTTGTGTACGCGACATGGTTGAGCAGATTGGTGACATCGGTGCGCAAATCAAGATTGACCCGGTCATGCATGCGGAAGGTACGCCCCAGAGAGGCATTGAGCAGAAACTCATTTGGTCCTGTGATGGAGTTGCGGGCCGCTGTACCCCATTGTCCGGGCAGTGGTGGAGAATAAGCTGCGGGGTTGAGAAAAAATCCTTCAGGAGCCTTGTAAATCGGCGCTCCGGTATAGTCAGGTCGAATGGTGCCAGTTACCCCCGTGTCGGGCACTGCCACAGGATAGACCGGTGTCTGGGGCAGACCGCTGGCCGCCGTGATCTGCGCGAGACCAGTCCACTCCTTGAAGAGAGCACCCTTCCATCCGCTCATCAGCGTTCCGCCGCCGATGCCCATTCCCGTCGTGTACTGTACTTGCAGATTTAGAAGATGGCGCTGGTTAAATGTAGATCGTCCGCGTTCCGCATCGAGATCAAGCCAATTCTGTGCAATCACAGGAGTGCTCGCACTCTGGCTTGGCGCGGCAGAGGCGAATGGGTTTGATGGAGTAACCTGCGTGGGTAGCAATGCTCCCTGGCCTCCAAGCGCGGCTGCATTATCAATAGCGTTAGAGTAGGTGTACTGCAACGTGCCGGTAAATCCGTTATGCAGCCTGCGGCGCAGTTGAATCTGGCCGGCCTCGCGAGTCGAGTTCGCATTGGATGCAAGATAAGTGAAACCAGTAGGACATGCAGGACAGGGATCGGAAGCGCCCGGTGCGTAGGTGTTGGGCAGAAACTCCTGCGCGGCATGCGTTCCTTTGACCCCAAGATAGGTGGCGGAGAGCTGGAGAGAAAACGGCAGATCACGCTGAACAGTAAGCTGCCAGTTCTGTGCGTAGCCGCCGCGAAAATCAGGATCGGCGGCAAAGGTATTCGAGGTGATGCCGGGGCACGTATTGAATCCATTGGCCAGCGTGAGCGGGCATGAAGCGCTGTTCTCTACGCTCAGGCTCTTTGAGAGCGGCGCCTGCTGGGCCATGTTCAATGCCGTGGATTGATAGACCGAGGTGTCGTAATAAATACCATAACCAGCGCGAATAATGATCGATGAAGCAGGAATGGGGCGCCACGCGATGCCGACTCTCGGCTCGAAACCACCTTTATAAGGACGAATCAGAGAAGTTGGATAATGCTCCCCGGTGAGCGGGCCGATTGGATCGCTGGCGAGCACAGCAGCCGCGGCGGCAAAGCCAGACGTGATATCGAGATTGACAAGACGGTCTTTTATCTCAGTAATGGGCGCGCCATATTCCCATCGCATGCCCGCGTTTACAGTGAGTTGCGGAGTTAGACGCCAGTCGTCAGTGAAATACACATCGTAGACCGACTCACGGAAGTATTTGTCTGCGTTGCCGTAGGCGATGGAGCTGGTATCAGGCACGCCAAGCACAAAATCCGCTAGGTCAGAGCCGCCCGTTGCGACGCCGTTCACTGTGCCCTGCGTCGCGGCTCCGGTAAAGGCAAAAGTCCCGCGCGGGTCCTGCTGCGAAAGGTAGTTGAACTCTTGTCTGCGAAAGTCGCCGCCAAACGTGACATTGTGCGCCCCCCGGTTCCACTGCATGGCATACGACCAGGCATTCGTCATATTGCGGTCAAAGGAGCTCTGTGCGTCAGACAAGCCAGCCACGCCGCTGGAGAAGCTGAGCGTCGGAGGTCCCCAGTTCATCGGTTCTTGATTGTTGCCGGTAATCCCAGCATTGCCGGAGACATTCTCACGGTCCTGCCAAAAAGGTGTAATGCGCGTAGAGAGACGGCTGAAGCGATACCCCATGTTGAAAGAAAGGTTGCGGTTGAACCGGTGCGACCAGTTGATGCTGGCATTCAGACCCAGCGCGCCTGTTGTATCAGTGAAGTCGAAAAGATTGGAGTCGCTCGTCCGCGTGCTCTGAAAAGCAAAAGTGCCATAGACCTGGTTTTTGTTATTCAGTGTTTTATCGAGGCGCGATTGCAAAGCATCCTGATGCGTGCTGTTGAGAATCGGCGTCTGGAAGTTGTAGCTCGAATTCGTTGTGACGTTAGGCAATGGATAGTAGTTGAGGAGCGCTCTCGCCTGCTGGCTAAGCGTGACCATGTTGTTTGGAAACGGCTGGCCCGTAGCGGGATCAAATATCGGAGACGAATCCTGTGAAAAGTCACCGCTACGTTCTGCCTGAGTTGGCACCAGCGCAGACTGTGTCGTTGCGTCCTGGTTCTGCGTCCACTGATAGCCAGCGAAAAAATTAGGTCCATGCGGAAGCAGGCGTGGAATATTCAGCGGACCTCCTAATGTAGCCAGACCAATCACGCGGTTATACGAAGACTTCGGTACCGACTGACCGCTCAGCGAATAGGGACGGGCATCGAACACTGAATTGTCGAAAAGGACGCCGACACCGCCGTTGTATAGTCCACGAGAGTTGCTGCGGCTGTTGCCGAATGCCATGGCCTGTGCGAAAGGCGATGCCGCTCCGTTATTGACGCTGCCGTTGACGAGCATGCCATCCGCGGCGCCTTCGCTTTGATTGTCTTCCACGGCCCCCACAACAGGCTTTTTCGTGTCCAGCGGAACGGCTTGTTCCGGACCAATCTGTGCCACAGGCGATAATGCGATTGACTGAGTCTGGGCCTTGATCTCACTTAATGGAAGCATCTTCAATTCCCAGCTCGCTGCTGGTGCGCTGGGCGACACCACGATCTTCTGCTGAATCTCGGCAAAACAAAGCATCTTGACTTGAATGCTCCAGGCGCCGTCTGCAAGATTGGAAAAGGAATAGCTCCCGTCTTCGTCTGTAACGGTGCTGAAAGTCTGGTCATCGCGACTCAGAGTGACGGTTGCGCCCGGCACGGGAAAACCGCCGAACATGACCTTTCCGTGATGCCCAGACGCGAAAACAATGCGTGAGAACAGCAGCATTGCGATGATGCCAAAGAGACGTCGACCCATTTGAATCTGGCGCCCATGCACGATGGTCGATTTCCCGTTGGCCTAGTTCTCGGTAGGCTGCTCGACCGAGTCGATTACCAGAGTCTCCACGTTGCCTTTTTGCGATTCGAGCTTCAGCCCTAGCTGCTCCTCAAGCGCCGTAAAGAGTGTTGGCCCACTGGTATCGGGCGCAGGTGCGCCTTCGGGCGTTGGGTTGTTGTCAGCTCCTTTGAATAAAGGAGCTGGACTCTCCGGCGTCCAGTGCAGCGTCCAGTCATAGTTCCCGGTGAGACCAGTCTTATCTACAACTACACGGCCTCCGGTTTCGCGTTGCCGCGACAGGACATCCGCCAGAAAGCTCATGGGCGTAGACATCCCAGTTAGTTCTCCTCTTCCGTTCATCATGATGCCTCGCCTCATCTTTGGCTCCGCAGAGGGATCTGCTCCATCAGGAGACGGCAACGGCGCTGAGCGGGTGAGTTTCGGACCGTTTTTCGCTACGACCAGTGCATACACCGGCAGTTCTTTGGTCTGATGGCTCACTTTCAGCTTGAAACGATCTGCCAGGAGCGACTGAACCATGAGCCTGATCTGCTGTTGAGCCTGCTCCTGGGGAAGCTTCTGCAACTCTGCCGCTTGCGCATCATCTTCTTTGGCTTCAATGTTGAAGTTCTCAGATTTGACCCAGCTTGGCCCTCCAGAGATCTGCGCTTCTGACTTGGCATCGTAAGCAAACATAATGAGAGACTCGAGTGAAACATTCTCCACCGTGAACTTACCCGGGGATATCCATATTCTCATCCGGTTCTCGCTTGAATGGCTCGGCTTGACTGATGCGACTTCAAAAGATGGCAGAGGTTGGCCCGCAGCGGGCTGAGCGAGTTGTGCCCCGAGCTTCGGAATATTCACAAAGCCGAAAATCACCGGACCAGCGATCACCGCAGCGCTGATGACTGCGAGCAGTGTCTTCTTGCCCATGCTGAGTCTCTCAGCAGCGCTCTGCGTCATAATGCGTACGATTCGCCTCTTGAGTCCGCCTCCGGTCACACCTGCCACGCAAGGCAGTGGACGTCCAACGCTGAACTCACAGGCTTTCAGGATACTTTCTGCATAAATCCGAGGCTCCTTGCAGAGCCGCAATACTCCTTCATCGCAGGCACGCTCGCGTTCTTCAATGAGACGCGCCTCCAGCCACCAGACCAGGGGATGGAACCAGAACATGGCCTCAACAACCATATGGAGTGCAGCAGCCAGATTGTCGCGCCGGTGAACATGACAGAGTTCATGAGCAAGGATCGACTCGATCTGTGAGTCGTCAAGACAATTGGATATCCCTTTGGGCCATACTAATCGCGGCCGGAAGACGCCAAGGATCCCGGGTTCGAGCACAGTCTCCGATACAACCAACCGCAGAGGCTTTCGTCTCGATTCCTCTTCGAGCCTCCGCAATATCTCCAGTTCGCGTCCATGCCGCACGGTCGTTGCGCATTTCAACACCGCCGCGAATCTTCGCCAGCGCAGCCACCAGACAGCCAGCACGACTGCGAAACCGCTGAACCAGACTGCGGTCACGATTTCCGGCATATGCTCAGAAAAACGCGAAGCATATGCGATGCGAGCACTGGGCATCGCTGCAGGCACAGGAAAAGGCGTAAATGTAAAGGGTTGACTGGCAACATCCATTGCGTAATAAAACGCCGGCTGCACCTGCGTACCGCTGTTGAGTGGCCGCGCAAAGTGGCCGCCGAGACCGATGAGGAGCGAGAAAGGCAGCAGGAATTTTACAGAGGCTGCCAGCCAGAGCCAGAAGCGGACACGTGCCTGGCTCTTTCGCAGCAACGTTGCCAACAGAACCATGGTGAGCGCGAAAAGAGTGGATTGCCAGAGATGGTTGGCCAGACCTGCACCAAGGACTGACCCGATTGCGGACAATACATTCGAGATCATGACTTCGCCTTCCTCTCAAGCTCGCGCAGCGCCTTTTCCGCTTCCTTTACGTCATCGATCGTCAGCTTCCCCGATTCAATCAGGCGCGCCATCACAGGCTGCGAGCGCCCGCCAAAGAGAGCCAGCAAATCGTCTATCAACCGTTTCTGAGCGACATCGCGCGATACCACAGCAGCGAAGATATGGAAATTACCGACTTTACGGACACGCTTCAGGACCTGTTTCCCTTCAAGTCGGTAGACGATGGTTTGTACGGTTGTGTAAGCAGGCCTTTTGCTTTCCGGAAAGGCCTCCTGAATCTCACGGATCGAGGATTCGCCCCTAGACCAGAGCGTTTCCATGATTTGCAGATCTAGCTTCGTCAATCTGGGAGTGGTCACGGCAATCTGCTGCCTCTCAAGTTGTACTACACTAGTAAGTATATTTACTACATTTGTAGTCATAATGCAAAGACAAATTGCTCAAAGTGAATGTGTGGTGCGTCTGCCTTTACAAATTACTCAGGGCACTATCAGGGAAAGGGCACGCCTTGACTCACGAAACTCTCATCCCGTGGCCTTTGCATCCGACGCACCAGTGCTGCGCCGTCACGGCGCAGTCGAAGGAGAGTAATCAATGGCAAAGAGTGTGAACAAAGTGATCTTGCTCGTCCCCGTAGGAAAGGATCCCGAGATACGGTCGACCACGGGAGGAACGCTGGTCGCCAATCTTTCGCTCGCAACCGGCGAGCGTTACAAAGACCAGGAGGAGCGAACAGAGTGGCACAACCTAGTCTTCTTCTCGCGTGGGGCCGAGATTATTCGTGACTACGTTAGGAAGGGTCACGGCTTTACGTCGAAGGCAAGATCCAGACCCGTTCGTGGGATGAGAAGAACTCCGGCGAGAAGAAGTATCGTACGGAGGTTGTTGTGATCGACATCACGCTGCTGACCCCGCAGGAAAATGGTAGTTCCAGTAACGGAAACGGCCGATGGGCGAAGCAGGGAGCAAAGGGGCATGGAAGTGGTGAGGACAATACAAGCCCCGATTATGGCGACGTCGGTATTACCGATAGCGATATTCCCTTTTGAGGGCTTCGATCGAAGGCTGAAAGCTACCCTCTTCATCTCGGGATGTGGCTGACCTTGCCACATCAGAAAATCCCTAACAAGCAGGTGTTCTATGGAAAACGCCCAGGAAATCGCGGCGCTCATACTCTTGCGATGTAGTGCTCCGCAAGATCTCTGAACGTTATTCCCAAGACATCGGTGACAACAGTTGCGGATCGACGCGCCCCATACGGGCGAGAGTCCGCGCGTCTATTTTGTCGTCCTTCCGTCGGAATGGCGCTGTCTTTTTACAGCCGGATGAATTTGCACATTTTTTTGCTTCCACAGATATTGGGGACTGTGCTATTAACAACCATCCGTATTCAATCGATTCAATGTGAGCGTGACTTTCAATACTCACTTGAGCAGATAACGGCGCACGAGTTCATTACCGTTAGCTTTCACGTTCGACGGTTAAGCGGTGTCACAATTGCTGGAAATTCTTTAGTTCGGGAGCAACTAGAGGCGTCTATCGAAAACTAACGCCTCCGCGGTACTACCTATTTGGGAGGTGATCGATGAGCAAAGCGAGTCTCTGCAGGCTATCTTGTTTTGTCATGTGCATAGTGGGTATTAGCTATGCGCAGAGCACCAACTCAGGTGACATTCGTGGGTCGGTAACCGACCAGACCGGCGCATTAGTTCCCGGTGTCACGGTTACGGTGCTAAACGTCGATACTGGAATATCGAAAGATTTTGTTACGAACCGCGATGGCCTCTATGACACGTCCTCGCTTGTGACGGGCCGCTATCAAATCACCTTTACGAAAGAGGGATTCGAGCGGCTTGTTCGCGGCCCGATCACGGTCGAAGTTGGATTTACCGGGGTGAACGCTCAGTTGAAAGTTGGTTCTACCACGCAGCAGGTTGTGGTCAGTTCCAACGTTCCCCTGCTCAACAGCGAATCGGGGGTGCAGGAGACTACTCTGGAATCGAAATCCATGGCGCAGCTGCCGAATGTAAACACGGATTGGCAAAACTTCACCATTCTGCTTCCCGGCACTTCGGGCTCTCCTTCCGGCGTGTTCGGCTCTACCAATCCAGGCCAATTTGTGGCGGCAAATGGAAATCTCCCCTATAACGCCATCCTTGCCGACGGATCTGTGACTACGCTCCCATCGAGCAGCAACTCCGATGTATCGACCTTTGAAACGGTAGCCGAGGTTCAGGTCAGCACCTCCAGCTTCTCGGCGCAGTACGGTATCGGCGGCTATGTCTTCAACCAGATCAGCAAGGGCGGCACCGATCGTTTTCACGGCGCGGTGTATGAGTATTTCCAGAACGACGCTTTGAACGCCAAGAATTATGGCTTCGGCAATCCGGTAACGGTCCCGTTTCTTCGCTACAACAACTTTGGCGGATCGATCGGCGGACCCATTATCAAGAAGAAAATGTTCTTCTACTTCAACTTTGACAAGTTGCACAGCTCGGGCTCAAGCACCGGATTCCTCACCGTCCCGACAGACGCAGAACTGTCTGGTGATTTTACAGGACAACCGACAATTTATGACCCAACCACCCAGGTTGTGACGCAAACGCCGGACGGCCCTGTGGTAACCCGGCAATCTTTTGCCGATGAGTATGGTAACGGGAACAGGATACCGGCCAGCCTGATCGATCCGGTCGCCAAGGCGATACAAGCCTATTATCCGAAGCCCAATGTTCCCGGGGATGTGGCCCAGGGAGCCGCCATAAACAACTACTTCTACAATGCCAAGAATTCAAGCCCCTGGACAAAATACTTTGGCCGGCTGGATTGGGATATTACGCCCACGAACAGACTCACCATCTCCGACACCCAGCGAGACATTCCAGCCATTCAGAACCAATGGGACACTTGTCCTATTGGCTGCGACAACGTTGATACCGACAGCAATAATGCGCAGGTCACAGACGTGTGGAACATCAGTTCGACGACGGTGAACGAAGCCAGAGTAGGTTACACTCAGCAGCTCAACTACTATGTCGATTCCACTTTGAATCAGGGTTTCCCTGCAAAATTGGGATGGCAATTTGCAAAAGCTGACCAGTTTCCAACCACAAGCATAGACGGAAACTGCTGCTTTGGCCTTGCTCCCAATGTCAACGCAGTACAAAAGGAAATGGTCTTCGATTTTTCCGATGTCGTGACCATGATTCGTGGCCGGCATATTCTCCACTTCGGCGGTGAGGTACTGGTCTACCGAACGGATACAACGACGTGGGGCAACATCAATGCAGGAACATTCGGATATACAGGCGCCTACACGCAATCCACCGTAGGCGACAACTCCACCGGTATTGGATACGCAGATTTCCTTCTGGGCCAGGTTCAGAACTGGAGCGCGTTCGTCGCGCCGGAATATGGACCGCGGTCGAAAAATCCGCAGTTTTTCATTCAGGACGACTTCAAAATACGGCCGAATCTGACTCTGAATCTTGGTTTGCGTTATCAGATTCAAACGGGATGGAAGGAAGTCAAGAACAACATAAGCGCATTTGATCCGACGGTCCTGAATCCCGAAACCGGCACGGATGGCGCCATCTGGTACGCGGCGACACATGCAAATGGCCGCGACCGCCTGCAAGCCAGTTCATATGGAACTGTGCTGCCCCGACTGGGATTTTCCTGGCTGCCCAAACCGGACACGACGATTCGCGGCGGATTTGGCATCTTCGCCTATCGATGGAGCCTGGATACTTATGGCACGGGAATGGGCACCGCCATCCAGTACCAAGGGAACGCAACCGATCAAACCAATGGAATCACGCCCGTCGTACTTCTCTCATCGGATGGATCGGGTCTTCCTTACATCGGACCTACCACAGATCCTGCAGCGCTGAATGGACAGAGCGTGGTTTACAACAAGTACCACACGCCAGTTCCCACGATTTACCAATGGAACCTGGCAATTCAGCATGAACTGGGCACGAACATGGTGGCTGAAATAGCATACGTCGCCAGCCACGCTCACAATCTCAGCTTCCCCGTCGATATCAACCAGGTACCTGAGAGCCAGCTGGGACCAAATGATAGTCCTTCTGAATTGCCCTACCCGATCTATCAAAGCATCACGGGCGACACGTACAACGCCATTTCCAATTACAACTCGTTACAGCTCTCCCTCGAGAAACGCTTCACCTCCGGACTCAGCTTCGAGTTCAACCACACCTGGGCTCACTTCCTCGACGATCAGGATTCTTCAGCATATGGAGGCGCAGCAGGAACACAGACTGTCCAGCGGTCCTACAATCCATCGGCGAGCTACGGCTCTTCCAATTTCGATGTCCGCAATGCTTTCAAGGGAAGAATTGTGTATGAACTTCCCTTCGGCAAGGAAAAGCCGTTCCTGAATAAGAGCCGTCTGCTCGATGCTGTGATCGGTGGCTGGCAAACCTCAGGCACGATGGTTTTTTCAACCGGCTCACCCTTTACCCCCGTGATAAGCGGCGCCAACAATTCATTCTCCCAGGCGGGAGACTGGTATCCAAATCAGATTGGAAATCCTATACCACGTCATCAAACAATCGCCGAGTGGTTTGATCCGTCTGCATTTACCCTCCCGGCTCCGGGCACCTTCGGCAACATGAGACGGAACAGTCTCTACGGTCCTGGAATCAACGTGGTCAATCTCTCCGCCGGTAAGAAGTTTGTCCTCCACGAAGGAGTCGAGCTCTCGATCCGCGCCGACGCCACCAACGCCTTTAACCATCCGAGCTTTGGCCAGCCGAATTTAGGCCTTGTTTCAGGAGGAGATGGTTCTACCGACGCGAACCCGTTCTTTGGCTCGCCCACGAACATCACGTCGCTTACCGTGAACGGACGAACGATGCAACTCAATGCACGGATATCGTTCTAACGCATGATTCGCAGCTGCCCACAAGGCCAAGCATTGCATCGCTGAGGAGATGGCGTGGCCCAGACGACAGATTTTCCTCGGGTTGGAATTTATGCCGCGGTGTTTGCCATGTGCGTCTCCGCTTCTATGGTGGAGGCGCAGGAAATCGTAGTTGATGCCTCGCCATCGCGTGTCGTGAATTCATTCAGTCCCGTACGCGCACTCGGCGCGGGAGTGGACAGGCTACGAGCGGGTGAAGGCGCGCCCGAGATGGATCGCCGCGACATCACCAAAGAAGAAGTTGAGAGAAATACCGACCAGTTATTGTCAGGTCCAGTGCTCACTGCGATTCTTTCCGCCGGATGGCAACCGGTAACCTATCGGCAGAACACCGAACTGCAGATGGAGGCATGGCACTGGAATCCAAATGGCGCCTGGAGTAACCCCTCACAGAAAGACGGCTACTTCATCGGTAGCGCTGAGCCAACCGAAACGATACGTCACTCATGGGCCTACCCGCTTCCTCGTCGAGGCGACACCGTGGGCGACGGCGATGGCTGGTCCCGGCTGACAGATGGCGATCCGAAAAGCTACTGGAAGAGTAATCCATACCTGACGAGTTCCTTCACTGGAGAGGACGATGCATTGCACCCGCAATGGGTGCTGATCGATCTGGGCAAGAAGGTGGATGTCGATGCCGTCCAGATTGCCTGGGCCACTCCCTTTGCGTTGGATTACAAGGTCCAGTTCTGGACGGGTGAACTGGAGCCGTTCTACCACGGAACCACCAAGGGCACATGGCAAACTTTTCCTAAAGGATCTGTTACAGATGGAAAAGGCGGAACGACAACGCTGAAGCTCGTCGACTGGAAGATTCCCGTCCAATATCTCCGTATCTGGATGACCAAGTCGTCGAATACCTGCGATGCGCACGATTCCCCCGATTCCACTGACAAGCGTAATTGCGTGGGATATGCAATCAACGAACTCTATGCCGGCACTCTCTCGTCGGACGGTAAGTTTACCGATC
>Ga0335083_10010506_pt1 | contig 11178 bp, 10 predicted proteins | sample Lox_Sample_42_FD_206716 | JGI IMG/M metagenome (GOLD analysis project Ga0335083, IMG submission 206716) | Soil microbial communities from Loxahatchee National Wildlife Refuge, Florida, United States - Lox_Sample_4.2 | ecosystem: Environmental > Terrestrial > Soil > Wetlands | place: USA... | reverse complement strand
ACAAGTCCTTTCGGTATTTCTTCAGGTCAGGGTTGGCTTTGCATAGTGCATCGGCAAGGTCACCATCCGAAGGCAAATCCCCCATCGGTCTTTCAAGATCGAAACCTTGCGCCAAGGGGCCTTGCATCTCGCGCCACTCTCTGCGCTCTTGCGTGTCTGCTCTGCGGGCAATTTCTTGTTGTGCAAACCGTCTTGCATATACGGCGAGTGTTGCTCTGTTCTCTTTCTTCAAGATTTCAGGCCCCAACTCAAATGCAAGTTGGTCAAGAAACAACTCGGCATTGGTGTTCATATGTTCCCGCTCGGACCGCACCTGCCGGAACATCACATGCACCATGCGGTTGACCTTGTGCATCCACGCTGTGGTTTTTGCAATGCTCTGCTGGAATCGGTTAGTCTGTGACATCGCTTCCAATCGGTCACGGTTTTCCCGCGTGCGTCTTGTTTCCTCACTCATAAGCTTGCTCCTTAGAAAGTCATCTCATCCCAACCGGCCTCGGCAATGATTTGCTCGGCATCGGCCTCAAAGCTTCTGCGGGCATCGTCTGCCCTACCCGGCTTCAACATCAGCTTGGCGTTGAAATTCCCATGAGGGTCTTTCATTTCACGGTCACTGATGAAGGCGCGTTGCGCGTGAAATGTAAGCGTCTGCACGATCATCAAAGCGTCCACCACCGGGGAACACTGCCAACTCGTTCACAAAGTCATCGTGCCAATCGCCCGGTGCCAGTGACACCATGCCAGCATTCACGAAGTGCGAAACGCTCAACCCACGTTCCTGTTTGCTCTTGATGGGGGTGACCGCAATCAACGGAATATCAGGCCGTCTCACCCGCAATACATCAATGGCCTGCGTACCTGCACTCGCATCTTCAATAATCAACAATGGCCTGCACTGGTACTTCTTGGTCACCATGTCATGACGCTCTGCAATGATCTGTGGCAGATCGTTGAATGACAGCTTGCGGGCAAACACATCCAACACCGTGTAACCGCCTGTACCCATCGCAGCCAACACAACGTTGGCACTCAGGTCATGCTTACCGGCTGACAAATCCCAAGCGTTGACAATGTGCAGGATGTCATCGGTGCAAACGTTGTCTAACTTCTGCCAACACTCAGGCGGGAACAACTGATGCTCACCCGGTAATGGGGAACCCATGTACAGGGCATTCCACACCGCCTCGCCAACCGTTGCTCGCCGTTCATCCAACCACTCACGCGGAAACAACTTTGGGAAGACCGAGGCATAAGCCTTCAGGTATCGGTATTCACCTGTTTGAGTGTCATAGATGTAAGAATTTCTTCCACACCCATCACCGGCATCATCGTTGGTTGCTGCGAGACACAACACACGCCACTGTGGGGCCTTCGGGTTCTCTTCAGCAAGCGAGATGACTTGCCCTGACAAGTCGCGTGCGTGCCAACGAGTTTGAATGATGATCTGTTTGCCGAAGACGCTTGACCGAGTAACAACACTCGACACATAGTTGTCATACGTCCGTTGCTGAATCTTTTCAGACCAAGCATCGGCCCAATTCTTTACAGGGTCATCAATCAACGTCCAATCGAAGCGGTGACCTGTGATGGAAGAGAGAATGCCGCGTGGTACGCAGGTCAACCGGCCATCCTGACCGGGTGCCTTCATCATCCATCCTGTTTCGTTGGTGACGGCAAACTCTAGGCCGGGGAAACGTTCACCCACCCATGGATGTTGCAAAATATCTTTCACTGCGCGTGAGCACCGAGTTGCAATGTCATCTGCATAACTGATGACACCGATGTGCGTACAGGGGTCTTCGGCAATCAACAAAGCGGCAACACGTTCCATGGAGAGTGACTTGCCGAGGCCCGGTGGTGTCCAAATGGCAAGGTTCTGCACCACCCCATTACGCAGGTTGTCACACTCGCGTGTGATGGCACGCAGCGCCAAGGATTCTTGCAACACACCCGGCCACGTGCCTTCTATGAATTGGTAGGTTTGCATGGTTGCTCCAAAATGTAACCGCGTTTCATGTCCTCACTCGGCTCTAACAAATGAGCCGGGGTCTGCGATGGGGGTAAGGAATCACAGAAGGGAAACACCTTTGCGTTGACATCCTCTTCACTCAGGTGCCGCGTGTGATACAGGAACTTGCGATAACCAACAAGCTTTTCCGGGTCAACATCAGCGTTGACATGGGCCGAAATGCTCTTGGTTGGTGCGGCAGTTCCGCGAAGATCCATTTCCAACTTCATCCACCGTGACCATGCAAGATGCTTCTCAGCACCGCTCATGCTGGCATCGTTTTCAATCTCATCCCACTTTTCGGCAATACGGGTGAGTTGGTTGTCACGGTACAGTTGTGTTTCGGTCAGAGTCTCAGTGCGCGCAAGTTCCATAATTGCCAACCTGTCTTCTTGAATCGTGTTGCGGCTAACATGCAGAGCCTTTGCCAGTTCAACATTGGTTGCTTGCGGGCTGTCCCGCAAAAGCCTTACCAACTCCAAACGTCGCCGCGCACGTGCCTCACGGTCATTGCGTATTTTGGTGATGGAGGCGGGACTCATACTGCAACCGCTTTCTGCCGGTTGATCCATTGCAAGATGTCTTCGCGCACAAACAGCACCCGGTCACCGATGCGAAGCACAGGGAATGGATTCTGCTTCATGCGCTCACGGCCTCGCTCAGAGGTGTACTCATAGATACTTCGCTTGGACACACGAAGCATTTTCGACACCTCATCAATGGTTAAGATTGTTTGTTCCATGGCCCTTACTCCTTTTTGCAATCTGCATCGAACTTCAATTGCTCAGGTGCCTTCGTGCTTGATAACTCGGCCTTCCAACGTCTTGCCAAATCTCTGCTGATGCCCATTTCTTTTGCGATGGTGCGCTCACCTTTCTTGTCAGCCAACAAAGCCTTCAGTGTTGCCAACTGTTCATCTGTTGGTTTGGCCTGGGGTCTACCTGTGGTGGGTGCGGTTGATCCAACATCTTTGCCCCAACACCACACCCCATCACGCAGTTCAACGGCAACACGTGCATACTCGTAGACAGGCTTCCTGCATTTCTCAAACTCAAGTACACACTTCAGACCCTCTTGCCCTTTGTAATCACCTGACCAACGCAACCCGATCACCCAATTCAACGGGTCTTCTGGTTTCGAGTGGCCGCGTTGTGTCTTTTGGTCTTTGCCGTCATGGTGCAGGTAAATGACGGTGATGCCACGAAGCCGCATCCTGACGCACCATTCGGTGAACTGGAAAAAAGCCTCTTCATCGTTGGTGCCTATGTTGGCAAGGCGTGACCAGTTGTCAAAAACAACCACCTCTGCCTTGCCTCGGTTGATTGCTTCCTCATACCATGCCAACCCCTCAGCAGTTGCTATGCTCGGCATGAACTCGTTTTGCTGTTGACAGCGAGTAATCAACTGAAAGTTTTCGTTTTCTTCAGCCAAGATGTTCAATGCTTCCTGCAAATCGCCCGCATCCATTTCCCCATCAACGTAAAGAACCCTGAAGGACCGTGTTGCCTTGTAACAAAGAAAATCACCACCTGTTGCCAGTGCATCGAAGAACCCGATGGTGAAGTTGGTTTTACCAACACCTCTGTAGGCATGAGTCTCACCCAACGATGGGTGATAGATCACCGGGCTTTCACTTCCTTTGACTTCAAGCATCACCTCAGGCTCTTTGAAGTCTTGTTTGGCGAAGTCGAAGGTGTTTGAGATGACGGCAGGTTGAGGTTTTGGAAGCCGCAACCCAAAGACCTCTTCTGCGATGGTGCGTCCTTCCTCGTATGTAGGTACATCGTCACAATATTTCTGCCATTCCCTCATTCCCTTTGACATCTGCGTGAGGAAATCCCTGATGTGTTTACCTACTGCCTTTGCTTCTTGAGCATCACCTTTGATGATGTCTAGGTATTCCTGTTTGTGATCGGCCATGGTTACCAACTTTCCTGCAAAACACAAAAGCCTCGCTTTAAGCGAGGCCCTTCAGAGCAACACAATGTTGCTGCGGCTTAGTGGTTGTAGCTGTGCTCCACTGCCGATGTGATCCGCTTGATGAGGTGACGATTGATAACAGACTCCGTGCCTGCCTTGTCACCGTTCAAATCAACGGTCTTAATCAACAGGCTGAGGCTGTCCAACTCCAAGATGATGCACGATGGGATAACCTCACCATCATCAAAGGTGATGGCGAGCGGGCACTTGGTCTGCCGCGCCAATTGCAGGTACTTGTTTGGCCCTGATGGTGTCTGAGCCGGATGTCTTGGGTCATTGTTGTTCATTATAGGATCACCTTCAAATAAGCTTCGCATCGTACATCCTCTCAAGTTGCTTCTGTTGCTCCTGCGACCTGAGTAGGTATTCATCATGCTTGCGTTTCACTAGGGCACGAAATTCATCCATGGTTGACACCCCAACTTTTGCAAACGCATCACGTCGCATCACACACCGTGTACAAAGTTTCTTTCCTTCAATGGTGACTACATCATCAAATACCGGAAAGATTTCACGGTCACACCCATCGGCCTCACACATGATGTGTTGGTACGTCTTCCCCTCGTCATGACGTTTGCGATGGTTGGAGCAACAATATTTCGTGCCTTTGGGAGCACCGTACACATGCACTCCGCAGAACAGACAGACAAAATCGTAACCGGCTGATTTTTTCCAATCCTGCTTTGCTTCAAAAATGGCATCGGAGTTGCGATCAAAGAAACCTTTTTCAACAACGAAGTCAGAGGATGGGTCTTTGGGTAGAGGGGTTGCGTTGCGTATAGGACACGGCTCAGGCGGAAGTCCAGCATCACGCAGAATGTTTTCCCAAACTTCGGGATCATCGTTTGACTTATGTTGTTGGGAGTGAACTACAGGATGGTGTGACATGGTTTAAATCTTCCTTCTGCCTCACGCGAAGTGCGGCTTTGTTAAAGTTTGGTACGACTAAGAGTTCTTACTTTTTCTTGTGCCTCATATATGGCAGGTAAGTCCGCGTCCTAGCAGATCGCCCGGCCTGCACGTCCTAGGCTGCACGCGAAGGGCCATGGACCTTCTCTTATATGGCCGGTAAATCCGCGTCCTAAATACGAGGTGTGAAGAGAGTTGCAGACAGGTGAGGTGGTTGGTGGTCTGAAAAGTGGTATGAAAAGTATTTTCAGACCGGCACGATGTGTGATGGTGTATCCCCTGTCCCGAACAGGGGTACACCCATCATGGTGGTAGGAAAAGTAGGTGGGTGTATAGGGTTTAAATACCAGACCACCGTGCACTAGACCATGCACAGGCAAATGCATAATCCCAATCAAGTTAGTAGACATTCAAGCATCAAAAGCGAGCAGTGGTATGAAAAGGGTTTTCAGACCAGTTAGATTTTGGTACGTGGTTTCGGCGGTTTGTAACTCCGTATGGTAAAAAGTGCGGCTGTAGGTTGAACAAACAAAATGGGATGCAGACTCGAAAATCTGCATCCCTTGGTTGTCTCTTGATGACTATTGTTTTGGGGTGACCTTTGCTTCCAACTGTTTCAACGCACCGAGTGCAACCTCAGGCAACCTGTGCTCATAGTGTGCCTCTGTGACTTGAGTGGTCGCATGGCCGAGAACGTCACGGCCTGCCGTAGAATCGCCCGTTATCGCTCGCAGCGTGGTTCCTAGGCCGCGTCTTCCTGCGTGGTAGCCCTTCCATGGCACACCGGCTTCCTTCAGTGCAGGCCGGATGATCTTCGCTGCAACAAAAGCCATGTCGAACGGCTTCCCATCACTGTTCTCAAACAACCAAACCTGCTCAGGCTTACACTCCGCTCGCCACAACTTCAGCAAGCCGCGCACTGGTTGAATGATAGGCAGTGAGCGGTTAGCCTTCTTGCTCTTTGGCTCACCAATGATGCCCCGGCTTGATGCACGGCGAATGTGAATGTAATTCTCATCCACGTCACCCCATTGCAAGCCGGTGATTTCACCCTTACGCAGACCGAGAAAGAAGCTGAGTGCCATGATGAGTTGCGCCATAACGTTGTCAACCAACGCGGTGATGACGTTTTCCATCTCTTCCAACGTGTACGACTTGGTATCACCGTGCCCCAACGTCTTGCCGAGTACTTTTGCATCTCGACATGGGTTGGTTTCGCAGTGGTCAGTTGCAACCGCGTGCGCGAAGATCGCAGAGGCCAACCATTTCACTGAGGCCAACGTGCCTGGTCTTTTGGTTTTTGACAGTGACGTGAGAAGTTGAGACAGCTTGCCGGTGGTGTACTCATGCAGTTGGATGGTGCCGAAGTGTGATTGAAGATGTTCACGCCACACCTGTTTGTAACCATGGATCGTGGAGGGCTTCAACCCGCTGTCTTCTTCGAGGAAAGGCAAGTACACATCATCCCAAAACTTAACTACACCCATCGGGCCGGTGTTTTCTTTTCCGATGTTGACGTGATCTTTGAGGAAGTCGGTGAGAAGTTGTTTCGCCTTGTTTGCGCCATCCTTAATGGAGCACAGCCTGTGGGATTTCTGAACTCTCAGGCCGTTCTCGGTGGTATAGTAGCGGACATGATAGGCCCCATTACGCTTGATGGGTTTTGGCTGTTGATGTCGTCCCATGTGTCCCCCTTCCTAAGCAACAGTCTAGCAACTAAGGGACATAAGGGACAGATCACTTTGGTAACTTGTTGATTATAAAGTAGGAGAGGTGGCAGAGTGGCCGAATGCGGCGGTTTGCTAAACCGTTGTACGGGCTAACACCTGTACCGAGGGTTCGAATCCCTCCCTCTCCGCCAGATGTTTTATCTTTCCCGTACCATAAACACTTACCTCAAGTATTTCTCTCGACCCGATCACATCAATCGCATTCTCTGACCGCTCTAGAGGTGTATATCGGGTGCGTATTCGAGAGACTTCATTAGAGACGAAGCATTGTTCCCAGAACAAGGATTGGAACGATGAACGGGCACATCGTGAGCAATGATCTATTGAATTGCCGGTTCGATTCGACCTCTTGCTAATTCACAATTAAGCGCCATCCTCGCTTCCTCTCTGGTCCCGGCTGCATCGGGCCACGCGGAGGTATATACTTTTTCGAAGGTTTTCAGGGGCACTGGGTTTGCCCCTCCTGACTCTTCCCCCCCCAACGCGTGCCATGCAAGAGCGGAATCCATGGCCGAGCTCGCAGGAAGATGCGGACCGGACGATCCGGCGCGATGCAGACGTTTCGGTCAAAGAGGAAGGTTCTGCATCGAGCTCTCCTTCTGGTCCTGATAGCCCCACTGTGATCGAAATTCCGAAAGGATCATCCGATCCTCAGGCTGCATGCGTCAATTCTGAAGCAGGTCGTCTGGATCCCGAGGCCACGATCGCAGAAGGCATGCCCCCGCCTCTTACTTCGCCGCCCGCTCGCGTGCGCCGGCCCGCTCACCCCCCGGTAAAGCCCGCTCATCTCGAGATCGGCCATGTGTTAGGCGGTCGCTACGAAATTCTCGAGCTTCTAGGGGAAGGTGGGATGGGAGCGGTGTACAAAGCTCGCGACCGTGAACTCAACCGCCCTGTCGCGCTGAAGACGATCCGCCCGGAACTGGCCTCCAGGTCCTCGACGCTTGCCCGCTTCAAGCAGGAGCTTCTACTTTCCCGACAAGTCACCCACAAGAACGTGATCCGTATTTACGATCTGGGTGACGCAGACGGCGTGAAGTTCATCACCATGGAGTTTGTGGAAGGACGCGACCTGCGTTCCATCATCCGCGAGAAAACGAAGCTTTCTCCGCAAGAGGCGGTGGAGATCATGCGGCAGGTGTGCGAAGGCTTGGATGCTGCTCATAGCGCGGGCGTAATTCACCGCGACCTGAAGCCGCAAAACATCATGCAGGAAAACACCGGGCGGGTTCTGGTCATGGATTTTGGCCTGGCGCGCACGAGAGAAGGCCAGGGAATGACGCAGACCGGCGCTTTGGTGGGAACGCTGGAATACATGTCTCCCGAACAGGCGCTGGGAAAAGAATTGGACCAGCGTTCCGACCTTTTTGCAGCCGGCTTGATTCTCTATGAACTATTAACCGGCAAAATGCCGTTCACCGCCGATAGTGCGCTGGCCAGCCTCATCAAGCGCACGAAGGAGCGCGCGGTTCCAGTATCGGACCTGGACAACACAATCCCGGGCCGCTTGAGTGCCGTGGTCAGTAAGTGCCTGGAACAGGACCCGGCGTTGCGTTATCAGACAGCGGGCGAGATGCTGCGCGATCTAGAGGCGTGGCAGGGTAAGGTGGCTGGCGCCACGTTGCATTTCCATACCGACGTAAAGCCTTGGGCGAGGACGATCCCGTGGCCGCTGCTGGCTGGCGTGGTCACTCTATTCGGCCTGGCCATCGTCGCCTATCAGTTTCGCGGCCGCATTTTGTCCTCTCCTGCCCAGAGATCCCAAAATCGGCCAGCACTTTCCCTGGCCGTAATGCCTTTCCAGAATGCTTCAGGCGATGCTTCGTGGGACTGGTTGGGTGCCGGTCTTGCGGAAATGGTAAGCACTGATGTAGGCGAGTCGCCGCATCTGCGGGCCGTTTCCATCGGTCGAGTGCAGCAAGAGTTTCATGATCTGAGGATCTCTCCAAATTCCGTTGGCGATCCATCCACGTTGGCACGTGTCGCAGAGTCTACCAATGCCGACATCATGGTTTGGGGAAAATACACGAAATTGGGGGACGAAATTCGTATTGATGCCGCCTTGCAAGATCGAAAGCACAATCGCACCGTCCACCTGAAATCGGAAGCGGCCAGCCCCAGAGAATTCTCGACTGCGGTGGACAATCTCGCGGCAATGATCCGCCAGAACCTGGGCCTTTCATCGGATCTGCAGAATGAGTTGCAGGCGCAATCGTTCAAGCCGAATTCGATATCCGTGGATGCCTTGCGAGATTATACGGAAGGCCTGCAGTTGCTGCGTCAGGGCAGTAATCTGGAAGCGCAGAAGCGCTTCGAAACCGCGACCCAAGAGGACCCGCAGTTCGCCGTGGCATACTCTCGCCTCGGCGAAGCCTACTCGGCGCTGGGCTACGACCACGAGGCGGAGCAGGTCGGACGCCGCGCCGTTGAACTAAGTCAAACTCTTCCGCAGGTGCAACGAAACCTTATTGCTGCCAGCCTGGCCCGCGTCATGAAAAACAACAAGGAGGCCATCGAAGACTACGAGAATCTGGCCAAGAGCATGCCAGAGAATTCTGACGTCGAACTCTCGTTGGGCGAGTTATACACCGACACGGGCGAATACGACAAGGCTCGCGTTCAACTCTCAAGACTCTTGCAAGCGGAGCCCAAGAACGCACGGGTCCTTTGGCAGATGGGCGGCTTGGAAATCATGAGCGGAAACACGGAAGCCGCATTCGATCCGTTGAACAAAGGGCTGTCGCTGGCGGTCCAGACTGATAACCAGGGAGTCAAGGCTCTGACCTTGCACGCATTGGGGGTCGCATATCGGTTGGTGAACAAGCCGGACGAGGCCATGCGCAACTACCGCGACGCAATGGTCATCAACCGTCAGCTCGGTCTGAAGCGGAATCTGGCTGGCAACCTGACAGAAATGGCGGTCGTTCAGAACACGCAGGGAAAAGTGGATGCCGCGCTCTCCGACTACGCACAGGCTATTGCCCTCCAGCGTCAGATCGGTATGAAAAAAGAAGTGGGTGACGCTCTGATTGACATGGGCGCTGCTTACCAAGCCAAGGGCGATCTCGACAAAGCATTGCAGAATTACCGGGAGTCGCTGCAGATTCAGCGCGATGCCGGCGATGAAAACTATGAGGCACTGTGCCTGAGCAACATTGGAGGCGTCTACTCTGCGAAAGGAGATACGGCGAATGCCATCACGTATCTCCAGCAAGCGTTGCAGTTGCGGGAAAAACTCAACGATGCTGGCAGCCTGGCGGAAACTCTCGCGGCTCTGGCGGGTGTCTATGACACCACTGGTCAGTTTGACCAGGCATTGTCGAGCTCGATGAGGGCATTAGATTTGTGGCACAAGGCTGGTGATGCCCGTGGTGCGGCGGGCGAATCGCATCAGATCGGAAGGATTCTGCGGTATGAAGGACGACTCGGACCTGCTATCGATGCGATGCAGGACGCCCTGAAGGGCTTTCGCGCGAGCGGTGAACGCAGCACCGGCATGTTTGACGCTCTGAATGATCTTGCCGATACTCTCGCCCAAGTTGGGCGCGGCGCAGAATCCCAGCCCCTCCTTCAGGAAGCCCAAGCCATAGCCGCCGGCTTGAAGAATCAGGACCTTCGGGCCAGTCTGCTAAACACCGAGGGAGACATTCGGCGCTACGCTGGGGATTGGAAATCTGCCAAAGCTCTCTACGGTCAAGCCGCGTTGGCGGCGACGCGCAGCGCCGACCCCGAGGAGGTTGTCATTTCCAGGTTGCATGTGACAGAAGCCGCGCTCAACGAAAGCAACGCTGCGGCGGCTCTCGGCGAACTTCGTAAGTTGCGCGATCAGGCCGACAATCATAACCTGAAATACCGGTCCATGGTGATCTCTGCTGATATGGGCGAAGCCATGATGGGGATGAAGGATTTCGCGCATGCCCAGGTGGAATTGCGAGCCGCTCTGGGCCAAAGCGATAAACTCGGCGCTCGCGACCAAAGCGCTCGCATCCATTACCTGCTGGGCAATGCACTTCGTCTTGGCGGAAATGCCGCCGACGCTCCCGGGCATTATCGTCAAGCCCTTACCCTGATCGATGCCATGCAAAAAGAACGCGGCGCAGAAAAACTCGTCGACCGCGCCGATTTGAAAGCGCTCGTTGCCGAGGCGTCTCGCTTCGCCGCGGCCAACAATTAACCGCCTTTGTTGTCACTTGCTTTCATGAGAAATGGAGGCGGCCCGGCGGCCGCCCCTCGGTTTGCTCAATCGGGCTCGTCTACTTCGTCACGAGCGTGAACCACGTTGCCTTGGTGAATTTGGTGTCTGTGTTCACATTTGCACCGCTCACCGTGGCAACATTCGTGAGAAGCGTGTTGGCGCTAGCCGTCACCTTCACCGTGATCTGGACGAGCGCACCCACCGCGTTCCCCTTGGTAATCGGCGCGAGGTTGCCGATGCTGCAGGACCCCGCGACGCTGCCGCAAGACATTGTCGGCGCCGAAATCGAGCACGTGGGTGGCTGGCCACCGGTGAAAGTACAGGACTCCAGGGCGTAGCCGGAGGACACGAAGGTG
>Ga0335083_10010505_pt1 | contig 11178 bp, 9 predicted proteins | sample Lox_Sample_42_FD_206716 | JGI IMG/M metagenome (GOLD analysis project Ga0335083, IMG submission 206716) | Soil microbial communities from Loxahatchee National Wildlife Refuge, Florida, United States - Lox_Sample_4.2 | ecosystem: Environmental > Terrestrial > Soil > Wetlands | place: USA: Florida... | reverse complement strand
GGTGAAGAGGCCAGCGTGTCTTACTGACATGGATATCCTTCCATACACTTTGGGAAGCGAAATGCAGCGCATACCATTTATTCCGTCTCCGGGACGATGCGGAAAACGCTTCTCCGTCCAGATCGATAAATGGAAAAGTCGCGCTGGTCCAAGGTAAAGATCGTGTCAATCTTCTCGCGATTGGCAAGATAAACCAGAGCTACATCTGCGAGTTGAGGGTGAATATCTTCGTATCTCTTCATGAGCGTTGCGATTGCTTCGGACTCCGAACCGGCCAAAGGCAACAATTCCAGAAAACCGCCATCGATGCTCCGCAACAGCTGCTGAACGGCCCGCGGAGACTTTCGGAGCAGCCAGGCTGCCTCGGTTATCACTGGCCAGCAAGACAGAAGTGGTCCCGGCATATTCCGGAGCGCGCTTACGCAAGTAGCATGATACTCGTCTTCGCGGGAAAGTATGGCGACCAGCGGACCAGTGTCCACCAGAATCCGCTTCATTTGCTCGTTCCGAAACCTTCAAAATGACGGCGGCCCGTGCTGAGGTCTCTTGGTGCGCGGCGCACACATCCGATCAATCCTGCCTCTTCCGCCAACTCATAGGCAGAACTTGAGTTGCGTCCGCGGCTTAGATAAGTTTCCAGCGCGCTGCGCACTAGATCCGACGGAGTCTGCCCCTTAGCGCGGGATTGGTCTCTGAGGAGAGCCCCGAGGGTCTTAGGAACGCGGACGGTGATGCGGTGCGAAGCCATAGTGTCAGACATTATACCATAACTGTCAGACACTCTCCGGTTTAGCCCTTTCGCAGGTGAATCGAGCCATCGCCGGTGCGGATGGTCAGCGGGCTGCCGCCGCCGTTAAGCTTGCCGTGCACTTCGTTCTCGCGAATCTTGCCTTCGGTGACGATGGGCATATCGAGATCGATGTGGCCGTCGCTGGTGTGCAGGCTCACGTCAGCCGAGAGTTCGTTGGGGATTTCGAGGGAAACGTTGCCGTCGCCGGTCTCAAGGCGCCAGCCCGCGGCAAGTGTGGATCCCTGAGTGGCGCGAACGTCGACGTGTCCGTCGCCAGTCTTAAGCTCGAGTTCGTCGAAGCGGCCGTGCGCGGTAATGTGGCCGTCCCCGGTCTCGGCATGCAGCTTGCCGTCGACGCCTTCCAGATTCTCGTTGCCGTCACCACTGTGCAGATCCATTTCACCCTTGAAATTGGCGAGGTCGATCCTGCCGTCGCCGGTCCGCAGGTTGACGCGGCCCTCGCGTGGCATCTGGATCATGATGTCGACGCGGTGGTTGCCGCCCCATTCGAAATTGATGCCGTGGTGCGGGTAGCGCACGTCGATTTCTACCATGTCGCCGTTCTGGTGCTCGGTGACGCGGATGCCGTCTTCGCCAATCTTGTAGCGCGAGGTCTCGACGCGGGCTTCGATCTTGTTCTGATCCCAGGTGGTCACGTGGATATTGGCGTCGGAAGTATCGATACGCAGGTCGGGCTGGCCGCTGAGGGCATAAGTCTTCGTCCACTCGTCGGCGTGGGCGGGCAGCACGGTAACGACGCTAAGAACCAGGATGGCAAGTGACAAGCGCTTCAGAGCAGCAAGTTTCATAAGATCCTCCGGCCGGGCACACCCTCGCCCTGCCTCTTAGACGGTGTTACGCAGGATCGGTGAGGTTGGTTCCACGGAAATTCATAGCTACCGTGCTCGTAGACCTGCGTATGCCATGCGAATCAGGGTTCGTTCTGAAAATGGTAGGTAAAGCAGCGCGGCGCTTACGGCAAAAGCAGCGCCCAAGCCAATTTGCGGGACCAGCAAAAATGGGGCGACCGCCCAAAGTTGGTCGAGTGCAAGGATGAAGGGGAAGATCTGGAGGAATTTCTCGCCAAGACGCTGGTAGTCGAAGCTCACAGCCGAGAGAAGATATAGGCGCAGAGGAATGCCGACGCCGGCGGTAATCAGAACGGCTCCCGCCAGACCGATCCCGCCCAATGGGTTGCGGAACGAGTCTCCGATCTCCTGGACATAGCGAAGGAGGAATAGCGCCGAGAGGTAGAAGGATAGGTACATGATCTGAATCAGCGCGAAGAGGCCGCGTGTGATGGCGCGGCGCGGGATCGGAACTTCGAGCTCGGGATGCAGAGGCACCGGAGATTCGCGCGGATCGGAGGGAAAGGCCCCCGCCCCGGGGACTTTGGTAGGCGGTTGCGGCTTCTCAGTCAGCGGGATTTCCGCAGAAGCGTCCGATTGGACAGGAGCGATGAAGCGGTATCCGCGGCGAGCGAGCGTTTCCACATAGCGTGGACTGGAGGCGGAATCTCCCAGGGCCTCGCGGACCTTGTTGATGGCCGTGTTCAGGCTGTGGTCGAAGTCGACGAAGGTATCGGAAGGCCAGAGCGTCTGCTGCAGCTCTTCGCGGGTGACGACTTCGCCGGCTCGCTCGAGGAGCAGGCCCAGGACCTGGAAGGGTTGGCCCTGCAAGCGCAGCTTGACGCCGCTCTTGCGCAGCTCCCCTGCATCGAGATCAAGCTCGAACAATCCAAAGCGCGCGACTCGGCTGCTTTTGTGCGGCACGACGCCGTAGTTTAGCAGGAAGGCCCTTAGGTCGTAGGTCTTGGGTCTTAGGGGACAAACCCTCAACGGCCCAAGACTGACTCCGAAGACCTGCGACCTGACACCTGAGACCTGAATGCCAGTCGGCGGTAAAATGTCCGCGTGCCCGAAAATCCTCCCCACGACGATCACAAGCATCGCCGTCATGCGGTGTACGCGTCCGAAACAACCGGGCTGCTGCTGATTGCTCTTCTGCTCCTGATCCTCACTCTGCTTCGCTACTGGCGCGATATTCATTGGAGCCTGCGCTGACTGTGGACGCTCGGCACAGCGAGACGCTCGCGTCACAGCCACTGCTGGTAGTGATTCTCGGCCCGACAGCCAGTGGGAAGACCGCTTTGTCCGTGGCGATCGCGGAGAAATTTGACGGCGAGATCGTCAATTGCGACTCGGTGGCGATGGTGCGCGAGTTCGACATTGGAACCGCCAAGCCGAGCGCAGAGGAGCGAGCCCGCGCTCCTCACCATCTTTTGGATTGCGTTAACCCCGCCGAGTACATGACGGCCGGTGGATATTCGCGACAGGCGCGGCAGGTGCTGGCGGAAATCAGCCGGCGTCATCACTTGCCCATTGTCGTTGGCGGAACTGGATTGTACCTGCGGGCTCTGCTCGAAGGACTCTTTCCCGGCCCGCAGCGTTCGGAAGAATTGCGCGAGCGCTTGCGTGAGAGCGCTTGGAGGCGCGGTCCCGATCATCTGCATCGAATTTTGCAACGTCTCGATCGAGCGGCTGCGGAGAAGGTTCATGCCAACGATATTCCCAAGCTGATCCGAGCGATCGAAGTTTGCCTGGCGTCGCGGCAGAAGATGTCGGAACTTTGGCAGCAGGGGCGGGATCCGCTGCAGGGTTTTCGGATCTTACGGTTAGGTCTTGATCCAGAACGACCTGCCCTGTACGAACGCATCAACAAGCGCGCGAGCCAGATGTTCGAGGCCGGGCTGATCGAAGAAACGCGGCGTTTGCAGCAAAAATATGGTGCAGCCCCGCGCCCCTTCACCTCTCTCGGATACAAGCAGGCAGTTCAGTTGCTGAGCGGCGAACTAACGCGCGACCAGGCCCTTCAATCGGCTCAACAGGCTCATCGCAATTATGCGAAGCGGCAGATGACATGGTTCCGCCGGGAGCCGGAGGTCAGCTGGCTGCAGGGCTTCGGCGACGATCCGCAGATTCAGGCGGAAGCGATCGCTCGCGTTGAAACTTCTTTGCCACGGATTCACGCGGATTAGCCGGATTTCAAAAGAGGAAATCAGGTTGAGATTCGGCGATCTAGGGGCCGAAAGCCGGGCGCCGGAAGCCGAAACTTCTGCTATCGTCCTCCTATGCTGCGAAACTTGACTGCTGCCGTCCTCATACTGGCTCTTTCCCTGCCCGCGTTTGCCAAGACCAAGCATGCGGTCACCGCTCCCGTCAGTGCTACGCAGGGCGACAAGTGGGCCGCGAAGACACTGCGATCTCTGACGGTCGAGGAAAAGATCGGCCAGCTTTTCATGGTCTGGTGCCGAGCCAGTTTCCTCAACGTGGAAAGCCCCGAGTATCTGGAATGGCTCGAGGCCATGAAGAAATATCACGTCGGCTCGTTCGCCATGTCAGTGCACGTCGACGGTCCCTTTCTTCTGCGAACCGGCCCTTATGAAGCCGCGGAATTGCTGAACCGGTTGCAGAAGGAATCCAAGCTGCCGTTGCTGTTTGCCGCTGATTTTGAGCGCGGCGTCACTACCCGTTTGACGGGCACAACGAATTTTCCGCATGCCATGGCGTTCGGCGCCGATGGCAACGTGCAGGACGCCGAGGCTTTCGGCCGCATTACCGCGCAGGAAGCGCGCGCCATCGGCGTGCACTGGAATTTCTTTCCTGACGCGGACGTAAACTCGAACCCGGCCAACCCGATCATCAACACCCGATCGTTTGGAGAAGATCCCAAGCAAGTTGGCGACATGGTCACTGCATACATCAAGGGCGCGCGCGAAGGCGGAATGCTGACCACGGTGAAACACTTTCCCGGTCACGGCGATACCGCGACTGACTCGCATCTCGGCGTTGCCAGCGTCAACGTGGACCGTGCACATCTGGATTCGATCGAGCTTCCGCCATTCCGCCAGGCGATTGCCGCGGGAGTGGACTCGGTGATGGTCGCGCACGTTACCGTTCCCGCGCTCGATCCCGATCCCAATCACGTGGCTACGATCTCCACGGCGGTGGTTTCGGATCTTCTCGAAAAGCAAATGGGATTCAAGGGTCTGATCGTGACCGACGCGCTCGACATGGCGGGCCTGACGCATCTCTTTGCCAACGATATTGGCCGCGCTGCCGTCGAGGCATTCAAGGCTGGCAACGACCTTCTGATCATTCCGGCTGATCTCGGCGCGTCTTACGAATCCATGCTCAAGGCGGTCCGCTCGGGCGAGATATCAAAGGAGCGGCTCGACCACTCGGTCCTCAAGATCCTGAAAATAAAGGGGAACCTTGGACTGAATAAGGTCCGAACAGTGGACCTGAGCACGATTTCTAGCGCCGTGGGCAAGCCGGAAAACATTGCGTTCGGCCAGCAAGTGGCGAATTCCGCCATCACTCTGGTGCGCGACAACGGCAAGGTGCTGCCTCTCAAATCCAAGGGAACCGCCAAGGCCGGCCTTCCGTATATGACCAGAGAGGAGACGCACAACCAGGTGGTGGCCGTCCTTTTCTCGGACGATGTGCGGACGGAGTCGGGCCGCGCTTTTGGCCGCGAGTTCCGGACGCGCATTCCGGATGCCCGCGTCATTTATGTGGATCCTCGAGTCGCGGCGGGTATGAGCGACGAGGTTCTGAAAGCCGTCAATGAGGCACAGACGGTGGTGGCCGCGGTTTATGTGATTCCGACAGCGGGCAGGATCGGGAATTCCATGGCCATGACTGATGCAACTGGCACGCTGCTGCAGCAGGTGCTGGATCGCGCGGCGGGAAAGACTGTGGTGGCCGCGATGGGGAATCCTTACCTGGCGAGCGATTTTCCGAAAATCGAGAATTATATGTGCACGTTCTCCAATGCAACCGTGTCAGAAGTGGGCGCGGTCAAGGCGCTGTTCGGGGAGATTCCGATTCGCGGCAGGCTCCCGGTCACGATTCCGAATGTTGCCCAGCGCGGCACGGGATTGGAGCGCCCTGCACAAGTCGCCCAGGGAGGGTCGTCCCATGCGCAAGACTAGATTCCGACAGGCGGGCACGGTCGTTCTCGCGATCGCAACGTTGCTCGCGTCCGCGTGCAGCATCAACGTTAAGAAAGAGCAGAACGGGGAAGACAAGCAGGTCGACATCAACACGCCGGTCGGCGGCATTCACGTGAGCAAGGGCGCCGACGTGGCTGATGTGGGCCTTGCGGTGTATCCCGGCGCTCGTTTGAAGCAGAGCGACTCTGACGGCAACGACAAGAGCGCCAACGTAAATATCTCCAGTTTTGGATTTGGCTTGAAAGTGGTCGCGTTGGAGTATCGTTCTGACGACTCTCCCGCCAAGTTGGTGGCGTACTACAAAGATCAACTCCAGAAATATGGCAAGGTGCTCGAGTGCCATACCAGCCACTTTGATGTGAACCCGGACGTCAAAGGGTCGGATCACGAATCGCATGAACTGACCTGCGAGGGATCGAGTGGAAACAACATCGAACTGAAAGTCGGAACCAAGGAAAACCAGCACATCGTTGCGGTCGAGCCCGACGGAAAGGGCTCGAGCTTTTCGCTGGTATATGTTCGCACGCACGGCAAGCAAGCCGACATTTAGCCATCGCTGGGAGAGGCGCAGATGGGGTGCGCCCCGGCATTCAAAGGAGGACCACTTCATGTTTCGTCATTTCACGCTCGCGCTTTTCGCGGTGGGAGTGCTGACATTCTCGCTTGCCGCACAGCAATCCGACTCGCAGGACAAATCATTCGACGTTCGCAGTTCGGTTGGCGATATGCATGTCGGCAAAGATGCCAGCGCCGAGAAGCAGGGGCTGCCCCTATATCCAGGCGCTCATCCGAAGCAGGAAAAAGACAACGACCCGGTCAATTTCGGGATCTTGACTGAGGCTTTCGGCATGAAGCTGATGGTCGCAAAATACGAATCGGAGGATGCTCCGGCCAAGATCGCCGATTTCTATCGCGGCAAACTGAAAAAGTACGGGAAAGTTCTCGAGTGCCATTCCCAGAAACACGGCGGCGACGTCGAAGTGAACGACGACGACAAAGACTCCAAAGGCAGCAAAGAGCTGAAGTGCGAACAAAGCTCAGGCCCGGTCACGGAACTGAAAGTCGGTACCGAAGACAACCAGCACGTCGTCGCTATCGAGCCGAGTGATAGTGGCAAAGGGTCGACCTTCGCTCTGGTCTACGTCTACACGCATGGAAAACGCGGAGACATTTAGATAATGGCTTAAACACCAAGGCGCCAACCACGAGGGGCACGAAGTCACACAAGGGAGATGCTGGTAACCCAAATCCCCTGCGCCGCTTCGTGCCCTTCGTGGTTCCGCCCAGATGTCAAAAACCCGCGCCGCCGTCTGCTGCGCCACTAATTGCTTTGTTGTTGATCTGCAGATGTGACTAAAGTGCTATCCCTTCCTGTTCTTTGCATTCGCCTCGCCATCGACGAAGATTAATAGGATTAAATAGTTTTAATCCCCCAGATCGAGAACCCCTGTGAACAAACCGTCTCTGGCCACTCTTGCCTTTGTGCTGGCGGTCGCGACGTTAACGCCCGCGCAAACCCAAACCTCCATTTCCACGACTACCGGCGCTACCGCGACAGCTCCCACGGTCTCGCGAACCACCAAGGCCGTGCATTACCGGCTGCAGGGCGGGACCACCAAGGTTGATTTCCGCGGAACCGACCTGCTCCAGCGCGCCTCGGGCGAGGCTCGCGTCGAAGGCAAGAAGACGAATTTCGAAATCGACGCCAAGTTTCAGGGGATGGAAGACGCCACCAAGTTCGGCCTTGAATTCCTGACGTATGTCGCATGGGCCGTTTCGCCCGAAGGGCGCCCGGTAAATCTCGGCGAGCTGTCCCTCGACCACAATGGGAACGCGCACGTGAAGGCCTACACCGACTTGCAGACATTCGGCATGATCGTGACTGCGGAGCCGTACTTCGCGGTGACGCAGCCGGGCAATATGGTCGTGATGGAGAGCGCTGCAGTCAACGGCGGCGGTGGCGAGGCGATCGACGCCCGGTACGAACTGGTGACGCGCGGAACGTATTCCTCGACTAACACGCACATTCAGGACGCAATTTTCGGAATCGACAGCAAGACGCCGCTGGAGCTGTTCGAGGCGCGCAACGCAGTGCGCATCGCGCACATCGCCGCCGCCGATAAGTACGCAGCGTCAATTCTCTCGAAGGCCGGGCAGCAGTTACTGCACGCGGAAGAGCTCTACCGCCAGAAGCAGAACAAAGCGTCCGTCGAAGCCGCCGCCAAGGAAGCCACCGAGACCGCCGAGGAAGCGCGTCTGATGGCCGTAAAGCAAAAGGCTGAAGACGAAGCGCAGGCCGCGGCTGCAGCACGTGAAGCGAAAGCCCGTGCTGATGCGGATGCCGAAGCGAAGCGGCGCGCCGATGCCGAAGCGGCCCGCGCCCAGGCCGAGCAGGCTCGTGCGCAAGCGGAACAAGCTCGCGCCCAAGCCGAACAAGCCAAGGCCGAAGCCGAGCGCATGAAAGAAGAAGCTGAAAAGGCCAAGGCCGAAGCTGTAGCCCAGCAGCAGATCCTTGCCGCGGAAACGGACAAGGCTCACGCCGCCGCGGCCCAGTCGGAGAGCCTCCGGCAGCAGGCCGAAAAAGAAAAGCAGGAACTGCGCGCACGCTTGTTGCAGCAGTTGAATTCAATTCTGGCAACCCGCGACTCAGCTCGTGGGCTCATCGCCAATATGTCGGACGTGTTGTTCCGGAGCGGAAGTTTCGAACTGCTGCCTGGCGCCCGCGAGCGCCTCGCCAAAGTTTCGGGAATCGTGCTCGCGTATCCCAGCCTGCATGTCGCCGTCGAAGGACACACCGACAGCGTCGGCAGCGACCAATATAATCAGGATCTCTCCGAGCGCCGCGCGCAAGCGGTTCGCGATTACTTCGTACAGCAGGGAATTCCGTCCAGCGCGGTCGACGCGCGTGGTTTCGGCAAAAGTGAGCCCATTGCCTCGAACGATACGGCCGAAGGCCGCCAGCAGAACCGGCGCGTAGAACTGGTGCTCTCCGGGGATGCGATCGGAAACGTCACCGACGACGCGCCTTCGTCGCAGACTGCATCGGCAGCGCAAAAATAAACAGGCTACATATCTCACAAATTTGTGGCGTCATCCCGAGCGGAGCCGTTTTTCAGGCGAAGCGAGGGATCTCGCGTGTAACTCACCGTGCAATTCAGTTAACGCTACCAGTAAGTCACCTTCTCCGCGACCCCGATTCAACCGTTCGGGCTGTGGCGCTACACTTGAGCGTGCGCCGAACCGGAGGGATCCAATGACCACAGATCACGAACAGTCTCTGCGCAAAAATCTTCTCGAGCTGCTCGCTGGCGGCAACGCCCACGCGAAATTCCAGGACGTCGTCAAAGGACTACCGACGAAACTGCAGGGCGTAAAGCCTGCGAACTTCCCGCACACCGCCTGGATGGTCCTCGAACACCTGCGCCTGGCGCAGTGGGACATTCTTGAGTTCAGCCGCAATCCCAAGCACGCGTCTCCTAAATGGCCGGAAGGCTATTGGCCGAAGACGGCGGCTCCTCCGAATGCGGAGGCGTGGATTAAGAGTGTGAAGCTGTTCCAGCGCGATTTGAAGGCGATGCAGGCGCTGGTCGCAAATCGCAACACGGATCTGTTTGCCCGCATTCCATGGGGTGACGGCCAGACAATTCTGCGCGAGGCACTGCTGCTGGCCGATCACAACGCCTACCACCTCGGGCAGTTGCTCGATGTGCGGCGTCTGCTCGGCGCCTGGAAAGGATAGTATCCACGCTTGTCGCGAAGCGGCAAAACAAATTAGCCCAGCGCTTCAGCGCTGGGTGGTCCTCAGAGATTTGCTAACCAGTCCCGGAGGGACGGCACGCTCTTAAGCTCGCTGTGCTTGCGTTCCCTTGGGATGCTCGCGTCTGTCGGGCCCGTCAGATCGCAATGGGCCGTTTCCGAAAAACCACCTTCACTCCTTCCCGCCAGTGCTCGTCAATCCCTACAAATTCCCAATCAATTTCGGGAGAGATATAACGCAGCAGCACGTCCGTCTGCGGATGCACATGGAATGCCGGCGCCACCAGGTATAGAAGCGGCTTCTCCGGAGACAATTCGCGGTCGGCAAAATATCCGAAGCGGGGGAATTCCTGGCGGCTGTGGTGCCATTGCACGCGCGACCAGTAATCGAGTCCCTGCATCGGCAGGTGAATGTCCTCGTCCGCCTTGAGCTCGACTACGGCGAGCCTGCCGTCACGAGTCGCAGTCAGCACGTCGAGCATGGCGCGGTCAGAGGCGGAGAATGCCGGAACTTGCGAATATCGTGCGCCCGGGTCGAGGCGCTCGTCGATCACGCTGACGTCACCCACGACCAACGATTCCAGCCAGCGCTCAGGGTGCAACCGGAACAAAGAATGCTGGCGCGGCCCGTAAGGGTTACGAGTATCACGGACAGCGGTTAGCAACTGCAGAAAGAAAGGCCAGTTGCGGTCTTCGAGCACACGCTCTTCGGCACCCACGCCAAACACAATCTCCTGCTTCGCACGGAAGGTGACAGCTTCGGCGACCATGCGAGCCCGAGCAAACTCGAGGCCTCGCCAACGAAAAGCCAGCTCCGCGGCGGAGAGCACCGCGACTTCGCAGTTGGGAAGGATGCTCTTGATCCGCTCGACGGAACCTGCGAATCGCTCCATCGCTGCGGCTTCGTTGGTCGCGTGGACCAGCCTCGTGGCCACGTTGCCGCGATCGGTGCAGTCCACCTCCACCAAATTGTCGTGACGCTCATCGAGTTCGAACAGGTGCCACTTCGCGGCCGCGCGGTTCAAGTTGGCCATCCGCTCGCGCACCAGCGCAGAGCATCCTTGCGGAACAAATAAACGCAAGCCCTCGACCAGGAACTTTCCCGCCGACGAATGCCGGCAGGCTTCCAACCAGAGGATCCCGAACGTGAGCGCAGCGTCGATCGAGCCCTGTGTTTCAGAGGCGTTCACCCCCAGAACCGCAAACGCCGACTGCCCCTGCCGCAGCAGTCCGCGGGCGTAGATCGGGCCAAAGGATTTCTCCAGATCAATTCCACAGGTCAGACGCGCGATCGCGATACCAGGAAAATGCCGTTCCAAAGTTCGCCGCAGCTTATGCTCGTACGCGGCCCGCGCCGCCTTCTTGGCCGACGGAGACCGCCGGTCGCGTTCGCGGCAAATCTCCAGCTTCGTCGGACGCGCCTGCCCCAACCGCTGCACCGCCAGCCGCAAGGTCCCGTTCTTCACTTCGGCCTCGAGCACTCGCCGCACCGTGTTCCGCTCGGCCGACCACAGGTGCAAGAGGCATTTGTTGTACTCCCCGGAAATCGAGTACTTCGACTGGCCCAAGTCGAACGCCACGGCACCATTCTCCAGGACCACTGCGCCCGCAGCCT
>Ga0335083_10010504_pt1 | contig 11179 bp, 5 predicted proteins | sample Lox_Sample_42_FD_206716 | JGI IMG/M metagenome (GOLD analysis project Ga0335083, IMG submission 206716) | Soil microbial communities from Loxahatchee National Wildlife Refuge, Florida, United States - Lox_Sample_4.2 | ecosystem: Environmental > Terrestrial > Soil > Wetlands | place: USA: Florida... | reverse complement strand
GTCCACGTCCGACGCCAGAACCACGCGCGTCTCGAGGGTCGCCCCGGCGGGGGACACATGGACCGAAAGGATGACCCGGCGCGGGACTTCGGTGGCGTCCGGGGCGAGAGTGATGAAGGTGGCGACAGTCGGCGCGGGCGGGGTGTCGAAGCACGCCTTCCCGCGGTTGTACTCGGGACCAGGCTGACTGCAGAGCAAGGCGAGGTCCGGGGCCGGCTTCGGCGCCTTGGCGGCCGCCGCGGCCGTCCCGGGCGCGGGCGTCGCGGTGGCCGCGGGCGGGTGGAGGGCTCCCGAGTCGTGCCGCGTCGTGTCCTGGACCCCGGGGATGCCGGCGAGCGCGGCGGAATCCCGCGAGGCCTGGCCGGCGCCGGTCGTGTCGATCGGCGCGACCGGCACCGCTTTGGAGAGATAGTGGCTGATCATCCCCTGGCGGATGCCGAACCAGTACACGCCGAACCCCACGACCAGGAGCGCCAGGGCGAAGAGGGCGAGGCCACCGACCGTCGACCGGCGCTCAGGCTCCGCCGCCTCCGCCGAGCCCCGCATGCCCGTGGTGACCCGGGGGGAGGCGATCGACGGCAGCGCCCGCGTGGCCTGGGTCGAGATTCCCGTCGCCACATACCCGCCCGCTTCCACGGCCTCCACCATCTGCTCCGCCGTCTGGAACCGCTCCTCCGGCACCTTGGCCATCATCTTCTTGACGATTTCAAAGATGTGCCGGTGCTCGTCCGAGGCCAGCTCGGGCGTGGGCAGGGGCTCCATGATGTGCTTGTAGCCGATGGAGAAGGAGTCTTCCCCGTCGAACGGTACCGCCCCGGTCAGGCAGACGTACGCCACGACCCCCAGGGAGTAGATGTCGCTCCTGCCGTCCAGAGGCTGGGCCCGCGCCTGCTCCGGGCTCATGTAGTGGGGCGTCCCGATCGCCATGCCGGTGCCGGTGAGCTTGCCGCCGCTTGCCGCCTTGGCGATCCCGAAATCGGTCACGACGGCCTGGCCCAGGTCGTCGAACATGATGTTGTCGGGCTTGATGTCGCGGTGGACGATGTCGCTCTTGTGCGCGTAGCCCAGGGCCCGCCCGACCTCGACCAGCGTCTTCCGGATGTCGGCGGGCGGGAGGGCGCCCCGCTGTGCCAGGACCGCGGACAGGGGCTTGCCGCGGAGGAACTTCATCACGAAGTAGATGACCCGGCCCGACTTGCCGACGCGGTAGATGGGGATGATGCCGGGGTGCTCCAGCTTGGCGGAGGTCCGGGCCTCCCGCTGGAAGCGCTCGACGAACTCCTTGTCGAAGGCGAGCGAGAACGGGAGCACTTTGATGGCCACGTCCCGCTCGAGCTGCTTCTCGCGGGCCTTGAAGACGATGGCCATCCCGCCGCGCCCCAGCTCGTCGAGGATCTCGTACTCCTCTTTGAGCTGGTCGCGGACCAGATCGATTTCCGTGACTTCCTGCTGACCGGTGGAGATGGCGTGGACCGGCGTCGTAGCGGTCAGGTCCAAGCCGCAGGATTTACAGAATTTCGCGTTGTCGTCGTTCTGAGTGCCGCAGCGGGAGCAGTACATCCCATCTCCGGGGGAGTGCCGGAAACTTAGGGCGCGGCTCGCCGCAGTGTCAATCTACTTCGCGGAAACGACCTCCAAGTGTCGGACCCGCGTCAGCACCCGCCCGGTCGCTGGCTCGGTGATCCGCAGCGTGAGGTTGTAGGAACCAGTCGCCGCATCCCGCAACGCGACCGCGCGGTGGACGCGGGTGGTCGTTCCCTCCGACGCGACGTCGAACGACACTTGCACCGGAGGCCGGTTGCCGCCGAACAACCGGCGGATGGCCCCGAAGATCGATCCCCCCCCCGTATGCTCCACTCGGATCTCGGTGTGGTAGACGGCGCCGGCGGCGAGACCGTACACCTCGTAGTAGAGCTGCGCGTCGCTCCCGGCGGGGAACCGGTCCAGGGGGCTGACGTACACGGTGTCCCCCGGCTCCGACCAGGACAGGCCGCCGGCCTGCCCCAGCACCAGATCGCTGACGGCGAACGTGCGGCCGTCGAGTCGAGGCGTGGCGAAGGTATCGGACACCAGGGACCCGGTGGCCCGGTCACGGGACTCGATGAGCAGGCGGTACCGGAACGCGCCGGCAGGCACGGGGAGCTCGAGCTGACCCGAGAGGTAGGACGGATTGCGCAGCGGCTGCGGCGACCCGAACACCCGCATGGTATCCACCGCGCCGACCAGACTGTCCTGCGGGTTGGAGACGTAGAGCCGGAACCGGAGCGGGTAGAGAAACTCCCCCGACCCGGCGACCGGCGTCAGGTGATCGCCGGGAATGGCGAACACCAGGTGCAGCATCTGCCCCGGCGCGGAATCGGCTCCCGGGCCACGGGTTCCCACCAGGTATTCCTCGATCGCGGGGTCGAACGACACGTCGAACCGCGGGCGGTCGTCGTCGGTGGTGGTCCCGACGCCGATCGAATAGGTCCCCCGCTGGCGGTCCTCGGCGATGGCGGGCAGCACGTTGCTCGTCAGCGTGCTCCCGATCCGCTCGTACATCGGGCCGAACGTCGACCGCGACCCGAAGAGCCCCCGCACGACGCCGCTCGTGTCACCGCCCATCGCCAGACGCTGCCGGTCCTGGAAGCTCAGCGCGTCGGTCAGGCTCTCCACGAGCTTGAAGTCCTGGACGTCCCCCCGGGACACGAAGTGGAAAATCAAGTCGCCCTCGGGCCGGCGGTACAGCCAGCTCTCGTTGGGCTCTACGCCGCTCGCCGCCGAGCCGCCCGACGCGGCGTACGTGCGGCTCTGATCGGGCGGTCCCAGCCGCATGAAGACCACGCCGCGGTCGTCGATCTGGTCCTGCGTACTCCGGTAGACTTCGGTGAAATCGTAGTGCCGGTGAGGGCTGAGGAGGCCGAACGTCCGCATGGCGTAGAACCAGCGGCGGTAATGCTCCGCCAGACGTTGACCCGGTTGCAGTACGTCGGCCACGTCCCGGCGCGCCCAGAACGCGTCGAGCCACCGGGCCCGGGCCGCCGGCGTGCGGAGGCTGTCGAACTGTCCGAGCTCCTCGGGCTTCGCGATCCAGCTGAAGTCGGTGCGGTACATCCGGATCGCGGCGACCGACCCCGCCTCCCGCGCGCCGGCGAAGTACTCGACGCGGGCGGCCGAGTCCCGGTGCAGGAAGTAGTCGGTGCGCGCGAGCTCCAGCAGGCCTACGCCGGAGTCGCCGCCCGCGGTGAGAAACGCGGCGAACGCCGCGCGCGCGGAGTCGCCTTCCCCGACCTCCCGCTCGATCCGTCCCCGGGCCATCTGGAACGCGGGATTGCCGCGCGCCGCCGAGGCCGACAGCCGCGCCACGCGCAGCGCCACGTCGGTCTCGGCCCGCACCCGCTGCCGCAGAGCGGCGTCCACCAGCTCGATGACCGGCTCGGCGAAGGTCGAGTCGGTCGCGACCGCCTTGGCATAGGCGTTGATGGCCTTGGACAGGTGGTCGAGGTGGAGCACCTGTTTCAGATTCTCGACGGCGATGGCGGAATGCGCCCCGATGGCCAGCTCCGAGCGTCCCAGGCCGAACCAGGGATAGGGCCACTCGGGCTTGATCTGGGAGGCCCACTCGAATTCCCCGGCCGCGTCGTCGAAGTGGGACGACGCGTCGGCGATCTCCCCCAGCCGGTAGGCGATGAAGCCCAGGCGGAGATGAATGAGGGGATCGTCGCGATGAACCTTCGCGACTTCGATGGTCGACGCCTCCAGACGCTTGAGCGCCACCGAGTCGGTGGTGCTCTCGAGAGAATCCCGAAGGCGCTCGATCGCGGCCCGATCGTCGGGGGACTGGGCGGCCGCGACGGTGGCGGCGGCGGTGAGCAGCAGGAGCAGGAATCGCATCGGCTCCTTCATTATACCCGCCAGTGCCGGGACGTTTCGTGGCGCGACGGAAGGGTGCCGGAGCGGGACCGGCGGCGGCCCGGAAGCGACCGGTGGGGTTTAGAAGTCGGACGCGAAGGCCAGATACACCTGCGGGCGACGCGGGGCCCCCGACGGGAGTGCCGCCAGGGGCTCGGCCGCGCCGAGACGCAAGGCGACCGCGACGTCGTAGTTGACGGTGACGTTCAGGGCAAGCTCCGCCCCGGCCGACCAGAGCCGTGTGAGACGGGGGGAGGCGCCGGGACCCCACGCGTCCCCGACGTCGCTGAACAGGTGGGCCGAGATCTTGTCGGCGCCGACGGGAAGGTGGCCGAGGGAGCGCCCCACGAGCGCCAATGGAAGGCGCAGCTCCGCGGTTCCGGTCGCGGCACGGCGGTCGTCGAGGGCGTCCGCGGCGTAGCCGCGCACGGGAAAGGTGCGGACGCCGCCCACCACCTGGCCGAAGCCGAGACTGTAGACGCCGGACGATACGCCACCAACCCCCAGGGTCCGGGGCAGCGTGCCGCCGGTCGCGCCGCCGGCCAGCCGGAACGCGAGCACCGGCGGTGCGAACCCGGGTCCCGGAAGAGCCAGATAGAGGGCGAGCTCGGACCGCAGGTCGTTCGCGTAGCGCGGGGACCCCTGCTGGTCCCGGCGGCGGTACGTCACCGTCCAGCTGAACCCGTCCTGCGAGGACACCGACAGCGCGCCGGTGGAGGTGTGGGCGATGCCCAGGGTCAGCGACCCGCCGGTCTGGTCGAGGCTCGCGCACCCGACGCACACGGCGGCGAGCGCCGTGTCCGGCGACGCGGCGAAGAGGTCCCGCTCGAGCTCGAGAGCGGCGCGCAGGCTCACGGCCGTGCGCCACCGGCGGTACACCAGCGTCGCGCCGAGATCGGCGTCCTGCGTCAGTTTCGACACGACGGTGCCGCCCGTCGTGACGCCGATGTTGGACCACGCGCTCGACCAGTACGCGTCGAGGATCGGGTTGGGCAGCACATCGGACACGAGCGAGAACGAACCGCGCAGGCGCGCGGGAGAGACCGAAGCCAGCACCTGCCCCGCGTAGGACCAGCGGCCGAGTACATCGGCTCCGAGCGTCGCGATGCCGCCGTAGCGCCCAGACGGGCCGGCATCGAAGAACACCGGCAGCCAGAAATGCGGGGCGAGGGACGGCCAGGCCGTGTACCCCGTTTCCCGCACCGGCACGGGCGGTGCGCTGTCGAAGGGAAGCGCCGGCGGCGCGGATGGCGCCGGGGTGGCGGGGCCCGCCTGCGGCGAACGGGAGAGGAGGGCCCACCCGTCGGACCGCAGTGAGGTGTAGAGCAGGCGATCCGGAAGCGCCGCCGGCGACCGGGCGCCGAGCGGCTCGGCGCTCACGGGCGTCGGCCCGGTCCGTTCGTCCCACCGGTAGATCTGCGGCAGGCCCCCGCGGTCCGACACGTAGAGGAGCGTGTCACCCCACCACGTGGGACCCGACAGCAGGGCCCCGCCCTGGTCCAGCACGGTGACCGAATCGGGAGCGGCCCAGGGCCAGCGCACGAGCTGCCAGCTGCCTCCCCGGTGACGGGTCGCCGCGACCCACCGCCGATCGCCCGACGGGACGACGTCGCCCCATTCCGTGCCCGCGGTGTCCCGGACCTCCGGCAGACTCGGATGGTTTCCCGCCGGGGTCACCACGACGCCCACGAACGCGCCGCCGCCCGCGCGGGGCTCGGTGAACCGGGCGCCGTACGTGAGCCGCCGCCAGGCGCCGTCCGGGGTCCACCGGTAGAGATCGCTGCGCAGCCGGTTCGGACCCATGTAATCGAGCTGCGCGACGAGCAGCGTGTCCCCCAGCCAGTCGTAGCCGACGTTGCCGTTGACGAGATGGGTCCGCGCGACCCGCCAGGTGCGCGCATCCGCGATCACCACCCGGCGCGCGGTGCGGCCATCGTCGCGGATCCACGCGACCCACCGGCCGCCGGGGGAAACCCGGGGCACCGGCTCGCTGAACAGCCCGTGCGCGATGACCGTGCCGGCGGTTCCCGGACCCGGTTCCGCACGCGTCCCCCGAGCCCAGGCGGACTCGAAGACCGGCCCGCCGGCCGCCGCGTCGATCGGATGACCCACGCGATACGGAATCCATTGCCCCGCGGAGCGCTCAATGAAGCGCGGGATGATCGAGTCACCGAATGAGTCGGCGAGGAACTGAAAAAATCGGCTTCCGTATGCGTAGGGAACGTACCCGTCGGCCCAGCGGCTGAAGAGCAGTGCATCCGCGGAGCGGCGCGACGCCGAATCGACCGCGTCCGCCGCCAGCACCTGGGTGTGAAAGCTGCCGCGGATCCGGCCGCCGTTGGTGTAGCGGGTCTCATAGTAGACGGCGAGTCCCTCGGTGACCCAGCTGGGCTGGTACCCCTCGGGAAAGAGCCCGGGCGCCCGGCCGAACACATCCTGGAGGACCCCCCACACCCCGCGGACCCGGTCGAGATGGAAGACGTGAGTGAGCTCGTGCTGTGTCACGAGGCGCAGCCAGTCGTCGTATTCAGCCAGGGCCGGGTCCTGCGCGGGCGGCGTCGCGAAGAGCGTGATCCGATCGGTGGGGAAGACCGTGGTCAGCCCGTTCGATCCGTCGAAATCGTCGGAGAGCGTGATGTCGATGGTCTCGCGCGGCGGATGCAGCTCGCGGGCGAGGAGTGCGAATGAGCGCTCGGCCTCCCGGGCCTCGCGGAGCGCGATGTCCCGGTACGCCGGCCGGAAATGGATGCGGAAGTGGGGCGTGTGCAGGGTCCGCCAGACACCGGAGGGCTCGACCTGCGCGGTGGACGCGCGCGACGCACCCAGCGACAAGAGCGCCCACGCCCCGATGCGGCGGATCGTGGCGCGCCTCGGTCGCATAGGCCCGCAAGGTACGTCGCGCGCGGAAGCGCCGCCAATTTGCCGAATCGATTGCGGCATCTTAACTTGACCGTCCTGTGGAGCGTCCCCGGTGAACAGCTGCCCGTACTGCGGCCGCGCCAACGACGACGCGGCGGCATTTTGCATGGACTGCGGCAAGCCGCTGACGAAGGCGGCTGCTCAAGCCCGGGCGCGCTCGTCCGCGGCCGCCGCGATGGGCCCCCCGGCTCCGTCCGGCCCCCCCGGTCCCGCCACTCCCCTGCCCCACCCCTCCAAGGGACCCCTGCCCAGCACCCGCGTCTCGGCGGCGGTCAGCCCCGAGGCTCCGGCGGCCGGCGCCCCCGCGGCTCCGGTGCAGACCGGGTGCCCGTTCTGCGGCAAGGCCATCGCGGGCGCGCTGCCGTTCTGTCCGCATTGCGGCCGGCGGCTCACGGCGCCGGGATCGGGACCGGCGTGCGCGCGGTGCGGCTCGCCGGTCAGCCCCGGGGCCGGATTCTGCGCGACCTGCGGCGCGCCGGTCAGCTCGACCCCCGCCCTGCAGCGGCCTTCGACGCAGCCCGCGGTCCGGACGGATTTCTCGTACTTCCTGATTCTGCTCGACGACTCCGGGAAGCCGGTGCAGCGCTATGAGCGGCGGGCCCTGGATACGGGAATCGGACGGCAGGACGGCGACGTGCGCTTCCCCGACGACCAGTTCATGTCCCCGCTTCACGCCCGGATCACCTGGGAACAGGACCAGCTGATGCTCCGGGACCTGGGGAGCCGCAACGGGACCTGGGTGTTCTTCGATCAGCCGCACAAGCTCGTGGACGGCGATCTCCTGCTCATCGGCTCACAGATGATCCGCTTCCGCCGCCTGGGATACCCCGGTCCGCATCCGCCGGACGCCGACGCCACGAAGCGGATGGGGTCCCTGATCCCGTCGGCCGACATCGCGTCCCTGACGCAGCTCCGCTCGGACGGCAGCGCCCGCGACGTGGTGCAGCTCTCGCCGGGCCGTGACGTGCGGATCGGGCGCGAACAGGGCGACTGGGTGTTCCCGTACGATCCTTCGATGAGCAGCAAACACGCGGTGGTGCGCTCGGAGGACGCGGACTTCGTCGTCATCGACGACGGCAGCCGCAACGGGATCGCCCGGGCGGCCCGGGGGGCGGTCCCGCTGACCAACGGGTCGCGCGTCCTCGTGGGCGACAAGCTGCTGCGGGTCGAGCTGCCGTGAAGATCTGCCCCGTCTGCTCCACCGAATTCCCCGACGATCAGAAGTTCTGCCCCAACGACGGGAGCGTCCTGCGCGGCGCCGCGCCCACGTCCGACCTGGTCGGACAGGTGGTGGCGGAGCGGTACCACGTGGTGAAGAAGCTGGGCGAAGGCGGGATGGGACAGGTGTATCTCGCCGAGCACGTGAAGATGGGCCGGCGGAGCGCCATCAAGGTGATGAATCCCTCGATGACGCACGACCCCGACGCGGTGGCGCGGTTCAACCGCGAGGCCGCGAACGCCAGCCGCATCACCCACCCCAATGTCTGCGCGGTCTACGACTTCGGAGAGACCCCCGACGGCCTGATCTACCTCGCGATGGAATTCATCGAGGGGGAGCCGCTCACCGACCTGATCGAGCGGGAAGGCGCACTGCCGGTGGGGCGCGCGGTGAAGATCTTCCGGCAGACGGCGGACGCGCTCCAGGCCGCGCACGACCTCGGCATCGTGCACCGCGACCTGAAGCCCGACAACATCATGCTGGCCAAGGGCCGGGACGGCGCCGACATCGTCAAGGTGGTGGATTTCGGCATCGCGAAGGCGGTCGGCGGCGACGAGGCCGGCCAGAAGGTCACGAAGACCGGCCTGGTGGTGGGCACCCCGGAGTTCATGAGTCCGGAGCAGCTGTCCGGGGACAAGCTCGACGGCCGCAGCGACCTCTACTCCCTGGCCCTGGTGCTCTACCGGATGCTGACGGGACGGCTGCCGTTCGAGGCGTCCACGGTCCAGGAGACGATGATCAAGCGGCTGACCGACGAGCCCACCAAGCTCGCGGCGGCCCGCCCCGACCTGACGTTCCCGCCTCAGCTCCAGAAGGCCATGGATCACGCGCTGGCGCGGACGCCGGCCGAACGCTATCAAAGTGTGGCCGAGTTCGCGGCCGACGTGGGGCGCGTGGTGGGGAACGCGCCGGCGGCGGCGGACACCGAAGGCAAGACGCAGATGATCGGCGCCGCGGACAAGACGCGGATCGCCGACGCGGTCCCGCCGACCCGGGTGGCGGCGGCCGAGTCGAAGAAGCGGTCGGTGCTGCCGATCGCGGCGGGGATCGCGGTCGTCGTGCTGGGTGGCGGGGGCTACGCGCTGTTCGGGCGGGGGCACGCCCCGGCGGGGCCCACGGGGGCCGCGCACGACACGACGACGCATCAGACGGCGGCGGTCCCCGGCGGCACCGACACCACGAAGCTGTCGCGGCCCGATACGACCCATAAGACGACGCCGAAGAATCCGGGGACCCGTCCCGGCAATCCGGGCAACCCGCCGGCCTCAACGTTGAACGTGGCTCTGGCGGATTCCTTGCTCAACGAGATGCTCGACGGCATCAACAAGACCAACGCGTCCCAATTCCGCGATTCGGCCACACGGTTCTACAACGCCTCAGGAATCACGGCAAAGGACAAGGCCTTGGCAGCGTTCGTGATCGCCAACGCTGACTGGACAAACGGAGACCGATCTGCCGGATGTCGTTGGGTGCGGAACGCCCAGAATGTGGACCCATCGACGCCGACGTACGGGCAGCTCGCCCAAAGCCAATGCGCGGGGCAATAGATGTTCGGACGCTCTCCTAAGCCCGTGAAGGTCCACCTCTTCGCCAAGACCGACTTGGGGAAGACGCGCGACCACAACGAGGACAACTACCTCGTCGCGGACCTGACGCGCCGGGTCCACACGCTGACGCCGGCGATGAAGGAGCACGATCTGGGCGAGCGCGGCTCGCTGTTCATGATCGCCGACGGCATGGGCGGCGCCGCGGCGGGCGAAGTGGCGAGCGAAATGGCCACCGGCTCCGTGTACAGCCACCTGGAAGCGTCGTGGTTCTCCGACAAGGAGCTGACCGCCCAGCGCTTCGCGCACCACCTCAAGGAAGCGGTCGAAGCGGCGAACACGAAGATCCACAACTACGCCAAGGAACACCCCGAAGTCCGCGGGATGGGCACCACCACGACCGCGGCCGGTGTCTTCGGCGATCATGTCTACCTTACCCAGGTCGGCGACTCCCGCGCTTACCTCATCCGGAACGGCGCCGCCATCCAGATCACGAAAGACCAGTCGCTGATGCAGCGGCTGGTGGAGGCGGGGGAGCTGACCGAGGAAGAGGCGGCCCACAGCGAGCGCCGGAACATCATCCTCCAGGCCCTCGGACCCGATCCTAAGATCAAGGTCGATCTGACCTACCAGGAGCTGCGGCGGGGCGACACGCTCGTGCTCTGCTCCGACGGACTGTCGGGCCTGGTGAAGAAGGAGGAGATCGCCGAGATCGCGGGGAAAGCCACCGATCTGAGCGCCGCCTGCGATCAGCTCATCGCGCTCGCCAACGAGCGGGGCGGCCCGGACAACATCACCGTCATCATCGCACGCTTCGACGGGGACGGGCTCCGCGCCGGCTCGGCCGCCGACAGCGTCGGGCATCAGGTCTATCCCCTGATCGACACCGACACGAGCACCGAGCCGGTCCCGGTCTACAAGGGAAGCCCCGCGCCCCGCCCCGTCCGCGAAATCCGGTGGCGGATGATCCTCGGCCTCGTCGGGCTCGCCGGACTCGTCGTCGTCGGAATCCTCCTCGCCTCCCGGAAGTGAAAGCCCAGATCAAGTTCCTGGCCGGCGGCCGCGCCGGACAGGTGGAAACGGTCTCCAAGGCCTACATCGGCATCGGCCGCCACCCGCTCTCGGACATCCGCTTCGACGCCGAGCGGGATCTCGACGTCTCCGCGCGGCACGCCGCCCTGCTGGTCCGCGGCCCGGATTATGTCCTCCAGGATCTGCAGAGCAAGAACGGCACCTTCGTCAACGGAAAGCGGATCACCGCCGACACCATCCTGGCCGACGGCGACGTCGTGGGCTTCGGGGCCGAGGGGCCCGCGTTCGAGTTTCACGTGCTGGAACGGGACACGAGGGCGGCACCCTCCCCGGGCGAGCAGGCCGCCGGACGGGCCTCGCAGGCCAAGGCCCCCATGCCGGCCCAGCGCGCCCGATCGAGCACGGCGGTCCGGGTGGCCCTCGAGGTCGCGAAGCAGACCCGGGCCCTGCGGAACACCACGAAAGCCCTCTTCGCGCTGCTCATCCTGGTCGCCGCCGGATTCGGCGCCATTCAATGGAAGAGCGGGCACGACCGGGACCTCCAGCTCGCGCAGATGCAGGCCATCGAGGACAG
>Ga0335083_10010503_pt1 | contig 11180 bp, 6 predicted proteins | sample Lox_Sample_42_FD_206716 | JGI IMG/M metagenome (GOLD analysis project Ga0335083, IMG submission 206716) | Soil microbial communities from Loxahatchee National Wildlife Refuge, Florida, United States - Lox_Sample_4.2 | ecosystem: Environmental > Terrestrial > Soil > Wetlands | place: USA: Florida... | reverse complement strand
CTTGCGGTGGCACCCCCCAGCGGTAGACGTTGAGTTGGATCTCGTCGCGGTGCCAGCTGTTGAACTCCTGCACGCTCGCGAGGTCCTTGTCGGCGAGCGCCTGCCACGTTGCCTCTTTCGCGAGGCCCAGCGCCGGATCGACGAGCGAGGCCTGAAGCTGGATGAATCCGGGCATCGCCGCCATCAGCATGCGCGCGGCGTGGTCCTGGAACGGCGCGCCGAAGGCGACGAGCGCGTTGCCGTACGTGTCGTCGCCGGAGAGCACCTGCATCGGCGACCACGAGCCGCCGTTGGGCGTGCCGAGCATGAGCATGCGTGCGCCGCTGCCCGCCATCATGCGCTGCCACGTCGCTGGGCGCTCGAGCTGCATCGTGCGCGCGAGAAGACCGCCCATCGAGTGCGCGACGATGCGCACCGGCTTGCCGCTCGTCTTGCGCGCATCGAGCGCGGCCTCCACCGCATCGGCGAGGCGGCGCGCCTCCCGCTCCATGGGCTCGCGCCAGTCGAACGCAAACTCGACGACCTCGTGCGTGGCGGCGAGATATTCCTCGAGCTTGTCGTAAGACGACGCGATGGCGCCGTCGGGGGCGACCCCGTCGCCGGGCTTGTAGGCGAGGCGCGAGAGACCGTTGACGATGCGCCACGAAAGCCAGACGCGCTTGCCGCCGACGGCGAGGTTGCTGCCGAGGATGCCCGGCAGGACGAAGACCGCCGGACGATCGGGCTGGGCTGCCGCGGGGCGCGCGCCGCGCGCCGCGCGGAATCCCGTCGCCGATTTCCCCGCCCACGACAGCGGACCGACTTCGCGGAACGCCGGCGGCGCCGCATCCTGCATGAGCCCGTCGACCACCGCGCTCGCGGTGCGGTCGTTGAAGAAGTAGTTGAAGTGCGACACCTTGCCGCCCTGGTCGAACACGAACGCCGCGCCCTTCTCGCGCGGCGCGCCGCCGTACATCGATCGCGTCTGCACCACGAGGTCGTTGTCGGTCCAGTAGAAGGCGTCGGCCAGAAGCGTCTTGAGCCACGACACCACCGAGTCGCCCTCGATATCGCCGGCGACGATGCGAAGGTCGCCGGGGATCGGCGCGTCGACGTCGTGAATCCAGCGGATGAGCGGGCTGTCCGGAATCTGCGCGGCGAGACCGGGAATGAGCGTGGGATCGGCGCGCCGGCGCGCGACCTCGCCCAGGAAGTCGACGATTGAAGGCGCCACCGGCACGCCGGCGAGCTCGAGCGCCCACTTGAGCACGGATACGTACGCGTCGAGCCGCTTGCTCGCGAGCAGGGTGCCGCGCGAGGGACACGCCACGCGCATCGTGCGGTCGACCCGCAAGCCGCGCTCGGCGACGACTTTCGCGAGGGCCTTGAGGTGGTCGCGCTGCGCCAGGTAATGCTCGCCTTTGAACGCGGCAAGATCCCTGGCGCCGATCGCGGGCTTGCCGCACACGCGCGCGAGCGTTTCCGCGACGAGCCCGCCCCGCGAGTGCGTGACCAGATGCAGCCGCGCGCCTTTCGGACAGGCGCGCGCCAGCGTGAGCGCGTTCTCGATCGGGCTCGCGCCTAGCGTCGGGTGGTCGAGGCCGTAGACGCGTCCCCCGTAGCGCTTGAAGAGCGCCGCGACGAGATCGGGATGGTGCAGCCACAGCTTGCCGAAGGTGCCGCTCGTCTCCGAGAACGTCCCGTGCACGAATACGAGCAACGGGCCACCGTCCGCCGCCGCGGGCAGTTGCGCCAGCGGCTTCTGCGCGTCCTTGAGCTTCGGCAGCGCATCGCCGGCAAGCGCATACACGCCCGGATTCACCTGCGCGTCGACCCTGCGCACGATCTCCGAGGCGGCGAAGTTGGCTGCCGGATCCTTGCCGATGCCCGTGACGACCGCGATCGACGTGAGCAGCACGTCGCCCACGCCGGTCCGCGCGGCGCCGCGCGCGGCGGCCTCCGGCGCCGATCCGGCCCATTGCAGCTGGCCGGGCACGGCGACCTCGTCGGGCGGGGCCGCGCGCTTGCGGCGTGCGCGCGGCGCGCCGCTTTGCGCGAGCAGCAGATCGCGTGCGTTCGCGGGATGCAGCACGAGCGCGGGACCGCCGTGCACTTCGAGCACGACGACGTCCTCGCCCGGCTGCGCGGCGAGCCGGATCTCGCCGCCGCCGCGCGCCACGGCGCCGACGCGGACCGCTTCCTTGATCATGCCGCGGCGAAGACCGGCGGGCAGCGCAGGTGCGGCGGCACCGCGCAGGGCCTGCGCATCGGTGCGCGATTGCGGCGTGCCGGCGACCACGAAGGTGATCGGAGCTTGCTTGGCGGTTGACATGTCCGTCTTTCCTTCAGTCATTTGAGGCGATGCCGCGCTGTGCGAGTACGCGTGCCGCGCGTCGAAAGGAGGTTGGCGGCTATCTGGACGTCAATGCAACAGGGAGCGAACGCGTGAGGTCAACTCGGCCCGCGGCACGGCGTGACGGAGGTAGATCGGCGCATACCACTGCTCAGGGCGAAACGCCGAGTCCTGGAAGCACGCAACGCCAGCTCCTCTTGCCCGATCAGCCAATGAGCAAAGCCTCGGAAATAATGGAATTCCCGTAGCTGCGCCGGTGTCATCGGCTTCAATCGTGCGGTCGAGATGTCCGCGGCACGTCTGCACTGGGCTTCTGCAAGCTCCGGCCGACGGAGTTGAAAGTAGCACCAAGCGGCCTCCACGAGCAGCTTCGGGCTGTCCGGGTATCGATCGACGAGCGGTGTCAGAATGTCCAGGGCTTGATGGACGTGGCCTTGCTCGTAGAAGAACGATGCTTGACCGAGCAGGATGCCGAGCGACCTTCTGCCCGATACCCGCACGGCTTCCGCAAACAGTTTCTCGGCGAGCCGCGCCGCGTGCGCGTCCGTGTAAGCGATCCTGGCTGCGAGCTCCTGGGCGAGGCGGAAAATCATGTCGGCGATCTGGGATTCGCACAGTCGACCGCCTGCAGCGCCTCTTTGGCGCCATCCGCGTCGCCCCCGTACACGCAGGCGAGCGCGTAGAGCGTGTTGAGCCGGTCGATCAGAATTGGCTCCTTGGTCAGAAATGCCCCGGTCTTCCATTGCGTGAGCGTCGCGGCGTCCTCCACCGTGATCGGGTCCCCGCTGGCCATGGTGGCCAGCAAGACGTTGTGAGTGAGATCGGTATCGGCCTCGCCGCAGGCCGTCACGATCTCCTGCGCCTTCCGATACAGCGGCAGCGCCTCCTTGGGTTCGTCCTTGATCATGAGCACGCCAGCGAGTCCTGCGAGCGCATTCTCGTCACGTTTCGAATCGAGTCGTGCATCGGCGAGGACGTCGCGGAACGTGTCCTCAGCCTAAGCCAGATAGTTGGGGCGTTCCCTGCCGAGCTCGGCTTCGCGAAGCGTGCGTGCATGGTTGTCTCCCCGGCGTACTTGTCGTGCAATACAACCCGCGAGATCATCGGAGTCCGTCTGTACCGAACAGAAGCACTAGTAGCACCGGCAATCGAGAGGGTCGATGTACTTTTCCCCTTGACAACTTGGGGGCGTTCCCCGTCATAGTGCCCAATTAGGGTGGCAATTTGTATACTACGCAGTATGTGGGTGCGTAGTACAGCCTCGCGTAGGCGATTGTGTCTCGGGTGCGATGAGCGACCTCTTCATCAGCTACCGCCGCGATGACGGCGGTTGGGCGCGCGGTCTGTACGCCGCGCTCGAAGACAAGTTCGACGTGTTCCTCGACACCGATCGCGACAGCATCGACTACGGCGACGATTTTCCGCAGAAGATCGCCGACGCGCTGGACGAATGCCGCGTGTGCCTCGTGCTGATCGGTCCGCAGTGGGTGGCGGAGTCGAACCTCGCACGTCTTGCCGACCCGAAGGACTGGGTGCGGCGCGAGATCGAGACGGCACTCAACGCGCGGCCTCGCCTGCGCGTGGTGCCGATCCTCGTGCATACCGCGAAATTTCCGGCCGCGAAGGACCTCCCGCCCGAGCTTGCGCCGCTCGCGTCCCAGATCGAGGATCTCGTCCTGACCAACGAGAACTGGTCCATCGCCTGCGAGGACCTCATGAGGCGCGCGGAGCGCTGGCTGCGCGCCACGATACCCGCGAGCGCGACGCGCCGCGGCGCCCCCGCGTACCTCGCCTGCCTGTGCGACCGCGTGAGCCAGGAGCAATCGCTGGTCGACCTCGTCACCGGTGCCGCGGGACGGCGAGCGATGGCTTGCATCGTGCACGGCCACCTGCTCGAGTCGCACGAGTCCTTCCTCGAGCGCGTGCGCTATGAGCGCCTGCTCGAGGACAAGGGGATGCTCGACGCACGCGACGCAGGCGTCGCATCGTGCACGTTGCAGTGGAACCGCGACAAGGCCAAGGCGGGCTTGCACGCCGAGGTCCTGCGCCGCGCGCTGAAGGCCGCCGCGCTGCAGCGTGCAGCCGCCAGCGACGCCGACCTCAGGGACTACCTGAACGCGCTTGCGCAGCCGCTCCTTGCCCTCATGCAGGTCACGTGGAGCGACTGCGAGTACTGCGGCCCCGATCTGCTCTTCCGATTCGTCGATGCCTGGACGGAGCTGTTCGCGGGACTTTCCGCCGACGGCGCACGCGGTGGCGCGAAAGCGGCGCTTCTGTGGATCAATCTGTCTTACGACAGCGACGACCAGCGGCTCGCGCCGGACGGGCCGCTCGGCGCCAGCCTTCTGCCGCGCCTTGCACCGGTGAGCGTAAGCGAGATCTACGAGTGGGCCGCGCTCGACGATGTCAAACGCGCGCAGTGCGACTTTCTGGCCGCACTAAATGGGCTCGCCCGCGATCCGGCGTCTTACGTCGAGCCGGGCAAGCTTCGCATGCAGCGGTTCGTGGACGAAGTGCGTCGGATCGCGGCGCAGCCTTAGAACCGGCAAAGGAGCACGCGTGTACTACACGGCTGACGTTCAAGGAATTTCGACGGGGGATACGACCATCGGCGTCGGCGGCGGCGTAGATCATCCTTCGGGCTACCAGCCCGACCCGGGCCTCGTCGATGCCGTCAACGTCGCGCTCGTGCTCAACCGGCCGCTGCTCGTCACGGGCGAGCCCGGAACCGGCAAGACACAGCTCGCGGCCAGCGTGGCGTGGCAGCTCGCGCGCAAGCGCCTGCTTAACGTGGCCTCCGAGCGCGTCGAGCGGTTCGAGACGAAATCGACCAGCGTGGCGCGCGACCTCTTCTACTCATTCGACACGCTGCGCCGCTTCCAGGCGGCGCAAACCGGGGGCAGCAGCAGCAACGTGGATTACCTCACCTACAACGCGCTCGGCCGGAGCGTGCTCAACGCGCTTCGGCGCGACGACGTCGCAGCGTTCCTGCCCGCCGATTTCAAGCATGTCGGCCCGGTACGCAGTGTCGTTCTGATCGACGAGATCGACAAGGCGCCGCGCGACTTTCCGAACGATCTCCTCAACGAGATCGACCAGATGTTCTTCCGCGTCACCGAGCTCGGCAACGCGCGGATCGGCGGCACCGACAAGCTCTCCGACGACTATCGTCCGCTCACGTTCATCACGAGCAACTCCGAGAAGAACCTGCCGGATCCGTTCCTGCGCCGCTGCATCTACTACAACATTCCGTTCCCCGATCCCGCCCGCCTCGAGGCCATCCTGCTTGCGCGCCTCGCGCGTTTTCCGGGCGTATCCGGGCCGCTGGTGCGCGACGCGCTGCAGTTCTTCTCGCAGGTGCGCGCCGGCAACGACGTGCGGCGCAAGCCGTCGCCCGCCGAGCTCATTCAGTGGTTGGGCTATATGCTGACGGCAAAGGCGAATCCCGCACTGCCGCTCGCGGCGGCGCGCGACGTCGCGAGCGCCGGGCTGCCGTCCGTGGTGAAGGACCCCGAGGACCAGGCGAAGGTGCGCTCGATGCTGGACGACTTCCTCGGCAAGGCATGAGCGGCACGCCATGACCGCCGAGACCGCCGATCTCGGCGCACTCGTCGAAAGGCTGCGGTCGTCCGGCTTTCGCGTCGATACCCGGCAATACCTGACCGCGCACGAGCTCCTTTTCGCGTACGCGCGCCGCGGCAGGCCGCTGCTCGGCGATTCCGCGGCGCTCGCCTCGCATCTCGGCCCGATCTTCTGTACCGAGGCGCAGGAGCAGGCTCGCTTTGCAGAGGCGGTCGCGGCGTGGCAGGGCAAGTTCGACGCCGCTCCGAGCGGCGAGTCGCGCGAGGCGGCGCCGTTCGCGTTCTGGCGCCGCTGGCGGCGGCCGCTCCTCGGGCTGGAGATGCTTGTTGCGCTTCTGCTCGTGCTCGTCGCCGGCAGCGGCGGCTTGATCTACTACGAGTACCACGAAGTCACGCTCACGGGCCAAGTGCTGGTCGACACGCGCCCGCGGACGCCGGCACAGGGCGCGACGGTGCGATTCCGCGGCCAGGCGGTACCGCTCGATGCCGAGGCTCGCTTCCGGCTGTCGACGAGGCGCGCGCAGGGCTTCGGACCGCTTACCGCCGAGCTCGCAGGCCACATTCCCGCCAACGCGAGCGTAAGCGCAGACTCGCCGCATGCGATGCCGCCCCTCGTGCTGCGGCCCATTCCGGCTGCGCCCGATGCGGGGGCCCTGACTTTCGGCGCCGCACGCGTGATGTCGCTCGGTGCGCCGCCACCGCTCGCCCAAGCCGGGACCGCGCCCTGGGAGACGATCCTGCGACAATCGAGCGCAGCCGCGCTTCTCGCCTTCGTGCTCGTCGGGGCGACGGGCTTCGTGCGCCGTTGGCTCGCGAAAAGAAGCCTCGAAGCCGCCGCCGCGGAAATGCGCACGCCTGCTCTGCAGCGGCTCGCTCACGCCGGCGGCGTCGACGAAGTGACACTGACGCCGGCCGCGCGATCCGCCATTGCGATGAGCGACTTCGAGCTGCGTCGCGTGGCTTCGACATGGCGGCGGCCGCGCGAGCAGCCGATCTTCGAGCTCGACGCGGCCGCTACGGTCGACAGCACGCTTCGCGCGGGCGGCCTGTTCGCACCCGTCTACGCCGCGCGCCGTGCCATGCCGGAGTACGTCGCCCTCGTGCACCGGCGTAGCGAGGACGACCACTGGGCGCGCTTCGCGCTCGAGTGGCTCACGCGACTTTCGGCAAGCGGGGTGAATGTCGACGTCTTCACTTTCCACGACGACCCGCGCACGTGCTACGGCGCTGACAAGACACGCCGTCCGCATCGCCTCGCCAACCTCCTCGCACAACATCACCGCGCGACCGCGCTGATCTTCGCCGAGAGCCGCGTCTGCTTCTCGCCGGGCGCGCCTGCGCTCGAGCCGTGGACGCTTGCGCTCGGAGCGCTGCCGCGTCGCGTGCTCTTCACGCCGGAAGCGCCGTATCGCTTCGGTGTTCGCGAGTCGGCGCTGGCGGCGGAGGGTTTCGTCGTGCTGCCGGGAAGCGCCGACGGCCTTCGCTTGTTCGGCGAGCTCGCGGCCGATTGGCGGATGGAGCTCCTGTTTCCGGCGCCGTACGCCCGCGCGTTCCCGCGCATGCTGGCCGACGAGCGCGAGCGCTGGCTGTCGAGCGCTGTTCCGCCGAAGGAGGACGTCGAGCGCCTCGTCTCGCAATTGCGCGGGTATCTGGGCCCGGACGGCTTCGGCTGGCTGTGCGGATGCGCCGTCTATCCGCAGATCGCGTGGCCGCTCACGCTTCATCTCGCCGCTGCGATGGACACGGGGCGCCGCGGCGCGACGCCGCTGCTCGACGTCCTACCGGCGCTCGGCAGGCTGCCGTGGCTGCGCGACGGCTTCATGCCGGACTGGCTGCGGCGCGCGCTCATCGCGCAGATGTCGAAGGCGCAGGAGGCGACCGTGCGCCTCGCCATCGAAAATCTGCTCGAGGAGATCGCGCTTTCGGCGACGAAGCCTGACGTCGGCGCTTCGCGCACCGGCGCGCTGCCGATCAGCCGCTGGATCGGGCCGGCGGATCTTCTGGCAGCGGCCCCGCGAGGCAGTCCGTTGGCCGACCGCGTCTTCCTGGGCTTCATGTCGGGCACCAACGTCGACCCGTTGCGCACGAGCGTCAAGGAGAGCCTGCTGCAGCTGTTCCGCGGGGAGGTCGGCGCGTTCGACCCGCCCGACACACTCGCGCCCGCTGCGTCGATTTTCGTGAGCTTTCGCCGCAGCGACGGCGCGGGACGGGCGGGTCGCCTGATCGACCGCCTGCGACAGTCGCAGCGACAGATCGTCGACAGCGTCGACGCGCCCTTCGGCGTCCCATTGGAGCGGGCGCTCGGCGAGGCGGTGCAGCGCGCTGACGTCGTCCTGGTGGTCATCGGCCCCAATTGGCTTGCGCGATGAGTATCAAAGCGCCACCGTCTGAGCAGGATTACGTATTCCGCGAAGTGGCCGCCGCGTTGGCGCGGCCGAATCGCGTGATACCGGTCCTGGTGGGCGGTGCGCGCATGCCGAGGGAGAGCGAGCTGCCCCCCGGCGTCGCCGCGCTCGCGCGATGCAAAGCGATCGTGCTCGACGACGATCGCTGGGACCAGGACGTGGCGCGCCTGGCGGCCGTCCTCGCCGGCATGCGCCCCAAGCGTCCGCTTGCCCGCCCGAGTGCGCCACGGCCGCTGCGTGCTCGAATCCGCGATGCCGCGGCCGCCGCAACGCAGGCGGCGCAGGGCCTCGTCGCGCGCGCTCGGGCGGCGTTTGCGTTTCACACGTGGCCGGGCGCGGTCGCCGCGGGCGTCGTCGTCGGGTTGGTCGCCGCGCTCGTCCTGTGGCGCGTGCTCCCGGACGAGCTCGTGCCGGTCGCGGCGGACGCCGGGCGCTCGTTCGTGGCCTTCAGCGCGGATGGACGTTGGCTCGCGGTGCGCAGCGTGTCGGGTCAGGCCGTCGTAGTCGACGCGACACGACCGACCGCGGCGCCCATCGCGCTGCCCCCGGCCGGCGTACGTGCGACGGCGGCCGTGTTCGCAGGCGACGGATCGAACGTTATCGTGGGGTACGACGACGGCTCTCGCCGCACCTTCGCGATCCCGGGCGGTTCGGACGTGGCGTCGACAGGCCCCGGCACGGCCGGCGCCGTCCTGGCGCTCGCCGCGCGTGACGAGTCGCTCATCGTCTTGCGGCCGAATCAGCTGCTTGTGACGTCTCCGGCGAGGTCCACGGGCCTGGCAGTCCAATCCGAAACCCCGATCGCCGGCGTTGTTGCCGGCAGCTTCAGCACGAACGCGCAAAGCGTTGCCCTGCTAACTAACGACGGAAGCGTACAGGTCGCGGCGTTGACGGGTACGGCGCTCCGCACGCTCGGGCGTTACCCGTGCGGGCGACGGGCCGTTCCGACGCTGAGTCCGGACGGCGGCTGGCTCGTGTGCGTCGAGGGCGACGGCGTTGCCACGCTGTGGAACACGGCCGATGCCGCAGGCGGCGCGGCGACCCTCGTCAACCTGCCCGGCGCGGCAGACGTGACGAGTGTCGCCTTCTCGCCCGATTCGCGCATGCTCGCGATGGTGCGCAACACGCGCGGGGTGGATTTCGTCGACGTGGCGAGTCAGCGCGTCGTGGCGTCGACGACGCTCGGGGGCGAGCGTGCGGCAAAGGCCGCTGCCTTCAGTCCTGCCGGCGACACCTTCGTCATCGCCGCTGCGATCGACGTCGAGCTCCTTCCCGTCGCCCGCGCGGCGCAGGCGCAACCGCCGTCCGCGATTCCCCCTGCCGAGCGCGAGCTCGTGCCGAGCCTTCTCAAGATGACGGCGCGCGCCGCCCAGAGCGCACTCGACCGGCACGGGCTCGTCGTGGGCAGCATCCAGACGAAAGCATCGGCGGCGCCAAAGGACACGATCGTCGCGCAGCAACCGAAATCGGGCACGTCGGTCGCAAAGGGCAGTGCGGTGAATGTCACGGTGTCTGACGGCACGCTCGTTCGCATTCCCAACGTGGTGGGGCTGCCCGCAGACGCGGCGGAAAAGACGCTGTTCGCGGCGCGGCTGACCGCGGTGTTAAGCGACCCGAAGGCGCCGCCCACGGCTACCGTGGCCAGCCAGGACCCGGCGGCGGGTACCGAGGTTGCGGCGAATGCCTCCGTGCGATTGACGCTGGCGCAGGCGCAATCCAACGCGCCGGTTCAGCAGTCGGGAGCGCAGCAGAGCGCGGGCGCGTGGTGGTGTTGCGTCAAGCAGAGCGTCGTGTCGATGTCGTCCGCGGAATGCGAAAGGTCCGGCGGCCAATCCGCGACCACGCTCGAGGCCGCACGCGCGATCTGCGGGCAATCGCCGCCGGCCTCCGCAAGGTGATCGGCCTTACTTCAACACCGCAGCGGGAGCGGGCGCGGACTCGCGCGCGTCGCCGCCCCATAGCGCCTGGATCTGCTCGAGCGAGCGTCCCTTCGTCTCCGGCACCTGGCGGTAGATCCAGATTCCGCCGACGACGCAGAAGAACGCGAACAGCCAGAAGGTCGCCGACTCGCCGATCGCGTCCACCAGCGTGAGGAAGAACTCGCTCACGAGGAACGCCGAGCCCCAGTTCACGGCGGTCGCTACCGCCACCGCGCGGCCGCGCACGCGCCCCGGAAAAATCTCGTTGATCACGGTCCATACGACCGGACCGAGCGAGAAGGCGAACGAGATGATGAACACGACCAGGGCGCCAAGCGTGATGGCGCCGGCCGACGACGACATGGCGGCGCCCTTCGACATCGACAGAAAGGCGAACCCCACGGCGGCAAGGCTCGCCGTCATGCCGACCAGCCCGGCGAGCAGCAGCGGACGGCGTCCGAGCCGGTCGATGAACGCGATGGCGATCAGCGTCGCCACGACGTTGACCGCGCCGATGGCCCACGTCGACGCCTGGGTCTGCGCCGCCGCGGAAGAGAACCCGGCTGCGGCGAAGATCTTGTCGGAGTAGTAGATGATTGCGTTGATGCCGGTGATCTGCTGGAACACCGCAAGACCGATGCCGATCATGAGCGGCCGCCGCCAGGCCGGGGCGAACACCTCGGACCAAGACGCGTTGGGCGGCTCGTCGTGCAGCGACGCCTCGATCGACGCGAGGCGCACGTCGGAGTCGACCCAGGGGCGCGCGCGCGCGATGGTCGCACGGGCCTCGTCCCGGCGCCCCTTGCGCACGAGCCAGCGCGGCGACTCGACGGCCGGCACCATCGCGCCCAGCAGGAGCAGCGCGGGGACGGCGGACACCCCGAGCATGACGCGCCAGGCGCCCTGGTCGGCGAGCGCCTGGTCGACGAGGTAGGACAGGAAG
>Ga0335083_10010502_pt1 | contig 11180 bp, 14 predicted proteins | sample Lox_Sample_42_FD_206716 | JGI IMG/M metagenome (GOLD analysis project Ga0335083, IMG submission 206716) | Soil microbial communities from Loxahatchee National Wildlife Refuge, Florida, United States - Lox_Sample_4.2 | ecosystem: Environmental > Terrestrial > Soil > Wetlands | place: USA... | reverse complement strand
GCCCGCTTGAGGTCGCCATCGTTGATCGAGAAGCCCAATGGCTCGATCAGGTGTAGAGAGGTATCCGTTGCTGCGCAGAGCCGGGCGATGTTGCCCGTGTTGGGAGGGATTTTCGGCTCGATGAGCGCGATCTGCAGGGTCATGAGACCGGACGAACCGGATCAGCCGCCACGAGTGTGCATCTCCCGGTGGGGATCGGCCCGGAGACTCTCGACCTGGTAGAGCACCCCGCGATCCGGGTCCCGCCGCCGTTCCTCGGCACCGCGGTCGGTCCTCGCCCGCCAGGTCTCGGCAATCATCGCGGCGATCTCCACGTCGCTGGCGCCCTGGCGGAGCGGGTCACGCAGGTCGAGCCCCTGCTCGGCGTAGAGACAGAGCAACAGGGATCCGTCGGCGGTCAACCGCGCCCGGTCGCAGGAGCGACAGAAAGGGGCCGTGGTCGAGGCCACGATCCCGAAGACCAGGCCGTCGGGCAACCGGAACCGGTCGGCCGGCGCCCGTGAACCCGGCTGGGGAATCGGCTCCACCGTGCCGTAGCGCTGCTCCAGCCGATCCAGCATCTCGGTGCGCGAGACCACCTGGTCCCACGACCACCCGGTGGCGCCGCCCACGTCCATGTACTCGATGAAGCGCGTTTCGTGCTCCTGCTCGCGCCCGAACTCGAGCAAGTCCACCAGTTCATCGTCGTTGAATCCGCGGACGATCACCGAATTGACCTTGGTGCCGCGGAACCCGACCTGCCGAGCCTCCTCGAGGCCGTCGAGGACGGCGGCATGCCGATCGCTCCGCGCAAAGGATTGCATCCGCTCCGGCCGCAGCGTATCGAGACTCACGGTCAACCGCCCCAGTCCCGCTGCCTTGAGCTCACCGGCGAAGCGCCCGAGCTGGAGTCCGTTGGTGGTGAGGGCGAGGTCCCGAATCCCTTCCAGCGAAGCCAGTCGCTCGACCAGTCGCGGAAGCTGGTGCCGCAACAGGGGCTCACCACCCGTCAGCCGAAGCTTTTCGACTCCCACTGCCGCGAAGATCCTCGCCAGCCGGGTGATTTCCTCGAAACTCAGGATCGAGGCACGCGGCAACCAGACGTAATGCTCCTCGGGCATGCAGTACCGGCAGCGCAGGTTGCACCGGTCGGTGACCGAGATGCGCAGGCTACCAAGAGGCCGGCCCAACTGGTCCAGCGGGTGCTCAGCCATGGCTTACCTCTGCCGGCGCGTTGAGCGCCTGAGCGCCCGTCGGGTCGACCCAGGCCACGGTACCATCGGCGTAGTGTTCCCGCTTCCAGATCGGCACCCGATGCTTCAGCTGATCCATGACGTAGCGGCAGGCCTCGAAGGCAGCCTCACGATGAGCGGCGGCCGCGACCACCGCCACTGCCACATCTCCAATGGCCAGGTCGCCCAGGCGATGCTCCAGAGCGATCGCTGCCGGCCAGCGCGAGGCCGCCTCGTCGAGCAGCCGCCGGCACTCGGCCTCCGCCATCGGCTCGTAGGCCGAATAGCTCAGCCGCCGCACTTCCCGATTGGCGTGATGATTCCGCACCGTGCCGAGGAAGCAGGCGATGCCTCCCCGGTCGGGAGCCGCAACCCGCTGGACCAGGGCCCGTTCGTCAATCGGCCGGCGTACGAGGAAAGCCACTCAGCCTCCCGCCATCGGGGGCAACAGCGCCAGCTCGTCGCCATCCGCCACCGGCGCGGCCAGCTTGCTGTGGGTCTGGTTCAAGGCTACCAGGGGACGCTCGGGGATTCGCTCCGCACCGGGAAACATGGCCCGCGCCTGCCGAACCACGTCTCCCGCGGTGGCAGGAGAACCTACGATGACTTCGGCGCTTTCGCGCCCGGCCAGGTCGGAATAGCTGGCGAAGAACAGGACGTTCACCCGGATTCTCTCGGGCATGCGGTGTAGCTCCCGGTCGGTTGGACTGGTCTGTGTAAGTATAACGGCCCCATCATCCTGCCAAAGAAAAAGAGAGCCGGTAGTCTCCCGGCTCTCTGCGACGTTTCTCTGGGTCGGGGCTTAAGCCGCTTCGGTCGGGGAGCCCTCTTCCTCCGCCGCGACCAGCGCCCGCAACTCCTTGCTGGGCTTGAAGACCGGCACCGGCCGAGCGGCCACTTCCACCGGATCGCCAGTGCGCGGGTTGCGCGCCATGCGGGTCTTGCGACGCCGGATCTTGAAGGTGCCGAATCCACGCACCTCTATGTTGTGCTGATTCTTAAGGGCGTCCTTTACCGCGTCCAGAAAGGCGTCCACGACGCGAGCGCAGTCCTTTTTGGAGATCATGGGACCGGCGGTTCGCGCAATGGAAGCGGTTACCTGTTCGACCAGATCGGCTTTGGTCATGGATCCCCCTCGAGGGTCAGCGGGACGCCCCGGCCAAGGGTCGGCCCACGCTGAGACAGTACGGGCTTACCTGTTGACTGTCAAGGGGTTGGGCCACCGGAGGCCGCCGGGGACCCCATGAGGCGCAAGAATTCGCCAAAATGGGGGTAGGCATCGTGCGGTCCCGGGGAGGCTTCAGGGTGATACTGCACTGCGAACACCGGAAGTTCTTTGTGGCGAATGCCTTCCACCGTACCATCATTGAGATTGATGTGGGTGACCTCCACTCCCGAGGCTCCAGGCACGCCGGAAGTGTCTCCCTTCACGGCGAAACCGTGGTTTTGGGAGGTAATGAGCACCCGCCCGGTGGACAGTTCCTTCACCGGATGATTCCCGCCGCGATGGCCATAGGGCAGTTTGACCGTCGAACCCCCGAAGGCGAGTCCGAGCAGCTGATGGCCGAGGCAGATTCCGAAGGTCGGGATCCCGGTGGCCAGCAGTTCCTTGATGTTGGTGATGGCGTACTTCACCGCCGCCGGATCTCCGGGGCCGTTGGAGAGAAAGAGACCGTCGGGCTTGAGCTCTCTGACTTCACCAGCCGACGTCTTGGCTGGAACCACGGTGACCCGGCAGCCCGAGGCCACCAGCATCCTCACGATGTTCCGTTTGAGGCCGTAGTCATACGCCACTACGTGTGGCCCTTCCTTCCCCTCGGACCAGACCTTGGGAGAAGTGGCCTTGGTGGCGAGGTCGAGTCCCACCATCGAGGGCGAGGACATGAGCTGAAGCGTGATCGCAGGCGACGGTTCCCGCCCTTCCGCGATCACTCCCCGCATGGCGCCGCGCTCCCGGATGTGCCGGGTCAGCCGGCGGGTGTCCACGCCCTCGATCACCGGAACCCGGTGCTCGCCCAACCAGTCGTTGAGGCTCCGGGTGGCACGCCAACTGGAGGCCCGCTTGGACAGCTCTCGCACCACTACCCCGGTCACCTTGGGAGCGTCCGACTCCTGGTCCTCCGGGTTGACCCCGTAGTTCCCGATCATCGGCGCGGTCATGACCACGATCTGGCCCAGGTAACTGGGGTCGGTGAAGGTCTCCTGGTACCCGCTCAGGTTGGTAGTGAAGACCACCTCGCCGAAAGCGGGCGGCGTGGAGCGAGGATTGGTCCCTGGATACCAGGTCCCATCCTCCAGCAACACAAAAGCGGGGCGATCGCTCATCCGGTCACCCCGCTCGCCCGGGCCTCCAGGTGAGTCATTGCTGCTTGGGCTTCGGCGTCGCCGGCTGAGCCGGAGCCGGCGTGGTGGAAGGCGCCGGAGCCGAAGTAGCCCCGGGAGCCGGAGCCCCGGTCGTGCCCGCAGGCGGCGCGGGAGTCTCGGTGGACGGTGTGGTCGGGCCGGGGAGCACCGGTTCGGTAGTGGTGGGAACCGGCTGCTGACGCAACCGCTCCTGCACTTCGGTCAGTCCCTCCTGCCTGGTTCCAGAGACCACCGCAAGCAGTAGCGAGAGGGCGAGAAAGATCCCGCCACACCACCAGCTGGCACGGGTCAGGAGATTGGCGGCCTGTCGCCCCCCGACCACGAGATCGGTGGTGCCGCCGCCCAGCGACGCCAAACCGCCCCCCTGCCCTGCCTGGAGCAGCACGACCGCTGCCAGAATCACGGCATCGAGGAGCAGAAGCACGATGAGGAAGTAGTACATGGCCGGGGGAAAGACTAATCGGAAGAACGGCGGGATGGTAGGGCGGCGGCGCCCTGGCCGATTGATGATCTTCGGTGACTGTTTCCTTCTTCTCGTTACCCTCCGACCCCGACGATTTCGGCCCATCCTTCGGGATCCAGGCTGGCGCCACCCACCAGAACGCCGTCGATGTCCTCCTGCGCAATCAGGCTCAACACGTTCTGCTGATTGACACTGCCACCGTAGAGCACCCGGGCACGACTGCCGGAGCCGAGCCGGGCCAGTTCCCGCCGAATCGAGCGATGGACCTGAGCGGCGTCTTCCGGCGTCGCATTGCGCCCGGTGCCGATGGCCCAGACCGGCTCGTAGGCGATGATCACCCGTTCCAGCTCGGTGGCGGGAAGCCCACCCAAGCCGGCCTCCAGCTGTCGAGCTACCACCGCCAGGGTCTGCCCGGCCTCACGTTCGGCGAGCTTCTCTCCGACGCAGAGAAAAGGCTGCATCCCGGCGGCGAGCAGGCTTCGAACCTTGCGACCGGTCTCCTGATCGGTCTCCCCAAAGAGATGCCGGCGCTCGGAGTGCCCGACCAAGGCTCCCGTGGCGCCTACCGCACGGACCAAAGGAACGGACACTGCTCCGGTAAAGGCACCCTTGGGCTCCCAGTGAACATCCTGGGCCCCCACGCGGATGTCCGACCGGGCGCGAAACGCGGCGGCCGTGGCCTCGATCGAGACCGATGGAGGGAAGAACCAGAGGGCGCGCTCGGGATCGGGCATGGTGAGCGCACTGAAGCGGGCGGCGAAGTCCCGGGCCTCCGCCGGCGCGACGTGCATCTTCCAGTTGGCGGCGAAGAGCAGCGATCGAACGGGAGGTCGGCTGGACCGGGGCATCAGGCGTCGTCGAGCGCGGCCACGCCCGGCAGCACGCGGCCCTCGAGAAACTCCAGGGACGCACCGCCCCCGGTGGACACGTGGGTCACCTGCTTCTCGAGTCCGGCCCCCGCGATGGCGGCCGCAGAGTCTCCACCGCCGACCACGGTGATGGCTCCACGCGAAGTGGCCTCGGCCAGGGCCCTGGCCACAGCCAGGGTTCCGTGGTCGAAGGGTGGAGTCTCGAAGACTCCCATGGGTCCATTCCAGAACACCGTGCCCGCCCCCGCAATCCTTGTCGCGAAGTCTTTCTCGGTGGCGGGGTCGATATCGAACATCGCCCAACCGGGCGGGATCTCGTCCCGCGGAACGGTACGCCGCTCGGCCTTCGGGTCCAGCTTCTGGGCAATGGTGGCACCGAGGGGCAGGACCAGTTTGGCTCCCGCCGCGGTCATCACGCCCTTGGCCAGGTCGACCTTGTCCGTCTCCACCAGGGAAGTTCCAGTCTCCAGTCCCATGGCCCGGAAGAAGGTGCCCGCCATGGCTCCACCAACCAGCACCTGATCCACCCGCGGCAACAACGATTCGATCAGATCGATCTTCCCCGAAACCTTGGCCCCACCCAGCACGGCGACGAAGGGTCGTTTGGGCTTCTCCAGAGCCTCGCCCAGGTAGCGCAGCTCCTGCTCCATCAGGAACCCCGAGACCGCGGGCTTGAGCAGCTTGGCCACGGCCTCGGTGCTGGCGTGGGCCCGATGCGCACTGCCAAACGCGTCGTTGATGTACAGGTCCCCGAGTCGCGCGAAGACCTCGGCCAGGGCGGGATCGTTCTTCTCTTCTCCCGGATAGAACCGGGTGTTCTCGGCCAGGGCCACTTCTCCCCGACGCAGCTGCTTGGTGGCCGCGACCGCCTGGGCCGAAGTAGGGTCGGCAATGAACTGGACCGGGATCCCTAATACTTGTTCCAGCGCGCGGCGGCAGGGTTGCAGCGAGAACTCGGGCTCAGGGCCCTTCTTGGGGCGTCCGAAGTGGGAGAGGAGGATCACCCGCGCCCCGTGCTGCCGCAGGTAGTTGATGGTCGGGACCGAGGCGCGGATCCGCGTGTCGTCGGTCACCACCCCGTTCTGGACCGGACAATTGAAATCGACCCGGACCAGGGCGCGGCGGCCGTCGAGGGCGGACGCATTGAGGGACTGAAGCGAGCGTTTCATCGGGTTGGCCCCGGCCGGCGCCTATAGTCGGGCCCCGATATAACGAAGCAGGTCGATGCAGCGGGCCGAGTAGCCCATCTCGTTGTCGTACCAGGAGGAGACGTGCACCAGGGTGCCGTCGATAACGTTGGTGAGTGCGACGTCCACCGTGCTCGAGTACAGGTTCCCGATGTAGTCGACCGACACCAGCGGCTCGTCGCTGACGGCCAAGATCCCCTTGAGGCTTCCTGCCGCCGCGGCGCGAAAGGCGTCGTTGACTTCCTGGATGGAAGTCGCGCGCTTCACGGTGCAGGTCAGGTCCACGATCGAGACGTCCGGCGTCGGAACCCGCAACGAGACGCCGTCGATCTTTCCCTTGAGCTCGGGCAGGACGACGCCGGTGGCCTTGGCCGCGCCAGTCGTGGTGGGGATGATGGACATCGCGGCGGCCCGGGCGCGCCGCAGATCCTTGTGGGGAAGATCGAGGATCTGCTGGTCGTTGGTGTAGGAGTGGACGGTGGTCATGAACCCGTTCACGAAGCCGAACGAGTCCAGGATCACCTTGACGACCGGGACCAGGCAGTTGGTGGTACAGCTGGCGTTGGAGATCACGTGGTGCTTGGCCGGGTCGTACTTGTCGTGGTTGACCCCAACCACGATCGTGATGTCCTCCTTCTTGCCTGGCGCGGAAATCACGACCTTCCGGGCCCCCGCATCGAGATGCTTCGCCGCCTTTTCCCGGTCGGTAAAAATGCCGGTGGACTCGAGGACCACGCTGACGCCCAGATCCTTCCAGGGAAGCTGGGCTGGATCCTTCTGCGACAGCACCTTGATCACCTTGCCGTCGACCTCGATCCCGCCTTCGACCGCGCGGACCTTGCCACGGAAGGCACCGTGGACGGAGTCATACTTGAGCAGGTGGGCCAGTGTCGCCGCGTCGGTGATGTCGTTGACTGCCACGAACTCGAGGTCCTTGGCGCCGCTCATTGCCGTGGCCCGCACGACGTTGCGACCGATCCGACCGAAACCGTTGATCCCGACCCGCAGCGTCATGGCAGGCTTACCGTGTGAAGGGATTGAAGGGCAAGGGGCTCCATCGCTCGCGCAAAGGTAACCGCCTTCACCGGTCCGGCTCCAGCGGCGGCGAGGGCCGAGGCCGCAGCCGCCAGGGTGGAGCCGGTCGTGAAGACATCATCAATCAGGACCACGGTGCCCGTCACCCGGTCCGCGCCGAAGGCGCCGGCCACGTTGGCGTGTCGCTCCTCCGGGGTCAAGGCGGTCTGGGTTCGGGTGTCCCGGACCCGGTGCAGTACCTCAGATACCGGCAGACCGGTCAGCCGCCCCAGGGCCGTGGCGAGACGGGCGCTTTGATTGTAGCCCCGCGACCGAAGGCGCTTCGCGCTGAGCGGGATGGGCACCAGGCAAACCGGGGGTCGGAGCGGCGAGAGATATCGCATGGCCAGCGCCATGGCCTCGGTCACCCGCCACCAGCCATCGTACTTGAGCCGGTGGACCGCCTGCCGGGCCGACGGGTCGAGCCAAACCGCGCTCCTGACCTCGACCAACGCGTCGGGCCAATCGCGACAAACCCGACACTCGACCCCGGTCAGGACCGGCTGGCCGCATCGGGCACAGAGCGGATCGGAGATCGGACGCCACCGGGAACGGCATAGCGAACAAACCAGCGGATCTCCCTCCGCGGCGCCGATCGGCTCTCGGCACAGCAGGCATTCGGCGGGCAGGAGCCACCGCTCCAGGGCCTGAAGCGCCTGAGAGAATTCAGCGGAGCGCATCGCTGACCGCGGCCCGCATCACCTCGACGGGAGGATCTTCATCGGGGAACCAATGGCGAAAGGCAGCCGCGCCCTGCGCCACCAGCATCTCCCGGCCATCGGAAGCGCGAAGGCCCGACTGGCGCATGTTGCGAACCCAGACGGTTTCCTGTCGGGCATAGACCATATCGAAAGCGACGGCGGCGTCGGGGGCGTCGTCCAGCGCGATGGGCAGATGATCGGAGGCGTGGAGACCCAGCGGGGTCGCGTTGATCAGGACCTCGCACTCCTTGAGGCTGGCGACGGCGACTCCCTGCTGGCGGACCCACTCTTCGAAGGTGCGCTTGCGGCTCATGTCCCGCGAGCGCACCGCTACCCGAGCCGAGCGTTCGCGGGCCGCCGCCACCGCCGCGCGGGCGCCGCCGCCGGTCCCGGCCACCAGCCAGGTGCTGGCCGGGGCCTCCAGCAGGTCGAGTGCGGCGAGCACTCCATCCACGTCGGTGTTGTCTCCCGCCAGGCGACTGCCTGAATACCAGAAGGTGTTGCAGGCGCCGAGTCGCCGAACCCGCTCGGAAGGCTCATCCAGACAGCTGGCTCCCACTTCCTTGTGGGGGACCGTGAGGTTGCCACCACCTCCAGCATGAGCCAGCAAGCGCATCGCCGCACCGACTTCGGCAGAATCGCAGCGCAGCGGGACATAGACCGCTTCGAGTCCCAGGACCCGAATGGCGGCATTGTGCATCACAGGGGAAAGCGAATGCTCGACCGGGGAACCCAGGATGGCGAAGACCCGCGTGCGACCGTCGATCACCCGGACCTGGCCTGCAAGCGGGTCACCACCTGGTCGATCAGCGCGACCAGCTCGTCGTAGGTCTCACGGTAGCCCTCGAGCTGGCCGCCGAACGGATCACTGACTTCGGCGGCCGGCGTCCCGCCGGTCCTGCCGTGCCCCGCGTATTCGCTGAGGAGAAAGGTCTTCCCCGCTCCGCCCAGCTCATCGACCCGGGCGCGGTGATGACGGGCCATGGTCAGGATCAGATCGGCGGGCTCGACCAGCTCCCGGGTCAGCAGGCGGGCCCGATGAGCCGACAGGTCGAGACCATGTTCGAGGGCCACCAGGTAGGCTCCCTCGGACACCGGCGCGCCGTCCCAGGCGCCGGTCCCCGCCGAGCTGATGGTGAAGCCCTCGGCAAGGCGGGCCACGAGCGCCTGGCGAAGGATCTCCTCCGCCATGGGGCTCCGACAGGTATTTCCGGTGCAGACCAGCAGAATGTGCATCGCCGACCTGTTTACACGAGCGTCCGTTGAATCCTGGCCCAGGGTACCGCCCCTTCCCGAATCAACTTCGGGCGATCTCCCACGCAATCCACCACCGTCGATGCGGGTCGGGCCGGGAGCGTGCCGCCATCGAGAATCATCAGGCGCCCAGCACGCACGTCCACGCCGAACAATTCCGCCATCGCCTCCGCTGACTCGACCGGCGGAGTGCCGGGTCGGTTGGCGGAGGTCGAGGTCAGTGGAGTATCCAGCGCCCCAATCAGCGCCGCCATCGCGGTATGGGCAGTGTGCCGCACCGCGTACCCGCCGCTCGGCCCGCGCAATGCGGGCGCCAGGCGGTCTCCGGCCCCGGAAATAACCAGGGTCAGCGGCCCAGGCCAGAAGGTTCCGGCCAGCACCGAGGCGGCCGGCCCGAACTCGAGCCCCCACGATTCCGCCATCGCCCGGCTGGCGACCAGTAAGAGGAAGGGTTGCCCCTCGCTTCTTCCCTTGAGGTTCGCCACCGCGGCAACCGCGTCCGCCGTGGGAAGCGACCCCAGTCCGTACACCGTTTCGGTCGGATGGCCCAGCACCCCGTTCTGCGCGAGATGCTGCCGCGCCAGGGGAATCGCTGCCGGCACGTCTGCCAGCCCCCGGAAGGGCACCATCATGCCGGCTGGGTGGCCATCACCTCCGCGAAGGCCAGATCCTCCGGAGTGGTCACCTTGAAATTCCGGGGGGAATCGGGCACCACGCAGACCCGCTCCCCGAGGCGCTCCACCAACATCGCGTCGTCGGTGGCCTGAAGGCCATCGGAGGCCGCGTATGCACGTTCCAGCATCGCGCGGGGGAAGCCCTGCGGCGTCTGGGCCCGCCAAAGTCGTTCCCGAGGCAGGGTCCGATTCACCTGCACCGGATCGGTGCCGGGGCCGGCCTCCTTCAGCGTATCGCTCAGGGGGACGGCGGCCACCGCGCCCCAGCCCTCGCGCGCCCGGGCCAGCACCGCGTCTACCGTGGCCCGTTCGACGAACGGGCGAGCGCCATCGTGGACCAGGACGGTTCGGCACTCGGGCCGCAGCGCACGAAGCCCGGCCGCCACCGAGTCTCGCCGCTCGGCGCCACCGGCGACCACGGTCAGCCGATCGCTCAGCATGGAAACCAGCCAGCCGGGCGGGGAGTTCACGTGCTCGGATGGCAGGGTAAGGACGACCTGGGTCACGTCGGGGTGATCGAGGAAGGGTCGAAGCGCCCGGACTACCAGCGGGATCCCGGCGATCTCCCGGAACTGTTTGGGGACCGACCCACCCAGGCGGCTGCCCTGGCCCGCCGCGACGACCACGACGCCGACGTCACGCGGCAAGTGCCTGCACCAGTTGGTCGATATGCCGGACGCCGACCACCTTGAGGCCGGCCAGCTGGACGCTGTTCCGCTCGCTGACCACGACGCGATGGAAACCGAGCCGCAGGGCCTCGGTGAGTCGGCGCTCCACGCCTCCGATCGGTCGGACCTCGCCGCCCAGCCCGATCTCGCCGAGGTACAGGGCGTCGGGTGGAACGGGCCGGTCGTTGATGCTGGAGAGGAGCGCCGCCGCAACAGCCAGGTCGGCGGCCGGTTCGGTGAGCCGGAGGCCGGCGCTCACCTGCACGAACACATCGAGGTCCGCGAAGGAAACGCCGCCCCGGCGCTCGAGGACGGCGAGCAGGACGGCCAACCGCTTCTGGTCGAGCCCGGTCGCCACTCGTTGTGGGGTTCCGTAGCCTGACCGTGACGCGAGCGCCTGGACTTCGGCCAGCACCGGCCGGGAGCCTTCCATCAATGCGGTGACCGCGCTACCCGCGATGCCAGCGGCCCGCGCGGCCAGGAAAATCGATGACGGATTCGGGACCGGGACCAGTCCGCGGTCGCTCATGCTGAACACGCCGATTTCATCTACCGATCCGAACCGGTTCTTGGTGGCGCGGAGGAGCCGGTAGTCGAGGGTGGTTTCCCCTTCGAAGTAGAGCACGGTATCCACGATGTGCTCGAGCGTCTTGGGGCCGGCGATGCCGCCGCCTTTGGTGACATGCCCGACCACGACCACCGTCGATCCGGTCTC
>Ga0335083_10010500_pt1 | contig 11181 bp, 8 predicted proteins | sample Lox_Sample_42_FD_206716 | JGI IMG/M metagenome (GOLD analysis project Ga0335083, IMG submission 206716) | Soil microbial communities from Loxahatchee National Wildlife Refuge, Florida, United States - Lox_Sample_4.2 | ecosystem: Environmental > Terrestrial > Soil > Wetlands | place: USA: Florida... | reverse complement strand
GCCGGCCCGGGCTGGATGAGGACGTCGAGCGGGTGGCCGCCGTCCGGCGGATCATCGGGCCCGGCCGGCTCCTCATGCTGGACGCGAACCAGCTGTGGGACCTGCCGACCGCGCGCCGGGCCGCCCAGGCGCTGTCGCCGTTCGACATCTTCTGGCTGGAGGAACCGCTGCCGGCCGAGGACATCCCGGCCTACGCGGCGCTGCGCGCCGCCATCGGCATCCCGGTGGCGGCCGGCGAGAGCCTGTACACCGAAGCGCAGTTCCGGGACGTGCTGCTGGCCGGCGCCGTCGACTACCTCCAGCCGAACGTCTGCCGGGTCGGCGGCATCACGCCGTTCCTGCGCATCGCCCGGCTCGCCCGGCTGTTCGGTGTCCCCGTGATGCCGCATCTTCTGCCCGACATCTCGGGGCAGCTGGCCCTGTGCCTGCCGCTGCCGGCCATGATCGAGGACATCGACGGAGGATCGTTCGCCGCGCTCGGCGCGCTGGTCAGGCCCAGCGGGGTGGTGATCACCGGCGACAGCCTGCAGGCGCAGACCCCGCCCGGGCACGGGCTGGTCTTCGCCACCGGCGCCCTGGAGGACGTCACCGTGGGACAAGGAGGACAAGATGAACAATGACGAAGCGCGAGCGCGGCTGCTGGACGAACGCGCCGAGGTGGCCGAGCTGCTCACCGGCACCGAGTCGGAGGGCCAGCAGGACCGCACCACCGAGGACGAGGAGGCAACCGGCGACGCCTCCGATGCCGCCCAGCCGCTGACCGACGAGGGCATGGACGACGCCATCGCAGAGAGCCTGCGGGACCGGCTGGCCGCCCTCGACCGGGCGCTGAAGCGGCTGGACGACGGCACCTACGGGCGCTCGGTCCGCAGCGGGCTGCCGATCCCCGACGATCGCCTCGAGGCAGATCCGGCGGCCGAGCTCACGATCGAGGAGGCGCGGGCCGCCACCTGACCCGCGGGCACTGTGCGGCGCGGGCGCCCGCCGTGACCGCCCGGTGCCGGCGCCGCGGATGCTGCGCCAGTGACGGCAGGGATAGTGTCCTGCCCTGATGGCAATCGTCCTGGTGTGGAGGAGGAATCCCCGTGTCCCCACGGCCGCCGCTGCCGCCGTTCACCGAGGAGACCGCCCGGCAGAAGGTCCAGGCGGCCGAGGACGCCTGGAACACCCGCGATCCGGAGCGGGTCGCGGGGGCCTACTCCGAGGACTCCGTCTGGCGCAACCGGGATGAGTTCCTCACCGGCCGGGCCGAGATCATCGCGTTCCTGCGCCGCAAATGGGCCCGGGAGCTCGACTATGCGCTGCGCAAGGACCTGTGGTCCTTCCACGGCAACCGGATCGCCGTCCGGTTCCAGTACGAATCCCACGACGCCGCCGGGCAGTGGTACCGCAGCTACGGCAACGAACTGTGGGAATTCGACAAAGACGGCTACATGCAGCGCCGGGAGGCCAGCATCAACGACGTGCCGATAGCCGAGGGCGACCGGCGCATCTTCGGGCCGCGCCCGGAAGCGGAGCGGGGCCAGTCCTTCCCGCTCCGGTAGCGGCCTTCCGCCTGCGGCGCCGGCCCGGGCCCGGGCGGCGTCAGCCCGGCGGCCCACCGGCCCACCGCACCGTCAGCCGGTCCAGCGTGTAGCCGAACGCGTTCACCGTCGGCTGGATGAAATTGACCCGGATGGCCCGCGCCGCCACCGCCTCGGCCGTCCTGATCAGCGGCCGCGTTACCTGCGCGATGTGCAGGGATTTGTAGAAGGCGATGCTCTGCGCCTGGGCGTACAGCACCGATTCGGGGAACTGGGGCCGCAGCACCACGCCGCAGCCGAATCCCGGGTACGTCCAGCTGTGCTGCGTGCTCACCGGCTTTGACGGGATGTTGTCAATGGCGATGTCGTGGACCGACCGGGGGAGCTGTGGCTGGGGGAGCACCATGGTGACCGCGACGTGACCGGGCCTGCCGCCCTCGGGGCGGCTGAGGACCTGCAGCCGGTAGTGGCCCTGGTCCGCCGCCCACCAGGCCGGGCCGGGATTGAGGTCGACGGTGGCCGACGCGTGGGCGACGGCGTAGAAGGTGCTGGCGTACCAGCACGGCCAGGGCCCGATGCTCTTGGAGACCTTGTGCGTGAACAGGAAGTTGAAGGTGGCCTGGCCGAGCGCTGGCCGGGAGATCCCCTGAATCTTCTGCAGGACCCACGGCCCCAGATCGGTGTTGGTGGTCGTGCCCACGGCGATGGTCTGCCAGGGCCACGCGAAGCTGACGCTCGGCAGGTGGGCGTTGACGCCGACCAGGTGGAACGCCGCGGACAGCGCCGTCAGCGCCACGGAGGCTATCGCCCGCCGGAAGATCAGGCCCAGCACGACCACGGCGGCGGCCCACTTGAGTCCCAGCGGGATGCGCCACCGGCGCGGCCCACGGCCGCCGGGGCTCCCGCCGTGCCCGCGAACGGGCCAGGCCGGGGTCTCCCCCCAGGGTGGCAGCGCCCCGGGCGCGCCGGGCCACCCGTCCGTGGCGGCCGGCCCGTGCGGGCCTGGATAGCCGTTGCCCGGCTCCGGCGCGCCGTCCGGGTCATCCGCGCGGTACCACGCTGAGACCCGCTGGCCCGGCCGTTGCGCGCCGAGCGTGCCCAGCAGGAGGAGCAGCAAGCGGATCACGAGGCCCACCTCCGTTGCATGCGTGCCGCGGCCCGTCAGACCGTGGCCGGGTAGTTGAGGGAGAGCACGATCGGGACGGCTCCGAAGGGCTTGCGGAACCGGCTCCCGGGCCTGTCCGGTGTGTTCGGGTCGGCTATCTTCGGCCAGCGCATCCGCGTGTGCTGCGGGGTGAGGCCCGCGACCGAGTAGGGGAACTCCATGGCCGAGGTGCGGTGCAGCCTGAGCAGCCCGCCCCACCGGAACGCCGCGAAGGCATTGGCGAGATCACGGACGGACAGCGGCCCGGCCGCGGTGAGATCGATGCCGTAGACGGCCTCGGCCAGCTCCACCAGGTCCTCGGCGCACTGTTCCAGGGCCTCCGATTTCGTGTGGTAGCTGGTGCCGTCCTGGTTGATGGCGCCGAGCTTCTCGCCGTGGACCGGCGAGTAGCGCGCCTTCGCCTCGCACTGCATCCAGTCGCAGGCGGCCAGCAGCTCCCAGCTGATGCCGGTGTGGCTGGCGACGTCCTGGTAAAGAGGTTCGGCGCGGACCAGCGGCACCTTCGCCGTCGCGACAAAGGCGTTCCGGACACCCGGGGGCATGTGCTGGTGGTACCGGCTGGCCGGCTTGTAGGCGTGCCGCGACGCGGTCCGCCGGGCGCGGCGCCTGGCTGGCGACGCCAGCGTGCCGGCATAGACGGCCAGCACGGCCGGCCCGGCGGCCGCCGAGGCTGCGGCCGCCGGGGGTGCCGAGACCGGCGCCCGCCCCGGCGGCGCTGCGCGCAGGCTGTCCTCTTCCGGCGCTGCCGCAGTGGTGGATGCCGCCGCCGGGCGTGCCGCCGCCGACGGCACCTCGCCGGCCGGGGTCTGCGCCGGCGGCGCCGCGCCCGTGGGCCCGGCGGCGGCGGCCGGCGCGCCGGGCACGGCTGGTGACTGCGCCGCCGATGGCGCTGAGGAGGGCCTCGCTGCCGAGGGCGCTGTTCGTGGTGCCGACGGCGCCTGCCCCGGCGGCGCCTGCCCCGGCGGCGGCCCCGACGGCGCCCGCCCAGACGGCTTGGGCCCGGATGGCGCGCTGGCGGGCACGGTGGCGCGCCCCGGCGCAGCCGAGACCGCCGCCGATGGCCTCCCCGCTGGCGTCCGGCCCGCTGGCGCCGCCGGCGCCGTCGGCTGCGCGGAGGCTCCCCCGGAAGGGCCGGCCGATGGCCCACCCGCGGAGGGCGCCGCTGAGGGGGCGGCGGCGGCCGGCGTCGGCCCGGACCGGGCCGGCTTGCGCACCGGCTGCGGCGATGCCGGCGCGACCGGCTGGGGCCCGGCATTCACCCGCCCTCGCTGCTGGCTCCCGGCCGCAACGCCGCCGGGTGAGGGCGCGAGCCAGCCCGTGCCTGACGAACCGGACGGTGGCGGGACGGGCAGCCCGGGAATGGCTGTCACCGGCATGGCGGGCTTGGGCTGGCTGGCCGGCGACGCGACGTCGTACCGGTACAGGTCGTACTGCCGCATCAGGCTGACCAGCTTGGTGCCGTAACTCGGATCCGTCGCGTAGACCCCGGTGAGCGATTCCGCGAAGGCGTTCGGGTTCCGCCGCGCGGCCATGGACTTGCGGTAGAAGCCGCTGGTGGCGAGGAGCTTGCCGTGATCGTCGATGCTCTCCGCGGTGCTGTTGTAGACGCGGAATGAGCTGGTGCTGGTCACCAGCTGGCCGTTCTGGTATTCCTGCGTCACCAGCGGATCGCTGCCAGCCGGGCCCGTGCCCTTGATGCCGAACAGGTTGTGGTCCTTGGTCGCCAGGGTGCTCTTGCCCCAGCCGGATTCGTCGATGGCCTGAGCGATGGTCACCGATGCGGGCACGCCGTACTTGCGCTGCGCGGCGATCGCCCCTGGTGCGATCTCGCTGATGAACGCCAGCTGGCTGCCCGTGTCATGCACCGGCCGCGGGGCGGGTGATGCGTGGTGCCGCCCGTAGGGGGCGGCAGATGGTGCGCCCGCGCGGGCGGCCGGGGCGGTCGGGCGTGCGGGCGGTGCGGTCGGGCGTGCGGCCGGGGCGGTCGGGCGTGCGGCCGGGGCGGTCGCGCGTGCGGACAGCCGGTGCGCCATGATCGGCAGCCCGGGGATCACGGCCGTGTCGGCCAGGCTCCCGCCGGCCTCGGCGGGCGCGTCAGCCGGGGGAAAGATGGCCGGGGCCAGCGGCGCCGAGCTGGCCGGCCGCTGAGCCCGGCTGCCACCGGCGCCGTTGTCCGCCTGCTGGCCGGGTGGCGCGGCATCGCCGCCCGGGGCCACCTGGCCCGCCGCGGCGGGCAGTGCCCCGTTGTTGACGAAGCCCACGACACCCTGCCCGGCGAGCGGGCCCGGATACTCGTGAGCGTTGACGGAGAAGTTGGGCAGGGAGTCGCCGCCGACCGTGGACAGGATCCCTTTCGCATCCTTGGTGACCACTTCGACGTGGCCGTTGAAGACCACCCAGTCGCCAGGCAGCGGCTGGTAGCCGTCGCCGAGCGGGTGCCAGCGCTCATGCGCCTGCGCGTCCTGCACGATCGAGGTGATGCCGGGCGAGCCCGGATTCGGGTTCACGCGGGCATCGACCCAGTCGTGCAGCGGCCATGGGTAGGACGAGCCGCCGGAGACCCAGCTGTGCCCGCCGGTGACCTGTGCGCCCAGCTCCAACGTCAGGCTGGCGAACGCGGCGCACGACGCGCCATGGTTGGCGCCATCGATGCTGTCCCGCTGCCAGATGATCGCCTCGATCTCGGCCGGCGTCTTGTGCTCGGCCATCCGCCGGTAGTAGTTGGCGACGTTGACGATGGCCGACCGCAGCGCCGCGTCATCGGCTGCCCCCGGCCGCGCCGACTGCTCCAGCGCCATCAGGTGAACCGGCATGCTCGATGGCGAGGTCAGGTCGGCCGGGGGGCGGGGGATGAACGAGAACCCGGTGACGGCCCCGCCCGCGCCGAGGCTTACCAGCGCGGTTGCCTGCTGCCACCATGGTTTGCCGGCGGAAGGCATGCGCTCACCTCGATCCTGACCGAGCCGGTGCGGAAAATCCGGACGAATCCCCACAAAGGGTCTAAATCATGCCAACGGCCGCGTGCTGGCCAGGCGCTTGAGGATCGCCTGGACCTGCGGATCGCTGGGGTTCTGGGCATTCTCAAACAGCACGGCCGCGTCCTGTGCGGCGCTCGGCGAGGCGCCGGCCACCCACTTGCGGTACACGTCGGCGACCAGCGCGGCCTGACCGGCCGCGCTCGACACCGGCCGTGCGCAGACGCTCGGGTAGCCGCTGCGCACCGTGAGCGCCCGGGAGCCGGTGTAGCGGGCACAGCCGGCGCGGTCGCTCAGCAGGCCAGCCTGCACGACCGACTTGCCGTTGGCGCCCATGGACGTGGCGCCGCCGATGATGTTGTTGATCGCCCGCGCGGCCACCTGCAGGCTGTCGATCGGGTTGGCCGGGTCATAGGGGTGGTGCAGGTTCAGCGACCAGGCCACCACGTTGCCCTGCGCCGGCGTGATCGGCTCGAGCCCCTGCCGGCCCGTCTTGGCGTCGACGAAGCTGGGGTTGTTGCCGCTGGTCAGCAGCGCGAAGACCCACAGGATCTGCCGGGTCGCGGCCGCGCAGGCGAAGTTGACCTGGCCGGGCTCGGACTTGACGTCGGGATTCCGGCAGGCAGTGTCGGCCTGCCGCTCGACCGTCGCCACCCCGGCCGGCCACGAGGCCCCGCCGTTGACGAGCACCGTGACGCCGACGGCCGCGAGCACCGCGGCGACCGCCGTGGTGAGCACCACCAGCCGGGTGCGGGTGAAGCGGAAGTAGCGGGCGCTCCGGCGGCCCTGGCTGAGGAGCTTCTCGGTGCGGCCGGCCGCCGGGTGCGGCTGCCCGTTGGCGTGCGCCCGGCCGTTGCCGTACGACGCGTACGGCGCCGCATGCAGGACCGCGGTCCGGCTGGGGTCGTACTCGCGGCCGGCGTCCTCGAAGGCGCAATGGCGGGTGTCCGCCGGCTTGCCGGGCGGCCACGGCCGGCCAGCGGACGCCTGCGCCAGCCGTTCATGCTCCAGCGACAGGCGCGCATCAGCGAGCCTGCGCTCGAGCTCGGCCGCCTCCTGCTGCAGATCGGCGAGGCGCTGGCCATCAGGGTGGCGGTATCCAAAGCGCGATTTCACTTTCTCACCCCTAGCGTGCGGCCTCGGCCAGGCTTCTCCTGCCTCGTCGGTAGCGGGTCCGGCCTGCCTGCGAGGCAGGCATGCGGCGGCTGGCGCCGGCCGGGCGGCGCGGGCGGCCGCCGGCGGCGGCCTCGCGCCGCCGCCTGCCCTCGGTTATCCTGGCGGCGCGCCGGATCCGGGGCGTGCCGCGGGTCATGCCAGGTCATCTCGCCGCCGGACGGCCCGCCGGGGCCGTGCCTGGCGGCACGGCTGAGCAGCCGGAGGGCACATGTGTGGCCGGTGTCCGGCGGAGCGAGTGACCTGAAACATGCCATAATTAGAACACATGTACGAGCCTGCTGTGAAGGGGATTGGGCTAGGACAGGTGTTCGTTTTAGGTGGACTATGCAGTCCCGTATCGGTCGCCGGGAGTGGCGCCGCGGCGCCGGGTACCGGGCTCCAGCCAGCCGGGACCTGATACGCCTGAGCGGCCCCCGGCCCCGGCGGAGGCGGTGCCCCGGGCGGAGGCAGCGCCCGGCCGCGCCCGCGCCCGGCGGCGTGGCGGTGGTGCGCGGAGGCGTGCGTCACCATGACGCATCCGGGCGGCCAAGGCGCCACCGGCATCGGGCCGTTCATCTTGATATCAAGATTGCCGCCGATCGGCCGGCCGCCGGGACGATCGCGGCGTAGGCGTGCCGTCAAACCAGCGGCGGTCACCGGCTGAACGGGGGATGTCCGGGGGTTCTGGTTGGATGTCCCTTGGGGGCCGGCTCAGGCCAGCGATCCAGGCGGCCGGCCCGGGGACGGAGGCCCATGATCAACCTGGCGCTGTCCTGGCAGCAGGCGGGGATCTCGGCGGGCTGCCTGGCCGCTGCCGCGGCGGTGGCGGCGCGCTCCCGGCGGCCGCGGCTGGTGGCCGCCGCCGGATTCGCCCGGGAGACCGCCGTCGTGCTGGCACTCTTCGGCCTGTGGCAGCTGGCCGGCAGGTTCGTGCTGATGGGCCCCGACGGCGCGATCGACCGGGGGCAGTGGATCTGGCAGGCCGAGCGGGCCGTCCACCTGCCCAGCGAGACGGTCGTCCAGCAGGCGTTCCTGCCGCATCCGCTGATCGTGCAGGCGCTCAACCTCTATTACGCCGGGCTCCACTTCGTGGTGGTGATCGGCTGCCTGATCTGGGTGTACGTCTGGCACCGCCAGCGGTATCCGCGGGTGCGGACCACGCTGGTGCTGTTCACCGCGGCGGCGCTGCTCATTCAGTTCGTCCCGGTGGCGCCGCCGCGCATGCTCCCCGGCGACGGGATGATCGACACCGCGGTGCGTTACGGCCAGTCGGTGTACGGCTCGGTGGCCGGGTTCAACGCCGATCAGCTGTCCGCGATGCCGTCGGTGCACGTCGGGTGGGCGCTGCTGACGGCGCTGGTGATCGTCGAGGTGTCGCGGAGCCGCTGGCGCTGGCTGGCGCTCGCCTACCCCCTGTTGACCATGCTGGCCGTGGTCGTCACCGCGAACCACTACTGGCTGGACGGGATCGCGGCGGCGCTGCTGCTGGCCCTGGCGCTGGTGGTGCAGCGCGTCTCCCGTACGCTGTACAGGCGGTTCGCCGCCCGGCGGCAGGCGGATCAGCCCGAGGACCGCCGGGCGCCCGTCTTCACCCCGGCCAGGACCTCCTCGGCGCGATGGCAGGCGACCTGGCGCCCCGGCCGCACCTCCCGCAGCGCGGGGACCTCGGTGGCGCACCGGTCGGTGGCGAGCGGGCAGCGGGGGTGAAACACGCAGCCCGGTGGCGGGCTGGCTGCGTCGGGCGGCTCGCCCGGCAGCACCAGCCGGGCCCGGCGGGCGGCCATGTCGATCTCGGGCACCGCCGACCGCAGAGCCTGGGTGTACGGGTGGGCCGGTGCGCTGAGGAGTTCGCTGGTCGGGCCGCTCTCCACCACCCGCCCCAGGTACAGGACCGCCGTCTGCTCGCACAGCTCGGTGATGATGCCGAGGTTGTGGGTGATCAGCAGATAGGCCAGGTTCCGGTCGGCGCGCAGCCGCGCGATCAGCGCCAGGATCCGCGCCTGCGCCTTCACGTCGATGGCGCTGGTGGGCTCGTCCAGCACCAGCAGCCGCGGCTGGACGCTGAGCGCCCTGGCGATCGCGACCCGCTGGCGCTGCCCGCCGGATAGCTGATGCGGGTAGCGGCCCGCGAACTCCGGGTCGAGCCCCACCTCGGCCAGCAGCTCACGGGCCTGGCCGGCGGCGAGCCGGCGGGCCACGATCCGGTGCGTGGTCAGCGGCTCGGCGAGCGACGCGCCGACCCGCATCCGCGGGTCCAGGCTGTTGTCGGGATCCTGGAAGACGATCTGCGCCGCGCGCCGGTATCGCTTCAGCGCAGGCCCGCGCAGCGCCGCAACGTCCTTTCCTTCAAAACGGATCTGCCCGCCGGCCGCCGTCACCAGCCGGACCACTGCCCGCCCGATCGTGGACTTGCCGGAGCCGCTCTCGCCGACCAGCCCGAGGCCGAACGGCCCGGCGGCCAGGCGCAGGCTCACCCCGTCGACCGCCCGGACCGGGCCGAACCGTACCGCCAGGTCGGTGACCTCGAGCAGCGGCGGCACCGCCTGGATGGCGCTCTCCGGCCCGGCCGGCCCTGCCCGGGCGGCGTCGCCGGGCCTGGGCGGCACGGGTGGGGCGGAGTCTCCGGGCCTGGGCGGCACTGCCCGGGCGGCGTCGCCGGGGCTGGGTGGCATCGCCCGGGCTCCGTCGCCGGGTCTGGGCGCCGCCGCCTGGCCGGCGTCTTCGGGCTTGGGCCTGGGCGGTACCGCCTGGGCGGCGCTCTCGGGCCGGGGTGGCACCGCCCCGCCCGTGCCCTCCGGCGGCGTCACTGGCCGGCCCCCGCGGCGAGGCGGGGCACCGATGCCAGCAGCTCGGCGGTGTACGGGCTGGCCGGTGCCGTGATGACCTGGCTGGTGGGGCCCTGCTCGACGATGCTGCCGCCCTGCATGATCGCGACCCGGTCGCACAGCTCGGCGACGACCGCCAGGTCGTGGCTGATGAACAGGACCGACATGCGCTCCCGGTCGCGCAGCCCGCGCAGCAGCTCCAGCACCTCGGCCTGGACCGTCACGTCCAGCGCGCTGGTCGGCTCGTCGGCCAGCAGGACCTCGGCGCGCAGGGCCAGGGCGAGCGCGATCGCCACCCGCTGGAGCTGGCCGCCGGACAGCTGGGACGGGTAGCGGTCCAGCAGGCCGGGCGGCAGGAGCACCTGGCGCATGGCCCGTTCCGCCGCCCCGGCCGCCTCGGCCCTGGTCATCCCGTGCAGCCGCAGCGCGCGGTGCACGATGGTCCCGACCCGGAACACCGGGCTGAACGCCAGCGCGGGGCTCTGGAAGATGGCCGCGATCCGGCGCCCGCGCATCTCGCGCATCTCCCGCTGCGACAGCGCGGTCAGCTCGGTCCCGTCCAGCCGGATGCTGCCGCGGACCCGGGCGCCGACGGTGTGGGCCAGGCCGAGCACGGCCAGCGTGGTCATGGACTTGCCCGACCCGCTGTCGCCGGCCAGCCCCACGATCTCGGCCTCGCCGACGGCCAGGTCGGCCAGGCTGACGACGCGCCGCTCGCCGAAGCTCACCTCAAGGTCGGTGATGGCCAGTCTCATTGCAGGAAGATCCGCTTCGGGTCCATCAGGTCGCGCAGGCCGTCGCCGAGCAGGGTGAAGGCGAACGCGGTGACCAGGATCGCGATCCCCGGGAAGGTGACCACCCACCAGGAGGTCAGGAAGTAGCCCTGCCCCTCCGCCACCATAAGCCCCCAGTCCGGCGTTGGGTCCTGCGCGCCCAGGCCGAGGAACGACAGCGCTGACACGGTCAGGATCACGCCGCCGACATCGAGCGACACCTGGACGATCAGGGGCGTGATGGAGTTCGGCAGGATGTGGCGGAAGATGATCCGCCAGCGCGAGATGCCCAGCGCCCGGCAGCTGTCGATGTAGGGGCGCCCGGCGACCGAGACCGCCTGGCCACGGATGAGCCGGGTGTACCAGGGCCACCAGGTGAGTGCTATCACGATGATCACAGTAGTGATGCTGGTCGGCAGCACCGCGGCCAGCGCCAGCGCGAGCAGCAGCGGGGGGAAGGCGAGGAAGATGTCGGTCACGCGCATGATCACTTCGTCCAGCCAGCCGCCGAAGTAACCGGCGGCCACCCCGAGCGGGATGCCGACGGCGCACGAGATCGCCAGCACGATCACGGCGATCAGCGGCGAGATCCGCGCGCCGTACAGCACCCGGGAGTAGATGTCCCGGCCGACGTTGTCAGTCCCGAACCAGTGCTGCGCCGACGGCGGGCGGAGCACCAGGAACGGGTGCGTTGCGGTGCCCGCGTCGCCGGGAAACGGCGCGAGCACCGGCGCCAGCAGGGCGATCACCACGATCAGCGCCGAC
>Ga0335083_10010498_pt1 | contig 11182 bp, 13 predicted proteins | sample Lox_Sample_42_FD_206716 | JGI IMG/M metagenome (GOLD analysis project Ga0335083, IMG submission 206716) | Soil microbial communities from Loxahatchee National Wildlife Refuge, Florida, United States - Lox_Sample_4.2 | ecosystem: Environmental > Terrestrial > Soil > Wetlands | place: USA... | reverse complement strand
CCGGCGTGTACCTGTTACAGTGGGGGACAATCGGCGACGGGGGGCAGGGCCAGTTCGATGGTATCTATGGAGTGGCCTTAGACTCGAGTGGTGATGTCTATGGGGAGGACTTCCACAACGGCCGCATCGAGAAGTTTGGCTCGCTCCCTACCGCGACGAGGGGCGAAAGCTGGGGCAAGCTGAAGGCCGATTACCGCTGATATGGAATGACCGGCTGTCAAGGTCGATGGCGATTCTCCGGTGGCCACCTTCGCGAGAGGGTGGCCACTTCGTTGCGGGACACGACGGGTGACGGACGAGGTCTCATGACCGACAGCGTGTCACTCTGATATCCGCGGGTTGCTCCCTGAGGAGCCGAGCCGCATGACCGTACCCCATATTCTGGCACGATAAGTACCCACTGCCTGCGGTGTGAGTTGCGATCGGGTGGCCGCCGCGAACTCCGCGGGAGTCTTCTTCCCGAGAGCGCGATGCGGCCGGACCGTGTTGTAGATCCTCCGGAACTCCTCGTTGCCCTGCCGTGCCTCCTCGATCGTTCTCCACCAGTGAGCGTTCAACCACTCGTTGCGCATCTTGCCGTTGAAGCTCTTGATGAACGGGTTCTGCGTCGGCTTGCCGGGCTGGATGAAGTCGAGCACCACGCTGCGTTCGTGCGCCCACCGATCCAGCGCCCGGCGCCGCAGCTCCGGTTCGTTGTCGAGACTGATGCGCATTGGATAGCCGCGCTCCAACGCGATCGTCTCGAGGGTCTGGATCACGCGCGTCAACGGCAAGCTCGAGTCCACCTCGACCGCCAGCGCCTCGCGGCTCAGCATGTCCATCACGTTCAGCACCCGGAAGCGTCGGCCGCTGCTGAGCGCATCGCTCATGAAGTCCATCGCCCAAAGCTGGTTGGCCCCGGTGGCCGCGACCGTCTCCTGTCGTCGCGCCGCGCTGCGACGACGCTTGGGCCGCTTCAGCCGCAAACAGAGCCCTTCCTCGCGGTACAGCCGGTACGTTCGCTTGGCGTTCACCTTCCAGCCCTCACGACGGAGCAGCACCTGCACGCGACGGTACCCGTAGCTCACCCGGGTCGTCGCGATCTCCTTGATCCTCTCGCGCAGCGGGGTCTGATCCGGCCGGATCGGGCGGTACTGCATCGAGGACATCGCCGTTCCCGAGGCGCGGCAGGCCTTGCGCAGGCTGACGCGATAGGCCTCGTGCATCCAGCGGGTCACGGCGCGACGCTCGACCGGCCTCACCACTTTCTTCGGAGCGCCTCCTGCAGCATCGTCCGATCGAGCGACAGATCGGCGACCACGCCCTTCAGCCGCCGATTCTCGTCGCGTAGCTGCCGAAGCTCGCGCACCTCCGGCGAGCTGATCCCGCCGAACTTGCGCTTCCACCGGTAGAACGTCGTCTCGGTGATCCCGAGCTCGCGGCAGACTTCGCCGACCACCACCCCGCCCTCGACGCGCTTCAGAGCGTGGGCGATCTGCTCGACCGTGAACTTGCCGGTCCTCATCCTGGGTCCTCCTCCTTGCCGTTCAGGAGGTCCCGAGGCTAGCTCAGAATGACAGCCCTGCTGCTCCACGAACCGGGTTCGGATCACTGGGCATCCGAAGCAACGACCTGGAACTGGGAGCAGGTAGTGCTACCTTCCTCGGCCTGGTCGTCGCTCAGAACTGGGTTTTCGCTGGAGTAAGCTCGGAAGACGCGCGCCCGGCACGCCGCAAGCCGGTTGAGGAAAGTGAGTAGCTCAATGCGATCTGAGCCGATGTGCCTGGAAACGTTCACCCTGCCCGCCGCCCCTCGCGCCCACTGTGGACTCGAGACGCCATGACCACAGATCCGCCCCCGCAGTTGCGACCGCCTCCCGTCGAGCCCCGCCAGACGCCTTGCCCACCGACTCCGGCCATGTCGACCGAGATGTGGTCCACGGTATTCACGGCTAACCTCGAGGCCGCTCGCCGTTATCACAGCACAGGCATTGTGATTGCCCTGGCAGCGGCCCTCCTGTCCTTCTTCGTCGTCAATCGGCTGTTCGATCCGACCGCAGTCGCGGCCGTCACGCACTTCGGGTCGATTCATAGACGTTTTGATTCCGTCGCGAAGCGCATGACTTCGCTGCCTGTCTATCCGGCATTGAGCCGGATCGACTTCAGCCGCTTTCACTACTATCCTGACGCGACCTATCAGCTTTATCAAAAGCTCGTCGCCGACTCCCTGATTCCACGAGCGTTTCTCGCTTCGCCGGACACGCATACGTTCCTCGACGTCTACGACTACTATGTGCGAAGCAGCGCTCTCTTCGTGACTCCCGAACGATGGCGCGAGATCGACAGCGCCGTACGGAGAGCCGCCGCCTACGCGAATCAGCACGCCCTCACTGGAGCCGACTTCAATCGCTTGCTCCAATCGAGTACTCCTTCACTCCCTCCGTTGATTCGAGAACTCCAGAACATCTACCCACAGATACCTTCGGACCTCCGGGCGCGCTATTCCCGCCCCTGGGAGCCAGCTTCGTCGACGCTCCTTGATCTTGCTAGTGCGCTCGATCGGATGAAGGTCTCGAACTCCCGCGTTCTGACCTTGTTTGAAGCGTTCACCCAGTCTCCGTACAGTCTTCCGATTGACGTGCGCGTCTCGACGCTTTCGCGCGATCCGTCCTTCTCGGCGCCGCTGTCGCTGTACAGCGCTGATGTTCGGAACGTCGCACGGGAGTTGGGGAGCGTGGTCGGAGAGGTCCAGAGGCCGTCCAACCCGGCCTTGCCGCCGGTCATGGACGATCCGGCTCTCGACAATCGACCCACGGACGATGCGATGCTGCGGCTCGAAGCTGCCATCGACGCTGAGCGGACGCGCGTCCTCGCCAGTGCGCTCGAAGTCCCTGTCCAGAACATCAACCTGCCATTGGCGCGGCCCATCCTGTTCGCCGTCGTGCCCATGCTGCTGATATTACTGGCCGCGAGCGCATACGGGTCGACCCTTAAGTCACTGGCCTGCCGTCGCCGCCTGCGCCAGCTAATGGACTTGGCGCAGCCTGCGGGGGAACATTTGAACCTTCTGGTCGAGGCGTCCGACACGGACGTATCCGGCGCGTACCTGCTCCTCGCATTCATCGGACTCAACATCGTCGCAATCCTCGGCTATCACTTCTGGCTGTTTGCGAACGGGCTGCAAGTGCTAAATGCCTACGCCTACCTCGCAGTGACTGTGGGCTGTGTTGTCGCCGCCGCGGCGATGGTCATGCGCTCTCGAAGGTCTGCCAATGCTCTGGCCGAATCCTGAGGGGAGGGGAGGGCCTGTCGCACGAGCGGCCCTGCGCCACGTGTTGGCAATCGCGTTGCTCTTCGTGGCCGCTTCTGTCAACGCTTCCGGCTCTCAACGCTTCCCCTTGGTGTGCGGACTCAAGGACGCGTACATCAGTGTCTCGCTCGGTCCGAGTGGCCGACTAACGATGGTTCATCGCCCCCTCATGGGCGGCCTCGTGGAGAAGTACGTGTTACGCACGTCACAACCAACCACGACTATGTACCGGTTCGTGTTCAGTCGTGACTGCCGATGGCTCTTCATCGGGACGACAAACGGAATCGTCGAAATCGTCCGACTTGGTTCCGAGCCGCCGCCTTCATTGCCGAATGGCATCGGACGGTTCCGTAATGCGATGCGATGCAGCCCCCGTTCGATCACCGCGATGGCGACGCTCGCGGGCGACGTGCGATTGGTGGTCGGAGACGCTGACGGCTGGGTGTCCATCTGGGACACGACCACCGGGCGGCAACTGGGCAAGTCCATTGCCGCGGCGGCCGGCCCCGTTCGTTCACTGGCCGCGAACAGTGGCAAGGCTGCCGCGGTGGTGGTCGTCAGTGACAAAGGTATTCTCAGCCTGCCAATGGAAGCGTTCTTCCAGTAGTCGCATCGAACGGTCGAGATGTGACCATGTCTCAGATTCTTGCCGAATCACCTCGATTCTTGTCTCGTCGTACCTTTGTGAGGGCGTGTCTATCCATGGTCACGACCCTTGCACTCTCTGGGACGATGATCTCCCAGGTGGCAGCAGATGAATGTGATATTCCCGTCCCGTGGACAGTCTTTGAGCGTAACTTCAGGACTCAGAGCTTCGTCATTGGAATCTGGGATCACCCGAGCATCGGACCTGCTCCCGGAGGCAGACTCGATGCGAACGAGGCGTATGTGATCGAGTCTCCTTCGGGCTACTCTTCGTCGGATATGGTGTTGCCACCGGGTTCGTATGAGCTCAGCTGGAGCGCTCGTCTCGGCGGAGGGACATTCCTAGTGCGCGCTGTTGATGGCGGCGGAGTGACCTTGGCGGAGCTTGAGGCGGGTTCAGAGGGCAACGGCATGTGGGGCGCGCTCAGCGCCACCTTCTCGGTGCAGAAACGAAGTCAAGTTCGGATGGACATTTCAGGAGACAAGGGCACGATCGATGCCACCCTCATGTCCGTGTGCCTAAAGGTTCGTGGCTCGACGTTCTCCCAGTACGTCGACAGCATTCGCGCCGGGGCCGCATCGGTGACTCTGGAGCACTACGACAAGATGTTGAGGCGAGTTTTTCCGCTGCCGTCCGTCATTGTCCAAGATGAAGTTCTGGACGTTCTTGGCCCGGCAACTTGTCGTGGCGTTCTTCGGAGGGGTGTGCTCTACCAGTTCGATCTCGTGGAGTATCTGCGAGGAATCGCCGAGAAGAGCGGCCCGGCGTCTCGCCGAGGCGGAGGATCGCCATCCGGCGCGCGATCCAGCAGGCGGCGCGCGCATTAGGGATGGCGGTCCGGCGGCATCGATCGAATGAGTCTTATCTCAGGGCGGTGTAGTTGCGCGATAGCGTGCCGCCTGTGGAAGATTTGTTGCTCTTGCACACTACGCTGTCCAGTACATCCCCGCTCGAGGTCCAGCTTTGACGTGGAGTTCCCAGGGCGGCTTCAAGGTGTCCTCGCACCATGCACGGCGAGTAGTCCATAGTTGACGCCGTCATGGAGGACAGCGCATGGGCCAGGGATCCGGTCTGCACATCGATTGACGCCCGCTGAGCGCTTGGAGTTGGTGCGCCTGGTGCGAGGAGGCGAGACATATCAGGCCGCCGCTGAGGCGGTCGGGTGCTCCTCGAAGTCCGTTCTGCGCTTGCTGGCAAAGACCGGGGGCATGAAGCCTAGGCCGACCGCGCGATCGGCGCTGCGGCTGTCACTCGCCGAACGGGAGGAGATCTCTCGTGGACTTCTGGCGGGCGACTCGTGCCGCGGCATCGCGGCTCGACTGAGGCGGTCGCCGTCGAGCGTCTCGCGTGAGGTTGCCGCGGTCGGCGTGAGGGCTATCGTGCCTGGCAAGCGGACGGGCGGGCGCGACGGCGAGCCCGCCGCCCCAAACTGGCGAAGTTGGTCGCGCCGCTACGGCTTCGGCTCGAGGTGGAGCGCAGCCTGCGACAGCGGTGGTCGCCCGAGCAGATCACGGCACGGTTGATCGTCGACGATCCCGACGGCCAGGAGATGCGCGTGTCGCACGAGACAATCTATCAGTCGCTATACGTTCAGAGCCGCGGGGCCCTGCGCCGGGGGAGCTCGCGCGATGTCTGCGCACAGGGAGAGCTCAACGGCGCCCCCGTGGTCGCGTTTCAGGCACAGGTCAGTTGCTGAACATGGTTCTGATCAGCGAACGGCCTGCGGAGGTGGCTGACCGCGCCATCCCCGGGCACTGGGAGGGCGACCTCGTGCTCGGGGCTCGCTCACAGTCGGCGATAGGCACGTCGGTGGAACGCCAGACACGGTTCGTGATGCTGCTCAACTTGCGCAAGGGTCGGCTGGCGTGGCGCCGGTAGCTCGGGCTGCTATCTCCCCACGCGCCCGCGCCGCCGCCGGGATCCCGCCCACTCGGCGGAAGCCCGCGTTGTCCACACGGTGCCGGCCCAGCTGCTCCGCCCGCGGCGACCTGGTCTGCTTCCCGATTCTCGATCCAGTGGCCCCCCGTTTAGCGGGTGGATTTCCGGTCCTCCGCGTCCCGGGAGGATCCATGCGGACCAGCTCATGTCGTGTCGGCACGCCCTGTGGCGGCAGACTTAGGCGCGGATCACCTCCGACGCGCGCTTGGTGGTCTTACCGCTCACCAAGATCCAGCTTCGGAGCGCTCGCGCTGAGTCCTCGGACAATGAAAAAGCCCCCCACGAACCCGAGGAGGCTGACTACCGGAATCTCCGCTAGCGTTGGGATGAAACCAACTCGCCGGATCCTGTGCCGTCTTGTCCGGCCCAGGCTCTGAGCGCCTCCGCAGTTCCGCGGACGCGCTCATCCCCAAAGCTCTGCTCAGAGGTCAGGGCACGAGCGACCAAGCGTGCTTCATCACCCTCCATCGAGTCGATCAGTTTCTCGAGAAGGTCGCTCGGCATTGCCGGATTGGTGACGATCAGCGCCAGCGCCGAGATATCGCGTGGTGAGAGTTCCACAGGCATCATCCTATTGGATCGGCCAGAATCCGGTAAAGGTACACTTTGTTTTTCTTGAATGAACTCATTATGTTACAATGCGTTATGGCTGTCAAGAGATGCGGACCGGGTGGACTCCGCCGAGCACCGGGAACCGAGAGATACCGCCGCAGGGACGTCCATCGGAGGTCCACTCGGTTGCCGTCTCGGGCACGAGGCTGATGATGACGGCCTCGTGGTGCTCTGGCAGGACGATCTCCACAGGACCAGTGCCATGGGCATCCTTCCACATGGCAATGGCGCGGCTCTCAGCTCTCCCGGGTGGGCGCGAGATGCGAGCCATTCCCAAGCTCGTCAAAGTCAGGACCGAGGAACCAGGATCGTCGGCGAGGACGGTGGCGTAGCGGGCTGGCCAGCGCGCCGCGAGTTGAGGCCCGTCCATGAGCAACGCGATGACCAAATTCGGACCAACTGCACGCACTACCTGTGCGATTGGATCTTGCCGGGCCAGGTCCTCGCACAACAGCACGCACATGGTAAGCCAGGGATTGAAGGCCAAGAAGGTGAGACGCCGATCGCGGAGCGAGATGTGCTCCCACCATTGCATGCTTGGGTCGAGCACGCCGCCGAGTCCGTACTGGAGAATCTGAGATCGGTCGAGCTTCCAACGATGGTGCTTACGCTGAATGAGCGGGGCGCTCGGAAAAGCGGCTGAGCTCGGGGACTCGGGAAGCGGGACATGGACTTCGAATGAGTTGACCGCGAAGTCGTTCTCTTCACCGACAACTCCGGCAATCAGAATCCTCTTCTGCTGCTCGACGACTAGGGTCCTCACACGGCCGCGAAGCTCGGGTGTCAGTGCCATCTCAGGAAAGATCACGCCATGAACCCGGCCGACGATCCACTCCGCCTGCTGGATCAGCCTTTGCAAGTGCTCTTCGCTCTCGCTGGTTCCACCAGCCGGGCTAAATCGGAAGAATCCAAACACCTCGGACATGTTCTTAAGATCGCCAGCTGTTGCCGCAAACTGTGATGGTCGAATATAGTTTGGCCACGGAACGAGCAGAAGGTTAAGGCTACCCCCGATCGCCGACGAGGGAACTAGCTGCCACCGCGGAGTAAAGTCGCCCGTTGTGCACAGTGCGAGGTGATGTGACAGTGAGCGCACTGTCAGGCCGTTCTGCGGTGTGTGGAGCTTGGGCAGGACCGTCAGCCGCGACGGGCTGATCTCCTTGCACAGGGAGTGGCTCAGCTGCAATTGGCCAGCGGCAATCGTCTCGAACAGGTCCGGTCGAGGATCTCCAGCGCCTGACGGGATGCCAACGCCATGCGAGGCCTCGTCTGCTGCTGCGCACAGCATTAGCAGCGCCTCACGCACTTCCTGCCAGACTTCGACGTCGGTTACCCGAAGACCCTGCGCGTCGCGTACCACCCGCCACCAAGCGCGCACGTCGCTCGGCGCGGGGCGTCCCTTGGCCGCTGCGGCACGCCAGCGCAGTCCGAGCTCCGCCATTCGGGTCGCCCAGCTTGCGTCGTTAGCTTCTCCAGAGTTCGATCCGTCGGGAGGCCAGCTGTCAACGGCGCAGGTGTAGGCACCAGATTTGTGCAGCAACATAGCGACTACGCCAAACACGTCCGGGGGCCACCCAGCCGAGGTCACACCGGGAGCAAAATAGCGCAGGCAGTCCCCGATCGTAACGGCGGGCAGGTTCTTGCCTTGCATCACCTTACCGCTTTGCTTGTTCGGAACTGACCCCCGCGGCCTAGCCATAACAGCACCCCATCCTAAGCTGCGACCCACTTGACGTATTCCATGGTCGCCAAGAAAGCCTGACGACGACGTTCGCGGACACTGGTCAGGGGGCGGCCCCCTAGTGACTTCCGCCAGCTAGGCTGATCCAGGTCCCGTCCGACTTCACCTCGATGTCAGTCACGGGGTGAATCTCCCAAGCCGTTCTTCGCCACAGATTGCTACCATCGGGGTTGGTGTTCTCGGAATTCCCGACGTGCTCACTGTCAAAGAGCATCCAGCCCCGCACACGAACCCAGTGACGCTCGATCTGTGACCGGAGCCCGTCCGTTGACCAGTCCTTGCCAAATTGGCCCATATAGCCTCGCCATTCGGGAGTGACTTCCACGATCATTGGTAGCTCCTGATCATCAGGACCCTGAGTGAGCTCAATGTGCGTATCGTGGTACTTCTCCGCGACGTTCTTACAGTTACAGGTCTCCTTGCCCCCGCTTGTGTCCAACACTACATATCCCTCAACCTCCACCGCCATTGAGTTGTTCCAGCGATCGCGATCGTCGCCCTGAGCCATGATCGCTGACAACGCCAAGGGATGTAGCTCGGAGTCGAGCGGCGCGCGCATCCGGTTCTTTGCTTCGTTGAGCGAGATAAGTTCGTGATAGTTCGGCCCGCGGGGGCTAGGATTGCCCTCGGGAGGACAGTTCGGAATTGCGAAAGCCGAAGCGTCCGCTCCACCGGCGGAGGGCTCCCGCGTCGGCGGGGCCATGAGCGGCGACGTCGACTCAGGCGCGTTGTCGGGATCGCCCGCCCAGCGGCGCACGAAGGTCCGGTATATCCAGCCGGCCTGGCCGCCCGAGTACGGTGCCGCGTGGTAGTAGCCGTTCGTCTCATCGTTCTCCAGCAGCCGCAGAACGGCTCCAGGGGCCAGTTGCGATACCCAATTGGCCGCGCTAGCTGGTTGGTCCCTAAGGTTCGCGGTGCGGCTAACCTCGAGGTAGTCGGCCTGCACGTAAGAGGTAGTCAAGAGCAGGCTCGCAGCGGTGAGAACAGCAAGTCCAAACCGGTTCATGGCCGTGATTCCGGCTGAACCTGTGACACCGCCTGAGCGACCGCAGCTTGCGCAAGGCCATGGCTCTGGGCTACAGCATGAATCGCCGCCAATCGATCCGACGCAGCCAACTGGATCCCACGTTCCCTCGATGCAGTACTTTGGAAGTCTAGGACATCGCGAAACAGCTTGATTGGTGCCTTCGATCCTCCGGCGATTACCGCACCGGTTAGCAGCTCGCCAAAGGTCCCCGTCCTTGGTGTCAGGACCACCATGCTAAGAGCATCGAACCTGAGGTAGACGCAGGCCCCAGCACTGACCACAAAGGCGATCAACTCCTTGGACACCTTCGCATCGAGCTTCTTTAGCCACCAGCGATTCTCAAACAGCACTGAGAGCGCGCGCTCGACGATAAAGGCCAGTACCACAATCGTGGCTAGAACCTCAAACGTCCGCTCCCAGTCTAGATGGAATAGGTTGGGATCCATCTTGCCTCCACAGGGTGATCGGGCAGGACCGCCATTCGCATGAGGTGCTATGCCGATGCCAGCTCCATCACATCATTGCCTGTGGCGTGCATGTCTGCTCACGCCTGACTACATTTGCATCGAATCGTATTTGTAGTGATAGTCACGTACCCCGGTCCCTAGCACGTCTGTGTACGACTCCGGCCACGGATCGAGGACAGCATCGGGGCCCTGAAGGTTCGGGGTCTGACCGGAATGTGTGCTGCTCCAGACTGCCCAGATGCGATCAATCTCGGCGTGGTGCATCCAGAACATGGGATCAGCTGGGGCCGTCGGAATCTGGCTCATCGTGCCGTTAAACCACATGTGAACGAGGTTGTGCGCTCCAAACGGTCGCGCGCCCTCGAGTGCCAGGGTGAAAGCGGTGTAGTCCTCCTGATTCAAGACCGTCGAGCGAATGGTCTGCGAACTGGGCAGAGTCCGCGCCTGAGGGTGTGTCCCGGGTGCGCGGCGGATCTGAATCGGATTGCCATTTGAGTCGGTGACACCGTTTGGCCGAAAAGTCGTGAGCCACGCTGGGATAGCGCTCGCGTCAGCCCAGCGCCAGTGTGGCACGAAGAAGGCGGGCTCAAACACACGAAGTGAGCGCTCAAACACGATTAGGTAGAGTCTATGCCAAGGCAGGAACCGCTGCGTCCCCGTCGGCATCCCCGGCATGGAGTGCATGTCGTGTGACATGTCGGCGTGGATGCGAACGAGACGAGAGTACGTGCCGTCCGCGATAGCCTTGGTGACGGCGCTCTTGAAAGTTGCCTGCTCCGCAACCGACAACTCTTCGGCGTTCTTTCGAACGACTGTCGTGGAAGCTTCTGGCCCCGATGGAAGTACATGCTGCGCGAAGAGTCGGGCGTGGGCCGTAATGCGAACTGCGCTCTTGCGGAGCACTGGCGCACGGGCAGGTGGTCTACGCTTCGTCACGGCGGCCATTGGCTCATCCCTCTCTTTCTTGAACAGAGGTCAGTGTGATCAGGGTACTTTCGGCTTGCCCTCTCTTGTATTATCCAAATGCGGGCGAAACTGGTCCGCGCCCCATCTCCTGCTGCAGGATCCGCGCCGTCCACAGAATCTCGACAACGCTCAGGTGGCGCCGCATTGGCGGCTGGCTTGGGAGTGAGGTGATGAGTCCGCGTTGCGTTACTTCCCCGATTGGTCGATCTGACGAAGCCGCTGAAGCAGCGTAGCCTCCGTCAGGGTTGTCGAATCGGCCTCGATCTCGGCGGCGAGACGCTTCAAATCCGTCGAATCTGCGTGCGACGGCGACGGATTGAAGCGCACGGAGAGCTCCCCTGTGTACTTGCGCCGGAGCGGAATCAGCCCGTGGCCCTTGATTGTTCGACTAATGAGCTCAAGCTGAGTCCCAATCGGAGAGGTTGAGAGCGCAAGGGCCTGCCTCGTCGCCAAGCTGTCATCGAGGGCGTTGTGCGCAGCCTTTGAACTCATCGTCT
>Ga0335083_10010497_pt1 | contig 11182 bp, 10 predicted proteins | sample Lox_Sample_42_FD_206716 | JGI IMG/M metagenome (GOLD analysis project Ga0335083, IMG submission 206716) | Soil microbial communities from Loxahatchee National Wildlife Refuge, Florida, United States - Lox_Sample_4.2 | ecosystem: Environmental > Terrestrial > Soil > Wetlands | place: USA... | reverse complement strand
GGAGCTAGCCGGGCTCGAACCGGCGACCTTCGCGCTGCCAGCGCGACGCTCTCCCAGCTGAGCTATAGCCCCGCGTTGGGTGCCGAAGAGTTTAGCTGGCCGCCTGGCGCCCGGCTGGGATCGAGGGGGCTAGGACTTGGGCAGGAACTCTGGTACGTCGAGCTCGTCCGAGGAGCCGTTCTCGGGCTGGCGCTTGCCCTTCTCGCCGCGCTTGGCGGTGGGGGCGGTGTCGGGCACGACCTGGTCCAGGCGGGCGGTCATGCCGCCATGGGCAAGGCGCACGCCGCGCAGCAGGCGCTCGGCGTTGGTGTGCAGCGACTGGGCGAGCTCGTTGAGGTTGTGGGAGATCTCGGTGCCTTCCGTCAGCACCTCGTGGGCCACCACGTGCGCCTCGCTGGTGATCTCGCGGGCCTCCGTGCGCGCCTTGGCGAGCGCCTCGTTGGCCTGCTTCTCGGTGTCTGCCTTGTGGCGCGCCACCTTCTCGCGTTCCACGCGCAGCTCGTTCTCGGTCTGCTGGGTGAGCTCGGCGGCGACGCGCTGCGCCTCCTCGCGGGCGCTGGTGACCATCTTCTCCGCTTCCGCCGCGGCCTTCGCACGCGCCCCGTCAGCCTCGCTCCTGGCCGATGCGCGCAGCTGTTCGGCCTCGCTCTTGGCCGACGCACGGAGCTGGTCGGACTCGCTCTTGGCGGTCGCGCGCACCTCCTCGGACTCGGTGCGGGCGGCGGTGCGCATCTGCGTGGCCTCGGCCTGGGCGGCGGTGCGCATCTCCTCGGCGTCCGTCTCGGCGGTCGCCCGCATCTGCTCCGCGTCCTGCTTGGCGGACTCGATGGCCCGCTCGGCTTCCCCGTCGGCGCTCGCCCGCACCTCCTCGGCCTCGGTGCGCGCCTCCGCCAGCTGGCGGTCGGCCTGCTCGCGCGCCTCCGCGAGGGCCTTCACGGCTTCGTCGCGGGCCTGCTCGAGCTCGCCCGTCATGCGGGCCACGGTGTCGCTCGCCTCCGCGGTCATCGCCTCGGCCTGGGCGCGGGCGGTGGCCAGCAGCTCTTCCGCCTCCTCGTCGGCGGCCGCCACCCGGTTGTCGGCGGCGCGGTCGGCTTCGGCGATGCGCGCGTTGGCCTTCGACTCGGCGTGCTCGCGCAGGTCGGCGGCGGCGGCTTCGGCGGCCGACACGATGCTCGCCACCCGGCCGGGGGCCGAGCTCAGCGAGTCCGGATCTCCGCCGTAGTCGTAGTCGACGTCGGAGAAGTCGGGGTCATCCATGCGGCTAGATGCTAAACGGCCGAGCGGGGGACTGTGGCTCTCCTCGCAAGGAGTGGACGGACGGTCCGGAAAGCAGTTTCGAGCCGCTCCGGCCCTTGGCAGGAAAAGTGGGAAATTGGTCCTTGCGGACAGACGCCGGGTGGGCCATGATCGGGTTCCATGCGTGCCGTTCCCGACCCCCGCCGCATCGCGATCCTCCTTTACCCCGAGGTCCAGAGCCTCGACGTCGCCGGGCCGCTGGAGGTGTTCGCCGGCGCCGACACCGCCATCGCCGCCCGCAGGCGCCTCGGGCAGGCGCTCCCGGCGCCGGGCTATGAGGTGTTCACCGTCGGGCGGCGGGGAGCCACGAGGAGCTCGAGCGGCCTGACGATCGTCCCGGAGCGCGAGCTCGCGGACGTCCCCCCGGCGCTCGACACGCTGATCGTCCCGGGCGGCGGTGGGCACCGCCGGGCCGAACAGGACGAGCAGCTCCTGCAGTGGATCGCCCGCACCTCGGCCACGGCCCGGCGGACCGTGTCGGTGTGCACCGGCGCGTTCCTGCTGGCGCGCGCGGGCCTGCTCGAGGGCAGGCGCGCGACGACCCACTGGGCCTCCGCGGAGCGGCTCGCCGCCGCCCACCCGGGCGTCGAGGTGGACCCCGACCCGATCTACATACGCGACGGCGCCGTGTGGACCTCGGCCGGCGTGACGGCCGGCATGGACCTCGCGCTGGCGCTCGTCGAGGAGGACCACGACCGCGAGCTCGCGCTGACCATCGCCAGGCATCTGGTGCTGTTCCTGCGCCGCCCCGGCAGTCAGTCGCAGTTCTCCGCCACGCTCGTCTCCCAGCAGCCCGAACGCGAGCCGCTGCGGGAGATCCAGCGGTCGGTGCTGGAGGAACCTGCCGCAGAGCACACGGTGGAGGCGATGGCTGGACGCGCCCACATGAGTCCGCGCCATTTCGCCCGGGCCTTCCGCGCGGAGACGGGGATCACGCCCGCGAGATACGTCGAACGGGTCCGCCTGGAGGTGGCCCGCAGGCTGCTGGAGGACACGTCGCTGGCGATCTCGGCGGTCGCAGCCGGCGCCGGGTTCCCGAGCGCAGAGGCGATGCGCCGTGCCTTCGTGCGCTCGCTCGGCGTGTCCCCCGCGGAGTACAGGCGCCGCTTCCACGGCGGCCCACGGCTGGTGAGGGCCCGCAAGGCGTCCGTGCCGCCGCCCAAAGGCAACAACAGAAAGGACGAAGCACATGGACATCGCGATCGTGCTGTACGACAGGTTCACGGCACTCGACGCAATCGGGCCGTATGAGGTGCTGAGCCGCCTCCCGGGCGCGAACCTGCGCTTCCTGGCGGACGAGCCGGGGCCGGTGAAGACCGACAACGGCATCCTCACCGTGCAGGTGGAGCACGGTCTGGGAGAGCTCGAGCACCCCGACGTGATCGTCGTCCCCGGCGGTCCGGGGGAGGTTGCCGTGCGTGCCGGCAGCCGTGTGCTCGACTGGCTGCGCGCCGCCCACCAGACCAGCACGTGGACGACGTCCGTGTGCACCGGGTCGCTGATCCTGGCCGCGGCGGGACTGCTCGAGGGCAAGCGTGCGACCTCCCACTGGCTGGCGCTTGAGCGCCTCGGCGAACTGGGTGCGATCCCGAGCGAGGAGCGGGTGGTCTACGACGGCAAGATCGTCACCGCCGCCGGCGTCTCGGCCGGCATCGACATGGGCCTCGCGCTGGCCGCCACGATTGCCGGTGACACGGTCGCGCAGGCGATCCAGCTGGGCATCGAGTACGACCCCCAGCCTCCCTTCGACAGCGGCTCGCCGGGCAAGGCCCCGGCCGAGGTCGTCGAGCTGCTGCGGGGGCGCAGCCGCCACCAGGCCGAGCCCGAGGAGGCGGTGGCGGGCTGACGGGGACTCCGCGGGCGGCCTCCGCAGGGCCCTTCCGCCGGCGGGTGTCTCAGCCGGGCCCCGTCCGCCGGCGGGTGGCTCAGCCGGCTCCGGCCAGGCCTTCCAGGCCGAGCGCCTCCCGCGCCGCCTGCAGGTCGGCGAACCCGCCCCACGAACGCTTGATCAGCTCGTCCTCGACCTCGTAGGCATCCACCGACCGCACGTCGACCTCGATCCCGCTGCCCTTACTCTCGGCGCGCCAGCGCGCCACGCAGATCACCCAAGGGTCGGCGTCGATGTACTCGAGCACCTCGACCTTCAGCGAGTCATACGCAGCTTCCCATTGCGCGGCCAGGAGTTCGAGCGCGGCCATGCCGTGGACCACTTCCGGCACATCGGGGGCGTGCATCCGATCGCGCCATTCGATGTCGGGATGAACGAGCGTCGGCAGCTCATCGACTTCCTCGGCGTTGAAGGCGGTGATCCACCTGCGCACGAGCGCGACGTTCGCGTCTGACACGCCCGACCTCCTCTCTCTGTCAGCCGAGTATCCCTGAACACGAAGCGGCGGCGAGCCGAGGTGGTCGAGCTGCTGCTCGCGCAGCCCCCACCAGGCCGAGCGGGAGGCCGTGGCGTAGGCACCGCTGGGCTTGCAGGCCGGACGATAACCTGCGATCCACCCATGCCGGAGCACCGCTACGACCCGCACGCGATCGAGCGCCGCTGGCAGGAGCTGTGGGCCCGGGAGCGCACGTGGGAGGTGGCCAACCGCGACCCCGCCCACGCCCGCGGGGCGCGCTCGCGCACGGGGGGTGTGACAGGGGCAGCGGGCCCTGAGGAGGCCGACACGTACGTGTTGGAGATGCTCCCCTACCCCAGCGGGGAGCCCCATATCGGGCACCTCAAGTGCTACTCCCTAGGCGACGCGATCGCCCACTACTGCCGCCGTCGCGGGGGGCGGGTGCTGCACCCCATGGGCTACGACGCGTTCGGGCTGCCGGCCGAGAACCACGCCATCCGCACGGGCGTGCACCCCCGCGTCTCGACGGCCGAATCGATCGCCTCCTTCCAGGAGCAGTTCCGTTCGTGGGGGGTCTCGATCGACTGGTCGCGGGAGCTGGCCACCAGCGAACCGTCCTACTACCGCTGGACGCAGTGGATCTTCCTGGAGCTGTTCAGGGCCGGCCTCGCGTACCGCAGCGAGGCCGCCGTGAAGTGGTGTCCCAAAGACCAGACCGTGCTCGCCAACGAGCAGGTCACCGCCGACGGGCACTGCGAGCGCTGCGGGGCGAGTGTGGAGATCCGCCAGCTCGAGCAGTGGCTGCTGCGGATCACCGACTACGCCGAGCGCCTGCTCAGCGACCTCGACGGGATCGACTGGCCCGAGCACGTGAAGACCATGCAGCGCAACTGGATCGGGCGCAGCGAGGGCGCCGAGGTCACGTTCCGCTGCGAGGAACTGGACGTCGACTACCCGGTGTTCACGACACGCCCGGACACGCTGTTCGGGGCGACCTTCTTCGTGATGGCCCCCGAGCACCCCGACGTGGCCCGACTCGCCGAGGGCGGCCCCCACGAGCAGGCCGTGCACGACTACGTCAAACGCGCCCTCACCGAGAGCGCGGAGGAACGCGGCAGGGCCGAGCGGGACAAGACCGGCGTGCCCCTCGGGCGCATGGTCGTGAACCCCGTCAACGGCGAGCGGATCCCGATGTTCGTGGCCGACTACGTGCTGATGGAGTACGGCACCGGCGCGATCATGGCGGTCCCCGCCCACGACGAACGCGACTATGAGTTCGCGGTCGCCTTCGGCCTGCCGGTCAGGCGCGTGATCGCCCCGGCCGACGACCCCGGCGCGGGGGACGAGGGGCTGCCGCTCACCGGCGACGGGGTGATCGTCAACTCCCACCCGGACTTCGACGGCCTGCCCAACCGCGAGGCGCTGGGGGAGATCGTGCAGTGGCTGGACCGTGAGGGCAAGGGCCACGCATCGGTCAACTACCGCCTGCGCGACTGGCTGATCTCGCGCCAGCGCTATTGGGGCTGCCCGATCCCGATCGTCTACTGCAAGCGCTGCGGGGCGGTGCCGGTCCCCACCGAGCAGCTCCCGGTCGAGCTCCCCGACATCGACGACTACATGCCCAAAGGCCGCTCGCCGCTGGCCGCTGCGGAGGAGTGGGTCAACACCACCTGCCCCGAGTGCCATGCACCGGCCCGGCGCGAGACCGACACCATGGACACGTTCGTGGACTCCTCGTGGTACTTCCTGCGCTACTGCGACGCCCGCAACGAAGAGGCGGCTTGGGACCCGGCCGCCACGCGCGAGTGGATGCCCGTGGACCAGTACATCGGCGGGGTCGAGCACGCGATCCTGCACCTGATGTACGCGCGCTTCTTCACGAAGGCGCTCGCCGACCTCGGGCACCTCGAATTCCAGGAGCCGTTCTCGGTGCTGTTCACCCAGGGGATGGTCACCAAGGACGGGTCCAAGATGAGCAAGTCGCGCGGGAACGTCGTCTCGCCCGCCTCGATCGTGGATCGGGTCGGTGCCGACACGGCCCGCTGCTACATCCTGTTCGTCGGCCCCCCCGAGCAGGACGCCGACTGGTCCGACAATGGCGTGGACGGGGTGTACCGCTTCCTCGGGCGCCTGTGGCGCCTGGCGGCCGAGGTGGCCGAACGGCCCGGCGGCTCCAACGGCGAGCTGAGCTCCGCCCGGTACCCCGAGGGGGAGGACCTGGCGCTCGCCCGCAAGACAAACTGGGCGATCGACAAGGTCGGCTCGGACCTGCGCCGCTTCGGCTTCAACACCGCGATCGCCGCCGTGATGGAGCTGTACAACGAATGCTCGCGCCTGCGCGAGGTCGCCGAGACGCAGACGCTGCGCTTCGCGCTGGCGAGCGCGGCCTCGCTGCTGTTCCCGTTCGCGCCCCACGTCAGCTCCGACATCTACGAGCGGCTGACGGGCGAGCGTGTGTGGGAGCAACCTTGGCCCGACGCCGACGAGGCGCTGCTCGAAACGGAGGTCTACGAGCTCGTGTGCCAGGTCAACGGCAAGGTCCGCGACCGCGTCCAGGCCCGCACCGACGCCCCCGAGCAGGAGCTGCGCGACCTGTGTCTCGCGGCCGCCAACGTGCGCGCCCACGTGGACGGCCGCGAGATCGTCAAGGAGATCGTGCTGCCCGGCAAGCTCGTCAACCTCGTCGTGCGCTGATGGGCGCCCGCAGCCGCCGTTGAGCGCCCAGCTCGGTCCCCTGTATCTGATCCGCGGCGACGACCACGGTGCGATCGCCGCCCGCCGCGCCCGCCTGCGTGCGCTCGCGGAAGCGGGTTCCGAGGGTGGGGTGGAGCTGCTCGAGGGCGCCGAGGCGACGCCGGAGCGAACCGCCACGGCGCTCGCCAGCATGACCCTGGCGCTCGGGCGCCGCGTCGTGATCGTCGACGGCGTCGAGCGCTGGCGTGCGAAGGAGGTGGAGGACCACCTGCTCGTCGCCCTCGCCGCGATCCCACCCGACACCACACTCGCGCTGTTCGCGCGCGAGGAGTCGCGCGCGAAGGTCCCCGAGCCGCTCCTGAAGGCGGTCAAGCGGGCCGACGGCCAGATCGCCGTCGAGTCGGCCGTCAAGCCGTGGGAGCTGCCGGGATGGACCCGCGGCCAGGCCGAGCGCCTCGGGATCACGCTCGACGGTGGCGCATCCAAGGCGCTCGTGGACCAGGTGGGGGAGCGCCCCCAGCGCATCCTGCGGGAGCTCGAGAAGCTGGCGCTCGCGCTCGACCCGCCGGCATCCGCCGGCACCGAGGAGATCGTGCGGCTGGCGTCCCACTCGGCCGAGCAGCGCGGCTACGTGCTCGCCGACGCGCTGCTCGAGGGCGACCGCCGCGCCGCGCTCGCGCTGCTGGTCTCGCTGCGGGCACAGGGCGAGGCGCTCCCCGGCCTGCTGTTCGCGATGGCCAGGCGCATGCGCGACGCCGTATCGGTCGCCCACCGGCTGGCGGCGGGGGAGGCGCACGCGGCGATCAAGGGTTCGCTGCGCCCGATGCCGCCTCGAGCCGCGGAGCGCTTCATCGCCGCCGTCGCACGCACGGACGTCGCCCGCCTGCAGGACGCCCTCGGCGTGCTCGCCGACCTCGAGCTCGACTCCCGCGGCGGCCCCGCGCTGCCCTCGGCGCGCCGCCCCCGCAACGGCCTCGACGACGACACGCGCGCGCTCCGCGCGGTCGAAGCGGTCACCGCGGACTGAGCCGCTCACCGCGGACCGGGCGCTACAGCGCGGATCTGCCGCCGGGGTCCAGCGCCCGCAGGGCCTCGTCGCGGTCCGCGGATCCGGTGGCGAACGCGATCAGCCCGTCTCGCGTGCGGAACACCTGGTAGAGGCGAATCGTGACCTCGACGCCGCTCTTTGAGCGTGCCACGAGGTCCACGACGGCGAGCACGCCCTCGCCGGCCTCGACGATCTCGATCGGCGTGAAGCGCCACTCGTCCCACACCTCCTCGAAGGCGTCGGTGAAATAGCGAGCGACGCCCTCACGCCCGCGGTAGCTGTTGCGGTCGGGGGCCTCGGCGATGTCTTCGAGCATGCATTCGGCGTGCCACAGCTCCAGCCAGGGGTGGCCGCACAGGTCGCCTCCCTCGCGCTGAAGCCCGACGAGCTCGCGTTCGCCCTCGTAGAGCCGGCCTACGAGCTCCACGTCCTGCTCTGACACCGGCGGGCCGCCTGGCGGGAGGTCTACTTGCCGGCGAGCAGCCGCGCCGCGCGGGACTTCTTGCGGGCGCCGGTGTTGCGGTGCAGAGCGCCCCGCTTGACGGCCTTGTCGATCACGCTCACGAGCTGGCGGTGGGTGCTCTCCGCCGCCTGTGCGTCGCCGCCCGCGAGGTGTGCCTGCAGCGAACGAAAGTGGGTCTTGATCGTGGAGGTGTAGAGCCGGTTCTCCGTGCGCTCTCGGCTGGAGCGCAGGATCCGCTTCTTCTGGGAGTGGATGTTGGCCATCGAAAAACCGCGTTCGCGCCAGGGAAAAACGGCCCGGAAGCGCCGCGCAGCGCCGTACTATAGCGGCCTTGTCCGGGCCAGCCGAAACGCAGATCGAGCTGGAGCCCGTCCCCGAGACGCCAGAGCCGGGCCGCCTCGGGCGCAACACGGCGATCTTCGCCATCGCCACCGGCATCTCGCGCGTCGTGGGGCTGGTGCGCGAAATCTTCTTCGCCGCCTACTTCGGCACCCACGGACCGGCGTCCGCGTTCACGATCGCGAACCTGGTCCCCAACTTCGTGGCGCAGCTGTTCGCCCAGTCCGCGCTGTCGGCGGCGTTCGTGCCGGTGTTCACGGACCTGCTGCAGAAAGGCCGGCGCAAAGAGGCATTCCGGCTGGCCTCGACGCTGTTCTGGATCATGCTGATCGCGCTCTCGGCGCTGGTGGCCGTGTTCATCCTCGCCGCCGGCGTGATCATGCCGATCTTCATCGGCCCCAAGTTCAGCGGCGAGCTCGTCGCCCTCACGGTCGGCCTGTCCCGGGTGCTGTTCCCGATCATCCTGCTGCTCGGCCTCAACGGCCTGCTCGTCGGGGTCCTGCAGTCATACGACCACTTCACGATCCCGGCCATCGCCCCCGCCGTCTGGAACGCCGTGATCATCATCCTGCTCGTCGTGCTCGCGCCCCACTTCCACGGCGACGACAGGATCTACGCGTTCTCGGTCGGGATCCTCGTTGCGACTGTCGTGCAGCTGGGGATGTCGTTCGCGGCGCTCAGGGGGATCGACTTCCGCCTGCAGATGCGGATCGACTGGCACGACCCCCGCATCAAGCAGGTGTTCCTGCTGATGCTGCCGGTCATCGTCGGACTGGGCATCGTCAACCTCGATCAGGTCATCAACGCGGGCTTCGGGAGCCTCGTGTCCGAAGAAGCGCCGCGGGCGATCGAAGCCGCCTTCCGGGTGTACATGCTCCCCCAGGGTCTCTTCAGCGTGGCGGTGGCGACGGTGCTGTTCCCGACGCTCAGCCGGATGGCGTCGCGTCGCGACCCCGACGCGATGCGCAGCCTGATCGGCAACGGCATGCGCCAGATCAACCTGCTCATGATCCCCGCGATGGCGTTCCTGCTGGTACTGGCGGAACCGGTCGTGCGCCTGCTGTTCCAGCGCCACGAATTCAACCACGCGGCCACCCACCTGGTGGCGATCGCGCTGTTCTGGTTCGCCCTCAGCCTCCCGTTCGGGGGGCTCAACCTGCTGCTCACGCGCACCTTCTTCGCGGTGCAGCGGCCGTGGATCCCGACCCGCCTGGCGGCCATCAACATCGTCGTCGACGTGATCGTGAGCCTCAGCCTGTACAGGCCGCTCGGCGTAGCCGGGCTCGTGATCGGGACGGTCGCCGCGAACGCCGTGATGACGGCACTGCAGCTGCGGCGGCTGCGCATCGGGCTGAACGGCCGCCTCGACCTCGGCCAGACCGTCATGATCACTGTCCGCATCCTGGTGGCGTCCGCCCTGCTGGCCGGCGTCTCGTGGGGGGTGTGGAAGCTGCTGGAGAGCCTGCTCGGCACGTCGTTGATCGCGCAGATCGTCAGCGTTGGCGCCGCCGGGGTCGCGGGCGTGTTCGTGTACGTCCAGGCGGTGCTCGTGATGCACGTCCCCGAGGCGCACCAGGTACGCCGACTGATCCAGACGCAGCTCGGGCGCGCATAGCTAGCAAGCGGGCCCGCATGGACGAGCGGGCCGCTTTCTCCGCCGCCGGCGGACCGGCGTTACGGGATCGCTTCGAATTCGACCGTCGCCGCGAGCCCCTGGCCGCCGAAGATCGACGACCACTTGCCCTTGGCTTCGTTTTTCTTGCCGCCCTGGATCGAGGCGCCTTCCCCGCTGGCGACCCCTCCTTCGCCGGCGCTGATCGAGGCACCCTCCCCGCTCGCCAGGCCCCCAACCCCGCCGCTGATCGACGACACCTCGCCGGTGGTGGTGTTCAACACACCACCGCTGATCGAGGAGTACCAGCCGCTGGCGGTGTTGTTCACGCCGCCGCTGATGGAGGTGTCCTCGAAGCTGGCGATGTTGTCCACGCCGCCGCTGATCGCCGCTGCTCTGCCGCTGACGTAGTTGGACTCGCCGCCGCTGATCGACGCGTCCTGGCTGGCCACCGTGCTCGACCTGCCGCCGCTGATCGAGGCTCCCCAGCCTTCGACCGTGTTGTCCTCGCCGCCGCTGACGGAGGCGAACGGTGCAAACAGCTGGTTGCCCATGCCCGCCAGCAGCCCCCCGTAGCTCGTATAGGCCTGCCCTTCGGCGGCCACCACCAGGTTGTGTGAACCCGTCTGCGGGCCCCAGCTGTTGGGATATCCGATCACGAGGTTGCCCTCTCCGTTGACGGCTTCGTTCTTGCCTTCACCGTTGACGATCTGCACGTTGACGCCGGACAGCTGGATCGTCGGCTTGCCCCCCACGCCGGCGGCCACGTAGGTCATGTGAGACAGGAGGTTGTGGAGCGCGGCCTGTTCTTCGGCGGAGAAGCCGTCCGCCTTCCCTTCGTTTCCCTGAGGGCCCGGCGGACCCTGGGATCCACGTGCGCCTCCCGGACCCCGTGGCCCCCGGGACCCCTTGGCGCCGTGCAGGGCGGCGAGCACGCTCGGCTTGATCTGGTGTGTGGATGTGATCACGTACCGCGACGCGGCCAGTCCCGTCCCGGTCATGGCGAACAGGAGCGCCAGAAGCGCGATCGCGTTGTTGCGCAGGAATCGCATGGTGAGCCTCCCTTGTGAGTGCACGGCGACTCTCCGACAGTCGCCCCTGTTGACCGGCATGCTGCGTTCTGCTCAGGCGTTGGAACAAGCTCGGCGGAGGTTTGTTTCGCACGGGCATGCGGGCGCCGGGAACGTGGGCACCGGGCGTGGCGGCGCCGGGCGTGAGACGCCGGCAGTCAGGCGCCGGGAGCGCCGGCGCCCCGGCGACCACGCCGCAAGATCGACGCGCACAAGAAGGCCGGACGAGCACTTGGCCCGCCCGGCCGGTCCGGTCATGGATCGCCACTGCACTGCTATGCCCCAGGACTTAGTGTCAGATGCCTGGGTGGCTTG
>Ga0335083_10010495_pt1 | contig 11184 bp, 11 predicted proteins | sample Lox_Sample_42_FD_206716 | JGI IMG/M metagenome (GOLD analysis project Ga0335083, IMG submission 206716) | Soil microbial communities from Loxahatchee National Wildlife Refuge, Florida, United States - Lox_Sample_4.2 | ecosystem: Environmental > Terrestrial > Soil > Wetlands | place: USA... | reverse complement strand
AAGGGTCCGCAAAGACATGACTCCATGCGCCCGCCCTGGATTTGCTCCGGGGCGAGTTCACTTCATTTTGCCACTGTCGCCGGATCGGCGCTCCGCGAACGCCGGGTCGCGGTCGGCCTACGCTTGGATGAAACTGAGCAACTCTTCGTTGATCTGGTGCTTGAGCGTCGTACACATCCCGTGCGGCGCGCCCGAGATCACTTTGAGTTGCGCGTTCTTGACGATCTTGGACGAGAGCAGCGCAGAAGCGCCGATCGGCACGATCTGATCGTCGTCGCCGTGCAGGATCAGGGTCGGCACGTCGAGCTTCTTCAGATCCTCGGTGGTATCCGTTTCCGAGAACGCCTTGATGCAGAAATACGATGCCGGGAAGCCCGCGCGGCGGATCGGGTCGACGTTCCGCCGGCCCGCTTTGTTTGACGCTGAACGCTCCCGTTTCCGCGTCAGGCCGGCTGCTGTTCCACCGGGCCGTCGATCGTCACCGGGGCGTCCGGGCGACGGAAGCGCTCGATGGTAGCCTTCAGCTCCGGCTTGATGTGGTCTTCGTTGTAACCGTTGAAGATGGTCCCCAGCAATCCGCGGTTCAGGTCACTGGTCCCCATCACCCAATCGGCGATCGGAAAGGTGAGATTGAGGTTGCGGGCCATCATGATGCCGTAGTTATGGTGCGCAGTGTGGTGGCGTCGGATCGTATTCACGAATGGCATGTAGCGCACGAACCAGTTGTCGTGCGTGTGGCAGCAGTAGTGGAAGGTCTCGTAGATCAGGTATTGGCCGACGATAGTGATCATGAGGATGTACCCGGCGTTCGCATCGATCAGCCAGCCGAGCGCGAAGGCGAACGGCGTGCCCAACGCCATGAAAGTGAAAAGCGCGCGCCAGGGAAAGAAGATGATGCGCCATTCCCGCGACGAGGTGACCGTCATCTCGTTGTCGGTGAAGTACTGATGATGCTGCCGGGTATGTCGATCGTAGATGGCGCGCAGGGCCCACACGTCTACCAGGCGATGCATGACGTATTTGTGAATCCACCACTCGAACATATTGGAAAAGAAGAACACTGGGATCACCAGCAGCCATTCCCAGGTCGCCCCCTCGAGACGCGACGCACACCACGAGATCACGGCGATGCCGACGGCGTACATGACGGCGATGTGCAGCGGTCCGCTGTAGAGCGGATGGACCTGCGCCATGTACTGCTCGCGGAATCTGACCTGTCGCTCGGACGGGTTGTGACGCTCGACCAGCTCGGCCATGCAAACCTCCCCTTTGTGCGGCGCGGTTCCGTGGCGTGCGCCAGCCGCTATGGTAGTCAGATGTGCCGAGGCTAACAACCCGTCGCCGCCGCCCTTCAGGCGTGGACAGCAGACAGCGTGATTCCCGGATCGGCCTCCTAAGGATCCGGAGTGCAGGAACGGTGAGAAGCCCCGGGGCAGAGCGCGCTCCTACAGCGAAACGCGAACGTCCTGAAGGCCAAGCTGGACGCGCAACTTCACCGCTACTGCCACGCCGTCCGCTTCGCTCAGGAAACCTACGATTCGCACCTGGTAGATCTGCTTGCCGCCGCTCATCGCGGGCTGAATCGCCGCCGCGTAGCCCGCGTCGCGCAGACGCTCATAGATGGCCAGGGCTTCCTCCTGATTCGGGGTGCGAGCCGCGTAGACCTTGTAGTTGCCGACCTTGCCGATGCCCCCAGCCCCAGGCTGGAGTTCGGTTTCCTGCGCATAGGCGTTGAGCTGCGCGAGGGTGATGGCTGTCACGGGCCGGGGAGGACCATCTGCCGGGGCGATATAGACGGTCTTGGCTTCGGTCATCATGACCGGTGCGTCGCCTTTTCGGCTCACGTTCACCTTGCCCTCGATCAGCGCGACGACGTCGCCGTCATCGGCGGACTTGCCCCAGATGTCGGTGCCGGTGATGCTGGCGGTGACGCCGGGGAATCTCACGTCGATACTGCGTGCGCCGCGGCCTTTGTCCCCCGGTAGGGTGGTAAAGCGGAACGCCCCCCGCTGTACGCCGAGGATCGCACTGAATCGCTGCCGATCCCCATCGCTCGAGCGGGACATCGCGTTCAGATCGAAACGCGCGTTCTCGCCCAGCTTGACGACACTTCCCTCGGCCATCCGCAGCTGCACGCGGGAGCCCTCTCCGGTGGTTATGGTGTCGCCATTTCTGAGTTGAGCGCCGAGCGCCAGTGGCTGTTTTTTGCCATCCCGAGTGAGCCATGCGGGCATCTGCAGCGCTTCGACCTCGCCCTCGGCTGGCGCGGCGACTGCGTTCGCGGCCGAAGCAAGCACCAGGGCCGCACCCAGCAGCACGGACGCTACCGCGGCGGAGAGCCATCGTCCCGGCACATTCATGTCTTCGTCTCCCTGACTCGTTGCTGCTGCATGAGATACGCACCCGCGGCGTTGACGGATGTGGGGCCATGGTGCCAGTAGTCCAGTCTGACGTTTGGCGCCGGCGAGTCGAGGCAGCTTCGAAGACCAGATGGGCATTTTCCGCCTCTGCGGAGCGCCATCGGCCGCCGTGGGCAGGACACCCGGTTCCCATTCGAGCCCTGAGCGCCCATAATTCCCTCCTGGCAAAATACTAGGCTCTCTACATGGACTATCGATCACCGGCCTCGGTCAAGGAAGCTGTCGACCTCCTGGCTACACACAACGGGGCTGCGTACGTACTCGCAGGCGGCACCGACCTCCTGGTGAAGCTACGCGCTGGCTTCGTCGCACCCAAAGTCGTAGTGGACCTGAAGGCCATACCCCAGCTGCGCCGCATCGAGAGCGACGCGAGCGGATTTCGGATCGGGGCGGCAACCAGCTGCGCCGAAGCCGGTGAGCATGCTGCATTGGCCGCAGCATGGCCGGGTGTCGTGGAAGCGCTCCATCTGATCGGCTCCACGCAGATCCAGGGGCGGGCAACTCCCGGCGGGAATCTCTGCAATGCATCCCCGGCTGCCGACAGCGTGCCCGCGATGATTGCAGCAGGCGCCGTCTGCGAAGTTGCAGGACCGGACGGGGAGCGTGAGGTCCCAGTGGAGAAGATCGTTACGAGCCCAGGCAGAACTTCGCTGGCGCCTGGCGAGTTCGTGGTGGCATTCCGGCTGCCGAAGCCTCGAGGCCATTCGGCAGATGCCTACCTGCGGCTTATTCCGCGTACCGAGATGGACATCGCCGTTGTCGGGGTGGGTGTGGCGCTGACCCTCGACGATAAAGGCATCTGCACGCATGCCAGAGTCGGATTGGGTGCTGTCGCCCCGACGCCGTTGCTGGTCGCCGACGGGGCCAAAGCTCTGATCGGCACGCGCGTCGACGGCAAGGCGCTCGACGCACTGGCGGCGGCGGCCAGCGCGGCATGCAAGCCGATCGACGACAAGCGCGGAACGGTGGCTTACCGTATCAAAGTAGCGGGCGTGCTCGCCCGCCGGGCAGCGCGGATCGCGCTCGAGCGCGCCAAGAGCCGATAGAAATTTTGGACACGCGAGACTAGACATGGCCAAGCATCATGTGGCGGCGACGATCAACGGAGATCCCGCCGAATTTCTTTGCGCGCCCGAGCAGACGCTGCTCGACGTGCTGCGCGATGTGCTGTATTTGACCGGGAGCAAGGAAGGCTGTGCTTCCGGCGACTGCGGCGCCTGCAGCGTGATCCTGGACGGACGCCTGGTGTGCTCGTGCCTGGTGCTCGGGGTAGAGGCCGAGGGACGCAGCGTCGAGACCATCGAAGGGATGGCGGGGCGCGACGCGTTGCATCCGCTGCAACAGAAGTTTCTGGAGCACGCCGCGCTGCAGTGCGGTGTCTGCACGCCGGGCTTTCTGGTCGCGGCGAAGGCGCTGCTCGACCGTAATCCGGAGCCTACCGAAACCGAGGTCCGCTACTGGCTCGCGGGCAATCTATGCCGATGCACCGGCTACGACAAGATCGTGCGCGCGGTGCTGGACGCTGCTGCCGACATGAGAGGGAACTGAGCATGAATGATGTCGCCGTGAAGGGACTGAGCGAACGGAAGCTGAAGATAGTGGGGACGCGGCCGCTGCGTCCGGACGGAGTAGATAAGGTTACCGGGCGCGCCAAATTCGGCGCCGACCTGCATGTGGCGAATATGCTGATCGGCAAGGTGCTGCGCAGCCCGCATGCACACGCCCGGATCAAATCTATCGACGTCTCGAAGGCCCGGGCGCTACCCGGCGTGAAATCGGTGATCACCTCGGCCGACTTCAGCGATCTGCCCTCCGAGTTCATTCCGGCAGGCGAGATGATGGTCAACTTCCGCGACATGACGCGCAACGTGATGGCGCGCGAGAAGGCGCTCTACGAGGGTCATGCCGTCGCGGCAGTGGCCGCGATCAACGAGGCCGTGGCGGCCCACGCGCTGACCCTCATCGAAGTCGAATACGAGGTGCTGCCGCACGTGCTGGACGTGGCGCAGGCAATGCAGCCGGACGCGCCGCTGCTCCACGACAACATGTACACGATCGGAATCGAGCCGAGACCGGCGCGCGCGTCGAACATTGCCAAGCGCGTCGAATTCACACTCGGAGACGTTGCGGCTGGGTTTGCCAAGGCCGACGTCATCGTCGAGCGGGAGTTCAACACGCAGCCCGTCCACCAAGGCTACATCGAGCCCCACGCGTGTCTGGCGAGCGTGTCCGAGGACGGCCAGTCGGAGCTTTGGTGCACGACACAGGGACAGTTCATCGTGCGCGCGTTCTGCGCTACGCTGCTCGGGATGGAAGTGTCGAAGCTGCGGGTGACGGCATCCGAGATCGGGGGTGGCTTCGGCGGCAAAACCGTCGTCTATCTCGAGCCGCTCGCGCTGGCGCTGTCGCGCAAGGCGGGCCAGCCGGTGAAGATGGTGATGACGCGGACCGAAGTGTTCAAGGCGACCGGGCCCACATCGGGCGCGAAAGTGTGGGTCAAAGTCGGCGCGAGCCGTGACGGGCGGATCACCGCCGCGGAGGCTGTGCTCAAGTACCAGGCCGGCGCCTTCCAAGGTTCACCGGTGCAGCCCGGATGCATGTGCGCGTTCGCACCCTACGATCTCGAGAACGTGAAGGTGGTCGGCTTCGACGTGGTAGTGAATCGGCCGAAGGTCGCCGCTTACCGGGCGCCGGGCGGTCCGATTGCGGAGTTCGCTGTCGAGCAAGTCATCGACGAGCTCGCCAAGCGCCTGAAGCTGGACCCCGTGGAGTTTCGGTTGAAGAATGCCGCAAAGGAGGGGACGAAAGCCGCTTACGGTCCGAAGTTCGGACCGATCGGTCTGGTGCAGACGCTGGAGGCAGCGCGCGCGCATCCCAACTATCGCGCGCCGCTCAAAGCCAATCAGGGCCGCGGCATCGCGTCGGGGTTCTGGTTCAACATCGGCGGGGAAACCTGCGCGGCGCTCAACCTGGGCGAGGATGGAACTGTAACCCTGGTTGCCGGAACCCCGGATATCGGCGGCTCGCGCGCGTCGCTGGCAATGATGGCGGCCGAAGAGCTTGGCATTCCGCTCGAGAAGGTGCGACCGATCATCGGCGACACCAGTACGCTGGGATTCAACTTCCTCACCGGCGGCAGTCGCGTCACGTTTTCGAGCGGCATGGCCGTGATCGAAGCGGCGCGCGACATGATCCGTCAAGCGCGGGAGAGAGCAGCAAAGATCTGGGAGATCCCGCTCGAAGATGTGGTGTGGGAGGATGGACATGCGTGCGCGGTCGGGGGCAAGACCTTTGCGCCGATGTCGCTGGCGGAAATTGCGAAGACGGCAGGCAAGACGGGTGGGCCGATCGTCGGCAACGCGGCGATCAACGCGCACGGCGCCGGGCCGAGCCTCGCGACGCATCTCGTCGACGTCGAGGTCGATCCGGAGACCGGCAAGGTAACGATCCTGCGCTATCTCGCCGTGCAAGACGCGGGCAAAGCCGTGCACCCGAGCTACGTCGAAGGGCAGATGCAAGGGGGCGCGGTGCAGGGTATCGGCTGGGCGCTCAACGAGGAGTACATCTACGACAAGAACGGACGGATGGAGAACCCCGGCTTCCTCGACTATCGGATTCCGGTCTGCTCCGACGTGCCGATGATCGATACGGTGATCGTCGAAGTTCCCAATCCGCGCCATCCGTATGGCGTGCGAGGCGTAGGCGAAACGCCGATCGTGCCACCGATGGCTGCGATCGCCAATGCCGTTGCGAACGCTACCGGAATCCGCTTTACGGATTTGCCGATGTCGCCACCGCGGGTGCTCGCGGCGATCGACGAGAAGAAGGCAGCCTCGAATTAAGGGAGCGCCTCGTCCGTTTTCCTGAGCTTGCCGAAGCATGCGCGGATGCGAACCGTGTGAAGTCGGCATTCTCGTCAGCTGTGCGACAAGCTGAGGGCGAACGGGTGGCTGGCCCTCACGGCCGGAAAGAGCCGACGTGGCCCGCGTAGTCCTCAGCGGACATCTCAAGGATCTGGCGGGGGGCGCAGAGGAGATCGAGCTCGAGGCGCGCGACGTGCGCCAGCTGCTACGTGCCCTTGGCGAGCGCTACCCGGCGCTCGCACCTCATCTGGCAGACGGTTATGCCATCGCCATCGACGGCGAAATCTTCCAGGACGCCTGGTTCGCCCCGATAGGTCCCGACAGCGAAGTGCACCTCGTACCCGCTATCCGCGGCGGGTGACGGACATAGAGAGTCGAGGGCGCGCTGCTCTTCATCCTTGAATGAGGACGATGTCCCAGACGACGAGGCGCGCGTCCTGCTCCTCGTTCGCGGTAGGGGGCAACACCTTCGCGATCAGCGCGTCCTTCGCCCACGAGCCCTGGAGGAGTGGGTCTTTGTCAAGTAGTGGCTCCTCGCTCCTCCAGGGGCCGCGCTTCGATTCTCTCGACGTGCACCAGCGGCAAAGCCGCCGGACCGCGGCTGTGGCGAGCGCGGAGATCACGGGCTCGAACCCCACAATTGCGAACATGCCACCAGCTGCGCACGAGAACCTTACATGGCAGTAAGCGAATCGAAACCCTGTTGTAATATCTTGTGTCGCGCCCAGCGGAGATGCCGTTGAGCTTAACGAGACGGACACATGGCTTGGGTAAAGTCCTCGGCACCCGCAACACTCTTCGACGAGGACTCAGGCCGATGAAATTCGCACGTCGATTCGTACCTCTAGCGGCGGCTCTGGCTGTCGGTGTCAACGCTTACGCCAACCACGACAACTCGGCGATCCTCGGGGTCGTAGCCGGCGATGGCTACTATGGGAACGCCAAGGTCTGCCTTGACGCCAACTTCAACGCCCGCTGCGACCCAGGCGAACAGACTACCAGGACCGACGCCAAGGGCCGCTTCACGCTGCGGGGCTCCGGGTCGGTGGTGGCCGAGATCGGTTCCAGCGCGACCGTTCACGATCCTGCATTGGGAACCGCTATGCACGTCAGGCAACCTCTGACCTTCCGTGCTCCGGCGCAGGCGAACCAAGTCGTCAGCGCCATCTCCACGGAACTGCTCGCGCTGATGAATGCGCGCGGCGGCGACTTTGGCCCAGCGCTCGAGGATCTCGCACAGCGACTGGGTGTCACGGAAGCGCAGATCCTGTGCGATCCCAACCAGCAGATCGACCCGGTCCGAACTATTTTGCTGACTGAGGATGAGCAGTTGCTCGACCGGATCGCTGCGGCAGTCGACGAAAGCAACAAGTTCGGCAACTTGGTCAAGGCGCTGCGCAACCGGCTCAATCTCGACGACATCCAGCATATCGTCGTGATCTATGCGGAGAACCGCAGCTTCAACAATATTTTCGGACTGTATCCGGGCGCGAACGGCCTCAGGAATGCGATGAAGTACTTCGTTCCACAGAAGGATCGAGACGGCTCGAGGCTTGCGGTACTGCCGCCGGCCTGGGGCGGACTGACGGCGCCGGGACAAAGCGTAACCGTGACCCAGGCCGAGACCACTAACGTTCTGCCCAACGCGCCGTTCCGGGTCGATGATCCGCATGCACCGTACTTTCCGACTACACCAAAGACCGTCGTCACTCGCGACTTGTACCACCGCTTCTTCGAAAATCAGATGCAGATCGGCGATGGCGACGACAGCGGGTTCGTCGCGTGGGCCGATTCCGGCGGTCTGGTCATGGGGTACTACGACGGGAGCGATACCAAGTTGTGGAAAGTCGCCAAGCGCTACACGCTCGCGGACAATCTCTTCATCGGCACTTTTGGCGGCTCGTTCCTCAATCATCAATATCTGATCTGTGCCTGCGCACCCGAGTATCCCAACGCCGACACAGCTGCGGCCGCACCTTCGATCGCCGTATTGGACACGGACAGCCACGGCAACTACCTCCCGCGACTGAGCCTCAAGCCGACTTCACCCGCCTCGGCACTGGATGGCATCCCGATCTTCGTTCTTAGCGGCAACATCGCACCCAAGAACTACTTCGGCGACGGAACGTTCCGCGCAGTGAACACCATGGGGCCGCAGTATCAACCCAGCTTCAACGCGCCGGCGGCCACCGATGCGACTCACCTGTACGCGAACCCGCTCGCCTCGAATACGCTGCCGCCGCAAACCAGCACTCACATCGGCGACCTGCTCGCCAAGAAGGGGATCAGCTGGGCCTGGTACGCTGGCGCCTGGAACCAGGCCCTGGCGGCGACGACTGGGACGCCCTATTCGCAGCCCCCGCAGAACACGGCCACAAACCCGCCGCCGGTCGCGCCGACGTTCCAGTTCCATCATCATCCGTTCAACTACTTCGCCGAGTTCGATCCCGTGGCGCACGCCGCTGACCGCGTCGCCCACATGAAGGACTACACCGACCTGGTGGCGGCAGCGCAGGCGGGCACGCTTCCGACGGTGAGCTTCTACAAGCCGCAGGGGAACCTCAATCAGCACCCCGGCTACGCCAACGTCAATGATGGCGACGCTCATATCTCCGATGTGATCGACCAGCTGCACGCGAGTCCGCAGTGGAAACACATGCTGATCATCGTCACCTGGGACGAAAACGGCGGCTGGTGGGATCACGTCGCGCCGCCGAAGGGCGACTTGCTCGGGCCTGGCTCGCGCGTTCCTGCGTTGATCGTCTCTCCGTTCGCGAAGAACGGCTTCGTGGATCACACGCAATACGATACGGCATCGATCCTGCGCTTTATCACGCACCGTTACTCGCTGCCAGTACTCGACGGTCTGAAACATCGCGACGCAGCGCTTGTGGCGAACGGCGAGAAGGTCATGGGCGATTTCACCAATGCTCTCGACTTTTCGCGATGAGGGTCGCATCGCCCTCGAAGTCGCGTTAGGGCTGAGCCAAGGGCACGGCGTGCGCGTTGCGGCGATGGTGGCGTGCCTGGGCGGTTGGTTGCTCATTCAGATGCCGTCGCTGGCGGCCGAATCCGTCGGTGCGTCAGCCGCGCCCACCGAACGGGCGAGCACGAATCCCCGACGTCTCCGCTATGTACCGCGCGTCTACGGAGAGCGACCCAGCGTCGCGCAACTCACCGCGCTGGGCCGCAAGATCTTCTCCGACCCTGGCCTTTCGGCGTCCGGCAAGATGGCGTGCGCGACCTGCCACAGTCCGGAGCACGCGTTCGGTCCGCCCAACGCGTTGCCCGTTCAGCTCGGTGGTGAGGATATGCGGCGGGCGGGTACGCGCAGCGTTCCGTCGCTGCGCTACCTCCAGACCACATTGCCGTTCACCGAGCACTTCTTCGAGGACGACGAGACAGGGGGAGAGGACGCCGGCCCCACGGGCGGGTTGACGTGGGACGGAAGAGTGAACACACCGCACGAGCAGGCGCGTATCCCGCTGCTGGCGGCGCACGAGATGGGCAATGCCAGCGCGCAGGAACTTGCGGCCCGGCTACGCAGAGCTGTATACGCCAATGCGTTTCGCGAGGCATTCAGCGCGCCGGGGAAAGATGTGTTCGATGACGCCGAACAGACGCTCGGTTGGACGACTGCAGCGCTAGAGGTATTTCAGCAGAGTCCGGCGGAGTTCTATCCGTTCAGCAGCAAGTACGACGCCTTCCTGCGTCGACAGACGCAACTCAGCGCGGAGGAGCTGCGCGGATTGGCGCTGTTCAACGATCCGAAAAAAGGCAACTGCGCAAGTTGTCACCCGAGTACTGTCAAACAGTCGGGTGCATTCCCGCTGTTCACCGATGCCGGATATGTCGCCCTCGGCGCGCCACGCAATCCCGAGATTCCCGCCAATCGGGATCGCGAATACTACGATCTTGGCTTGTGCGGCCCGCTTCGCCTGGACCTCGCGGCCAATCCGGACTATTGCGGTCGCTTCAAGACGCCGACGTTGCGCAACGTGGCCATCCGCGAAAGTTTTTTCCACAATGGCTCGCTCCACAGTCTCAAGGACGTGCTGGAGTTCTACGTTCAACGCGATACCAGACCGGAGCGCTGGTATCCGATCGCCAGCGATGGCAGCGTGCACAGGTACGACGACCTGCCAGCGGCGTATCACGGCAACGTCAATGTCGAAGCGCCATTCGCCCCTCGAGCGGGAGCGGGAGCGCGCCTGAGCGCGGAAGAGATTCAAGACGTTATCGCGTTCCTGAAGACATTGACCGACGGCTATCGTCCGCAGGATGCTACTGCGCAGCTCGGGCATTAGATCGCGATCGCCTTTGCGACACGGTCAACGGTAAGCACGGAAAAGTGTTGGAGCCCCGATGCTGACCGGGGCGGATGCAAGACCGGCCGCGCGCACCGGCAGAGAGGCGGTTCGCGTCCTTTGCGCTGAGCCCTGCGGTGCGCAATGCACCGCCACCCCCGGTTCTCCTCGCCGTCTGGATTCATCACGCGTGACGCTGCTTTCGACTGAGGCCAGATTCGGTGATGTGTGTCTCTACTACTTGCCGGTCGCCGTAAGGCATATCGTCAGGCTCGACCACATCGCGGCGATTGTAGCGACTGCCCCGTTGTCGTTCCATCTGGTCGAGAGCACATGCGCGCGTTGCGGCTAGCGAACCTATGACTCGTGTATTCGACCTCGGGGCTGATCTTGCTGCTCGGCTCGTAGTCGTTGGTAGGACGGGCTTGGTTGCAATGAGATTGACAGCCGGACTCTTCGCGGACGATATTAACGGGGCAACTACAACAGCGTTCCCGGGCGAGAGAATGGGCACCGGGCGCATTTTTCTTACACGAGAGGGGACTCGTATGCAGACGACAGTCACTGCTGTCCGCGTTGCCATCGCCGTCGTAG
>Ga0335083_10010494_pt1 | contig 11184 bp, 13 predicted proteins | sample Lox_Sample_42_FD_206716 | JGI IMG/M metagenome (GOLD analysis project Ga0335083, IMG submission 206716) | Soil microbial communities from Loxahatchee National Wildlife Refuge, Florida, United States - Lox_Sample_4.2 | ecosystem: Environmental > Terrestrial > Soil > Wetlands | place: USA... | reverse complement strand
GCCGACCAGGTACGTTCGTGGAAGGCGATCCTGGGCGCGCGAAGACCGAATAGGATATACCCATCACCTGTTTGGACCAAGGTGTGAACGCCAGCGATACCCGGGAATACCGGTCTCCCCATCACCCCGAAGACTGACGGCCGCGAGGAGTGAGTGAGCATCTTATCGCCGTGGGCTTTGGCCCATTCAAATGCCAGTCCCCAATTGGTCGTTCCGCAGGTGAGCTGCTTGCGGGGATTATCGCTAAAGAATGAGGGCGCCTCGATGATGGTCGCCTTGTCTTTCGGGGCGTCAACGTCGGGAGCATCAAACCGGGCAGAGTCGTAAAGGTCGTCATTGTAGATAATTGCGACCTCCTCGCAGGGCCGAGTGTACATCTTGAACCAGAAGGCGAAGTATTTTCCCAGCCACTTGCCGTCAGACCACCACGTATGGGAGTTTTCGTCGGCGGCTTTGGCCTGCTCCTGGGCGAGGCGCATTTCGCCCTCGGGACACTGCTCGAACAGGTTGTCGGGATGAGCCCCACCGCACAGTGACGGTGGTCGGGGTGCTCTTTGGCGACGGGGATCTTCCGCTAGGGCAGGCTGGGGCTCGGGTCCGGCACCAGCTGGAGGCTCGAGTACAGGGTCCCACTCCTTGGGACGAGCCGACGCGAACTCGTCGAGTATGGGGCCGGACAGGTCGAGCGGCTCTGGAACTGACCGTTTGACGGCTTCCAGGCTGATACTAACCTCATCGTTTACTAGTTCCCGGATGTCGGCTATCAGTCCGGAGATATCAAGCTCTCCCGGCTTGTGGTCCGCAAGAGGGCTATCTGTCACCAGGGAAAGAGCCTTCTTATGCTCTTTGGCTTTTTGGTACATCCTAAAGTCGTCCCAATCGATGCGTACGGAGGCATCGTCACGCCCGGGACGACGACCCGCTAGCGTGGGAACGCCGCCATAAGGCAGCACGCCCTGGTGTGGGTTGAGCTTTTTTCGCAGGCGCGTTACATGCTGGCGAAGAGACTCTTCATGTCTCTTGAGGTCGCCGTCGACCTCTGCCGGGTCCCAGAGGGCTTCGCAGAAGGCTTTTCGACTTGCGACAGGAGACTTAAAGACCAGGATGGCGAGCAGACCGGCCGCGCCGCCTCCGCCAGACACGGGAAGGAGATGCCACACCCCATCATCATCGATGTCCCATACCCGGAGAGGCCCAAGGATCTGAATCGCTAGATATCCCATGGCACTGGATCTTACGGCGGCTGCGTGACATGACGTGACACGCAGCCGGACGGCGGCGGTTGTCACGCGATGTACGAAACCCCCATCTAGCGTCTTGCTCATCACTCAACGAAAGGAGCAAGACATGCATCGTCCCCCACTAACACGCCTTGAGGTCGCAGCGGTCCTGCGGGCTGAGGTCGTCCGGCTGATCAAGCGCGGCATGGATCGCACGGTCGCGATCAAGGCGGTTGCTGAGCAGCACGGTCTTGACCCGGAGTGGGTCGCCGAGTTGGTCGACGGGCTGATGGGAGGCGAGGCGTGATGGCCAACCTTCCCGTCCCATACTCGGCCAGCGGGCTTGGCCTGAGCAGGGTTGAGCGCCGGGCGGCCAAGGAGATCGCCCTCACCCGCGCTGCCAGCTCTGTGCTGACGGCGCGGGAGGCGGCCAAGATCGAGGCGATCACCGAGGTCGCCGAGACCGCCCTGCTGAGTGCTGCGGAGCTGTCCAATCTGGAGGGTCTGCTGGTCGCGCGCACCCCGCACGCGGCCGGCAGGCTCGCCTACATCAATGACCGGGCGGTCATGGCGATGGGCGGTGTCGTTACGCAGCTGGCACGGAGGCTGTGATGGTCCGCGCTCTGGAGCACATGCTCGTCTTGGGCGTCGTGATGATCGCGGTGGGAATCGTGGCCGGATTCCTGTTCGACGCTTATGAAGCCGTCCAGCAAATGCGGCGGCATCGCCGACGACGGGCGAGAGCCGAGTACGAACGCTACGCCGCTGAACAGGCCATCCGCAACACCAGACGGCACGCGATCCAGGGGATGCTCGCAGCCGAGCGGGAGTACCGTGATCTCGGCGGTAGCGGCGAGATTATCGAGGGCACGGCCGTCGACATCGAGGTCAGGCGGCCATGACCGAGGGACAGCAGCTCCGCCAGGTCTGCGGTTGGAACCGGCGGCTCGCGGGCGAGAACCGCTCGCTGCGTGCCGAGCTTGGCCGAGCAAGGTCGAAGGTGGAGGGACTCGAAGTCACGAACGCCGGCCTGCGGGTTGAGCGCGAGGCGGCGGATGTGTTGTTGGGTGCCGCGATCGACCAGGCGCTTAAGGCCCACCGATGACGGGGAAGCCGATCTCCTTCCTGGTCGCGGTCATCGTGGGGCTGGTGGTGCTGGCCGCTGCCGGTCCTGCGCTCAGCCGTCTTGCCGGGGCGCTGGTTACACCCATTTTGGTCGGCGGGGTTGTCGTGGCCGTGTTGCGCTTGCTGTGGTTTTACACCCGTTGACGTAAACAAAAGCCTTGACAGTCTTTTTCACTTCGATCAATACTCAGGAGGTTAACTAACCGAACAAAAGGCGAAAATAGATATCGCCAAAGGAGGGACGAATGTAACAACTAAATGGAAAGGAGGTGCATTTACTTATGGCACGACGTATCCAAATTAAGGGAGTGAGAAGGCGCGAGATAGACACGGATCTGCTCGCGTATGTCTATTTCATGGAGGGAAAGCGGATCAGGCAACGCCGCCGCGAAAATGAAGCCCAGGCGAAAGCCAGGCGGCGGGAGCGTGACCAGCACCGAGGAGGGCGCCCATGAGTGAGCTTGCTCCCTTGACCCCGGCGTTGGTGGCGGCCGGTGGTGGCTCGGCGCTGATGGCTGGTATTTGGGCGCACGAGTACCGCCGGGATCAGGCGATGAAACAGAGCCGCGTTCGGCTTGAACTGCGGTTCCCGGCTGGGCTTGAGCCGCTGCGTGCCTATGCGGCCTTGGACGGTCTCTGTGGCCTGACCTACGCCAACGAGCTCATCGCTGAGGTGACCGCCCGTGAGGGGCAGATCGCCCATTTCTTGTGGGTGCCACGGGCGGTGCGGTCGTCGGTGGTCTCCACCATGACCGGCGTTATCCCGAGCCTGCGGATCACCGACGCCGACGCCGCTCCTTCGGGTGGTGTGACGCTCGCGTTGCGCCTGTTCGTGCCGACCCCCAGCGTTCTTTCCGGTGAGCACGCCGCCGAGTCCTCACGGTCGCTATTGGCCGGGCTGGCTGGGTTGCGTCCCGGTGAGGAGGCGGTCATTCGCTGGGCGTTGAAGCCGAGCCGTGCGCGTCACTGGCAGGCACCCGCTGATGCGAGCCAGCGCCAGCGAGAGATCGAACGGGCTTGGGCTCGCAAGACCACCCAGGCCGGGTTCAGGATCGCCGGGCTGGTGTTGGTACGGGCACAGGCGACGGCGCGTGCCCGCGAATTGGTCGGGCATATCGAGAGTGTGGTGCGCAGCCGTCGCGGCCTGACCGGCGATATCCGCGTCACCGCCGGACGGGCCAACCGCACGCTGGCCTCGCTGCCGCGCGTAACGCGCACGAGCGGATGGCTGTCCAGTGCTGAGTTGTTGGCGCTGCTGGGCTGGCCGCTCGGTCCTGACGTACCGATGGGCGTAATGGTCGGGGCCACCCGCGAACTGTTGGTGGCGCGCCATGTGCCGCGTTCAGGTCGGCGGCTGTTTGTCGGCCGTGATCACAGCGGGGAGCGGTGGGTCGCGCTTGATGCGCCGGCAGCGCGTCTTCATACCGTCGTAGCCGGTTCGTCTGGGTCGGGCAAGAGTGAGCTGCTGGCGCGCGGGATCTTGGATGAGATCGCGGCCGGTCACGCCGGCGCGGTGATCGACCCGAAGGCCGACCTCATCGAGACCGTGCTCGACCGCATCCCGCCAGCCCACGCCGACCGGGTCGTGGTGCTCGACCCCGGCGACGACACACGTCCCACCCCTGGCGTCGACGTGCTACGGGGCGGTGATCCCGACCTGCGTACCGATGTCCTGATCGGAGCGCTCAAGAACATCTTTTCTGACTGGGGCATCCGCTCCGAGACATACGGCCGCCTGGCGATCCGCAGCCTCTGCGATATGCCCGGCACGACCCTGGCCGACGCTGGACGGCTGTTTGCAAGCGAACCGTTCTTGCGCGAGGTCATCGCCCGCTTGCGCGACCCCTATCTGATTGAGGCTTGGAAGCAGTACCTAGCGCTCCCGATGGGCTCCCGGGTAGAGCACATCCAGGCCCCGCTGGCGCGGGTGAGTGCGTTGCTCGCCCGCCCGCGCGTCCGGGCCGTGCTCGCAAACCCAGCGCCGAAGCTCGATGTCGCCCGGCTGTTTGCCGAACGTAAGTGGCTCTTGGTCAGCTTGGCTCCCGGGACGCTCGGCGAGGCCGGAGCTTCAATCGTCGGTGCCGCCCTGACGCACTTGGTGTGGAGCGCGATCGAGGCGCGCGTGGCGCTTCCGCCTGCCCGTCGGCATCTCATCTCGGTCTACCTGGACGAGCTGGCGACGCTGACCGGCGGGATTCCCTTCTCATTTGAGCTGCTGGCCGAGCGCTCCCGTGGGTTGGGTGCCGGCCTCACCGTCGCGGTCCAGACCCTCTCGCGCATCCCCGAACCGACGCGCTCAGCGCTGTTGGGCAACTCCGGCGGCTTCGTTACCTTTCGTGCGCCCGCTGAAGAGGCCAGCCGTATCGTCCGCCAGCTCCACGGCATGGGCGAGGCCGACGTGATGGCCCTGGAGCGCTACCACGTCGTCGCTCGCCTTACCGCTGGTGGTGCCGTTTCGGTCATGACCGGCCGCACCCTTGCGCTGCCAGCACCCACCGGGCGGGCCGCCAGCATCCGTGACCGCTCAGCCCAACGCTACGGCACCCCGCCAGCCCAGTCCGACCTGTCCGCAACACCGTTTCAGGCGCAGGAGGCCGAGCTACAGCCGCCACCAGGCCGTACCGGGAGGGCCGCCTGATGCGTCCAGCCATGCGACCAGGGCAGGCGAGTCAGGCCCGCGCAAATCCCGGTAGTGGTGGGGAGTCTCGGGCGATTTCGACGGCGAATGGGTCTGTGCCCGCCCGTCCCCTCTCCTATCTCACCCCCGACCGGCTCCACCAGACCAGCCGCTCCATGTCCGATCTGGACTGGCAGCTCCTCCAGCTCGTTCATGATGGTCGGTTCGCTTCCGGTGCCCAGCTGATCCGAGCGTTCTGGCAGACCGACGACGCTGGCTCCAGCGCGGCCCGCCGGGGACGCCGGGCACTCAAGCGGCTGGTCGACTGGCGGGTGCTTGCCACCCTGCCCCGACGCGTCAGCGGGATGCGCGGGCAGGCCGGGCTCGTCTACTACACCGGCCGCGCCAGCGTGCGGCTGCTGGCCGCCCGTGGCGTCACCGGCCCACGCGTCGAGATGCCAGGCACCCTGCATCTGGCGCACACGCTCGCCACAACCGAGCTGGCATTGCGCCTGTGTGAGGCCGACCGGGACGGCAGGCTCGATCAGATCGAGCCGCCTCAGCAAGAGCCCGCCTGCTGGCGCGACTACCCGGTCCTGTTCGCGCCCGAGCGCACGCTCAAGCCCGACCTGTTCATCCGCCTGGCCGCAGGCGAACATGGCCAGCAGGAAGACCGCTGGTTCGCCGAGGTCGACCTCGGCTCCGAGTCAGCCCGCACCATCGCGCGTAAGGCCGCCGTCTACGGCGAGCACTACCGCTCGCGCGCTGAACAGGATCGCCACGGTGTCTATCCGCGCGTGATCTGGCTCGTACCCGACGACGCCCGCGCCGAGCTGGTCAAGAGCGTTCTTGATCGCCAGCCTGCCGAGACACGCCGGCTGTTCTCGGTCTGCCCGTTTGCGGACGCCATCGGCTTCCTCGCGGCGGAGGCGCGCTCGTGAGTCCCGGCCAGAAGCTCAGCGTCTACGACGACGCCACTGAGTCCTGGGGGCTCATCGAGGCCGACGCGCTGCTGACGCTGGCCAAACTCCCGGACGCTTGCGTGGACGCGATCGTCACCGACCCGCCCTACGGGATCTCCTTCAGCGGCGCAGCTTGGGACGGCCGCGACATCCGCCAAGCGGTGACCGCAGAGGTCGGGGGTGTCAATCCGAACGTGGCGTTTGCGCGCTGGACACAGATATGGGCGACCGAAGCGCGCCGCGTCCTCAAGCCTGGTGGGCACCTCGTCGCGTTTGGTGCTCCCCGTACCTTCCATCGCCTCGTCTGCGGGATCGAGGATGCCGGGCTCCAGCTACGTGATGTCGTGCTGTGGCTGTATGGACAAGGCGTCCCAAAGTCTCGGCGTCTGCCGCAGGGTCGTGGTAGCGGGTTGAAACCGGCCTATGAGCCAATCGCACTTGCTCGCCGATCGCCAGACGGGACGATCGTCGCCAACCTCGATATGTGGGGTACAGGCGCACTGAACGTCGATGCTGCCCGCATCGGCACAGATGGCTACTGGCCGGCAAACGTAACCGTCAGTCACTCGGATGACTGCCGGAAGGACCTCTGCGCCCCGCACTGCCCGGTTGCCGTGATCGACCGGACGCGGCCGGACCTCCTCCCGAGCCGCCTGTTCTACTGCGCGAAGGTAACAAAGGCGGAACGAGAAGCCGGCTGCGGACAACTGCCACAACAACATACTCACATCTTCACTGGCAAGCACCGCGCACCACGACTGGCCCGCAACACCCACCCGACGGTCAAGCCGATCTCGTTAATGCGATGGCTGGTGCGCCTGATCACACCACCGAGAGGGCTCGTGCTCGACCCGTTCGCTGGCTCAGGCAGCACCGGCATCGCGGCAGTGCTGGAGGGCAGACGGTTCTTGGGCATCGAGCGCGAAGGCAAGTACGTGGACATCGCCTGCGCCCGGCTCACTCACTGGGCGCAAGAGCGGGAGCCAGCGTAATGGCTGGATCGTCCCTCGGTGGGCGGAAGGGCTCTGGCTTTTCTGCCCGCCGATATGGCCATCCAACGACAAGGAGGAACTCGCCTATGGCTACCAAGGCCGAGGAGATATTCAACCGCGCCCATCAGCTGATGGACCAGGGCCTGAGCCGCACCGACGCGTTCAAACAGATCGCCGAGGAAACGGGGAGAAAGTATGACTCCGTGAGGGGCTCCTACTACTCCCACAAGCTCAAGGCCGAGGGCGGCGGCAGCCGGTCACGGACCCGCCGGCGGGAGACGACGCCCGAGGCGGCGCTGGCCGACGCCCGCGCCTCACTGGAACGTTCCATCGCCGCCATTGATCGGGAGATCGAGGTCGCCGAGGAACGAGCCGCGGAGAGCGCTGCTGAGGCGAAGTCGCTCAAGGAGAGCGCGACGGCACGCAAGAAGGCCATCACCGAGCGTCTGGAGACGCTGAAGTGAGCAAGGTGGGCCGGTCTGGACAACTGTCTGAACCGGCCCACACCTACCAATTAACAGGTTGCTTAAATCACGACTTAACGGGAAAATCGTTAAGCCAAGGCATTAACCAGGAAAGGAGAACTTTATATGACTTCAGCACTACTTACAACAAAACCTGAGAGCAAGACACTGCCCGAACCCGATGTTACGGCCGTGATCTATCTGCGCGTGTCCAGTCCCGGCCAGCTGACCGGGCACAACCCGGATGGATACTCCATCGAGGGGCAACGCCTGGCGTGCGAACGCTACGCCACCTCGCTGGGAGCCCGCATCGTCCGTGAGTACATCGAGCCCGGCAGGACCGCCACCAACATCCGTAGGCAGGCGCTCCAGCAGATGCTGGGCGAGCTTGGCGAGGTCCGCCCCACCTACGTCATCTTCTACGACCTCTCGCGGGTCGCCCGCGATGAGTTCGATGCTTTCTGGCTGCTGCGGGAGATCAAGACCAATGGGGCCAAACTCGAGTCCACGATGGAGCGCATCGACGATAGCGACGACGGTATGTTGCTGTACACGTTCCTGACCGGCATCAACGCCCATCGGTCCCGTCGGGATGGCAAGAAGGTCAAGATGGGGCTGGAGCGCAAGCACGCCGACGGTGGCAGCCACGGACCCGCCCGCCTCGGCTACCTGAACACCCGCGAGATCGCCGGCACGCGCGAGGTCGCCACCATCACCGTTGATAACGAGCGCGCCCATTTCATCCAGCTCGCGTTCGACCTCTTCGCCACCGGCGAGCACACCCTCACCACGCTCGCCGACCTGCTGGATGAGGCCGGGTTGCGCACCCGTCCCACGCCTACCCGGCCCAGCCGGCCGGTATCCCGCGCCAGCCTTGCGCGCCTCCTGCGCGACGATTACTACATCGGCATCGTCACCCGAGACAGCGTCAAGCGCGAGGGCCGCCACGATGCCCTGATCGACCGGCCAACCTTCGAGCGGGTACAGAAAGTCTTGGATGGCCACCGCGCCAGCGGCGACCGCTCCCACAAGCACCACCATTATCTGAAGGGCACGATCTACTGCGCCTGCGGCAAGCGTCTCGGCTACGGCCGCCACCGTGGCAAATGCCAACAGATCTATGAGTACTTCAGCTGCCTATCGCGCGTGCAGCGCGGCGGACGCTGCCCAGCACCATACTTCCCGGTCGAGCGCACCGAACGCGCCATCGTGCGCCGCTACCAGCGCGAGACCCTCAAACCCGATCAACTGGCAAGCATCCGCCAGGGCCTGCACGAATACGTCCAGGACAAGAGCGAGATCGCCCGCCGCGAGTCCGCGCGCCACACCCGCCGCTTGCGCGAACTGACCGGCGAGCAACAGCAACTGCTCCAGCTCTACTACCGCGGCAAGGTCTCAGAAGAGGCCCTGGAGGCCGAGCAGCAACGCATCGAAACCGAGCGAACCCAAGCCCAGCGCTGGGCCGAGGCCGCCAAACGCGAGGTCGATGACGTCATGGGCGCCCTCGATGACGCCCTCATCCTCCTTGACGGTCGCTGCGTCGTCTACGAGACCCTCCCGCACAACTCACGCCGCCTCGTCAACCAGGCCATCTTCCTAGTGCTCACCGTCAAGGACCCCGACACGATCATCTCCACCCGCACACCGCTCTACGACGCGATCCCCCAACTGGTCCTCCACCAAACCCAGCAAGCGCCCCGAACGACCCCCAGACCGCCCAGGCCACCCCAGAACAAGGCCCACCATCCCCAAAACGACCCCGACCCTAATTTTCGGGGCCGGGGTTCGTACATAGGTCGTATGGCGGAGAGGGCGGGATTCGAACCCGCGATGGAGTTTGACCCCCATACTCGCTTAGCAGGCGAGTGCCTTCAGCCACTCGGCCACCTCTCCCTGAGGTCCGGCCAGTGTAGTCGGCCGGGGCTCGGTTTTGGGTGGTGCCCCGCTAGCCTGCATGGCCGGTGGACGTCAACGCACAACATCCCGCGCCGCCCGAGCCGGACCCGCTGCGGCTGTTTGAGCGCTGGCTGGACGACGCCCGGGCCGCGGGGGTGCCGGAGCCGGAGGCCGTCGCCTTTACGACCGCCAGCCCCGACGGGCGCCCCACGGCCAGGACCGTCCTGCTCAAGCGCGTCGAGCCGGCCTCGCTCATCTTCACGTCGGCCCTCTGGACCCGCAAAGCCCGTGAGATCGAGGCCAACCCACATGTCGCCCTGCTCTTTTACTGGCCTCTTATCGGACGCCAGATCCATATCGCCGGCCGGGCGTCGCTCGCCGAGCGCCAACTCGGCGTCGAGCTGTTCGACGAGCGCCCTCTCTCCCATCGGATCCAGGCCTTGGTCTCGCGCCAAGGCCAGCCGATCGACAGCGTCGAGCCGCTACGGTCCCGCCATGACCATCTGATGGCCGCAATGGAGGCCCCGCCCGAGTGCCCGTCGGACTGGGGCGCGCTCCGGGTCCGCCCCGAAGCAATCGAGTTCTGGACCCAGGCGCCCGACCGGCTTCACGACAGGTTGCTCTATGAGCTGACCGACGCCAGCTGGCGCGTCGGGCGCCTGGCCCCCTGAAAGGCGCCAGCCATCCTTGGCGGATCGGTTCCGCCTGGCCATACCTCGTGGCATCGGTCTCTTCCATCTTTCTTCTTTAGCTTGAAGCCATGGCCTGGGACGTGGTGATCGCGGGCGGCGGTTTCGGCGGCTCCTACGCGGCCCGGACCCTGGAACGCGCACTGCCGGCTTCGAGCGCGAAGATAACGCTCGTCAGAGACGTCGACTTCCTGCCCTACACGCCCTCCTGCCCGGTGCCGAGGGCCCCGCCGAGCTCCAGGACTTCATGGCCGACGCAAGCTTCGCCTGTAATCCTGATCTGCCAGCAAAAGATGGGGAATGGAAGAAGCTAAACTGGCAGCTGGAACCCGGTTAAACGTCTTATCTGAACAGACCACGAGCTATAAACTAAAATCCGAACTGCTCGGCGTCAAAATCGAAATCGTCTGCTCGACAGAGCATGGTGAAGGATGGGTCGAAAATCCGTCAGGTGGCGGCGCGGGCCTGGACTTAACGACGAACAACTTTACGGGCTGCACAGTTATTAAACCGTCTGGTTGTACAGTCACCGAACCGGTCGTAGCCGCATCAAAAACCGAATTGGTCGAACGAGGGGGTGTCCTGTTAGATTTATTCACGCCTGACGGGACAAGTGTCTTTGTCCAGATTGAGCTGAAAACCTGTGGGCTACTCAACGGCACCTACAACGTTGAAGGCTATACCAACGGTAAAATAAATAATTCGACAGGCACACTGTCGTTTAGCAAAGAAGGCGATGGACTAAAATTCGGCGGCAACGAAGCTGAATTCAAAGGCGAATCGCTGGTACTGTCGGATGCCGGTGGTGTCTTGCACATATCGAACCCGTAGAGTGTTTAACTTTGCGACGATGGGTCGAGATATCCAACTTCCACTGTGCGCCGGACCGGTCTCGCGATGGCCATACTGAGTGATAGCTGACTATGTCGCCCGAATGGCGGCGGGTGCGCCTAGCGACAAGCGCCCGTCGCCATTCTTTGGGTGGATGCGCGTTGTCCGCCTTCCCTGGGGTATCCTTTGGCGAGCTCGCAGCTCCGCGACGCAATGAACTAGCCTTCGACGCGTCGCCTTGGAGGGGTGGCAGAGCGGTTGAATGCGGCGGTCTTGAAAACCGTTAGGCCTGGCGACAGGTCTCCCGGGTTCGAATCCCGGCCCCTCCGTAGCGCTGAAAGTCCGTGAATACAGGCCTCTGGCGAGAACCGCGAACGGCGACTATTGA
>Ga0335083_10010493_pt1 | contig 11185 bp, 8 predicted proteins | sample Lox_Sample_42_FD_206716 | JGI IMG/M metagenome (GOLD analysis project Ga0335083, IMG submission 206716) | Soil microbial communities from Loxahatchee National Wildlife Refuge, Florida, United States - Lox_Sample_4.2 | ecosystem: Environmental > Terrestrial > Soil > Wetlands | place: USA: Florida... | reverse complement strand
GGGTGATTACCTTCGCGGGGAAGGTGCTAGCAGGCCCAGGGCGCGGGCCTGCTCCACGGCCTCGTGGCGCCGGTGCACGCCGAGCTTGTCGTACAGGTGGCGCATGTGGGTCTTGACCGTGTTCACCGACAGGTAGAGCTGGTCGGCGATCTCCGGCGCGGACAGCTTGGTCGGCAGATAGCGCAGCACGCGGGTCTCGGCGCGGCTGAGCGGCTCGGTTAGCCTCGGGGGGACGATCCCCCCCAGACCCCCCTTGCTCACGGGGGGGCTGCCCGCCCCCCCGTACCCCCCCGGCCCCCCCGACAGCACGTTGAGGATCTCGGCGATCAGGGCGGCGTGCGCGGTGCCGTGCCGGCGATGGCGATCGAGCAGGTCCGGCGCGGGATCAGCCAGGAACGGGTACAGCAGGCCTTCCGGCTTGGCCACATCGAGGGCGCGCTCGAGCGCCCGCCTGGCGGCGCCCGCGTCGCCGAGCGCGTCGTGGGCGATCGCGTCGAGCAGGAACGCCTGAACCTCCCAGAGGTGGGCGTTCGTCAACGGAACGGAACCGTCGATGACGGGCGCCAGCGCGACCATCGCCGCTTCCGGATCGTCCTGGGCGAGCCGCAGCGCCGCCACGGCGATGCGTATCTCGCCGCTGTCGCGCTCCGCCCCGTCCATCTCGGCCAGGACGTGCTCGACGCGCCGCGTTTCGCCCATCCGCACGAGCGCCTGCAGCAGGTGTGATCTCCCCCGCCTGGCCAGCGTGTGCTCCGTGACGAGCAACGCGCCCAGCCGCTCGGCCGTCTGGATGGCGGTCAGCGCCTCGGGGTACCGGCCACGGGCGAGCTCGATCATCCCGCGGCCGTAGTGCAGCCTCATCCCGGCCGCCGGCTCGACCTCGGCCCGGACGGTGCGCTCGGCACGTTCGAGTGACCGCTCCGCCTCCTCGAGCCGCCCCTGGGCGACCATGGCCACACCCAGCGCCAGGTAGGCGACGCCAGCAACCGGCTCCTCCGTCCAGCCATGCCGGCCGGCCAGTTCGATCGCCTGCATGCTCCGCTGCGCTCCCAGCGGGAACGAGCGCCAGCTCACCAGCTGCGCCCAGTACGCCAGGCCAGTGACCTCCAGATAGGGCCGGCCGAGCTGGCGCGCCAAGGAGATACCGTCCTCGAGGTGCCGATCCGCCTCCTCGAAGCGAGCTGTCCACAGCTCGGCGATGCCGAGGTCGATCAACGCCAGCATCCGCAGGTCCCCGCCCAGCCCGAGCTCCGCCGGGCCGGCGGCCTCGGCGGGGGCCAGCAGCCGTTGCGCCTGCTCGGCCACGGCCGGGAGGTCCCCGCGCTGGCGGGCCAGCCGCATGCGCACAACGGCGAGTACCACCTGCGAGCGCTCCCGCCGGCCGGCCGGCACCGAGTCCAATCCCCGGGTGGCCAGAGCCAGATACCGTTCGGCCTTCTCCAGTGACCCCCGGGCCAGCTCGTCCCCGGCCATCCGCGCCGCCAGCTCCGCATCCGCCGTGATCACGCCGGCCGGGAACCGGGCCAAGAGCTCATGCGCGGTAGCGCCCAGTCCATTGAGCCCGAAGCCGACCCAGTGGTCCGACAGCACGCGGGCGGCCAGGCCCCAGTCCCCGGCCGCCTGAGCGTGGCGGACCGCCTCGACCAGGTACCCGTGTTCGGCGTACCACCCGGCGGCGGCGGCGTGCAGCGCGGGCAGTTCGGCCGCCGCGCTGCCTCGCAGCTCGAGCTGCAGAAGGTCGGCGAACAGCTGGTGGTAGCGGAACCAGGTCCGCCGCGCATCCAGCGCGGCCACGAAGGTGTTGGCCTGCTCGAGCTGCTGCAAGAGGCGCTCTCCGCCCGAACCCCCGGTCAGCAGGTCAGCCAGCTCGCCGTTCACCCGGTCCAGCACCGAAGTCCGCAGCAGCAGCCGCTGGACCGGCCCGGGCTGCCGGTCGAGCACCTCGGCCAGCAGGTACTCCGCCACCGTCCGCTCGCTGCCGGAGAACTCGGCGGCGAACCGGTCCGGATCCGGACGCCCGGCCAGCGACAGCGCCGCCAGCCGCAACCCCGCCACCCAGCCCTCCGTCCGGTCATACAGCTGGGCCAGCGCCGTATCGGACAGCAGTATCCCGGCCGCCTCGAACAGGGCCCGCGCCTCCTGGCGGGTGAAGCGCAGGTCGGCAGCGCGGATCTCGGTGAGCTCCCCTTCCAGCCGCAACCGGTGCAGGCCCAGCCGCAGGTCATGGCGGGTGGCGAGCACGAACCGCAGCCCTGCGGGCGCGCGCATGAGCAGCAGCTCCAGCTGGTGCAGCGCCTCGGACGAGCGCAGCTCGTGCACGTCGTCGATCACCAGCCAGACCCGGTCCTCGAGCCCGCCGAGATCGGTCAGCAGCCGTTCGACGACCCCCCAGCCGTCCAGATCGGGAGCCGCCGTCAGGGGCCGCACCAGCTTCGACCCGGCGGCCGTGTCCCGCAGCGCCCCGAGCACCGAGAGCCAGAACCGCTGCGGGTCGCGCTCCTCGCCCTGCACCGGCACCCACGCGGCCCGCTCGGCCAGGCTGCTCTCGCCGATCCAGGAGCGCAGCAGCAGCGTCTTCCCGCTTCCCGCCGGCGCCGATACCTCGGTCACCCGCCCGGCCCGGCCGAGCAGCTCGAACAGGCTGGGCCGGGAGACAACTCCATCCCGGACCGCGGGAGCGGCCGGAGGGCTGGCAGCCCCAGACCAGTTGGCAGGCCCCACGACGCCCTCCTTGACAGGCCCCGCCCTTACCTTACTTCTCCAGGTCCGAATCACCCGGCCGGGTGACGCTGGCTCACCCCGCCGGACGTGAGGCTTGCTGCCGTCCGATGGACACGAAGAAGGATAGGAGCCTCACATGAGTACCACCATGACGGGTCCCCGCCACGACCGATCGACGACTACGGCGACCCCGCATGCTCCCAGCCAGATACCCGGCCCGGACTGGGACGACGCCTTCGACCAGGCACGGGCCGCCGAGCTCAGACGGCGGGCCACCCGCCGCCGGGTCGCGTTCTGGCTGCTGGCGTTCGTGTTCGCCGCCGCCATGCTAGGCACCACCTTGCCCACCCCGCTGTATGTCATCTACCAGGCCCAGAGGCACTTCTCCGCGGCCATGGTGACGGTGATCTTCGCCGTCTACGCCGCCGCGGTCCTGGCCACCTTGCTGCTGGCGGGCCGGTCTTCGGACCAGGCCGGGCGCAGGCCGGTGGTGGCCGTAGCCCTCGGCCTCAGCGCGCTGAGCACCGCCGCGTTCATCTTCGCCCCCGGCGAGGGAGTGCTTCTCACCGGCCGGGTCCTGTCCGGGCTGTCGGCCGGGCTGATGACCGGCACGGCGACAGCCGCGCTGGCCGAACTGATCCCCGCGTCGGCTGGCCGCCGGGCATCGCTCGCGGCCACGGCCGCGAACATGGGCGGCCTCGGCCTCGGCCCCCTCGTCGCTGGGCTGTTCGCCCAGTACGCGCCCCACCCCACCACCTTGGTGTTCGAGGTCTACCTGGTGATCCTGGCCGCCGCGGGCCTATGCTTGCGGTTCGTTCCCGAAACGGTCAGCTCGCGGCACCGGCCCGCCCTGCGCTTCGCCGGCCTCGGGATCCCCGAGCAGGGCCGAGGCCAGTTCATCGCCGCCGCCGTGGCCGCGTTCGCCGCCTTCGCCCTCCTCGGGCTGTTCAGTTCCCTGGTGCCCGGCTTCATCGGAGGCGTGCTGCACCAGGGCAGCCATGCCGTCCAGGGCGCCATCGTCTTCGGCATGTTCGCGGCGGGGACCGTCACCCAGGTTGCACTGTCCCGGTTCAGCAGCCGCCGGGTCGTGCTGGCCGGCCTGGGCCTGTTCCTGGCCGCGCTGGCCCTGATCGTCACCGCCCTGGCCCAGGCCGCGATGGCCCTGTTCCTGGCCGGGACGGTCGTCGGCGGGGTAGCCGTAGGCGCCGTCTTCCTGGGCAGCCTGGCCACCGCCAACCGCCTGGCCTCTCCCGAGCGGCGCGGTCAATCCATATCCGCCTTCTTCGTAGCGTGCTACGCCGGCCTGATCATCCCCGTGGTCGGCGTCGGGGTGCTATCCGAATTCACCGGAACCTTCCCGGCCGTGCTCGTGTTCTCGCTTCTCCTCGCCGCCCTGTGCCTGTTTTCCCTGGCCAGGATCGCAACGGCCCTCGCATCGGACACGGCGGCAAGCCAATGACCGGCGAACAGCAAGACCGGCAGCCACCGCCGGACTACCAGATCCGCGTCCGCGGCCACCTGGGTGCCACGACGCTGCGCGCGTTCCCTTCCATGCAGGCCGAGACACATGCCCAGGACACGCTGCTGCGAGGCGCTGTTGCGGACCAAGCCGCGCTGCACGGCGTACTGGCCCAGATCGAGGCGCTCGGGCTCGAGCTACTTGAACTCCGCCGCCTGCCCGGCGAGCCGGACACCGCCCGGATCACCCGGACGTATGACGCCGGCTCACCCGGCCGGGCGTGAGGCTCAGAACCGCACCCGTCATCTGATCTTGATCCATACCGCACGAAAGGACCAGGCCATGAGCGCCACCACCGCGCCCGCCACGATTCCGCCACCGGTCTCCGTCGATGAGTCATTCCTGCTCAAGCGCGTCCAGCCCGCGCTCAGCGGCCTGATGGACGGGTCACTGTCGACCCTGGCGCCCATCTTCGCGGTGGTGCTGGCCACCCACCGCCCGCTGACCGCGTTTTTCACCGGTGCCGCGACCGCCCTGGGCGCGGGCGTGAGCATGGCCTTCTCCGAGGGCCTGTCCGACACCGGTGATCTCACCGGGCGCGGCAGCCCCGTGCTGCGCGGCGCGATCACCGGCGGCGGGACCTTCGCCGGCGGCATCTTCCACACCCTCCCGTTCCTCATCCCCGGCTACGGCGCCGCGGTCGGCGCGGCGATAGCCGTGGTCGCCACCGAACTGCTCGTCCTGGCCTGGCTGCGCCACAAGTTCTTCCAGACCGGCTTCGCCCGGTCGTTCCTGGCGATCACCGTCGGCGGAGCCATAATCGCCGCGCTCAGCGCCGCCCTGGGCGCCGCGGCCGGAGGCTGACCTCCCTCACGACCAACGACCAACGAGAACGACCGTGACCGCCTCCCTGCCCACCACCCGGCTCGGATGGACTCGACTCGTGCTGGCACGGATCTTGCGGGGAGCAGGGCGGGAGTCGATGCTAAAGGTGTCCACATGACCTCGGTCCAGATTGCACAGCACGTCGCGCTTGAGACGCTGCCGCGGTTTACCATGCGTCCGTCGCCGGCGCTCATCGCAGCGACGGCACTGCTGGCACTGCCGTCACTGGAGCTCGGGCAAGCTGTCGAGCGCGAACTCACGAAGAATCCGGCGCTCGAGCAGGTTGAGCGGGCTGTCTGCCACCTCTGCGGGCGGCCGCTGGTGGCGGCGGGCTGCCTGTCCTGCGACCGGCCACGGCGGATCTCGCCGTCTCCGGCCGGCCGTGGTGCCGCCACCGCGGAGGCCCCCGCCGAGCCGACACCGGCCGAGGTGCTGCTCCGCGACCTCGGCCCGCAGCTCGAACAAGAGGATCGGGGCATCGCCGCCTACCTGCTCGGCAGCCTCGACTCGCGCGGCTTCCTCGACACGACCGTCGAAGAGGCCGCTGCTGTGCTCACCGTCGAGCCGCGCCGTGTGTCCGGTGTTCTCCATCTGATCCAGGCGACGGCACCGGCCGGGATGGCCGGCCGCGACGTGCGCGAGTGCCTCCTGCTTCAGCTCGACCGCTGTCCGGATCGCGGCCCTGTCCGTGACCTCGCGCGCCGCATCGTCGCCGAGCATCTGCCCCTCCTCGGCAAGAGGCTAGACGGCGAGCTCGCACGCAGGCTCGGCGTCAGCCGCGCCGAGATTCTCGCCGCACGCGAGTTCATCCGCGCCCGGCTGCAGCCTTATCCCGGCCTCGGCCTTGTGCCCGCAACCAGGGTCCCGCCGCTTGTGCCGGATATCGTGGTCCGCGAGACCGAGGACGGGTTCGCGGTCGAGCTGGTTGAGCGGGACCGCTTCTGGCTGATCGTCAGTCCGGTGTATGAGCGGGCCGCGGCGGCACAGCTCTCACAGGAAGAGCGCGAGCTGATCAGACGCCAGCTGGTTGCGGCGCGCGAGTTCATCAATTGGCTCGAGCATCGGTGGCGGACGATGGCCAGGGTCGCGGACGTAGTAGTCGCGCGGCAGCACGAGTTCGTTCGCCGTGGCGCCAGCTACCTCATGCCGTTGACGAGGGCTCAGGTGGCGGACGCGCTGGGTGTCCACGAGTCCACGGTGAGCCGCGCCGTTGCCGGGCGCAGTGTGCTGCTCCCGTCCGGCCAGGTCATCCCGTTCGCCCGTTTCTTCGATCGGTCGAGCGCGCCTCAAGATGCGCTTATCGAGCTGCTCGCGGCCGAGGAGTACCCGAAGTCCGACGCCGAGCTCGCCGACGACCTGGCACGCCTCGGGTTCGTGCTGGCGCGCCGGACGGTGGCGAAATACCGCGACCAGCTCGGCATTCTCCCCAGCACGCAGCGTCGGCTGGCGAAGCCCGTTTCGCAGCCTCGCCTGCCATAACCGGTCTCACCGAAGCGCCGTTCGCCGAGTGGACGGGATCAGCCCTAGTTCCGTGGTTGGCACGGAGCTTGCGGTTATCCGGATACGACAGGTCCCCCACGGAGGTGGCGATGCACGACATCGATCGGGTGCAGATGGAAGCCGGGGAGTTCGAGACCGGACTCGGTGAGTTCGGGGAATCCGAACAAGGCGGGGCCGGGCTGCCGATGCACGAGACGCAAGAGCTAGAGCTCGCCTCCAGGCTGCTCGAGGTGTCGGACGAGCAGGAACTCGAGCAGTTTCTCGGCGACGTCTTCCAGGCCGTGGGCACGGCTGCTGGCCGGTTCGCGCGTTCGGAGACCGGCAAGGCGCTCGGGGCTGTCCTCAAGGACGCGATCGGCAAGGCCCTGCCGCTCGTGGGAGGCGCCGTCGGCCGTGCGATCGGTCCAGCCGTCGGCGCCGCGCCGCGCGGTGACCTGGCTCAGCAGGCAGGCTCGCTGCTTGGGCTGGAGCTCGAGGGCCTGAGCCCGCCTGACCAGGAGTTCGAGACGGCACGGCAGCTCGTCCGGCTCGCCGGCAGTGCTTACCGCCATGCGGCGTGGGCGCCGCCTAGCATGCCGCCGCGGTCGGCGGCACGTCTGGCCGCCGCCAGGGCCGGACGGCGCTACGCGCCTGGGCTCTTGCGCTGGGCCGGCCGCAGGGGGCCTCGCCATCAGCAGAACAGTTCGCAGGGCCGTCGCTACGGCTATTCCTCTAGCTACGGCTATCCCCCTAGTTACGGCTCTCCCTCTGGCTATGGCTCCCCCGGCCCCTCTGGCTATGGTTCGCCCGGCGGTGCATACGCTCAGGCCACGCCAGGGTACGTGCGCCGCCAGCGTTCGTGGCGGACGCAACCGGCCTACTGGCGGCCGGTATATGCGTCGAGCTACGGAGTGCCGCCGGACCCTGCCGCCGCTGACGAGCCCGGCGGGTACGGGCCGAACGGATACGACGTGCCTACAGCCGTCATTGAGCCGCCGGCGGTGAGCGGCCCTCCGGTCGTGATCGAGCCCGCAGCAGTCGGCGAGCCATCAGCAGCAGCGCCGCCCGCCGCGGTCGGCGAGCCTTCGGCGGCGGCCAGTCCCGTCACCGCGGCCGCGGAGCCCGCGAGCGCCGGGGAGGTCGGCGGCGCCCTCGCCGCATCGAGCGGGTGGCCGTCCTCAGCAGGCACCGGCCATCCAGGCGCGCGCGGCGGGCGCTGGGAACGACGCGGCCAGGTCCTCATCGTCTACGGCGTCTGACGCACCAACGAACAAAGGAGATCACCATGAGTCAGCACCAATGGGAAACCGGCTACGAGTTCGGGCCGGCGCAAGAGATGGAGTACGGCGAGCTCGGGGAGATGTACGAAGGCGAGAGCCCGCTGCACGAGGTCGAGGAGATGGAGTACGCCTCCGAGCTGCTCGAGACCGAGACCGAGGAGGAACTCGAGCAGTTTCTGGGCGACATGTTCAAGAGCGTGGCCAAAGCCGCGGGCGGATTCATTCGCTCGCCCGTGGGCCAGGCGCTGACCGGCGTCCTTAAGACGGCTGCGAAGCAGGCGCTTCCGCTTGCCGGAGGAGCGCTCGGGACGATGATCGCGCCGGGACTCGGCACGGCGGTCGGGTCGCAGCTCGGCTCCATGGCAGGCAACCTTTTCGAGATGGAGCTCGAGGGCATGGACCGCGAGCAAGCGGAATTCGAAACGGCCCGCCGCTACGTCCAGCTCGCGGCCGCGGCCGCCCAGAACGCGGCCCACGCCCCACCGGACATACCGCCAGCAGTGGTCGCGCAGCAGGCGATCACGTCCGCCGCGGAGCGCTACGCGCCGGGTCTTCTCCCGTTCCTCGGCGCCGCTGGCGGTGCGCCGGGACAGTCCGGGGCCAATCGGGCGCCCGAGGGCAACGGGCATCAGAGCGGCCGCTGGGTCCGCCGCGGCCGCAGAGTCATCCTCTACGGCGTCTGATCCGGCTGGCTTTTGATGGACGCGAATGCGGTCGCACGCTGGGTGCTCGAGCAGGAGGCGCGAGCCCTGCTGACGCGCCTTGGGCGCGTCAGGCCATTCGCCCTGCAAGAGACGATGCTGCCTGCGGCGGCGCTGTCGCCAGGTGCCCAGATCGCGATCGAGCGATTTCTGATCGGCAACCGGTACCGGCTGCGTCAAGACGTGCTCGAGTACACCAGATGGCTTCGCGCCACCCGCGGGAGCACATCGCCGGCCGAGATGCAGCGGCGCTTCACGATCGTGCGGCTGCGCTTCAATGACGCGCTGACGCAGTTCGACGTTTTCTCCGAGCTGATCACGCAGCGAAGCGAGCATGACACCGGCGTCTGGCTCGCCGGGCTCGACGTGCTGGCGACCGATGCCCTGAGCCTGCCTGGCGGCTACTTCGAGCAGCCGCAGGTCGTCTGTTACCTCGCGCGTGGGCCAGGCGCCGCGATCAGGCGCGCGCGGACCCGCCTGCCAGGCGGCGGCCAGAATCCGGTGGCGATCATCCGCGTCCCGCGCGAGCGAATGGTCGGGCACGGGATCGCATCCTCGCTCGTGCACGAGGTCGGTCACCAGGTCGCGTCCCTGCTTCAGCTCGTCGACTCGGTGCGGCCGTCGCTCCACGCGCAACAGTCTGCGGCGACACCGGGTGAGCGCGCAGCCTGGGGGTTCTGGGAGCGCTGGATCACGGAGATCGTCGCCGACTTCTGGTCGATCGCGAAGATCGGGATCGGTTCGACGTTCGGCCTGATCGGCGTGGTCAGCCTGCCTTCATGGTTCGTGTTCCGCGCCAACGCGGACGACCCGCACCCGATGCCCTGGATCCGGGTGAAGCTGAGCTGCGCGATCGGCGACGCACTCTACCCGCATCCGCAATGGCGCGAGCTCGCGGCCTTGTGGGAATCGCTCTATCCGCGCAGCAAGCTCGACGCGGAGCAGCAGCAGCAACTGGCGGTACTCGAGGCGACGCTCCCGCACTTCGTCGCGTTGCTCGTGGATCACAGGCCGCAGTCGTTGGACGGCAGGTCGCTGCGCGAGGTCATGCCGCTCGCCGAGCGTGAGCCGCACAGGCTCACCGGGCTCTGGCAGTCGTGTCGGCACGGGCACCGGCGCCTGCGTGATCTCGCCCCGTCCCTTGCGTTCGCCGTACTCGGGCAGGCACGCGCAGTGGGCGATCTGAGCCCGGAGACGGAGAGCCGCGCCGTGGAGAGCCTGCTCACCTACTGGGCGCTACGCAGCACGCTCGACGTCTCGGAGGCACGCCTAATTCCGGGCCGCCCGGCGACCCGGTCGCGGCCGTACCCGCCGCGGGTGAAGCCGGCCCAACTGCAGCCAGCCTGAACAGCTCGTACGAAGGAGAAGCAATGCCAATCACTATCTCGCCTCAGGACCCCGCAGTGGAGGTCGACGGTGAAATTCACCTGAGCCTGCAAGGCGCCACCCAGAGGCAGCGGCCCCAGTCCATCACCTGGACGGTACTCGATGAGAACACCCAGATCGGAACCTGGGCCGGCCAACACCAGCCCGAAGCACAGTGGCAAGCCACCGGCGTCCAGCCAGGCAAATATGTCGTCAGTGTTGATTTCACGACGGGCGAAAAAGGCAATACAACCGAACACACAATCAAGGCGCAGATTGTCGTGCATGCTCGCGCGGTCCGCGTCGTGGGGCCGGTCAAGCTCGACGGGCCCGTCCGCGTAGATCTCCAGCGCGCCGGCATTCCCGACACGCCGGATCTGGCGCTGTGGGAGGTTATCAAGCTCGGGACCGAGGCGATCTCCTTCGAGAACTACGCGGCCTGGATGGATTACCTTTTCTGCGGCGGCGAGCTTCCCGCGTCGTTCCATCCCGGCGGCGATCGCAGGAGGACGCTCGCGAGGGACGGCCTCGGGACACGGTGGCAGGCCAGCAAGGCACGGTTCAACGACGCAGACCAGGCGGGAGCGCCGCTGCCGTTTCCCGATATGGAGGGGTACAAGGTCCTGAAAGCGGCGACCGAAACGTTCCTGGAGCTCAACTGCGGCGTCGTCTTCGACCGGCCGATCTTCCCGACGATGCGCAGCCTCAGCGCATCCGAACGCGAGGCGCTCGGGCTCGAGTCGGGCGACACGCTAAGGTCGCTGTGGCAGAAGTACCTGATCAGCGCAAACCATCAGGGCTTCATTCCCTACCTTTACCGCGTCAGGCAAAAGCTTCGCGACATCAGCCTGGTCGAGAACCCCCGCCTGGTAGGCGAGCTGTGCGACCAGATCCTGGAGGCGAAGTTCACCAGCCCGTGTCTGCTCGAGCTGATCTGGTCGTACTGGCACGAGGAAGGAATGCTGGTCCAGACGATCAACGCGATCAGCATGCGCTTCCAGAACCGCCGCAGGCAGACCGGCGTGGACCCGCTCGCGAACCTGACGATCGACCCCCTGCGGCCGCTGAGCAACCTCCTGTGGGGCTACATCCAAGACGAGCAGCACCGGCTGACAGTCGCCCGTAGAGCCTACGAGTACGACAACGAGTACGGGCTGACGCTACTCGGTGACGCGGTCCACCAGGTGCGGGGCGCAGAGAGCCGCTCGGGATTCCTGCACGCGTTCCACAACCTGCTGCACCGCGCGTCGATCTTCTATAAGGAGGACGACGACACGACGATAATCGCCGACGCC
>Ga0335083_10010492_pt1 | contig 11186 bp, 8 predicted proteins | sample Lox_Sample_42_FD_206716 | JGI IMG/M metagenome (GOLD analysis project Ga0335083, IMG submission 206716) | Soil microbial communities from Loxahatchee National Wildlife Refuge, Florida, United States - Lox_Sample_4.2 | ecosystem: Environmental > Terrestrial > Soil > Wetlands | place: USA: Florida... | reverse complement strand
AGGGTGGCGCGCACCAGTCGATCTCCTCGCCGCTGATCGGGATGGCGCAGCCGGGACTGACGTCGTTCGAGCCCGCCTATGCCGACGAGCTCGGCGTGATCCTTGGTTGGGCGTTCGAGCATATCCAGCACGACGGCACCAGCGCGAGCGAAGAACCCGGCGGATCGGTCTATCTGCGGCTTTCGACCCGCAACATCGAGCAGCTCACGCGGACGCTCACGCCGGAAATGAAACGCGCCGTCATCGCGGGCGGCTACTGGCTCGCCGAACCGAGCGCGAGCACGCGCGTCGTGCTGGCCTATCAGGGCGTCGTGGCGCCCGACGTCATCGCGGCAGCGGGATTGATGGCCGAGGACCGCCGCGGCGTCGGCGTGCTGGCGCTGACCTCGGCCGATCGTCTGTATACGGAGTGGCGCAAGGGCCAGCGCCACCATCACGAGGGGCGCCTGGCGCCGCCCTCCCATGTCGAGCGGCTGCTTTCACTCGTGCCGCGCGATGCGGTGATCGTGACGGTGATCGACGGCCACCCGGCGACGCTCTCATGGCTCGGCGGAGTGCTCGGCCATCGCGTCGAAAGTCTCGGCGTCGACGCCTTCGGCCAGACGGGCACCATCGCCGACCTGTTCAGGCATTTCGGCTTCGACGCGAGCGGCATCATGCGCGCGGTCGAGGCCGCAACGCCCGGACGCCCGATCCGCTTCCGCGCGGGCTGACCGCTGCCGTTCAGGCCGAGGGAAGAAGACCATCGACGAACGGCCGCAAGGCGCCGCGGCGCACATGCGCGGTGATGGCAGCAATGTCAGGCGCGAAGTACCGGTCGCGCTCATAGGGGCCGACCAGCGCGCGAATCTCGTGCGCGGCATCCTCGAGCGGCTGCGAACTCTTGAGCGGACGGTGAAATTCGAGCCCTTGTGTCGCTGCGAGCAGCTCAATCGCCACAACGGTCGCCGCGTTCTCCGCCATGTCGAGCAAGCGGCGCGCGGCATGGGTCGCCATCGAGACGTGGTCTTCCTGGTTGGCGCTGGTCGGTACCGTGTCGACCGATGCCGGATGCGCCAGCAACCGGTTCTCCGCGATCAAGGCCGCCGCCGTCACCTGCGCGATCATGAAGCCGGAATTGAGACCGGACTCCTTCACGAGAAACGCGGGCAACCCGCTCATCTTGGGATCGACGAGGATCGCGGTGCGACGCTCGGAGATGTTTCCGATCTCCGCGATGGCAAGCGCGAGCTGGTCCGCCGCGAACGCAACCGGCTCGGCGTGGAAATTGCCGCCCGACAGCACGTCGCCATTCTCGAGCACGAGAGGGTTGTCGGTGACGCCCGAGGCTTCGATCTCGAGCGTGCGGGCCGCCGCACGCATCACGTCGAGCACCGCGCCCATGACCTGCGGCTGACAGCGGAAGGAATAGGGGTCCTGCACCTTGTCGTCGCTGCCGGGCGCGCGGTGCGACTCGCGGATCTCGCTCGCTCTCATCAAGGTTCTGAGCATCGCCGCGACATCGATCTGGCCCGGCTGGCCGCGCAGGGCATGAATGCGCGCGTCGAACGGCACGTCGGATCCCTTGAGCGCATCGGTCGATAGCGCACCCGCGACGATTCCCGCGGCAAACACTTTCTCGACCTCGAACAATCCCGCGAGCGCCAGTGCGGTCGAAACCTGCGTGCCGTTGAGCAGCGCCAATCCCTCCTTCGGACCAAGCGTGAGGGGCTTGAGTTTCGCGCGCTCCAGGGCGGCCGCCGCGGGCAGCGTTTCCCCGCCCAGTCTGGGACCTACGCGCGCTTCTCCGATGCCGAGCAGCACCGCGGAAAGATGGGCGAGCGGCGCGAGATCGCCGGACGCGCCGACCGACCCTTTCGACGGAATGCAGGGATAGATCTCCGCCTCGATCAGCCGTGCGAGCACTTCCACGGTCTCGCGGCGAATGCCAGACGCGCCGCGCGCGAGCGAAGCCGCCTTCAGCACCATGACGAGCCGGACAATGGCGTCGGGAAGCAGCGGGCCGACGCCGCACGCATGGCTGAGCACAAGGTTGCGCTGCAGGTCGTCGAGGTCATGGCGCGCAATCGAGGTGTTGGCGAGGAGACCGAAGCCGGTGTTGACGCCATAGACCGTCTGTCCGCTGGCCACGATCTTCGCCACGGTTGCAGCACCCGCGTCGATGCGGGCAAGCGTTTGCGGCGAGAGCGTGACTTTCGCCGGCGCCTCGTAGACGGCGCGCAGCTCCTTCAAGGTCAGCGGATGATCGAGATCCAAGCTCAGGCTCCGATCGAGGGAAGATCGAGATGCTTTTCGCGCGCGGTCTCGAGCGCGATCTCGTAGCCGGCATCGGCGTGGCGCATGACACCGGTCGCCGGATCGTTCCAGAGCACGCGCGCGAGCTTTTCCTTCGCATCGTCGCTGCCATCGGCCACGATCACCACGCCCGCATGCTGCGAATAGCCCATGCCGACCCCGCCGCCGTGATGGAGCGACACCCAGGTTGCGCCGGAGGCTGTATTCAGAAGTGCGTTCAGCAGCGGCCAGTCCGAGATCGCGTCCGAGCCGTCGCGCATCGCCTCGGTCTCGCGGTTCGGGCTCGCGACCGAGCCCGAGTCGAGATGGTCGCGGCCGATGACGATCGGCGCCTTGAGTTCGCCCTTCGCCACCATTTCGTTGAACTTGAGCCCCGCGCGATGACGCTCGCCCAGTCCGATCCAGCAAATGCGTGCCGGGAGCCCCTGGAATGCGATGCGCGACCTAGCCATGTCGAGCCAGCGATGCAGATGCTTGTTGTCGGGAAACAGGGCCTTCACCGCCTCGTCGGTCCGGTAGATATCTTCGGGATCGCCCGAAAGCGCCGCCCAGCGGAACGGGCCGACGCCACGGCAGAACAGCGGACGGATATAGGCCGGCACGAAGCCGGGAAAATCAAAAGCGTTTTCCAAGCCCTCGTCCTTCGCCACCTGCCGGATGTTGTTGCCGTAGTCGAAGGTCGGGATGCCCTGTTTCGCGAAAGCGAGCATGGCGCGCACATGCTTTACGATCGATTTGCGCGCGGCGGACGCCACTTCGTCCGGTGCGGATGCACGTTTTGCTTCCCACTCCGAGACAGTCCAGCCTTCCGGCAGATAACCATTGACGACGTCATGGGCGCTTGTCTGGTCGGTGACCGCGTCCGGCCTCACGCCGCGGCGCACCAGCTCCGGCAGGACTTCGGCTGCGTTGCCGAGAAGGCCGACCGACACCGGCTTTTTCTCCTCGACGGATCTGGCGATCAGCGCCAGCGCCTCGTCGAGGTTGTCGGTCGACGTATCGAGATAGCGCGTCTCGCGCCGCTTCTCGATGCGCGACGCCTGGCATTCGATGGCGAGCATCGACGCACCGGCCATGGTCGCTGCGAGCGGCTGCGCCCCGCCCATGCCGCCGAGACCTGCCGTGAGGATCCACCTCCCGGCGAGATCGCCGCCATAGTGCTGGCGTCCCATCTCGGCGAAGGTCTCGTAGGTGCCCTGCACGATCCCCTGGCTGCCGATATAGATCCATGAGCCGGCCGTCATCTGGCCGTACATCATGAGGCCTTTGCGATCGAGTACATTGAAGTGTTCCCAATCCGCCCATTTGGGAACGAGATTGGAGTTGGCGATCAGGACGCGCGGCGCGCCCGCATGAGTCCTGAAGACGCCGACAGGTTTTCCGGATTGCACAAGCAAGGTCTCGTCGTTCTCGAGCCGTTTGAGAGTCGCGACGATCCTGTCGAAGGCAGCCCAGTTGCGCGCCGCCTTGCCGATGCCGCCATAGACCACGAGGTCCTGCGGCCGTTCTGCGACCTCGGGATCGAGATTGTTCATCAGCATGCGCATCGCTGCTTCCGCGTACCAGCTCTTGCAGGTCTTTTCGCTGCCGCGCGGCGCGCGGATGGTGCGGACATTCCTGAGCTCGGTCATTGTGCGGCCTCATGCACGCTGCGGCCCTCGAGATAGCGGCCACGCAAGAGATCGATCCCCATCCAATAGGCAAGTTCGGACGGATCGGAAATGTTCCAGATGGCGAGATCCGCGAATTTTCCAGCCTCGAGGGTTCCGGTCTCGGCGCCAAGGCCGAGCGCGGCGGCTGCGTTTTGCGTGAAGCCCCTGAGCGCCTCTTCCGGCGACAGGCCAAGCAGCGTGCAGGCCATGTTCATGGCCAGGAGCGGCGACGCCGCGGGCGACGTTCCGGGATTGCAGTCGGTGGCAATCGCGATTGGCACGCCCGCATCACGCAACTTCGCGACAGGAGGCTTCTTCTCCTCGCGCAGAAAATAGAACGGCAAAGGAAGGAGCACGGCGATGGTGCCCGACGTCTTCATTGCGGCAATTCCGCTGTCGCCCAAATGCTCGAGATGATCGGCTGACAGCGCTCTGAATTTTGCGGCGAGCGCCGCCCCACCCTGGTCGGACAATTGCTCCGCATGAAGGCGTACCTGAAGTCCGTTTGCCTTTGCCGCCGCAAACACACGCTCCGTCTCCTCCCGGGTAAAGGCGATGCTGTCGCAGAAGGCATCGACGGAGTCCGCAAGACGCTCGCGGGCAATGGCCGGAATCCAGTCCCGGCAGATGAGTTCGACAAACGCGCCACGATCGGAGGCGTATTCCTTCGGAAGCGCGTGGGCGCCGAGAAAGCTGCGGCTCACGCGGACGCCGGCCCTTTCGCCCACGCGCAGCGCAGCGTGCAGCATCTTGCGTTCGTCCTCGAGTGTGAGGCCGTAGCCCGACTTTATCTCTGCCGTCGTGACGCCATGCCCCGCGAGAGCGCGCGCACGGGGCAGAGAAGCCTCGACCAGCGTGTCCTCCGTTGCCGCGCGCGTCGCCTCCACGGTCGAGAGAATGCCTCCGCCCGCCCGGGCAATGTCTTCATAAGAGGCGCCCTTCCGGCGCAGCTCCCACTCGCGCGCGCGGTTCCCGGCGAAGACGAGATGTGTGTGGCAGTCGATCAGACCCGGAGTGATCCAGGCACCCCTCAGATCCGTGACTGTTCTGGCCGTGCCGACGGGACAGCCCCGTTCCGGACCGATCCAGGCGATTCTCCCCTTCTCCACGGCAACCGCAGCATTCGCGATCGTGCCATAGGGAACCCTGGCACCCGACATTGTCGCGGCATTGCAGTTGTGAAAGAGGATGTCCAATCTAAAGCTCGTCTCGCATTCGGATTCGCTCGCTTCGGATTCTTGCATGAGTGCCGCCACCGAGCCATCGGAGAACCGCAGCTGGCTCTCCATTGCCGATCTGGTCGGCGCCTTTCCGTCGGCAAGAATCGGCCTGATAGACGCGCCGGTCGGCGCATTTTCTATCACGCCCGGAAAATGCGATCTCGCGCCAGCCGCAGTGCGCGCCGCTCTCAAACGCATGAGCGTCTATGATGTCGAGACCGGCATCGACCTGCGCGACATGCATGTGTTCGACCCGGGCGGCCTGAAGCTGGACATCCCTTCGCTCGAGGCAATGCTTGCGCCGCTGCGCGACGCCGTTGCCGGACAGGCGAGCCGCCGCGAACTCACCATCGTGCTGGGAGGCAACAACGGGATCACGCGTCCCGCCATTCACGGCGTGGATTCGAGTCTGATGACGGTCGGCCTTCTGACGCTCGATGCGCATTTCGATCTCAGAGATACCGATGGCGGCCTCAACAACGGCAATCCGATCCAGGCGTTGCTCGAAGACGGCCTGCCGGGTGCCCATATCAGCCAGGTCGGCATCGCGCCCTTCGCCAATACGAAGAAGGCGCACGACAAGGCGAAGGACGCGGGCATTGCCGTGCGTCCGCTGGGGGAATGCTACGAGCGCGGCTTCGTGCGCATCGTGGAAGAGGAGCTCGCGCGGCTCTCCCGCCTTTGCGACAAGATCTATGTCGACTTCGATATCGACGTGATCGATCGCGCCCAGATGCCCGCAGCGCCCGGCGCACGCGCGGGCGGGATACCGGTGCGCAACTTCTTGAGCGCGGCGCGCCGCATTGCGGCCCATCCCAAGGTCAAATGCGTGGACCTCACGGAGTTCGACCCGTCACTCGATGTGAGCGCAATCGGCGCACTCACTGCCGCGCGCTGGATGGCGGAGATCCTGGCTGGCTTCCAGTCGCGGGACGCTTCGAGCAGCCTTTAGAAGATCGTGTAGCCGCCGTCGATCACGATCGTATCGCCCGTGTGAAAGCGCGACGCGTCGGAAGCAAGGTAGACGGCGATGCCGGAGAAATCCTCTCCGTCGCCCCAGCCGCCGATCGGCACGCGGCTGATGACCTTCTCGTTGAACTTGTCCCAGGCCTGTGAGCCCGCCGTCATCTCCGAACGGATCCAGCCCGGGCAGATGCTGTTGACGCGGATCTTGTGGCGGCCGAGCTCGACGGCCATCGCCCGGCACATCGAGACGACCGCGCCTTTGGTCGCGCCGTAATGCTCGTTGCGCGCCGCGCCGTGGATCGCGGCGGAAGACGCGATCGCCATCAGCGAGCCGCCCGCGTCGCCCTTCTTCTCGCGTTCGATCATGTGGCGCGCCGCCTCACGCAGCGTGAACAGCACGCCGTGGACGTTCACGTCCTCGATGCGGCGAAAATCCTCGAGCGAGATGTCGAACACGTTCTTGCGGCCGATCGAGATGCCCGCGTTCGCGACCGCCGTGTCGAGCCGGCCGAATTCCTTGAGGATTTCCGCAACACCTGCCTTGACGGCCACCTCATCCGAAACATCGACCTTCGCCGCCCGGACCTTGCCGCCCCACTTGCTCAGCCGCTCCAGCGCCTCGGCATTCTTCTTCTCGTTGGTTCCCCAGATGACAACGCCCGCGCCCTGCCGGGCCAGTCCCTCTGCCATGCCGATGCCGATGCCGCCATTGCCGCCGGTGACCAGCGCCACCTTTCCCGTCAGATCGAACAGATTTTTCATGGCGTTCTCCCTTGCCGGGCGGCGCTTTTGCCCATGGCAGCGCCTTCCACTTGCACCCGCAGTCGGTTTGCCTAGTCTTGGCTCTTCAGTCAATCACTCGAGGCTTATATGTCCGCAAAACCGGGACCGCTCGCTGGCGTCACTGTGCTCGACCTGACGAGCTACATTTTCGGGCCCTACGCCACGCAAACGCTGGGCGATCTCGGCGCGGACATCATCAAGGTGGAGGCGCCGGGCGGCGATCGCCAGCGTTTCGGCCTCAAGCAGTCGAAGAGCAAGGACATGGGGTCGACCTTCATGACCTTAAACCGCAACAAGCGGTCGGTGACGCTCGACCTCAAGGAAGAAGCCGATCGCGACAAGCTCCGGGCGCTGATCCCGAACGCGCAGGTGTTCATCCATAATGTCCGCACCAGCGCCATGGTCGAACTCGGCTTCGGTTATGAGCAGGTCGCAGCGATCAATCCGTCGATGGTCTATGTCCACTGTGTCGGCTACGGCCAGGGCGGCGCCTATGCTGGTAGACAAGCATTCGACGATCTCGTGCAGGCGGCGTCCGGTGCGGCGGACACTGTGCACGACGAAGAGGGCAGCACCTTCCGCATGTTGCCCGGCTATATCGCCGACAAGGTCTGCGGGCTGCACGCGCTCTATGCCGTGCTCGCGGCCCTCTTCCACCGCGAGCGCAGCGGCGAGGGCCAGTTCGTCGAAGTGCCGATGCTCGAATCCTTCACGAGCTTCCTCATGGTCGAGCATCTCTATGGCGCGACCTTCGATCCGCCGGTCGGACATGCCGGCTCGACGCCCGCCGTATCGCCCGAGCGCGCGGCCGTGCGCTCCAAGGACGGACATATCGCGATCATGCCGCAAGGCCGTGAAGGCGCGGCCAAGTTTCTCGAACTCGGCGGCGTCGAGGATTTCTACAACAGCGAGCGCTTCACGACGGCCAAGTCGAGCAAGGAGAAAGTGGCGCTCTACAACGCCGCGATCCGGGACGCAGCACTTTCCCACACGACGGAAGAATGGATGCGCCTCGGCGAGAAGCACCGCATCCCGATCATGCGCGCCAACCGCATCGACGAGGTGCTCGAGGATCCGCATCTCAAGTCTGTCGGCTTTTTCGAAGTGCGCGACACCGAGACCGAGGGCGGCTGGCGCACCATGAAACCGCCGATCCATTTTTCGAAGACGCCGGCCACCATCCGCAAGGCGCCGCCGAAACCGGGCGCAGACACCGAAGAAATCCTGGGCGAGATCGCGCACCCGCGGCATCACAAGTCGAAAGCCTGAACGGGGCGACATTGCCGCCGCGTCAACGCGCCCTCGCGCGGAGCCGCGTTCCTGCCTATGCTCGTGGGCGGAAACGAACACGGCAAGGACTTACGAGAATGCGAACCGATTTCGAGCGCGCCTACGTCACGGCGCACGGCAACGTGGCGGTGCTCACGCTCAATCATCCCGAGGTGATGAATGCCGCGTCGCTGACGCTCGTAAAGGGCTGCGCCGATGCGATCAGTTTCATCGAGAAGCCCGACAGCGGCTTCCGCGCCATCGTCATCACCGGCGAGGGCCGCGGCTTCTGCTCGGGCGCCAATCTGTCGGAGCGCGGCAGCGGCCAGCCGACGGGAGTGGGCCACTCGCTCGAGACGGTCTATCACCCGTTCCTGCGCCGCCTGCGCGATTGCCGCATGCCGCTCATCACCGCCGTCAACGGCGCAGCCGCGGGCGTGGGCATGAGCCTTGCGCTGATGGGCGACATCATCCTCGCAGCGAAGTCGGCGTACTTCCTCCAGGCGTTCACACGCATCGGTCTCGTTCCGGACGGCGGCTCGACCTGGCTCCTTCCGCGGCTCGTCGGGCTGGCGCGCGCGAAGGAACTCTCGCTCCTCGCCGAGCGCCTGCCCGCCGAGAAGGCGCTCGAATGGGGTCTCATCAACCGCGTTTATGACGACGGCGCGCTGATGAGCGAGGCGCTCAAGCTGGCCGAGAAACTCGCGCAAGGGCCAACCATCTCGCTCGCGGCCTCGCGGCGCCTCTATTGGGAGAGCCCGCACAATACCTACGAGGAGCAGCTCGACCAGGAGCGCCGCGCCCAGGAGATGGCCGGTAGCACGGCGGATTTCATGGAAGGCGTCGCTGCGTTCCTCCAGAAGCGCGAGGCCAAGTTCAAGGGCAAGTAGTCCCCACGGCGTCATGGCCCGCGAATGCGGGCCTCGACACTCTTGGAGTGAGGAGTGCGATAGGGCAAAAGACACCCCATGCACGGGCCCACTTCGCACTTCTATTTCTCCCAGCGCCTCCGCCTCCACTACGTCGACTGGGGCAACCACGGCGCGCCTCACCTGCTCATGATCCATGGCGGCCGCGACCATTGCCGCAACTGGGACTGGGTCGCCGAGCGGCTGATGGACCGCTATCACATCGTGGCGCCGGATTTGCGCGGCCACGGCGACAGCGCCTGGGCGATCGGCGGCAATTACAGCGAGATCAACTACATCTACGACATCGCCCAGCTGGTGCATCAGAAGCAGATGGCGCCGGTGACAATTCTCGCTCATTCCTTGGGCGGTTCGATCGGCCTTTTGTACTCGGGGCTGTTTCCCGATACGGTCGAGAAGATCGTCGCCATCGAGGGCCTGGGACCCTCGCCGCAGATGATGGAGAGGATGCGCGGCGCACCGATCGAGGAACGTCTGCGCAGCTGGATCAAGATGCGGCGCGAGAGCGCCGGCCGCGTTCCGCGCAAATACGCGACACTCGAAGACGCGGTCGCGCGCATGCGCGAGGAGAACACGCATCTCGACGAGGACCAGGCCTGGCACCTTACGATCCACGGCGCGGTGCAAAATGAGGACGGCACCTACTCCTGGAAATTCGACAATTACGTCCGCATGGGCGGCGGCGTCGGCGGGCTGTCGATCGACGACCAGCACCGGATCTGGAGCGGCATCACCGCACCCGTGCTGCTGGTGCGCGGCATGGAATCGTGGGCTTCAGATCCGGTAGCGGACGGCCGGGCAAAGCACTTCAAGAACGCCAGGCTCGCGAACATCGAGGGCGCAGGACACTGGTCCCATCACGACAAGCTCGACGTGTTCATGGGGCACATCGATTCGTTTCTGGCCGAGTAGGCAGAGTGCGGCATCTTCTGCCATTTGTTGACGCAGCGGCGGTTAAGCGTCCCGCCGTGGTCTTTTCAGGCACCGCGCAAGCCCCAATGGACAGGCGCGCGCGTTCGGGACTTAAATTCCGCGCAGGGATCACTTGTGCGGGAAGACAATGACTGTCGACGGACGCTGGAACGCCGAAGTGAACAGCCCGATGGGCATTCAGAAATTTGCGATCACCATCAAGACCACGGGCAATACTTTCACGGGCACGCTTTCCGGTGCGATGGGCTCGCAGGAGATCGCGGGCAAAGTTGACGGCAACGCGCTGTCATGGACCACCGAGCTCAAGGAGCCGATGCAGCTCACGCTCGAATATAAGGTGCGGGTCGAGGGCGACACGCTGTCCGGCGAGGTCAAGGCGGGTGCCTTCGGCACGTCGCCTCTGAAAGGTTCGCGTGCCACGGGTGCTGAGCCCGTCAACGAAGCTGCACCCGAACCCATCGACTTCAAGAAAGGGCTGGATTTCGATCCCGATGCGCTGCGCGACAAATATCGCGCCGAGCGCGACAAGCGCCTCAGGAGCGACGGCGACCGCCAGTACATCGAGCTCGCCGGCGAGTTCGCGCACTACGCCGAGGACGATCCGTATGTGAAACCCGGATACAGCCGCGCACCGCTGACCGACGAGATCGACGTGGCGGTGATCGGCGGCGGCTTCTCGGGGCTTCTCGCCGGTGCGCGCTTGAAGGAAGCGGGCGTCAGGAATTTCCGCATCATTGAGGCGGGCGGCGATTTCGGCGGCACCTGGTACTGGAACCGCTATCCCGGCGCGCAGTGCGACATCGAATCCTACTGTTATCTGCCGCTGCTCGAAGAGCTGGGCTACATCCCCAAGGAGAAATACTCCTACGTCAGCGAGATCTTCGAGCACAGCCAGCGGATCGGCCGCGAGTACAGCCTCTACGACGTCACCTGCTTCCAGACGCGCGTGAAGGCGATCGACTGGGACGAGAAGGCGAAGCGCTGGATCATCTCGACCAATCGCGACGACAAGATGAAGGCGCGCTTCGTCATCATGGCGCTCGGACCAGCCTCGCGTGCCAAACTCCCGGGCATCCCCGGCATCGCGGATTTCGAGGGGCACAGCTTCCACACGAACCGCTGGGACTACAATTACACCG
>Ga0335083_10010491_pt1 | contig 11187 bp, 10 predicted proteins | sample Lox_Sample_42_FD_206716 | JGI IMG/M metagenome (GOLD analysis project Ga0335083, IMG submission 206716) | Soil microbial communities from Loxahatchee National Wildlife Refuge, Florida, United States - Lox_Sample_4.2 | ecosystem: Environmental > Terrestrial > Soil > Wetlands | place: USA... | reverse complement strand
CGGGGACGTGCGTCTTCGCGCGTGCCTGAGGAACCGGCAAGAGCGTCCTGCTCGACCATTGGGCATCGAATGGATCCTGTTTTCGCATCGGCGACATTTGTCCTGGGGCTGGCCTTTGGCAGTTTCCTGAACGTGTGCATTTATCGCCTGCCGCTGGGATTGTCGGTGGTCACGCCGCGGTCGGCGTGTCCGAAGTGCAAGCAAGGGATCGCGTCGTACGACAACATTCCGGTGCTGAGTTGGCTGATTTTGCGCGGGCGTTGCCGGAATTGCAAGACCAGGATTTCGCCGCGTTATTTGATGATCGAACTACTGACGGGCGTTCTGTTTCTCGCGTGCTACTGGCATTTTGGACTGACGATTTCGACGCTGAAGTATTGCACGTTCGCGTTCCTGCTGCTCGGGCTGATTTTCACCGACGCGGAGACGAAGTTGCTGCCGGATAAGCTGACGCTGCCGGGACTGGCGCTGGGGCTGGTGTTCAGCCTGATCGTTCCGGTGAATGATTTGGCGTCGCAGTTTTTGCCGGGAATGGTAAGGCTGCCGTTCAGCGACGATGTTTCGATGCGGCTGCTTTCCCTGCTCGACTCGTTCTTAGGCGCGGCGCTGGGGGCTTCATTCATCTACGGCGCGGGTGCGATTTACTTGCGCTGGCGCGGGATGGAAGGGATGGGCTTCGGCGACGTCAAGCTAATGGCCATGGTGGGAGCGTTTCTGGGAATGAAGCTGACCGTGTTCACAATTTTCACGGCGTCGCTGGCGGGATCGCTGTTTGGCCTGATGACTGTTGTGGTGGTTTGGGTGAAACGCACCCATCGCTTCGCGAAACGATTGGCGAGCGCGCGGGCGCGGCAGCGAGGATGGCAGTCGGCGCAAATGGTTTTGCGCTTTTATCAGATGCCGTTTGGTGTGTTTCTGGGCAGCATGGCGCTGGTCGCATTTTTCTTCGGCAACCAGTTTCTGCGCTGGTATGGGAGGCTGTGGTGAAGATCCTGGCCAATCCAATCATTCTGCGGGCGGCAGTCGTGTTTTTCTGCGCGACATTTTCCTTCCTGCTCGGGCTGATTTTCATTCGCCTGCTGCGCAAGAGCATCACGGAGGATGCGGAGATTTCGTCGGAGGCGTCGCCGTCCCTGGAGACGCTGCCCATGCATCTCTACAACACCGTTATCCAGCAGCTCAAGCAGCAGAAGCATGAGCTGCAGGTGCAATCGCAGACCGAGCAGCAACGGGCTCGGACGACTGAAAACTTCAGCCAGACTGTACTGTCCAATCTTTCGAGCGGTGTGTTGGTGTTCGGAATGAATGGACTGGTGAAGACGAGTAATCCGGCGGCGAAAAAGATTCTAGGCTTCGCGTCGACGACGAGTATGAACGCGGAGGATATTTTCCGGGGCGCGGTGATTAGCCGAGCCCATGCGGCGGGCGGCCTGCTTCGCGACGACTCCATCGAGCAATCCGGCGATCCAGGACCCGAGCAGACAGTGGATGAACCAGTGTGCCTCGCCGATGAAGTCCGCCTTGTGCTGCGGGAAGGGAGCGACCGTCGCGAGGTCGAGGCCGAATATGAGACGCCGGGCGGGGAGAAGCGGTTTATCGCAGTCACCGTCTCTGCGATTCAAGCCGGGGATGGGAGCCAAATGGGCGCCGCGTGCATGATCAGCGACCTCAGCGAACTGGACCGCATCCGGCGGCAGCAGGAGTTGCATGGGGAAGTTTCGGCGGAGATGGCGCTGCAGTTGCGCGCTTCGCTGACCGCGATTTCAGGCTACGCGCAGCAACTGGCGAGCAATCGCGATCCGGAATTGGCGAAGCAACTGGCCGCTGATATTGCTGAGGAAGCGACGAATCTGGATCGCAGCATTGGCGGATTCCTGACCGAGAAGTGGGCGGCGCAGAGCGCGGCCGCAGGAGCGGGATCGACGAATTCGTAAGGAACGGTTGGACGCCGGCGCGGTGGCTCCGTCCCGGCGAAAAAGACTCAAAGGGGTGGTACCTATGAAACATGTGGCATGCACTGGAATCGGGCTGTTGCTCTGTCTCGGACTGCTCGGCCTCACGGCGGGCGCTCAGGACCAGTCGAATTCTCAAAGCTCGGCCTCCGGCTCATCGCTGGGCGACTATGCCCGTCATATCCGAAAAGCCCCGGCGGCGACAGCGAAGCCGAAGGTATTCGACAACGACAATCTTCCCACCGAAGACAAGCTCTCCATCGTAGGCCCGACGCCGGGGACGACGACCGAGGCGCCGAGCGAATCCAAGCCAGCGGAATCGGCCAGTGGCGCCGCCCCTCAAGCAGAGACCAAGGCATCCGAGGGCGGAAAGACCGCCGCCGAAGAGAAATTGCCGGCTAATGCAACTCCCAAGACTCCCGACGAAGAAGAAGCGGCCAAGCAGGCTGCCTGGAAACAATGGGGCGACAAGATCGCGGCACAGAAGGATCAGATCGATTTGTTGGGGCGCGAACTCGATGTGCTGCAGCGCGAATATCAGATTCGTGCGGCCGCCATGTACGCTGATGCCGGCAACCGCATGCGCAACGAAGCCGACTGGGACAAGCAGGACGCGCAGTACAAGCAGCAGATCGCCGACAAACAAAAGGCTCTCGACGATGCCAAGCAAAAGCTGGAGGACATCCAAGAACAGGCGCGGAAGGCGGGAACACCGGCCTCGGTTCGGGAACCGTAGGGATTCGTTCAGTTGGGAAAGCGAGCGTCGGAGCTAACTCCGGCGCTTTTTTATTTCGTACAGCGCTCGCTTCGCTGACGGACGAATGCGTCCGTCGCCACAGGACTCGGAGGCGGGAAGCCGGAGCTACGGGGAGTGCGACGCAACGCTCTTTCCTTGGAGTTACTTGGACGCATCTCTTAGCCGGCGGATTTCCTTCAGGTGGTGACGGCCGTGGACCAGGTGGAACTTTCGCCACTGGGCGGCGGTTAGCGGGCCGAGGAAGACATGATCGAGGAGCTTCTCGTTTTTCCCGAACTGTTGCTGGCAGCGGCCGATCATCGCGTCCATTTCAGCGATCTTGGGACTGATCTCGGCGAGCACTTTTTCTGGCGGCAGGCCGCGCGGACGCGCGAACTGCGGCGCTTCCCTGCCCGAGGGCAGGTAGCCGAATCCGAGCACGACCAGCGCGCGCCCGCGATTCAACCAGGTTGAAATGGAGTGCGCTGGCTTCCCCGCCGCCAGGAATCGCTCGAATCCCTTTATCGTGCCCGTGTAGGTCAAATACAAATGCTCGAGGACTTCGGCGACGCACCATTTTTGCGGCGGATGCCAGGCGAGTTGCTCCGGCGAGAGTCCGGCGACCGCAGAAGCGAGTTCCCGTTGCAAGGTCTGGAGACCAGGGTCCACGAGTGTCACTTACCTTTTCCGCCGCTTCGGTTAGAATGATGCGGCAAATAAAAATCAGCAAAGTTATATCAGGAAGGATGCCATGGAGACGGCCAACCTTGCCCGCTCGAATCCCGCCGCCGCAGCAGCGGTGAAGCGGGGAATGTTTTTCACCTCTGCTTTACGTCAAAGAACAACTGCCAGTCGATGGATTTATGCCGGGTGCTCGGCGATTCTCTTTTTCCTGTTCTTTCTGACTGCGTGCTCCTCGGAATCGGGCAAGCCGGCGGAACCGGCGAAGCCGGAAGCGAAAGCTCCGGAACTTATTACAGCCCGCTCGGCGTTCCAAAAGCTGTACGTTGCGGCGCGCGGCTGGGCTCAGGACGCGAAGCCCTATCGCCTGGAAGCGATTGTCACGGGCGATGGCGACGGGCACGACGGCAAGTGGGCCGTATGGCGCGGCAGCTTCGCCTCCGATTCCAAGCGCTCGGAGAAATCGTATACGTGGTCGGGCAGCGCCGCCGAAGGTGCACCCGAACGCGGCGTGAATCCCGGTGTGGAAGACAGTTACAGTCCCACAAACTCGTCTACGCAGGTCTTCGACATGGCTTTTCTGAAGATCGATTCAGATCAGGCTTTCGCCGAAGCGCAGAAACATGGTGGCGACAAGATTCTGGAAAAGGATCCGAAGACGCCGGTGTTCTATGTTTGCGACTGGAACCACAACACAAATCAACTGATCTGGCACGTCATCTACGGACCGGCGCGCGACGCCGCCAAGCTGACGGTCATCGTCAACGCTTCGACAGGCGAGTTCATCCGCGTGGAGAAGTAGGGCCTGCTTCCCTCTTTTTGCTCCTGAGTCTTGCCGCAGAAAGTCAGAGGCCGCAGCGCGCCTCGCCCTTATTGTCTTTTGCGGTCGTTATCTTCCCGGTTGTCGATCTGGGCTTCGATTTGGGAGAAGAACTGGTGCAGAGCCTTGCATGAGGCTATGGCGCGCTTGAGGCTGTGCGGCTCAGCAAAAGCAACGATGTCGTGCGCAGAATACTGGAGACGAACGCGATCGGCGGCGCATTGCGCGCTCAACAACTCCACCGCACAGGCGGCGAGATCCGCCTTCAGGCGGGTTACGTCAATCTGTTTCTTAACGGCTGCTCCCATCTACTACTCCTTAGTTTTTGGGGGATGTACGCAGAGGGGCCCCGGGTCCGTTTTGGGAGGACTGCCTTTTCACGGACCGTCGGGACCCACCCTGCGAGGTCGTCAGTTGTTGCTAGTGTTGGATAGAGTATACAGCGTTAGTTATACGCAGTGCAACTAACTTGAGACTTGCGCAGTGGCGCGCTTCGAGTCTTCTCAGGCGCTCAGCCGTTATGAATACGGGAGGGCCGTGGGGTGAGTCGTGTTCTCGCGGAGATCGCGAAGAAAGTCTCGCGGAGTTTGCAAGGATTTAGAGATGCCGACTTCTGCCGCGCCGTAGGCTGTGGATTCTGCATCTGATTTTCGATCATAGTTTCCAATTATTGGAGGAGTAGCATTGCCTCGGCATCCCGATCCTGAACTCGAACAGCGCATTCTGGACGCGGCCTCGCGACTGTGGGCGCGCGGCGGCGAGAAGGCGCTCACCATGCGCGCCGTCGCCAAGGCGGCGGGTACGACCACGCCCACCGTGTATGAGCGCTACCGCCATCGCGACGACATTCTCCGAGCACTGCGAATGCAGACGCGGAATAATCTCTTTGCCGCTCTCAGCCGCACGCGCACGCTGCAAGAGGCAGTTCATCGTCACCTGGAGTTTGCGCTCGAGCACAGCCATGCGTACGAAGTGCTGTTTGACGGTGTGGCCAAGCCTCCTTCACTGTATGAGCCCTGGCCCTCTTTCAACCTCATTCGGGAACGGCTGGCACAGCGACTGGGCGGGACTCCGCGCGAGCACTCGCGTCTGATGCTCGCAATCTGGTCGCTGATGCACGGTGCGGCGATGCTGATCATCCGCGGCGGCTTCGAGGACGCGTTGCGCACACAGGCGATTCACGCATGCGTGGATGCGATTGAGGCGATCATTCGATCGGCAGGGCAGTCGAAGGGCTTCGGTTATTCCGCACCGAAATGGCCTTCCAACCTGATTCTGGGTGAAGGGAAGCTAAGCCGGGCTGGAGGCACTGGAAGAAATCGAAAGAACGCGTCCAAGGCCGGGAAGACGCGCCGTTGAAGCCTTACTTCGACGCCTTGGCATCCCCGCTCTTCAAATGTTCGATGGCCTTCGCCGCTTTCTCCGACTCCGGGCCGTGGGGCAGGATTCTCAAATAGCTTTCGTATTCCTCAATCGCTTCGTCGGGCAGGTTCATCTTTTCCAGACAAATTGCCAGGCGGAAGGTAGCAACGGCGTCATTGTCTTTGTAAAGTAACGCTTCACGATAGCGATCTTCGGCGGCGCGATAGTTCTTGCGCTTGAAATAGAAGTCTCCCACTTCAACGTCCTTCGCCGCCTTGTGAGGATCCCAAAGATGGGTCGGACCGGAGCCGCGATCCTCGAGAGTGGAGGAATCTTCTTCGTTGAGAACCGTCTCGGCGCTTTTCGGATGCGCCTTGGCGTCGTCGACAGGAGGACTGAGATCGACCTGCGTGTCTTTACTGGAACTGGTTCCGGGCTGATTGCTCAGTTCGTCGGCGTAGACCCGATCGGAGCGCGGCGGTTCCAGATTCGGAGGTGGGGAAGCCGGCTTCGCGGGGGGAACTGAAGCCCGGTTCTGCGATTGAGAATTCTGCGGCGCTGAAGACGAATTCGAGTTCTGGGCCCAGACCCCCAGGCTGCATGTGAGCAGTGAAAACCAGAGCAAACAGCGCATAACTGATTTTACAGTGCTGCGTGCGTTTCGCGGAATGCCTGCAGACATTTGCGCGCGGTGTCGAACTCGGAGAAGCGGCTTCCCTCCTGTTCGACCAGGTAGTACTCCACTCCGCCGACACTTTCCGCAGCTCGAAAAATTCCCTTCCAATCGGCCTTCCCTTCTCCAAACAGGACTTTGTACCCCTTGTCGGGATCGGGAGACCAGTTCTTACAATGGATGGACCTTATGCGTCCCGGGTTGGCTCGAATCCAGGTGACGGGATCGGCGCCGCCTTCGAGGCAGGTGCCAACGTCGAGCTGCAGCATGACGGTGGGCTTGGTGTTCTTGGCAAGAATGTCCATGGGGCGCTGTCCGTCGACGGTCGCCCACTCGGCTTGATGATTGTGGTATCCAGCCTTGAGTCCAGAGGGCTCGAGCTTTTCGGCGGCGGAGTTCAGCGTATCGGCGACGGCCTTCCATCCGTCGAGGCCGGTCTTGGGATCGGTCCAGGCGAGGACGACATACTTGCATCCGAGAATCAGATTCAGGTCGCGAGCGCGCTCGATGTTGTTTGCGGTGAGATATTCCGCGTTGTTGTGCGTCGAGTAGCAACGAATGCCGAGATCATCGAGCAGCTTGCGCATATCCTTGGCCTGCGCGTCGGTCCACTCGAAGTAGGGAGAATAAAATTCGACGGCCTGATATCCCATTTGCGCGACCGCGCGGATCGTGCCTTGAGGATCCTGCTTGAGGGCTTCGCGGACAGAGTAGAGTTCGAGGCCGACGGGGATCGACAGCGTGGCCGCGGAGAAAGCGACTCCGCGAAACGCCCACGGTAGCGCGGCGGACAACGCCAGAAACGAACGGCGGGAGAAGGTTGTGGAAGGCATGGAAGCCATCGTACTCCTCGGGTGGCTGTGACTCCAGAGTCGCTCGGCGCTCGGGAATCTGACTTGCGGCTTGAGTACGCGATTCAAGAACAACTTCACCGCAAAGGTCGCTAGGAAACGCCGCAAAGGACGCTAAGGAAGAGCAATAGCTCCGAAAACAGGAATCGGGTTGAGACGCATCGCTGGAGAAAAAAAGCAGGCCGCTCAGGGGGAGGCATCGAGCGGCCTGGTTGGCGAAGTCCTCCGGGGAGGAGGGTAAACTTTAATTACATCGACGACGGATTGTTTTGCCCCGTCGTCGTCGGTGCCGCCGGCGCATTGCTGTCGACCGAGTTAGTCATGAGGCGAACGTCGACGCGGCGGTTATCGGCGCGGCCTGCGGAGGTCTTGTTCGTCTCCACCGGCTTGTCTTTACCCAGGCCGATCACGTAAATCTTGTGCGCAGGCACGTTGTACTTCGACGCCAGGTACTGGATTACGGAATTGGCGCGGCGCTGGCTGAGGTCGTAGTTGTAGTCAGCCGAACCCACGGAATCCGTTCCACCTTCGAGAGCGATGATGTATCCCTTGGTCGAGGCGATGCTGGCGGCGAGTTGATCAAGCGCTGCAGTGGCCTTGGGCGTCAGGTTGTCTTTGTTGAAACCGAACTTCACCGAGGTCTCTGCGACGGCGTGATAGTTGTCGAGGTTGGCGACCGTATTGGTCAGCACGCTTACGCGGCCGTTGGCGGCGTCGGCCATCTGCTGGGCCTGCGCGGCGTTCTGTCCGGCGGTCTGGGCCTTCTGCTCGACTTCGGCCGTCTTGGCGTTTACCGCAGCGATGCCGGCCTGGGCGCGCGCATCAACGTCCTTGATGTCCTTGCTGTTCTTCGCGGTCAGGTCGTCGAGCTCGTTGGTTTTGTTGATCAGTGGCGTCGTCTGTTGTTTCACGTAGTTCTTGCTGGTGCAGCCGACGGTGGCCACCATGCTGGCTGCCAGGCAAATCACTAACGAAGTGCGATTCATAGGGTGAGGCTCCTTATCGATCTTTTTACGGCGCGCTCTGGGTTTCCCCGCGCGCGAAATCTCCAATTTGATGCCCTGGGAAAGACTGTTTGCTGCCTTACAAGTTCCGCTGCTACTTTTGCACGGGACATGCCACGGTTCCGACGCGGGACTGGCTAACGTAAGTATATCCGTTTTCAATGGCTTGGGTGACAAAACAGCGGTGGTCAGACCACCGCACCGGAGGTCCCGGAACGCAAAGGCCACATACAGGGTGGAAATTTTATACGGTAAGGCTCAGATTCGGGGCCGGGGACTCGCAAGGCCCAGCGCTTGCGACTCTCCTTGCGACCTTGAGGACTTTAGACCACCAGGGACAGGAAGCCCGCCGCCGACGAACGCTCTGCCAGAAATTGCGCCACAAGTTCAATAGCTGGTTCGCGGCGGCTGGGGAATGGCCCAGAGGCCGCGGAAAAGATTCTCGCTGAACTTTTCGTATTGATAGGGCGGAAAGCCGGTGGTCATGACTTCATCGTCGGGGGTGGGCGCGTTGGCATGTTTTTCTTTGTCCGGAAAATAGCGGAGGCCGAGAACGTTGCGCCAGGCGTGAATCATTTCGTGCACAAGTCCGATGCCGGGCGGGCGCTTGATCAAGACATTGTTCCAGCAACTGTCTTCCTTGGTGGGATTGAATGAGATCGTGGCGCTGCAACCGGCGCCGCGTGGGGCCCACTCGGTGGCGAGTTTGGGGTCCGGGATATAGAAGGCGCGGAGGAGATCGTCTTTGAACCAGCGACCATCGCGGGTGATGTTGAGGTCGAGCATCTTCGTGCTGCCGTCGAGCAGGCCGCGCAGAAGTTGCTCGATTTTTTCGGGAGTCAGCTTGGCGTCCTTGCGGACATCCATATTGTCTTTACGCAGAACTTTTCCAGCTTTGTCGCGGGCCAAGGCCATGAATTTCGCGGGGCCGCTGGGGCGGGCGACATTCTTGTCGGTCTCAACGGTCATCACGGACATGCCGGCGGCAATTCGCTTGGCGATGCCTTGTAATGTCACTTGGGAACGCGCGGCGCGATCGAGTGCGGTCTGGAATTCGGTTTTAACGTCGCCGGCCAGGCCATCGATGGCCTGCCGCAACTTAACAAAACAATTCCGGTTGGACGCAGCGCACTGGTTGCCCTGGGCGATCGCGGGCTGGATGAAGACCTTGTGCCCGGTATCCTGAATCTCGTCCATGAGGTCGGCACCCAAAGGGATGGCGCGGATTTGTTCGAGCAGGCCGAGGGTTGCGGCCTCCCAGGCATTCCGGTCGGAAGCTTTGAAGCTGTCGAGAAAACGGATGATGATGTGGTTGTAGTGGCTGTACGGCCGCTCGTCGGGCATGGAGCCCTCCGTTCGAGAATTATGGAGCCTGCCTAGGGCGAGAGGCTCCCAGCAGGCTGCCGCGAGGACCGAATTCTACCTCAATTCCGCGCGAGGGTGATTGCGCCAGCTGGCGCGTCGACCGGCCGACGTCCGTGGCGAGTCATCTTCCGCTGATGATCATCTAAAATAAAATTACCCGCATAATGGATTTACTTCAGAAAATCCGTACGATTCCCACGGAGCCCGGCGTGTATCTGTACAAAAACGCCGAGGGCGAAGTCATTTATGTGGGCAAGGCGAAGAACCTGCGCAGCCGCGTCGCCAGCTACTTTCATGAAGGCCGATGGGAAGACGCGAAGACCGGCACTCTGGTGCGCGAGGCGGTCGACGTTGACTACATTGTCGTCGCCAACAACAAAGAGGCGCTCGCGCTTGAGAACAATCTGATCAAACAGCGCAAGCCGCGGTTCAATATCCTGCTGCGCGATGACAAGACTTATCCTTATGTGAAACTCACGCTGGGCGAGCACTGGCCGCGGGTTTACGTGACGCGGCGCCTGCGCAAGGACGGCAGCGAGTACTACGGGCCGTACTTCCCTGCCAATCTGGCGTACCGCATTGTTGACCTCATTCATCGTAACTTTCTGATTCCGTCGTGCAAGGTCGACCTGACGCGATTTCATCCGCGGCCGTGTCTGCAGTACTACATCAAGCGCTGCCTCGGTCCGTGCGTAAAAGAGCTGACGACGCCGGAGATTTATCAGGAGGCAGTGCGCGATGTGAAGTTGTTCCTCGAAGGGCGTCCCACCGATCTCTCGAAGTCACTGCACACACGGATGGAGCAGGCTGCGGCGGCACAGGAATATGAGCGGGCGGCGCGATATCGCGACCTGATTTCGACCGTCGAGCAATTGCAGGAGCGGCAGCGCATCGCGGCCGCCGAGGGCGATGACGCCGACGTGTTCGGATATCACTACGAAAACGGCATGCTGGCGGTGAATCTGTTTCACATGCGTGGCGGGAAGATGGTGGACCGGAGAGAATTCTTCTGGGAAGAATTGCCTGAGTTTGGAGTGGCCGAAACCGATTCGATCGATCCAGTTCTTTCCACTTGTCATCCGGAGCGAAGCGAGAAACCGATGCAGTCTCGCGCTGCAGAAGCTGCCGACGATTCTGTCGATTCTTCGGCCCGCAAAGAACGTGGACCTCAGGATGACAATGGCGGAGACTTTCATCCCGGCGAATTTTTCTCTGCCCTGCTGAAGCAGCTTTACATCGGCCAGCCTTACGTGCCGCGCAATCTCTATGTGCCGTGCGATTTTGAAGATCGCGAGGAACTGGAAGACTTGCTCTCAGAGCAGAACGCGGGTGAGGGAGCGCGCGCGACGCGCGTGCACATTCTCGTGCCGCAGCGGGGAGACAAGCGGTCGCTCATTGACCTGGCCGGGAACAACGCGAAGCAGTCGTACGATCAGCGCTTCCGCGTGCTGAAGCCGAACGCGCGCAAGATTCAGGAGGAGCTGCAGGAAGTGCTTACCCTCCCGGAACTGCCGAAGCGCATCGAGTGTTTCGACATCTCCCACATACAGGGGGCGGAAACCGTGGCGTCGATGGTCGTCTGGGAAGACGGCAAGATGAAGAAGTCGGACTACCGCAAGTTCATCATCCGCACGGTCGAGGGCGTCGACGATTTTGCGTCAATGCGGGAAGTGGTCACGCGCCGCTACAAGCGTCTGCAGGAAGAGAACAAACCGATGCCGAGTCTCGTCCTGATCGACGGTG
>Ga0335083_10010490_pt1 | contig 11187 bp, 8 predicted proteins | sample Lox_Sample_42_FD_206716 | JGI IMG/M metagenome (GOLD analysis project Ga0335083, IMG submission 206716) | Soil microbial communities from Loxahatchee National Wildlife Refuge, Florida, United States - Lox_Sample_4.2 | ecosystem: Environmental > Terrestrial > Soil > Wetlands | place: USA: Florida... | reverse complement strand
GACCTGATCATCACACCGGAGGAGCTCCTCCGGGACAGCCAAAAAAATTGACGGACGCAAAGAGAGGTGGGTCAGAAGGCGCGCGACCAATCGCGCGCCTTTTTTTATTTGGGCACATTGACCATCGGTACAAGCATTATTACCGTTTGACGACATTGTAAGCTGCGGTACTATTCAATTTATGGAGGACAAAAAAGACGAACCTAAAGCTTCAGGCAATTTGGAACCGGCCATTGCACCACCACCACCGCGCAAAAAGAAGCGCACCGTACAAATTTACGCTGCCATCGCAGTGTTGGTTTTAGCCGTGCTCGTCATTTTTTATTATATCCGTTTTATCGCGCCTTACGAAGATACCGACGACGCGTTTATTGACGGTTATGTGACGCTGATTAGCCCGCGCGTGTCGGGGCCGGTCACACAGCTTCTCATCACGGACAACCAATGGGTCAAAGAAGGAGACCTGTTGGTGCAAATTGATCCCAACGATTACGAAGCGGCGCTGGCCCAGGCGAAGGCCGATGTGGCGGCAGCACACAGCCAGCAGGCCTCAGCCAAAGCACAAGTAAGCGTCAGCGAATCCAAAGTCACGCAGGCGCAGGCAGCAGTGGTTTCCGCGCAGGCGGAAAGCGACCGGGCAGCAGCGGACCTCAAACGCTATCAAACCGTGCAAAGCAGCGCGGTGTCCCAGACCGCTTTTGACCAGGCACAGGCAGCATCGAAATCAGCCGCGGCGGACCTCGATGCCGCCAACAGCCAGGTTAAATCCGCGGAAGCTGATGTAGCCTTGAGCCAGGCCGCAGTCGAATCCGCTAATGCCGCCGTCAAACAGGCCGAGGCTAAATTGCGGCAGGCTGAACTGAACCTATCCTACACTAAAATCACCGCGCCGTTCGATGGACGCATCACTGCCCGCACGGTGCAGCTGGGCAATTATATTTCCCCCGGCCAGGCCCTGTTTGCCTTGGTTCCGCGAGATGTTTGGGTTACCGCCAATTTCAAGGAGACGCAGTTGACCCGGATGCAGCCCGGAAATTCCGTAGAAGTGCATATCGACGCTTATCCCGGACAAAATTTTAAAGCGAAAGTGGATAGTTTGCAGGCGGGGACCGGTGCACGGTTCAGTTTGTTGCCGCCGGAAAACGCGGTGGGAAATTATGTAAAGGTCGTCCAGCGCGTGCCGGTTAAAATTGTTTTCGATGAAGCATTACCGACGAACCTGGACATTGCGCCGGGCATGTCCGTCGAGCCGAAGGTGAAAGTGAAATGAGCGACGCGGCGTCCACAGCATCCGGTGAATGGCATCCCCGCGCCAATCCATGGCTCATTGCGATCGCGGTCATGCTGGCCACGTTCATGGTCATCCTGGACACCTCCATCGCCGTGGTGGCGCTGCCTTACATTGCAGGAAATCTCGGCGCCACGCAGGACGAGTCCACGTGGGTGCTAACCAGTTACCTGGTGGCCAACGCCATTATCCTGCCGGCCAGCACATGGTTCTCCGGTTATTTCGGGCGCAAAAATTTTCTGCTCGCCTGCACGGTAATATTTACCGTGGCATCCTTACTATGCGGCCTGGCGACGAACATGACCATGCTTGTGGCGTCACGCGTCCTGCAGGGCATCGGTGGCGGCGCGATGCAACCATTGTCCCAGGCCATTCTGCTTGAGAGTTTTCCGCCTGCCAAACGCGGCGCAGCCACGGCAGTGTTCGGGCTGGCGATTGTGGTCGCCCCTATCCTGGGGCCGACGCTGGGCGGCTGGCTGACCGACAATTGGTCCTGGCGCTGGACATTCTATATTAATTTGCCGGTGGGGATCCTTGCCTTTTTCCTGATGTCGCTCGCGCTGGAAGATCCGCCGTACATCCGCCATGCGAAACCGAAGCCTTTTGACGGCATGGGTTTTGGCCTGGTGGCGCTGTTCCTGGGAACCTTGCAGGTGGTGCTGGACAAAGGCCAGGACGCCGACTGGTTTGCTGCCGTCTGGTTGCGATGGCTGGCACTCGTGTGCGCCTTGTGCTTCATCTTTTTTATCATGCGCGAATTGACCGCCACTTTTCCATTAGTGGATTTGCGCGTTTTGAAAAACCGCAACTTCGCGGTAAGTTGTCTTTTATTTGGCGCATTCGGGACCATGCTTTACGCGCTCATTACGATCCAACCGCTTTTTTTACAGTCATTGCTGGGCTATGATGCCTTTAAATCCGGGCTCAGCGTTTGCCCGCGTGGAATCGGCGCATTGGCGGCGTTATTTTTTGTGGGAGCTTTGATTGGGAGACTGGATGCGCGCCTGCTGGCGGGTTTGGGCTTTGCAGTCATCGCCATTTCCAGTTATCTGCTGTGCCGGTTGACCCTGCAAATTTCCATGGACAGCGTTCTCCTGCCAAATATCCTGGCGGGATTTGGGACGGGCTGCCTGTTTGTTCCGTTGACGACGCTTTCGGTCGGCACCCTTCGTAATGAACAAATTGGCAATGCCGTCGGCCTTCAGAACCTCATTCGCAATACCGGCGGGAGCATTGGTTTGTCCCTGGTGGCCACCTTCCAGCAACGGCTGGCCGAGGCGCACCAGTTTTTGATGGTCGGACAATTGTCTCCCTTGAATCCGCAATACCAGCAGAAAACCCTGGCCGTCCAACATATCTTTGAGCAGCGCTTCAATCCGGGCGATGCCCAGGCCCATGCGCGGGGTTTGCTTTACAATACGCTCATTCAACAGTCCAATTATTGGTCGTTCATGAATATCTTTTTCATATTGGCCTGCATTTGCGCGGTGTGCGTACTCGGTGTATTCCTATTTGCCAGACCGCAGGCGGTCCACGCCGTGCACGCCTCTGAATAGTGATGATGTTATGAAACAAATCATTTTGATAGACCGGGAATTTGGCGCAGGCGGCATGACGATTGCCTCCCTGCTCGCCGAGCGGTTGAAGTGGAAATTATTCGACGACGAATTGAGCCAGGAAATCGCCCGCCTGGCGAAAATGCCCCTGGAGGTTTGCCGCAAGCGTGAAGAACGCAAAGACCCCTTCCTGCATCGCCTGGTTCATCTCATCTGGCGGGGAAGTTTTGATCGTAACTTGCCATCGCCCGACCTGGCGATTTTGGATACGGACTGCCTGGTGGCCATCGTCCAAAAAGTCATCCTGCAAGCGGCGGAAAAAGGCCCCTGCATTATCGTTGGCCGGGGCGCGCCTTATTTCCTGCGTGATCGCAAGGACACGCTTTCCGTGTTTTTGTATGCTTCGCGCGAACTCAAGTATCATCGCATCCTCAAGCGGCTTAATCATAACAAAAAAGAAGCCCTCGAATTATTGGATTCCCAGGACGAGCACCGCCAAAAATTCGTCAAACACTACTTTGGACACGATTGGCCCAATCGCGAATATTTTCATGCTTTTTTCAACACGGGTATTGGCGACAATATCACTGTGGATGCGATTCTCCAGTTACTGGACGCGGTAAACCAAAAAGAAGAAGCGGTCAAAAAATGAAGTCATCAGTTGTCATCGTGTCTGTATGCGTGGCGGTTCTCGTTGGCTGCGCGGTGGGGCCGGACTATGAAAAGCCCAAAACAAGCACCCCCTCGCAATGGAATTCTTCCCTGGAGGGCGGCGAGACCAACTCTCCCGTGGCCCTGGCAGAATGGTGGAAGAACTTCGGCGATACCAACCTTGATGCCTATATCGTAACGGCCATTCAATCGAATCTCACCCTGCGCGTGGCTGAAGCCCACGTGCGCGAAGCCCGCGCCCAAAAAGGAATCGTGTCGGCTAACCTTTGGCCTTCCATCGGCGCCGGTGGCGCCTATTCCAAAAACCGTTACTCGGCCAATACTTTTCCTGCTCTCCCTCCGGGCACTGAACTGTCTTACAACCTTTACGATGCCAATTTCGACGCCGTCTGGGAATTGGACGTTTTCGGAGGCACCCGCCGCGCCGTGCAGGCGGCCAGCGCCCAGATTGGTTCAGCCGAATACAGTCAGCGTGATGTGCTTATCTCATTGCTGGCGGAAGTGGCCAAAAACTACATCAGCGCCCGGGCTTACCAGGAGCGCCTGGCGATTGCGCAGCATAACATCGAGGTGGAGCAGGATGTCCTTGATTTGACCAGCAACCGTTATGAGAGTGGCCTGGGCAGCGATTTGGACGTGGAACAATCTAAAGCTCTGTTGAGCACTACCGAATCGCAGGTTCCTTCGCTCGAAATTGGTTTTGATGAATCGGTCCGCGCCCTGGCGGTATTACTGGGCCAGCAGCCGGATACGTTGATGGACCAGATGACGGCTAAAAAGGACATTCCTATTACTCCTCCGTTAGTACCGGTAGGATTGCCGTCAGAGTTGCTTTTGCGGCGGCCGGACGTGCAGCGGGCGGAACTTGATTTGGCGGCAGCGACGGCGCAAATCGGGGTGGCCAAGTCGGATTTGTACCCGAAATTTTCGCTGACGGGGATTGCGGGACTCCAGAGCACTTCGGCCGGCGATTGGTTTCATTGGGCGAGCCGTTATTGGTCGGCGGGGCCGACGGTGCAGTGGGAGATTTTTGAGGCCGGGAGCATCACGGCCAACATCCATGTGCAGAATGCGCGGCAGGAGGAAGCATTGAACACCTACCAGCAGACTGTGCTGGTGGCGCTCGAAGATACGGAAAACGCGCTGACGGCGTATGCCAAGGAGCAGGTGCGGCGGGAATCGCTCAAGCAATCTGTGGATGCCAACCAGACGGCGTTTGATTTGTCCACCGAGTTGTACAAGAGTGGTTTGGCGGATTTCATCCGGGTATTGAACGCGGAGACGCAGTTGTTCATCACCCAGGATGCGTTGGTAGAAAGTGACCAGAATGTTTCGCAGGACCTGGTGCAGCTTTACAAAGCCCTCGGCGGCGGCTGGGAGGAAACTGAAACCAACATGGCTCCTTCAATGGCGGCCGCCCATTGATACGGCCTATTGTTTGGTCTGCGGATCTTCCTGGATGACTTTTTCCTTCTCCAGCTTGTCCAGTTTGGGGGCGATGACTACCTGGCAATACGGCGCGCCGGTATTGTTATCGTAATACTTCTGGTGGTAGTCCTCAGCGGGCCAGAATTTTTTCAGCGGCACAATCTCAGTGACGATAGGGTTGTGGAAATTTTGCTGCGCTGCCACCTTGGATTTTTCCGCCTCGAGCTCCTGTTTTTTGTCCCGGTACAAAATAATGGAACGATAGGACGTGCCGACGTCCGCGCCCTGGCGGTTCAGCGTCGTCGGATTATGCGCCTGCCAAAAAACATCGAGTAATTTGCTGTAAGAAATCTTCGAGGGATCGAAAACGATTTCCGTCACTTCGGCGTGGCCGGTCGTTTCGGTGCAGACCTGCTCGTAGGTGGGGTTCTCCGTGGTACCGCCGGCAAAACCGCTGGTGACGGAAATAACGCCGGGTAATCGCTCAAAAACAGCTTCCATGCACCAAAAACAGCCGCCGCCAAAGTCCGCAATTTCAGTTTGATTCGTGCTCGCACTCATAGAATTGGTAGGTTGCGCCAGCGCGGAAAAATTTACCATTACCGCCGCCAGCCAGAGATAGAGGTTCAATTTCATTTGGTATCCGTTCCTTTGACCGCAGAGCACGGCAACTCATTCAATCAATTGTCCCGGGCGCATCGGCTTTATCCTCCATCATTTCTTCCACATGCTCCGCGCGCAACGGTTCGGAAATAGCGTGCTCGCCTCCCAGCCATTTGCCCAAATCAATCAGCCGGCAGCGATGCGAACAAAATGGCCCATATTTTCCGGCAAACCAATCGCCCTTTTTCCTGCAGGCAGGACAGGCGATTTGTGGGCCGGGCCGGTCATTCATGGGTGGCGATCTCGTCGTGGCTCAACGGCCAATGCGCGATGTAATCCTGCAAAATGCGTTTGCTCTCATCCATCACCGGGTCAATCGGAATGGCATTGGTCGAAAACGAATTGTTAATCGCGTTGGGTGGGTAAACCACGCCATATTCAGGCGCGACGGTGCCCGGCACCAGTCCCACGGCCAGCGTTGGTGGCGCTTTGACAAATTTTACTGCCAGGGGCAAACCGGGTGCCGACGCATCGGCGACAGTAATTGGATAAATCGTTTCCTCCGGCGGTTTGCGGGAAGCGATTTCCCTTTGCCGGGCTTTGCTTTCTTTTGCAAATTTTTCCTTTTCATCCCAGGCTTTGCGCTCGTTGAGTGTGTCGGTCTTTTGCGATTGCACTTTTACCACCTCAGCCATGTCCTGGCGGACATAGGCAAAATCCTGGTTGGTGGCCACCCGCTCATTCGATGCTTTTTGGAGGTCGCCTAGATAAGGCTGAACCTCGTTCACTGCCCCGTAATCGGCGGCAGGAATCGTGTCCCAGGCCAGTGCATTGGGCAGGGCGCTTTCCCCGATGTCATTACGCGCACTCAATGCGTCCGGCAAAATGATGTCCGGTATGACGCCCTTCAACTGTGTGGATGCGCCGTTAATCCGGTAAAATTTACGGATAGTTATTTTCACGGTGCCCGGGTCATTCGTCGCCGATTCCGAAGCCGGCCAGACCAGTGGCGCCAGCGGAGTAAGATTTTGGACGGTGCCTTTGCCGAAGGAAGAGGTATCGCCCACGATCAACGCGCGCCCGTAGTCCTGCAGCGCCGCGGCAACAATTTCCGATGCGGACGCACTGAGGCGGCTCACCAGCACGAGCAGCGGGCCGTGGTAAATGTTCGGCGCGTCGTCATCGCGTTCCACCAGGTTATGTCCTTCCGGCGAACGAATTTGGACCACGGGGCCATTGGTCACAAAGAGGCCGACAAATTGGATGGCTTCTTCCAATGAACCACCCGGGTTGCCGCGCAAATCGAGGATGATGCCGCCGGCGCCTTCCTGGGTTAATTTGTGCACCAATTCAGCGACATCCACCGAAATATAATTCGTGGCCTGGGGCGAGTTGCCGCTGAGCGAGACCGGCGCATAAAATTGCGGCACGTGAATCACACCGATGCGATTGGTCCCGCCGTGGCCATCCGGCGTTTCGATCAGTTCCGCCTTGGCTCTTTCGTCAGAAAGATTGATTTCCGCCCGGACCAATTTCACGATGCGCCGGGACGACGGATCGTCCGCCGGGATAATCGTCAGCCGCACTTCCGTGCCCTTGGTTCCGCGAATCAATTGGACGATCTTGCCCAATTCCATGTTCACGACATCCACCGGCGCGTGACTGCCCTGGGCCACGGCAATAATTTTATCGTTCGGTTTAAGCTGGTTGCTCTTCTCCGCCGGTCCACCCGGCACCAGGCTTTGGACTTTGCAATAGCCATCTTCCCACGCGAGTTCCGCGCCGATGCCGCCCAGAGACAGGCTCATGCTGATGGAGAAATCCTGCGCGTGTTCATTGTTTAGATAATCTGAATGCGGGTCATACGCGTGCGCGAGCGAATCCAAATAAGCCTGCATGACGTCGCCGCCATCCAACTCGTGGAACATACGGACTTCGCGCTCGTAGCGATGCTGGATCGTTTGGGCAATGTCCGCCAGGTTGGTCTCAGTGTTGGCGGTTTTCGGGAAGTTTTCGCGGCGATCCAATTTTTCCTGCAAGACCTGCCAGAGCAACTGCTGGCGCCACAGGTTTTTTGCTGCGTCCAGGTCTTTGGGATACGGCGCATTTTTGCGATCAATCTGCACCTGCTCGTCCGTGTTGAAATCGAAATGGTCCTGCGCCAGCAATTGGTTGGCGTAATCCGCGCGTTCCTCCAGGCGTTCCATGAAGCGGTTAAAAATTTTGTAGGCCGGCTTCACGTCCGCCTGGCCATGGCTGCCCAGTGTCAAGACATCCAGGTTCGTCCGGTAATGGGCAAATTCCGCGATGTCTGATTGCAAAAAATACAAATGCTGCGGGTCGTAATAGTCCAGGTAACCGTCGTAAAATTTCTTCGAAATATCGGTGTCAAACGGATGCTGGGTGTAGTGGAATTCTTCCAGCAGCCGCGCGGTGATGTAGGAAATATTTCCGTCGTTCGGCCCGGGCGCCAGTGGCGGCGGCTCAGTGGTTTTGCCTGATAAAAGTAACGGCAGGGCGAGGAGGAGTGCAAAAATGGATAGTTTTATTTTGGTGTGGCTCATGGCATCGGCACGAATCCGCAGAACATAGCCCAAAACAACGGGAAATAAAATTCCTTTTTATTGAAAGATTCAGGCCCAAATGCCCAATTATTTCTAAAAAGTCCAGTTACCAACGCCATGTAAAAACGGATAGGCGCAGGTTTGACTTCAAAAAGGGCTAAAACGTTCGAATACGTTCGAATTTCCCAAAATCCGCAACCACCCTCTCCCGGCGGGAGAGGGATGGGGTGAGGGAGAATTGTTCAAGCCAAAGTCCTGCCTCAATCATGACCTAGCCGTATAATCCCGCAAATTTAAGTAGATTTAAGCGGTTCCTCGAAGCACATTGCCGGTGGTGAAAATTTCGATCGTCGTTCCCGCCTTCAATGAAGAACGCTTGCTGGGACATTCCCTCGCCCAAATCAAACTGGCCGCCAAAGCCTTCGAACCCCTCGGCTGGGAGACCGAGTTGATTGTCTGCGATAATAATTCCACCGACCAAACCGCGCAAATCGCCCGTGACGCCGGGGCCACGGTCGTTTTCGAACCGGTCAATCAAATCGCCCGTGCCAGGAACCGCGGCGCCTCGGCCGCCACTGGTGACTGGCTCCTCTTTGTAGATGCGGACTCGCAGCCGTCGGCGGAATTATTGGCCGACGTCGCCAGGGCCATCACCTCTGGTAAATGTGTCGCCGGCGGCGCCATTGTCACCATGGACTCGGACCACCGGGTTGCCCGGCTGGCCGTATGGATTTGGAACTGCATCAGCCGCACGCTGAAAATGCTCGCCGGATCATTCATTTTTTGCGAGGTGGAAGCCTTCCGGAAAATCGGCGGCTTCAATGAAAAACTGTTCGCCGCGGAAGAACTGGACCTTACCAATCGATTAAAAAAATTCGCCAAAGGAACGGGCAAACGGGTCGTCATTTTGTCGAAACATCCGTTGATGACCTCCGCGCGAAAACTTCATCTTTATTCGTATTGGGAACATTTCCGCCTGCTGTTTTTGGTCGCTTTCAAGCCCAGTGTGCTTACCGACCGCGAACGCTGCCATCTCTGGTATGATGGGCGGCGGTAACGTATGCAGCGGTTCTTTTGGGTTTTGGCTTCGTTTTCGCTCAGTCACAGGTCCCTTACGGACATGCTCCTTCGCTCAAACCTCGCCAGAACCCAAAACTCCTCGCTGCCAGACAAACGTTGCGTCCCCCCAGAGAATCGACCATAGCCGACTGAAGGCGAGGATGGCTGAATGGGTTTTTGGATTAGCCACCCCCACCCCCTTCCGTAGCCACGTGGAACGTGGTAAACCTTCCGAAGGTTGCCAAGGGTGACCGAAGGCAACCTCATTTTTTGGTTTTGTTTTGGTTTTGTTTTTTGCCTGAAGGCTTGATTTAGGTTAATTCACCGGCAGAACGGAAAAGCGGTGCTAAAGCACGCGCACTCCAAACGCTGCCGCGACTACTGTGAGTCAACTTCCTCGCGAAGCGCCTGGAGTGCGGCGGTTCACCGCCGCTTTTGAATACGCTGAAGCCACCCCCGGGGTAGCTGGCATAGGCTGGCAAAAGCGACCGGTTTCAAGCGCCGTCAGGGCGGTAAAACAGGTAGGGACATCGCGCTGCGATGTCCGAGTGGACGCCGCAGCGCGGCGTCCCTACCATATGTCAAAGAACGGCCGCGATACGCGGCAATCAGGGGCAGTTTACCATGGCTCCGGTAAAACTCATAGTTAGTGACTACCGCTATTTTTTTAACCGAAAAAGGATATAAAGAGCCGCATTAAATAAGGGAGCGATGCGTATTTTGGGCCAAGAATGGCAGGAATTAATTCTGATTTAATGGGTGGACTGACCCGTTCTATGGTACGATGGCCGAGGTAGCGCGCCAGTAATCCAATGACCAGTATATGAATACTGACAATAAACCAACGGATGCAGAAGTGAAAATTGCCATAAAACAAATTCTCAGTGAATCGCTATTGAGCATTCGACTCCAGGGCGCACTAGGAAACCACAAGAATTGTGAAATTGAGGCTGACCATGTTCATAATTTACCTGTCTTGTTGATTAATTTCTCAGATGAGTTGCTCGCCTTCTACTACAACGTTGAGCGTAAAGCGTATTTAGCTCAAAGTGGCGGAAAATATCCTCTAACCTATGATGCTCACTGGAAGGTATTGGCAATGCGGCTTGGCTTGACTCAAAGTTGAAAGCAGACCCGGAGCTGCGCGATTCCAACTAAATTTGCCAGCGAAACAGAAATTCACAGCAAACCGCCGCCAATTTCTTCCTTGATTTCTAACGCTTTCGGGATTTTCCTGTGAGGCTGCATATGGCTTATAAAGATGTAACACCGCCCGCAGGCGGAAAAATTTCAATCCAGGCCGGCAAACTCAATGTGCCGGAAAATCCCATCCTTCCTTTTATTCGCGGCGACGGCACCGGCCCCGATATCTGGGCCTCCAGTGTGCGCGTCATGGACGCCGCTGTCCAAAAGGCTTATAACAGCAAACGAAAAATTTCGTGGTTTGAAGTCTTCGCCGGCGAAGAATCGTTCAAGCGTTTCAATAACTGGCTGCCGGACGACACCGTCGAGGCCTTCAAGGAATATCTCGTGGGCATCAAAGGCCCGCTCACGACGCCCGTCGGCGGCGGCATTCGTTCACTCAACGTGGCCCTGCGCCAAATGCTCGACCTCTATGTCTGTTTGCGGCCGGTGCAATATTTTACCGGCGTGCCGTCGCCCGTGAAACGTCCCGAAAAAGTGGACATGGTTATTTTCCGCGAAAACACCGAAGACATTTACGCCGGCATCGAATACGCCGGGGGAACGCCGGATAGTCAAAAGGTGCTGGATTTCCTCGCCCAAAATTTTCCGAAGGAATTTAAGAAAATCCGTTTTGGCACCAAAGAAGCCACAGAAAAATGGCTGAAGGACATCGGCGCCGCAGGCCCGTCCGTAGTAGACGTGGGCATCGGTTTCAAGCCGGTAAGCCATCTCGGGACTGTTCGTTTGATTGACGCGGCCATCCAATATGCCGTCACGAACAAGCGCAAGAGTGTGACGCTCGTGCACAAGGGCAACATCATGAAGTTTACCG
>Ga0335083_10010489_pt1 | contig 11187 bp, 9 predicted proteins | sample Lox_Sample_42_FD_206716 | JGI IMG/M metagenome (GOLD analysis project Ga0335083, IMG submission 206716) | Soil microbial communities from Loxahatchee National Wildlife Refuge, Florida, United States - Lox_Sample_4.2 | ecosystem: Environmental > Terrestrial > Soil > Wetlands | place: USA: Florida... | reverse complement strand
ATATTGCCCGGATTTCCAATATGCAGCCCAGATTCCGACCAGAAACAGCGCGCTCATCCAAATAGCACACCCGGCATAAGTTCTGCTGAAGCTTGCTCCGCAATGAGGACAGGTCGCCGAATTCATTGTAAATTTCCACAGGTATGCTGCGGTGGCACTGCATACAAAACGTGTCGTTTGACACCGCGTCCTCTACTGAATGCCCGGAAAACGACCTCGTTCACACTACGAGCCGGGAGTGGTCTCGCAGCGTTCACACTACGTGCGATTGAACAGATACCAAGCAAGACCACACAGGGCGACCGCCACAATCTTCTTCCCCTGATTCAAATAGGGCGGCGAATCTTGCCGGAAATGGTCTGTTCAAGTGCCGTCGGTTTGTGAATTCCGAGATCATTTGCGCGGTAGCGGCATCAATGATTCGACGTTTGATCCGCCGGCTCATGGCGCCGTAGGGCGCGCATAAGCCCTCTCCGGCGAGATATGGAAGGGTTGAGACGCACGAATGAATCGATTGTTGAAAAACACGATGGCTTCCTCTCCAGTCCTCCCGTTAAGGACTGGGACGGCGATTTGAACATCCAGGAGGACTTGTGGGAACTCGACTACATGTTTGGCTTAAAGTGATCGCGCTTATCTGCTTGTGTGAACTCTTCATTGCACCTGGCCGGGCCGGCGCGCCTCCGCAGGGGATCGACGCGCTGACGGCGCCGATTGCACTCTACCCGGATGCCCTGGTGGCACAAGTGCTGGACGCCTCGACGAACCCCGCCGAAGTGCAGGACTTCAGCGCCTGGCTCAAACAGAACTCGAACCTGAAGGCCAGCGAGCTTCAGGAAGCCGCATCGAAAGCAGGCTTTGATGCCGCGTTCATCGCACTGGCGGTATTCCCGGACGTGATCCAAATGATGGCCCAGAAGCCCGATTGGACAAAACAACTCGGGGAGGCGTTCAAAGCCGACGCGCAGGCCGTCTCCAAGTCCATTCAACGCTTGCGGCAGCAGGCGCAAGCCATGGGCAACTTGAAGACAAACAAGCAACAAGAGGTCCTCACACAGAAGTCCTCGAGCGGCGACCAGGTGATCGTGATCCAGCCGGCGAACCCCCAGGTGGTGTACGTTCCTCAATACAATCCACAGGTGGTGTATGTGCAGCCGGCGCCCCCGCCTTCGTCCCATGCCGCCGGCGCGGCGTTGATCGGGTTCACCGCCGGGGTCATCGTTGGAGCGGCCGTGCACGGCAACGACTACTACCATGGGCCTTATGCGTGGCATCGCCCCCCGGTGCCAACGCCCTATGCCTATCACTACAACAACGCCGCAGCGCTGCAACAGCAACGATATAACAACGCATCGTCCCTGCAAAATCAGCGGTATAACAATGCCAGCAACCTGCAAAATCAACGGCAATCCAACTATCAACAGAATTCGTCCCAGCGCCAATCGGCGGCCCAGAGCAATCAGTCGCAGCGGCAGTCAGCGGCGCAGGACAACCAGGCACAGCGGCAGAGCGCAAGGTCTGGAGCGCAGTCGCAGGCAGGCGCAAATCAGGCACAGCGGCAGGCCGCGGCAACTTCCAGCAATGCTAACGGACAAAGGGCATCGGAGCGAAGCGGCACGAGGTCCGGGGGATTCTCCGGATATCAAAATGGCTCCTCTGCCCGGGAGGAGAGTCAAAGGGGCAATCGAAGTCGGGAGCAGAGCCGCGGCGGTGGACGCGGGCGGTGAGGTTAATACAGCGGGAGCACACTTATGCGAATACAAAATCACTTCATGATGACCCTGGCGATGGCGGCCTTGCTACTAGGCCAGGCCTGTTCAACGACGCCGGCCCAGTCCAAATTCGCGGCTCCGGACGATGCCGCCAAGGCACTCCTGCAAGCGCTCAAGACAGATAGTGCGGACCAGCTAAGGGAAATCTTCGGCAAACAAGCTTTCGAATCCGTCGCATCCGGCGACGCCGTCGCCGACCGGAATGATCGCGAAGTCATCGCGCTCGCCATGGAGCAGTCCTGGCGTTGGGTCCCTGTCAGACCCGATCGCCAAGAACTGATTGTGGGCGACGAACAGTGGCCGTTCCCGGTTCCACTGGTCAAAGCGGGCGATCAGTGGCGGTTCGACTCTGAGGCCGGCAAGGAGGAGGTTATCGCCCGCCGCATCGGCCGCAACGAGTTGACCGTGATCGACCTGAGCCACGCCTACGTCGATATGCAGAAGGAATATGCGGCTGACGCACACGACGGCAAAAGGTCCGGGCTGTTCGCACAGCGGCTGCGCAGCACTCCCGGGCATCAGGATGGCCTCTACTGGCCCGCGCAGCCCGGCGACAAAGAGAGTCCCCTGGGCGATCTTGCCGCCGAGGCGGCGGCCGAAGGCTACGCGGAGGGCAAGACATCCGCGACTCCGCTTTGGGGCTACCAGTACCGGATTCTCACGGCTCAGGGCGCGGCCGCGCCGGGAGGAAAGACAAGCTACATCAAAGACGGCGAAATGTCCGGCGGCTTCGCCCTGGTCGCATTCCCAGCCACCTACGGATCCAGCGGCATCATGACCTTCATCGTTAACCAGGACGGTGTGGTTTACCAGAAAGATTTGGGAAAGGACACGGTCAACCTGGCCACCAGCATGGCAGAGTACGATCCAGACGACTCGTGGGAGGTGGTTCGAATGCCGTAAAATTCAAAGACCGCTGACGTGTTGCGTTCGCTCGAAGCGATCAGCGCAGGTTCCGGACGGGAAGTAGGGGTGTGCCCTGATTGCGCGCCGCACGCGGATTTTGCGGGCGGGGTGATCGGAGTTTCGGGGCTCGCCGAACTCGGCTAATTGAACCGGTGCGGCGCCGAGGCAGCATCCGAACCGTTCGATCGTCAACTGGCGCAATCAGGCACAAAAATCATGAATCAGCAGACAACGGGCTCGGTCAATACGGATTTGGCTCTCAATAGCGCCGGCTTGGCGAAGTTTCGAACGCAACTCGCGCTCGACCGCAGTACGCTTGCCTGGATACGGACCACGCTGACCATGTCGACATTTGGCTTCGGCACCGCGGGGTTCTTCAGGTCGCTGCGAGAAAAATCACCTTCTCCCTGAGGTCGTGCGATTGCACGAAGCCGCGATCCGATTCGGTTTTGCGCTGGAATCGCCGCCACGGTTTTGGCCGGAATTTCTCACTGGCGCACGCTGCAAAGGCTCGGCCGGAATGAGACTCCGGCCCTCACCCAATGGCCGTTGAGCATCGCGTTCGCAATGCTCCTCGCGATAGCCGGCCTGGTTTCGGTCGGGTCTTTGCTTGCGAGATGAGCACGTGCAGGGGGAGGTCACAACTTCCGCGAGTGCATCTGAGTCCGAATCTGACGAAGGGCGCTCTGTTACGGTACATCCGTTCTGTTTCAGCTTCAAAGAAATCGCGGCCCTTTAAAGCCCCTTCAGTACCATCCACGCGCGAAGTAAGCGATATGGACGGCTGGAATACTGCCGCCAACAGATCCCGTTGCGCGATTCAGAGCTGAAAATCGGATTTGAAAAGAGAAACTAGGACGCTTGATCACCTCACGAGCATCAAAGAAACGAGGCGAGTAGCCGCAATCTCTCGCACGCAGCCGACGAGGTCAACCGATGCTCCGAGCCCTTTACCGCAACTCGATCCTGCTCCTGCCGCTGGCCAGCCTTTCGATATTGCAGCCGAACATCCGCGCTCAGATGGCGCCAGCCGATTCGCCCGGCAAGCCCGTTAAGGAGGAGTGCGCCAAGCCCGCAGACCCATCCTCCGAGGAGGCCGCCCCGGTTGCGAACGAAACCACTCCATCCAGTCCCGATCAGGAATCGGCTCGCTCGAAAATGGCTGCGGAGAAGCAGCACAAGCAACAGGAAGCACAAGGCACGGCGGACGCACGGCCCGCTAAACAAGAGAAAAAGGGCTCGTGGCTCTTCGCCCCGATCCCGATCAGCAGCCCGGCGGTCGGCTCCGGCCTCGAGTTCGCGGTTGCGCGTGTATTCCCCTTGAACAAGCAGGACGAGGTCTCTCCGCCATCGGCAGTGGGAGTGGGAGGCGTCTTTACCAACAACGGAACCAGGGCGTTTGCGGTTGGCGGGCGACTGTACTTCAAAGAAGACAAATATCGTATTGCCACCGCACTGGGCACGGCCAACGTCAATCTCGACATCTACGGCGTAGGTAAGGCGGCAGGGGACAACGGTATCTATGTCCCGCTGAACGGGAACGGCAAGGGATTCCTCTTCGAAGGGCTTTACGGACTCAAGAAGCAGTTTTATGTAGGTTTCCGGGGGCAATACCGAAACTTGCGGTTATCGCTCGATAAGGAAAAATTCGCGGAGGACTCGGACATCAGCGCCCAGCCGCCGGAACAGGTCGCGGAGGTTATCGACCAGATCGGGCAGGAACTTTTACAGCAACAAACCGTGTCCCTTGGACCGCGAATTGAATGGGACACGCGTGACAGCACCTATTATCCCAAGAAAGGGCTGTTGATGGATGTCAATATGGACTTCTTCAGCACGGGCTTGGGCAGCAAGTGGAGCTATCAGTATTACAAGTTCGGCTTCAGCAAGTATCACGGAATCGGCGACTATCAAGTGCTCGCCTTCCGTGGAATGGGTTGTGCCGTTGCGGGCGACCGAGTTCCGATTTACGACTTGTGCCTCTTCGGCGCGGCGAACGACATTCGTGGATACAGCGTCGGCCGGTATCAGGATCGCAGAATGTTCGCGGCACAGGCCGAATATCGTCTCATGATTCCCACGAAGGGTTTCCTCGGGAGATTCGGCGTCGTTGCGTTTGCCGGCTTCGGCGGCGTGGGCCGGAAGTTCTCGGATATCGGCTGGAGCGATTTGCTGCCGGGAGGCGGCGTCGGTGCAAGGTTTCGATTGCTGAAGAAGCAGCCGATCAATTTCCGAATCGATTACGCTCGCGGCGACGCTGGAAGCACCGTGACGATCGGTGTGCTGGAAGCCTTTTAGAGTCCATCGGTCTCGCGTGTTGACGTTCGCTAGCTATCGATCCCGAGCGAATCAAGCACGTCGCGCACGCGGCGCAACAGTTTCGCTTTCGTGAACGGCTTCTGTATAGAGTTGGATTCCGACAGGGCGGCGGTCCCCGCATCCGGATAGCCCGACATATACAGGACCCTCAAATGCTGGCGGAAAGCCTGTAAACGTTTCGCCAGTCGAATGCCGGACAGTTCCGGCATGACCACGTCGGTGAGGAGGAGATGGATCGGTTCGGTGTCGCTCATAGCCAGGCGAAGGGCTGCGTGACCATCGGCCGCCGCCAGCACATGATAGCCCGCCTTATCTAAAACTCGCTGAATCTCGTCGCGCAGAGCCGACTCGTCTTCCACGAGCAAAATCGTCTCGGAGCCCCCTTTTACCCGCCCGTCCTCCGTTTCGAGAACCGGGCTGGCAATCTCGGGCACGACGGGCAGATAGACCCTGAATTCAGTCCCATGCCCCGGCTCACTCGCGACTCTGATGAATCCGCCGCTTTGTCTGATTATTCCGTAAACCACAGAGAGCCCCAGCCCCGTACCTTTGCCTACTGACTTCGTGGTGTAGAACGGTTCGAAGATGTGCGCAATCGTATCCTCGTTCATCCCGGTCCCGGTATCCCTAACAGCCAGCATCGCGTACAACCCCGGCTTCAGGTCCGGGTAGGCTTGGGTATCCGATTGATCGAGCTCTACGTTGGCGGTTTCGATGGTGAACGCGCCGCCTTCGGGCATTGCGTCTCGCGAGTTCACGGCCAGATTGGTGAGAACCTGGGCGAATTGTCCGCGGTCAGCTCTCACAAGGCCCAACCCTGGACCAGGTTTGAATTGGACGTTGACATCCTCCCCGATCAAACGCTGCAACATTTTCTTGCTATCTGAAATGACGCCGTTCAGGTTGAAAACCTCGGTCCGGGGGATCTGTTTGTTGCTGAACGTCAGCAACTGCCGGCTGATTGCGACAGCTCTGTCTGCCGCATCGCGGATCGCCGTCACGCTGCCCGCCGCGGACTCTCCGCAGCGCAGCTCCTCGAGAGCCGAATCGGCGTACATCAAGATGACACTCATCAGGTTGTTGAAATCGTGAGCGATTCCTCCAGCGAGGCGACCCACCAACTCCAATTTCTGGGCGTGGGCCAGTTGCCTTTGTAGATTTTCTCTTTCGGCTTCTTGACGCTTTCGCTCGGTGATGTCTCGCGTGATACCGACGACACCGACGGGGCCGGTATCCGACCAAAGAAGCGCCGCGCTCACTTCGGCCCAAAACGCCGTGCCGTCCTTTCGCAAATGCTCCGATTCGAAGGTGACCACGGAATTCCGGTCATAATCGGGCGATGACGCTCTGGTAAGTTCCTCTCTAAGAAGCTGCTCATTCTGCATTGCCTGAAGAGGTAGCGCCACATCTCGCAACGTGAGCTCACGGGTTTCCTGCACCGTCCAGCCGTACGTCTGCTCTACGCGCGGGCTCGCGTACGTGAGGCGGCCGGACAGGTCCATCATCCAAATTACATCCGGAAGGCATTTCTCTATGGTGAGGAATTGTTGAGTGCGTTCCCGGAAAGCCTGTTCAACCTGTCTGAGCTCCGTAATGTCGAGCGTCGCCGAGGCCAGGCAGGCTCGGTCGCCGAGTTTGACCGGTTCCGAGGAGAGCAGACCCGTACGGACCTGACCATCTTTCCGGCGAAAATGGAATTCGAAGTTTCGGACCCTTCCATTCTCACGCAGGCGTTTGACAGCTTCTCTGAACTCCTCAGGGGTGGCCCACAGGCCGAGTTCCGCGCCGTTCCTACCGAGAATATCGGCGCGCTTGTATCCGACCATTTCCCCGAAATTCTCATTGACATCGAGAAATCGAAACCCGCTTTCTATGTCAGCGACGCTGATTCCAGCGGGCACGAAGCGGAAAACTGTCGCGAACTTCTCCTCGGAATCGAGCAGTGCGATCTCCGCGCGCTTGCGCTCCGTGATATCCTCCATGAACCATTCGTACAACAACGTTCTTCCATCAGGCGCGCACACTCTCTTGCCACTCAGCGAAACCCATACGATCGAGCCGTCTTTCCGTTTGTGCTGGCATTCGTACCGCTGCACAAAACCGTGCTCCTCCAGTTCTTTGACCAATTCCAGGTGCGCGTTTGGGTCGACCCAAACTTTGCTCGTGTCGGAGATTGTCGTTACAAACTCTTCGGCAGATGGGTAACCGAGTATTCGCGCCACAGCCGGGTTTGCGGCCAAGCACGTGCCTTCCGGCGAAGTGAGCCACATGCCTTCGACCGCGCCTTCAAAGAAGTCGCGATAGCTCCACCCGGCCTCCTCCGGAGCAGCCGGCATGCCATCCGACGGTGCCATATGGCCCTCCTTTACGTTCTCCACGTTTCCGCAGCTTAACATGACGATGGAATCCTGGGTGCACTTCCAGAGCCTCACTGCTAGTCCCACCGGAAGGTGCTTCTAGCAGGCAGTCATCGGATATTTATGCCACGCCCGAAGACTGTATATAAGGAGCAGCGAAATCCCGGCTGTCGTCAACAGCGTCGCCGATTGTTGCAGACATGATGGCCAAAGCCGCTCCTTGGCGCATTCACAACCAAGCCAGTAGAGTAACGCGAAACACGGGCCAGAGCACCGGCCAGAGGCAGATCGCCTGTGGGCCGGTTACCGCGCGTTCCAGGATCTGCGGCACAGGCTTCCGAGTGCTCCGTCAAGGATCACCGAGGTCGATCTCCGACGCGAGAATATGCTTGCGTTCGGGCGTCGGCGCTGTGCGGGTTCGGGTGACCCTGCGAAAAGAGACGTATGCGGCTCTGGATCTGCGGTAATGATGGGGGGCAAGGGATCGCCGGCGATGCTGCTGCAACGGCGCGCATCGGCCGGCGGCTGTCTCGACGGAGTCTTTTGAAATGCCGTCAGTTCTTCTCGAAGACGGCTTTGACCTTGCCACTTCGAACGGCTCGCTCAAACGCGGCGTGGTCCTTCTCGTTCTGGTCGGCGTACGCCATCGAGAAGTCGGCGATGGCCCGGTCAAAGGCGTCACTCTTGCCCATGTACCCACTGAGCGTTGCCGGAGAACCGGAACGCGCGTGGGAGAGGGCTAGCGCCCTTCCGCACCAGACTGCGTATATGCTCATCTCGTTGGCGCCGAACGTCTCAACCATAGGGCTGATCTTGACGTCCCTGAGTTGCCGTACGAAGAAATCGCGTCCGAGCTTACCGTGGGTCCAGCCTAAAAACATGTCGCTGGCAGGTTGCATGAGCCGATAGCCCTCCACAACTCGTTGGCCGTGGTTGCGAAAGACACTCGCGCCCGCGAATGGCTCCAACACCGAGGCGCGAGCTTCCTTCGCCTGGAGGAACAGGGGATCGCCGTCGCCCGCCATGTACAGCAGTACGAAGCAAGCCGTCCCTACGCTGCCGACACCGACCACCTTGACGGCCGCGTCGCGGAGTTCGTATCGATCGAAAAGCGACTGGAGGCAGGTTGGGAGGCTATCACGGTAGCCGGCCACCGCGTCCATGACCATGCCATGGACCTGACCGGGCGTATGGCCCTGCACGTGGAAAATCGTGGGGAGTTGGTCCTTGATGACCGGCACCTCTCCCTTTTGTTCCACAAGCTTAGGAAAGATCTCCTCGCCTCTGCTCCTCGCTCGTTCCTTCTCGATGCGCTTGATAGCCCGCCGTCGCAGCATGGGGTCCTTGAGGGTCTGCAAGAGGTCGTCCGCCCATAGGGCCGTATACCACAGATCGAGCGTCTTCATCCGGCTGAACTCCGCCATCGACTCGCGGTAGCTGCGGACGCAAGTCAGGGCCACGTCCCGAGCGACGGCATCACTCAGTCCGTTATCCCGGCAGGCTACGACGAAACTCGGCGCGAGGCGCTTGACGTCCCACTCCCATGGGGACGGAAGAGTCTCATCGAGGTCATTTATCGAGAAGAGGATTCTCCGTTCTGGGGTCGCAAAACCGCCGAAGTTGCAGAGATGGGCGTCCCCACAGCATTGCACACGAACTCCCGTCGTAGGCGTCGACGCCAAGTCCGTCGCCATGGTGAGGGCTGCTCCCCGATAAAACGTAAATGCGGATTTGACCATGCGCCCGTGACGCAAAGGCAGCAGGTCAGGCACGCGTCCCTTCTCCGCGGCCAAAACCAACTCAACGGGATCGCTTCGGCGTGCCGGTGCTTTCCACGCGGCATGTGACGCTCTCGGGCAGGCCTCGCGCAGCGTCTTGCCGGCAGCGTACCTGTCAGCATACGCCATCATCATGGTTGTTTTCGCCCGCGGTTCAGTCCGGGCTGCTTCCGCCGTTGATTTTATGTTGACTCGCATCTCAACCTCCCCAGGTCAGAACGAATTGACCTTCTACGTGCGCGTTTGGCGACTCCTGTTAGCATTTTCCCGTTGCAGAACGCTACATAGAGTCTGTACGAGATCCCGACCTTCAACGGCTTGCGAATGAAGCCGCGGACTGCCGGTTTCCGCATCATCGACGTAACCTCTTCCTCGCTGTAAGCACCGGTGAGGATGATCATTACGTCTCCAGCAGGCACTGCCATCACGATCGCCTCCGCCTGGCCAACGGCGATGTGCTCCGTGCTCACGCGGATGACTCCGTCGCGATCTCCAATGGCTTCCGACGCGTTCATCAAGACGTTCATCACCATCCGGCCGATCTGCGCCGTGCGAGCCCGGATTGCCGGAAGATCTTCGCCCGATTGGAGACCAAGGTCGCGTGCCGGGAGTCGGTGACCTTTTCAACCCCAGCATCCCCTACCGCTGTGGAAACGTCGATCGGTTCCAGGACTGCGCTCCCTATTCCGGCATCGGGCAGAGTCCCACCACTGTTGTAGCCGAAGGAGAGAATGATCGCGTTGGAACCGGTCGGAGTGATCAAATAAGCCCTCGGGGGCAGGCTCTGAGCAGTCAAAAGCGGCAAGAGGCCAGAAGAGACGGAAATCACTCTGAAGATCCATCCGAGGCTCAAACAGGTCTTGCGGCCGCCTCGGCTGCCCCTATCGCCGCCCCGCCGGGGTGGACCGCGCTGTGGCAACCACCACTCCCAATCTGACGGAGACCAGGTAAGGCCTTCTTCAGAAATAGATAGACCAAGTGATCCCATATCCGTTGGTGTAGCTGGGCTGGCCGGTCTTATTAATCTGGCGCTCATAACTGGGTTCAATTTCAAGATGAGAACCGATCGGAAAGACAAGGCCGCCGATGTAGGCGAATCGGGTCCACTTCGCACCAGTGCAATCGTAGTAGCCTTCCGCGCGCACATAAGGCGTGAAAGTGACACGGCGCGCCCTGAACTCGCGTTCAACCGAGACACGGTTCCGGTAGCGCCAGGAGAAGGTTTCCTTGCCGCGAAGATCCATGCGGTTACGATCCACTACCAGAAACGATTTTGGCAGGTAATAACGGGTATGGAGTTCGATGACACCGCGCTGTTCCACAATGTGATCGGGGAGCGGCAGAACACGATAACCAAGGCGTAGCATCAGGTATTTCTTTCTTGCCTGGTCGGGTGAGAGCTCGGCACGCCGCCCGCGAATCGACTTGAGATAGATATCGAGGTTGGGACCGAATTCCCAGGTGTCGGACTGCGCCTCGCGATTCTTCGCCCGGGCGGCCATCATGTAGATGCGCATATTCGAGTTGAGCCTGGCGTAGACATCCACTTCCGGCCAAATTTCGTTTGCGGCTTGCTGAGCGGTGGCCGGGCACACGGGCAGTACGCCCAGGACAATAATGCCGACAATACGGAGCCAAACTGTGGCCCTCCAGTATCCGCGTATCGAGGACGGGTGAGCAGGCAGTCGGCAATTGAGCATGCGAAGCCCCGCGGGAGCCGGAATGCCGATTAAGCGCTCAACTCTCACGGTACCTCCATCGGCAGAGACGAGAACTTCCAACTCGTAGGCGCAAAATCCGCCGGGGCCGAGGAGTCGGCTCGAGCCGTCTTATTAACTCCAGCGAAAGGCACATAGGGATTACAGGTGGTACTTCTGTAACGGCCCGCGAACCGGCCAGACTCGGTAACAAGCGGGCCTGCGGTTCGCCGAAACGGCATCGCAGCGTCCCCAGTCGCTCGAAAGTGATCTGAATCTCGGCACCTGGATCGATGAAGTCGTCGTGATCGCAGCCTGTACAGTCGGGGATCGTCCCGAATCCCATTACGGAGCCGGG
>Ga0335083_10010487_pt1 | contig 11189 bp, 10 predicted proteins | sample Lox_Sample_42_FD_206716 | JGI IMG/M metagenome (GOLD analysis project Ga0335083, IMG submission 206716) | Soil microbial communities from Loxahatchee National Wildlife Refuge, Florida, United States - Lox_Sample_4.2 | ecosystem: Environmental > Terrestrial > Soil > Wetlands | place: USA... | reverse complement strand
GGGCCGCTGGTAATGGCTGCCGCGGCGAATCAGGCCTTGCAACGAGCCCGCCTCGGCGACCACGACAGCGCCGGAGCGAACGCCTTCATCCAGCGTCAGCAACATGCTGGTGTTAGCCTCAGCTCCACCTACGATCGGATAGAGACTGAGATTTCCCTTTGTGATCGGCGGCAGGACCTTGTACTCGTGCCCCGGTGTTCCAGCCATAGCCAGCGTTGCGGCGAGTAGCGCAAAGACAAGCTGCATGACGATAGTGCAATTCATGTCGTTCTCCCGAGGTACGCCAGCCATCGCTGCCGCCGATCCCTGCTAGCGGAAGCGACTCTGGGGCGTCTCTATCGAAAGAACGAGCAGCCATGTTCTTCTTGCAGGTAAATTGTTAGGATTTTTCGCGAATGATTTCCTCTCCGGCATCTGCGTCCGCCGAACCCGAGCCGTCGGCAGTGGTGGTGGAGTTCGCCACGCGGCATTACGGGATAAGTCACGCCGCCGATTTCGGCATCGCCGTGCAGGCATTAGCAAGAATCCTCGCCGGTATCGTGAGACAGCGGGATCCAGACGCGTGCGATGTTCCCGAACTGACGTTCCTTAACTCGCTTCGGCTGGAGGAACTGGTCTTGTCCAGGGCCTGTGCCGACGGAAACGAACTCGCCTGGGAAGTCTTCCTGAATCGTTACCGCGACACGTTGTACGAGACGGCTTACAAGGTCGCCAAAGAAGACAGCGCCGCGCACGGTCTGGCCGATTCGCTCTACGCCGAACTTTATGGCGTGGATGGGAAGGGGCAGCAGCGCCGTTCGAAGCTGCTCTATTACCAGGGACGTGGATCGCTGCAAGGTTGGCTGCGCACCGTCGTCGCGCAGGAGTGGGTAAACCGCTGCCGCAACGCCAAGCGGGAAACCAGTCTCGACGAACAGCTCGAACAAGGAGCTCAATTTCAGGCGCCCGAGCCCAAACCAACGGCGGCCGACGCTCGTATCGAAGCCGCTGTCGGAGCGGAGCTTGCCACACTTGATGCTGAAGATCGCTTCCTTCTGGTTGCGTACTTTCTTGACCAGCGAACGCTTGCCGAGATCGCAAAACTGCTCAGAGTTCACGAGTCGACCATCAGCCGACGGCTGGAACGCACCACCCTCGGCTTACGCAAGCGCATCTGTAAACGGTTAGTGCAGGCGGGAATGTCCAAACGCGAGGCCGACGAAGTCATGGAAGACGTGGATGTTCGGGACCTGCAGGTCCGGGTGACCGAAACTTTGCGGCAAGAGATGCCGGACATTTCGTTCTATAAACACAAGGAGCCTCAAGGATGAACCCCGAACTGCCCAAAACAGTCCGAGACGCGCTCGCGTCGGGTGCCGCGTCGGCTCATCCTTCTGTGGATATGCTCGCTGCGTTCGTGGAAGACGCATTGCGAGGGGCTGAGCTCCAGAAGGTAACCGATCACCTCTCACGCTGTGTGGAATGTCGCGAAGTAGTTTTCCTTACCAGCAGCCTCGGCGAGGGAAAAGGCGCGATCATCCCGGCGATCGCCGCTTCCGCCTCTCGCGAACAATACACTCCGGCAACGCAGGCGCCCGCTGCGCTGACGCCGGTCCCAGCGCAGCCGACTGCCCAGCCTCGCCGGCGACGGGAATTTCGGATCGGCTGGGTCGTGCCGATAACCGCAGTCGCAGTGGTGGTTGTAGCCGGCGTCCTTCTTTATCGGCGCTGGGAAGCCTCCAGGCCTGCTCCGGAATTTGCAGCCGCGGTCAGCAGCAGCGCCATCGAAGCGACGCCCCCTCGAGAACAAACAGCGACGACCGCGTTACAGTCCGAAGCTCAGGTTCCTGCGACAAAACCCGCGCAGAAACCGGCTACCGGTGCTGCGCAGCGAACGATTGTCGCGAAGAGTGCCTCAAAAATGGCTGAAGTTGGTTCCAGCCCGATCCGTGTCCAGGAATCCGCGTCCGCCTTATCCACCGAGGATAAACTTCAAGCCGCGGCCAATGAACCAACCGCTCCCGCCGTCGCGGGTCAGGTCCAATCTGAGCAACCTAAGGCCAGCGCCGCCCCACCCGCGCCCGCACCGGCGCCGGGCCCCAGCATTGCATTGCAAGATGCACGTGGGCTCAGCGGAGCGTTTTCGTCGCATGCGAAAAGTCCGTCGGCGCGGCCGTCGATGTCGCCGTCAGTCGCACAACGAGCCGTCACGCCGAGTACCTGGCGAATTAGCAGCGATGGTCAACTGGAGCATTTCACTCAGGGCGCCTGGACCCGTGCGCTCGCGGATGAGCCAACCGTGTTCCGCGCGGTTGCCGTGGTTGGAAATAGTGTCTGGGCGGGAGGCAGCAGCAGCACGCTGTTGCATTCGAGCGACGCCGGCCAACACTGGGATCACGTTGCTCTTCCGCCGACCGGCCATCAAGAAAGCGACAGCATCGTTTCAATCCGCTTTGAGGATTCGCAGCACGGCATAATCGCGACCCAGAGTGGACAGGTATTTGCCACAAGTGATGGCGGCGCGAACTGGGCGAAGCAGTAGCTGCGATAACTCCGCTCAGAGCGTCGGAGCGTCCTGTCTGTCGCTGCGGAAAACGAGGTTGCTTGCGGAAGAGCCGGGACGTCCGCTCTTGGTATCCCGTTGTTTGCTCACTGTGCGGGAAGCCCACAGATACATAGCCGCATAGGCGCGCCACGGCCGCCACGGTTCTGAACGCCGCTCCAGCGCGCCCGCGTTTTGAAGCTCGACAGCGCGCTGCAATTCGAGGTCGCCTGCTGGAAAAGCGTCGGGCTCTCCCAGCGCGCGCATGGCGATGTATTGCGCAGTCCAGTCGCCGATCCCGGGAATCTCACGCAGGCGGGCCAGCAGCGGCCCGGAATGCACGATGCCGTCGAAGGTGATGGCTCCATCGCGCACAGCCGCAGCCAGGGAGCGAATCGTCTCCGCGCGGGCCTTGGTCAGACCAATCGTCGTGAGGTTCGCATCGGCGAGGGCTTCGGCCGAAGGAAACAGGTGAGTAAATCCGCGAGCGCGGAGGAAGGGCTTGCCAAAGGAGGCGGCCATGCGACCCGCCAGGGTGCTCGCTCCCTTCACCGTGATCTGCTGCCCGAGGATCGCGCGGACCGCCAGTTCGAATCCGTCCCAGCAACCCGGAACCCGCAGTCCGGGCCGCGCTTGAAGCATCCCCGAGAACAGAGGGTCGGCACCGAGGCGGGTTGCGATTGGCTGGGGATCGGCAGTCAGATCGAACATGCGACGGACACGCTCGATGATCAAGAACAACTGGCGCGAGTCGCCGAACTGAATCGCAACCTTCAGCGAGTTGTCGCCGTCACGCTCCACTTCCAGGTACCCCGCTTGTCCCTGCAACCAGATGGTTCGGCGATAACTGTTCGCCGTCACGACTTCAATACCAGGCGTGGCCCGTGGCGCCAGAAACGAGAGCAGGCTGTCCCAATCGTAGGGCGGCCGAAAGCGCAGGCTGAAGGTGTAATGGTTCTGGAGCGGCGCGGCGGCGGGTCGCGACAAGCGTCGGATTTGTGTCGGGGTCCGCTTGTACGTGCTGCGGATGGCAGCATTGAAGCGGCGCACACAGCCGAATCCCGCTGCCAGCGCCACGTGGCTCATCGGCAATGTTGTTTCATCGATAAGCTTTTTTGCGAAGTGCAAACGGCGCGTGTTGGCCACTGCGCTGGGAGTCGCGCCCAGATGTTGCAAAAACAGTCGGCGCAGATGACGCGAGCCCACGCCCAGCCGCTGCGCTAATCTCTCTACCCCGCCTTCTTCCAGGCCGCTCTCGGAAATCAGCCGTAGAGCTCGCGACACCGTGTTGCAGGTTCCCATCCAAGCGGGAGTGCCGGGCGAACACTCGGGCCGGCAGCGCAGGCATGGCCGAAATCCAGCCTCAGCGGCTGCGGCAGCGGTCGGGAAGTAGAACACATTCTTCTCTTTCGCCGTGGGCGCCGGACAGATCGACCGGCAATACACGCCGCTGCCCACCACGCCAATAAAAAACTTGCCGTCGAAGCGGGGATCGCGCGACAGACGCGCGCGCGAGCAGATTCGCCAATCCAGAATCATCTCCGACATTTCGCTAGGTTACCCGATATCGCCTTCGGCAATGGACGTTTGCGGACTTGGTCCGTTTTTCGTGATCTCGGCAGGATTCTCGTTTGCATAACCGAGTTGCGCTCTCGGATGCGCGCTTGCTGGGCGCTGCTTTATCCAGTCGCGGTCGATGTCCCCTGATGTCCATTTAGCGCGGTAGCAACGTCCGCGAATGTCCAATGTCTCGACTCGGCTTGGTCTATGTTCGTGCCACTGGCCGCATGCACGCCGGACGACCTCAACTCCGGCCCTACACGAAAAGGGGCGCAAACACCGCGACACCGCACTCACAAGCGGTTCGCTGCGACGTAAAGGAGACACCATGAAGTTCTCAACACCGCGTTACACAATTCTGATGACGATCCTGACCCTGATCGCTGCTCCGACCCTCTTGCGCGGCCAGGCAATTACCGAGTCGCCAGGTGCGCATCACTATCGCGTGTTCAGTCTGGGAGAGCCCCGGGGAGGATCGGCCAGCGGCGCTGCCGCCATCAATGACCTTGGCTGGGTAGCCGGCGACGCCAATCTGCAGGGCGACGCAACTCAACATGCCGAGCTTTGGATCTTTGGCCATCCGCTTGACCTGGGCACGCTGGGAGGACCGAACAGCGCTGTGCTGTGGCCGGGTGTCAATCAACTGGGACAGGTCGTCGGCGTTTCGGATACCGGCAAAACCGATCCTTACGGAGAAACGTGGAGCTGCGGCGCGTTCTTCCCGGATTCTCACGCCGGTCACACCTGCGTCGGCTTCCTGTGGCAGTGGGGAACCATGACGTCTCTGCCGACCCTCGGCGGCAACAACGGATTCGCTACTGCGATCAATGACCATGGCCAGGCGGTGGGATGGGCGGAGAACACAGTGCACGATCCCACCTGCGTTCCTCCGCAGGTGTTGCAATTCGAAGCCGTGGTCTACGGACCCGCTCCCGGACAGATCAAGCCGCTTCCGCCATATCCCGGCGATCTTGACGGCGCGGCAACAGGAATCAATAACCAGGGACAGATCATCGGCATCTCCGGTATCTGCCAGAACGCGGTTGGCAACCAGAGCGCTCTCCACGCTCTGTTGTGGCAGCACGGGCACCCCGTCGACCTCGGCAATCTTGGCGGATATGCGTGGCACACGCCCATGGCGCTCAACAATCACGGCCAGATCGTCGGCTTCTCTGATCTGCCGGGTGACGATGGCGGCGCCAATCCCAATTTTCACGCCTTCCTCTGGACCCAGCGCACAGGCATGATCGACCTGAAGACCTTGACTGGCGATGCCATCAGCGAGGCGTTGGGAGTCAATGAACAGGGCGACGTGGTCGGCGTTTCCTATGCTGCGGGATTCGGTAATCCGCGGGCGTTCCTCTATCGCAACGGGCAGATGATCGATCTCAACACGTTGGTGGACGGCAAGTCCTCGCTTTATTTGCAAGTGGCCCAGGAGATCAACGACGCTGGGGTGATTGTCGGGCAGGGCTGCGTGCCGGGAAACTGCTCCGGCCCGGGCATCGCCTTCATTGCGATTCCCGAATAGCCGACGAGACTGTTTGAAACTCGATTGCAAGTGAGTGAGGGTGGCAGCTACTCTCACTCACATTTCTAGTTTCGCCAGGGAGGGCACCGTAAACGCGATGACATGGCAAGACAAATTCGCAAGCATCGCCGTGGTGTTGTTGTGGCTGACCGTTTTGAGCAGCGGATCGGGAACGCGAAGCTCAGCGCAATCTCCTGCGCCAAAGGCGTGCGACGGCGCTGCCTATCGCCAGTTCGATTTCTGGGTGGGCGACTGGGACGCCTTCGAAGTTGCTACCCAGCTCAAGGACGCGCACGTTAAGGTGGAGCGCATACTCGACGGCTGCGTGTTGCACGAAATCTACGAAGGCGCGGATGGCCACAAAGGCCAGAGCTTCAGCATCTATGACTCCACCCGCAAGGTGTGGCAGCAGACTTGGGTGACCAATCATGGTCGGCTGCTGGTGATCGAAGGCAGTCTGCGCGACGGTGCGATGGTGTTGGCAGGCACTGATCGCAATCCCGATGGCGCAGAACGTCGCGTTCGCGGCACGTGGAAACCGGTGCAGGGAGGGGTTCGCGAAACTGCAGTCACTTCGCTGGATGGCGGCACGACATGGCAGCCGTGGTTCGACCTGATGTTTCGTCCCGCTCAGCAACGTTGACTTGCTAGTCGACGCGGTGCTCCCATCATCTGAGGCGCATTTCGTTTCCGAAGGCGCTCGCCTTCTCCGCACGCCCACGCGCGTTTTGCATATCATCAACGCTTTTCAGCATCTAGTGAGGGGAATGTACTAGCCGAAGGTTCACCCCGCTGGCGTGAAGAACAGCGCGCCCGAGCAGCCTCGTAACCGAATTCGGATTCTTAAAAGGAGTACCAATGCAAAAACGCAAACTTGGAAAGAGCAATCTGGAAGTGTCGGCCATCGGCCTGGGCTGCATGGGAATGAGCTCCGGCTACGGTCCGCCCAAAGATAAGCAGGAGATGATCGCCCTGATCCGTGCCGCCGTCGAGCGCGGCATCACATTCTTTGATACCGCTGAGGTGTATGGCCCATACATCAACGAGGAACTGGTGGGCGAAGCGCTCGCTCCTTTCCGCGAACAGGTTGTTGTTGCGACCAAGTTCGGCTTCGACATTGCTCCTGCCGGCCTGCCGGCAATTCGCGGCACCAACAGCCGGCCGGAGCACATCCGAGAAGCGGTCGATGGCTCGCTCAAGCGCTTGAAGTTCGAAACCATCGACCTGCTCTATCAGCACCGCGTCGATCCCAACGTGCCGATCGAAGACGTCGCCGGCGCGGTAAAGGACTTGATTGCGGTGGGCAAGGTCAGGCACTTCGGACTTTCGGAAGCGGGTGTGAAGACCATTCGCCGCGCGCATGCGGTGCAGCCGGTGACGGCGCTGCAGAACGAGTACTCGCTGTGGATGAGAACGGTGGAGACTGAAGTGCTGCCCACGCTGCAAGAGCTTGGCATCGCGCTGGTAGCCTACAGCCCGCTGGGCCGGGGCTTCCTCACCGGCAAGATCGATGCGAACGCCAGGTTTGAAAACTCCGACGACTTCCGCAGCCTGCTGCCGCGCTTTACACCTGAAGCGCTCCAGGCCAACCAGGCGGTAGTTGAGCTGCTCGGCCGCATCGCCGCGCGCAAGCAGGCAACGCCAGGACAGATCGCGCTGGCGTGGCTGCTCGCGCAGAAGCCGTGGGTCGTTCCGATTCCGGGTACGACCAAGCTGAATCGCCTGGAAGAAAATATCGGAGCGGTATCGGTCGAGCTCACGGCGGACGATCTTCGCGAGATCGATGCTGCTGCCGCGGAGATCAAAGTGGAAGGTGCCCGCTATCCCGAGAGCTTCGAGCGCATGGCAGGCCTGTAAGCGGCGCAGACAGGGAGACCAACTTCACAGAAGGAGTCCAGAAAATGGAGATCAAGAGAGCCGGGTCGCAACCTTCCGCGAAAGGACCGCCGGACTGGTTTACCGGCATCGTCCGCATCGATCCGCTGTTTCAGGCGCCCGACCCGGCTCAGGTTCAGGGCGCCAGCGTGACCTTCGAGCCGGGAGCCCGAACCGCATGGCACACCCATCCGCTCGGCCAGACTCTGATTGTCACCGCCGGCTGCGGCTGGGCCCAGCGCGAAGGTGGACCAGTCGAAGAGATTCGGCCCGGCGACGTGGTGTGGTTCTCCCCCGGCGAGAAGCATTGGCATGGAGCTACCTGGTCCACGGCCATGACTCACATCGCTATCCAGGAAAAGAAAGACGGAACCGTGGTCGAGTGGATGGAGCAGGTCAGCGACGAACAATATCACAAGTAAGTTCGGCGGCGGGCGTAGTCTAGAGTACGTCGGGGAGGTGCACATGCCGGGAAAGCACGATGCCTTAGTAGACCGCCTTTCCAGGTATCGGGAGATCAAGCTCACTGTGACCGGTAGAAAGTCGGGAAAACCCATCTCACGGCCGGTGTGGTTTGTATTCGAGGACGGCACGCTTTACCTTCTGCCGGTAGAGGGTTCGGATACGCAGTGGTACAAGAATGTGCTCAAGCACCCGAAGATCGGCATCGAGGCCCGCGGCGCAGAGGCTGAACTCAAGGCCGTTCCCATCACGGACCCCGAACAAGTCGCATCGGTGGCAGAGAAGTTCCGCGAGAAGTACGGAGCCGCAGACGTGAAGAAGTACTACTCGAAGTTCGACGTCGCGGTTCGCGTTGATGTGGGCTGACTGAAGCTGCCCCAGCCTAAGTTTTGTGCTCGCCGGGTCGGACTCCCGACGACGGCAGCTCGCAGGTAGTGCTTTGATTGCGCGGTCCGACGGACCGGCGTGCCGTGCGTCAGGTGGGAATGCCCATCCTGGGCAGCACCCACTGCGTCACCCAGATGTAGCCAGCCACCAATAAGACCAGCCATAGCCAGTTAGGCATGTAGGCCTCCACGAAAGATATTAGTCGAGTGCTTCGTCAGAGCGCCAATGGTCTGTTTTCTCTCCTTATCGTAAAGTGAGTACATTGTTTGAATTCAGCAACTGCGGTCAAACCGCAGTGGAGGCCAGCTGTGCGGAAAGTGCTGTTATCAAGGCAGGCGGGGCAATGCCTGCTGTCGTTGCTTCTGATCTGCGTTCTAACGAATCTCTCTTCGGCTCAGGCTCAAACGCAAACGCTTTCCAACGCTCCCAGCGCGCAGAAGGCCAAGACGCAAAGCGCGAAGAATTCCGACACTGGCTGGCCGCGCACCTTCACCAGCGGCACGGACAAGTTTCTTATCTATCAGCCGCAGGTCGATAGCTGGGATGGCAATCGCGTCAACCTGTACGCCGCCGTGGAGGTCACGACCGGCGAAAAGGGCCCGGCGAACTACGGCGTGGTGTGGTTCAGCGCTCGCACCGAGGTGGACAAGGTCAACCGCCTGGTGACGCTCGACCAGGTGCAGCTCACGAAGATCAAGTTTCCTGCCGCGCACGAGAAGGAAGCCGAACTCGACGCTCTGCTGCAGAAGAAGTTTCCTACCGCGACCAAGACCATCTCGCTCGATCGCCTGGAATCGATGCTCGACGCCGAGAGTGAGCCGGTGAAGACCGTGGAAGTTCGGAATGATCCACCGAAGATCATCGTCTCATTCAAGCCTTCACTGCTGGTGCTGATCGATGGCCTGCCGCAGTTGCGCGAGATTCAGGGCACCAAGTTGCAGCGCGTGATCAACACGCGCGCGGTGCTGCTGTTCGAAAATGATAAGAAGCTCTACTACCTGCGGGTCGAGGACTGGTGGCTGCAAGCGAAGCAGCTGGAAGGTCCGTGGAGTCGGGCCAACAAACTTCCTGACGACATGAAGAAGGCCGAGGAGTGGGTGGTCGCAAACACTCCCGCGCAGACTTTGCAGACCGCGCAGACATCCCAGCAGACATCCCAGCAGACATCCCAGCAGACATCCCAGCAGACATCCCAGCAGACTTCCCAACAGGCTTCGCTGAAAGAAGCCGGCAAACATGCGGAGATCCCGGTCGTGTTCGTCGCCTTCGGACCGACGGAGTTGATCGAGACCAAGGGCGATCCGCAGTACAATCCGATCCCCGGCACCGGCCTGGAGTATGTCGTCAACACCAACGGCAACATCTTCCGTCTGAGCGGGCAGTACTACATTTTGGTCTCTGGGCGCTGGTTTAAAGGCGCATCCCTCGACGGGCCGTGGACGTACGTCGACGGCAAAGACATGCCGCCCGACTTCGCCAAGATTCCAACCGACAGCCCGAAGGCGACCGTGCTGGCGTCGGTTCCAGGAACGCCTGAGTCGAAAGAAGCTCTGATCGCCAACTCGATTCCGCAAACGGCGACGATCACCCGTTCCGAGGCGAAGCTCACCGTGCAATATGACGGCGAGGCAACCTTCGTGCCCGTTGAAGGCACGTCGATGAGCTACGCCAAGAACACTTCGGCGGCGGTCGTCAAGGTTTCTGACAACAACTATTACTGCGTCGAAGCGGGCGTATGGTTCAAGGCTCCGACGCCGCAAGGACCCTGGCGCGTGGCCGACACCGTTCCGGCGGAGATTTATACCATCCCGCCCAGCTCGCCGATTTATTACGTGACCTACGTGAAGGTCTATGGCTCGACGCCTGAGGTGGTTTACACCGGCTACACGCCGGGATATTACGGCACGGTCGTCTCTTCCAGCAGTACCACTGTGGTCTACGGCACAGGCTGGTACTATCCGCCATACATTAGTCCCACAGTGTGGTACGGATGGCCGTACACCTACGGTGTGGGAGCCGGCTTCACTTACACAACGACGACGGGATGGAGTTTCGGCTTTGGCTACGGTTATGCCTACTATCCCTGGTACTACCCGTGGTGGGGTCCGATGGGCTACTACGGCTGGGGCTGGTATCCCTACTACGGTTGGGGAGCATGGGGAGGCGCGGCGGTCGCCAACGTCTACGGCGTCTGGGGCAACACCGCGTACTCGCGCACCGGAGCAGCGTGGGCGAATCCTTACACCGGCAATTACGGAGCCGCGACCCGTGGCTCCTACTACAACACGCAGACTGGACGCTCGACAGTTGCGGGACGCGGCACGAACACCAACGTCTACACCGGCAATACCGCAGGCTATCGCGGCGCTGCGACCTACAACCCGAACACCGGCATCGTCGCCGGTGGCGGAGCCGGTTATGCCGGGAACATCTACAGCGGCCAAGGCACCGCCGGACGCGGCGGCTTTGCTTATAACACCAATACGAACGCCGGCGTGGCGGCGGGCAAGAACAACGTCTATGCCGGCAAAGACGGCACGGTATATCGCTACAACCGCCAGAGCGGCGACTGGTCGTCGAACAGCGGCAGCGGCTGGCAGCAGGCCACCAAGCCGGATGCCAATATCCAGCGCCAGGAACAGATGCGGACGCAGGGCGCGCAACGCAACCAGACCTTCAACGCCACGCGTGGCAGCTACGGCGGCGCCAGGATGGGAGGCGGCGGTATGCGCATGGGCGGCGGTGGCAGAAGGCGGTAGACGGACGGGTAGGTCACGAGTTCACTCGTGCCGAAAGGTCGTTTCATTTTGAACTGTCATCCCGAGCGGAGTGATCCGCCGAAGGTGGAGAACG
>Ga0335083_10010486_pt1 | contig 11191 bp, 8 predicted proteins | sample Lox_Sample_42_FD_206716 | JGI IMG/M metagenome (GOLD analysis project Ga0335083, IMG submission 206716) | Soil microbial communities from Loxahatchee National Wildlife Refuge, Florida, United States - Lox_Sample_4.2 | ecosystem: Environmental > Terrestrial > Soil > Wetlands | place: USA: Florida... | reverse complement strand
TCGAATCAACCGGCATCATAATCAGGAGCGGCTGCACGGTGCCCGGCAGGAGCGTGGGGATCGACTTGACGATCAGGCGGCTGGTTCGTTCCAGATCCCGGTTGGCTGCGTTTGCCGACCACAGGCTTTGGGTCAGTTCAGACAGATTCAACAGATAAACCGCGGCCCAAATCAGAATGAGCACAAGCAAGAGCGCACGCCGATAGTGCACGATCCGGTGGTACAAGGCGGCCCAAACCGGAAAGGCTGTGAAAGCCTTCCAGTTTGCAACCCAGGCCTGCCCGAAACGGGCCGGGAAAACGTCAGGCGCGCCGGACGGAGTGGTTGCGACCGGCAGGCTTCGAAAACCGGTGGCCCAATAGAGACAGATGGCAAGGAGAAACAACGGGATGTTGTAGGCGACGTGTTCGGGCAAGCGGGCCGTCGTCAGCAAATAAATGGTGAGTCCCATATAAAGACCATACGAAATCAGCAACGTGGCCAGGCAGCGGCGGCGAAATACTCCAGCGGCAAAGATACACCACAGCCCGTTCAGAATGGCCAGTCGCATCAGAACCGCCGCGTCATGCGGAAAAACTTTTGGCAGAAACAAGAACCCGGCCGGAAATCCCCACCACCAGGATGGCGGCTCGTCCCGAGCCAGTGTTTTTAACTTGTCCAAAAACAGGCGCATCCGGGGCATGCCGGCGTACACCTCCGGTTCGGAAAAATAAAACTCGGAAAACATCCAACCGTCGTTTCGGCTCCAACCAACCGCGGGCGCTGCTTGCGGAATAAACTGAGAAAGACCTGTGACATGGATCTCGCCGCGGAGACGGTTGTACTCGGAATATTCAGCCCAACCGGGGCTACGCTGGTAAGCCCGGTTATTAACCCCGTGAAGGAGCAGCAAAATTCCCGCGCCGGCCAGCCCGGCTCCCGCCAGCCGGCGCCAGCCAACCCGGCTGAAGCGTTCCAACAAAAAAGGAGCGGCGACCACTGCCAGAAACGGCGCGACCGGCTCCCGAATCAGGCACATGAGACCCCAAAGGGCGAATCCGGCCGTCACTCTGGACCAGGAGGCCGAATCCGTGGATGCAAATCCATCCACCAGCAATAACAGACCGGCCGTTCCGGCCAGGAACGCCGTGGTGGTGAATTGGAGGTGCAGCAGGAGGTGCGTTTCCGCCATCAGAAAGAATCCGATGTAGAGCCCGGTGAACAACCAGCCGCCCCGGCGAGTCACCACCAGGAAAGCAATGGCCGTGAGCGCCGCGTAATGCACGGCGAGCAGGTAGATCAGATACCAGTTGTGCCCGGTCCAGGTTCCATAAAAAAACTGGAGTACCCAGCCGATTAAAATATTGGTGAAAACCAGATGCGCATCCGGATGGCCGGTATAGAAGCCCGACGCAATCATCTGCATCATCAGGTCATCATTCGGTTCATAGCCGGGGGTGGCGCCGGCCAGAAAAAGGCCGAATAAAACGAAATTCAATACGGCCGCCCAAAGGAGGGCCGAAAAGCCATCCCGCCGGCGCACCAGAATTCGCGAACACCAGGAAAACCAGGCTCCGACGGGAATGACCCGGGATGGGTGGACCTGCTCCCCGACGGGGTTCAAATCATGCATAGAATTCCCGGACGGCCGCGATCACCCGATCCTGATCCTCCTGGCTGAGACGGTTGTAAAAGGGCAGCCGGACCAGCCGTTCGCTTTTCTCTTCGCTCACCGGACAAAGTCCCTGGCGTCCCCCCATGCGTCGGCCCATGGGCGAGAGATGGAGCGGAACATAATGAAACACACTGAGTATGCCGCGCGCTTTCAGAAAGGAAATCAGCGCCTGGCGTTTTTCGAGAGACGGCAGGATCAGGTAATACATGTGGCAGGACTGCTCGCAGTGGGCCGGCACCACGGGGCAGCCAATCCCGTGTTCCTGCGCCCAGCCGCGCAGGTGCTGGTCGTAATACTGCCAGATGCGCTGTCGCCTTGCCTGGATGTCCTGCCATACCTCCAATTGGGCATAAAGAAAGGCCGCCAGAACGTCGCTCATCACATAACTCGAGCCGATGTCCGTCCAGGAATATTTGTCCACCTCTCCCCGAAAAAAACGGCTGCGGTTCGTGCCTTTTTCACGAATGATCTCCGCCCGCTCAATCAAACGCGCATCGTTGACCAGCAACGCGCCGCCTTCGCCACAGGTGATGTTCTTGGTTTCGTGAAAACTTTGGGCGGCGAGGCTGCCAAACGTCCCCAGCCAGCGGCCCCGGTATTTGCCGAACAATCCATGCGCGTTGTCTTCCACCACCAACAGCCCGCGCCGGGCGGCAATCTCTCCAATCACGTCCATCTCGCAACCCACGCCCGCGTAATGCACCGGCACAACCACCTTGGTGCGCGGAGTGATCAAACTTTCCAATTGCCGCTCGTCCAGATTCAGCGTATCCGGCCGGATATCGGCAAAAACGATCCGTGCGCCCCGCAAGACAAAGGCATTCGCCGTGGAAACGAAGGTAAAGGAGGGAACAATGACCTCATCACCCGGCTGGAGGTCGAGCAACAGGGCGCACATCTCCAGGGCGTGCGTGCAGGAACTGGTCACCATCGCCTTGGGCACCCCCAGCGTCTGCTCCAAAAGAGCATGGCACCTTTTGGAGTAGGTCTGGTCCCCGGCAATCTGCCCGATGGTCATCGTCCGGAAGATGTGTTCCAATTCCCGCCCCAGGAGCGAGGATTGGTTGAATGGAATGGAATAACTTTGGTCCATTTGTACTGGTCGGTTGTTCCGGCTCAACGGCTAATCCACTATCGGATACCATTTATGATACCAAAGTTGCAGGTCACGGCTTAAAAAGCCGCATTGCTGGTACAGGCGCTGGGCGGCCCGGTTATTTCCCTGGGTGACCACTGTCACTTCTCGCGCCTCGTGTGTCCTGAACCAGTCCAGCGCCCCCAAAACCAGATTCTTTCCAATGCCTTTTCCCCGAACCTCCGCCCCGACACCCACCAGCCCGATCTGCCCCTCCTGATGCGACGGCGTCAGATGGCAGGATACATAACCCAGGGGTTGATTGGCCGCTGAGGCGGCAACCAGGACGGTCCGGGCGCGACCCTGAACTTCCAGCGCGATCCAGGTCGAATAGAGGTCTTCGGCGCGTTGCCGCGGAAAATGCGGATCATTGAAAAAGCGCGTCGCCGTGTGCGCCGTCCGGGCAATCGCCCGTAACCCGGCCAGATCCCCGGGCTCGGCCGGTCGGATGCGGACAGCGGCAGGCAGATCTGAACGAACCGGGTCGCGTGAAGGCGCAATTACGCGCTCGTAAGTCAGGCGAATATCAACCAGTCCAAAACCGTGTTGCCCGGCGGTCTGCAGAGTTGCCGGATCATCGGCCCGCGACAGGAAATACAAACCCCGAATCCGGTGGCTCCGGCTCCAATCATCAATTGGCACCACCTGTTCCGGAGGAAGTGTGTCGCCACATACGCGGGCGATACGACAGTGAAAAAACTCGGTATCCCACGGCAGCAACTCACAGGGAACCGGTCCGGGCGCACTCATGCCTTCACCTCGTCACGGGAGGCGACTTCCTCACGGACCGTGTAGGTGGGACGTTCCATCATCCGGAAATGCATCCGGGCCAGGTACTCTCCGATAATGCCCAAAGCCAGGAGCTGGGCGCCGGAAAAAATGGCGATGATCGATGCCAGAAAAGGAAATCCTTGCACGGTCGTACCGTAGAGCAAAAACCGGCCGACAACGAACGCCAGCACCAGTCCTCCGAAGGCGGTGCATAAAAAGCCCATCAGATTGGCCAATTGCAGGGGCAGAATGGAAAATCCGGTCACCATGTTCATCGCGTGCCGGAACAGCATGCCAAACGTATAATTCGAAACACCGGCCTGGCGGGGATCGTGCCGGACTTGAATGGCCACAAAGCGGGTGGTGGCCCAGGTCAGCACCACATCCATGGAAACGAACGGGCTGTGATAGTCGGCAAAGGCATCGCGCGCCTGGGTCCGAAAAGCGCGGAATGCCGACACATGGCGGGCCGTCTCCGCGCCCATGGATTTCTGAAGGGCGAGTTTGGTCAGGCCCGACGCGATGTTTCTCAAAAACCCGTGCCGTTCGTGCTCGGGATAGCCGTAAACCACCTCAAATCCCTCACCAAGCTTGCCGAGCAATTTGTGAATTTCCTCCGGCGGATGCTGCAGGTCGTCATCCATCGTCACCGCGGTGTCAAACCGGGCTGCCCGGATGCCGCAGAGCAGTGCATTGTGCTGCCCGTAATTCCGCATCAGATTGATTCCGCGAACCCAGGGATGCGAACGTGCCAGTTCCTGGATTACTTTCCAGCTTTGATCCCGGCTGCCGTCGTTGATGAGCACAAGTTCATACGGGTCCGCCAGCGAAATCAGCGCCGGTTCCAGCCGCTTGATCAACACGGGCAAAATCAACTCACTGTTGTATACCGGGACCACGACTGAGATGCCGCGGGCGGTCTTTGATCCCGAATCCATTGAGTTGTCAATGCCCAAGACCAGCCGCTTTGTCACGTCAAAAAACTGCCACGGATCATCTCCATCCCATCCAATCGTCACCAAGTTCTGCTTGACAGTCCTGGTGAAGATACTATTATCAGCCCTATAAGCCGATAAAGGGGTTATCTGAGTTGAATTTGATTCAAAGTTGAAAGGATTGCGTATGAAAGCGCCGCGTTTTTATCTGAAAGCCGGACTGTTGTCCATTTTGCCTTTTGCCATTCTGACCAGCGGGACCAAAGCCCACGCCCAAACGACGGATTCGAACCTGATTCCCGTCGTCACCGTTCAGGCGACCCAGCCGATGGCGAGCGCCACCAACGCCGGCGTGTTCACGGTGTTCCGGGCGGGCAATACCAATGCGACATTGAACGTGTGGTATGACCTCGGAGGCACGGCATCCAACGGCGTGGATTACGCGCTGATTCCCCCGCATCTGGTCGCGATTGCCGCCGGCACCACTTCCAATACCATTGTCATCACGCCATTAACCAACTCGCCTCCCGTCAGCATCGCCCGGACGGTGGTGCTGCGATTGACGAATTCACCGCTGTTGACCCCGGTCAATTATGAAATCGGGTCGCCCAGTGGAGCGACGGTTTATCTCGTGAGCGGCAGCACAACCAACCTGCCGCCCTCGGTGAGCATCATCGAGCCCAAGGATGGGGACGTGTTTTACACGCCGACCAACATCCAATTCCTGGCCAAGGCCACCGACCCGGACGGCTTCGTCACCCATGTCGAATTCTTCGCCGGGACGAACGATTTGGGTTCGGGCATGAGCGTCGTGCTCGATCCTCCGGGCGTGAACGGCGTGACCGGTCTGGTTTGGATTTTTACCTGGCTTAATCCTTCGCCCGGCGACTACCCTCTGACCGCCGTGGCCACCGACAATGGCGGCGCTTCCACTGCTTCCGACCCGGTCAATATCGCCGTGCTCCCGGGTCCCCCGACCAACCTGCCGCCCGTGGTCAGAATGGTCAGCCCCGCCAATGGTTCGGTGTTTCATGCTCCGATCAATCTTCCGCTTTTCGCCTTTGCCAGCGACCCGGACGGCTTTGTGACTTCGGTTGAATTTTTCGCAGGAACGAACAGCCTTGGCCTGGGCCAGCGGTTGCCGGTGGTGACTCCGCTTGCCGGCGGCGGAACAGTCATTGGCGGTCCTGTGCCGCCAATTTATCCGACCAATTTATTCTTCCTGATTTGGAGTAACACGCCGGTCGGCGTTTACGCGCTCACGGCGGTGGCCACCGACAACGACGGCGCTTCCACCACGTCTGCACCTCCGCTCAAAATTACCGTTCTGCCGTCGTTGCCGCCGCCGACCAACCGGCCGCCGATTGTGAACATCGTGGCAACCGATCCGGTGGCCATCGAAGGCACCAATGGTTGGGTCTGGCCGGGTGAAACCAATTCGCCGCCGACCTGGGCGGCCTGGCCCACAGCCGTCTGCCGTAACTTCACCAACTGCGGGCCTAAAACAGCAACTTTCACCGTGCGCCGTTTCGGCGATACCAACAGTGATTTGACCGTGCCCTATGACATCGGTGGCACCGCCAGCAACGGCGTGGACTATGTCGCGTTGCCCGGTTCCGTGACCATCCCGGCCGGCGAACGCCGCGCACTGATCACGATTGTGCCGATTGACGACGGCCCGCCGGACGTGAATAAGACCGTCATTCTCACGCTGCTGCCGGACATGCAAATGAATCCATTGCCCAGTTATGTGCTCGGTTTCCCGCGCCGCGCCGCCGCTATCATCATTGATGGCCCGTGTCCGACGACGGCTATGTTACCCGGCGGTTGTTTCCACCTCGCCACGCCGGGACCGGATGCCGCCTGGTTCTCCATCGAATGTTCGACGGACCTGGTGAACTGGACTTCTGTCTGCACCAACCAGGTAATCAACGGTTCGATCGATTTCGTTGACCCCGAGGCGGTGAACAATCCATCACGCTTCTATCGCGCCGTGCCGTTGAACAGTCCACCTGCGGAATAGTCCGGATGGTTGCCGTCGTGGGAACGGCGGCAGCCGTGCGATTCGATTGTGAAAAGACTCGCGGATGAGCCGTCCGCGAATCTATTTTCTCCATGTGCATCTGGCCCATCTGCGACTTCGCGACTTCCGCAATTACGCGCGGCTGGATGCCGACCTGGCACCGGGTTTCCATCTGTTGTTAGGCGATAATGCCCAGGGCAAAACCAACATCCTGGAAGCAATTTATCTCATGGCCACGCTGCGCTCGTTCCGCGGTGTCGGTGGCGCACAAATGATCCGGCACGGGCAGAAAGGCTACTTCGTCGGCGGGACAATCGTGGGCGGAAATATTCCATCCTCGCTGGCGTCTTCCCCTCTCTCCGCCAATAAAGTGGGGCGAGAGGATCGGGGAAAGGTCGCACCTGTTCCGCAAACTCAAAACCCTTCGCCCCGCCTGGGTGGGGCGAGTGAGACGACCATTCTCACCAGTCAAAGCTCGCGCGAAATCAAAATGTTCTGGTCGGCCCGCGAACGCAAACTGGCGTTGGACGGCCAGCCGGTGAAAAAACTGACGGATTACCTCGGCGTATTGCGCACGGTGGTGTTCTGCACGGAAGATCTGCAACTGGTCAAAGGTGCGGCGCGCGCGCGCCGGCGGTTTCTGGATTTGTTGCTGGCCCAGACGCAACCCGGCTACCTTCCCCTGCTCCAGCGGTACATGCGCGCCGTCCGCGCCCGCAACGCCTTGCTCAAGCAACGCGCCGTGGACGAGGCCGCGCTGGACAGCTTTTCACAGGAGCTGCTGAAGCTCGGCGACGAAGTCATCCGCGCCCGGCGCGAACTGGCGCCAAAATTTTCCCCCCTGGCCCGGCTGGCCTATCGCCGCATTTCCAACGACGCGGAGGAATTGCGCCTGGAGTACCAACCCAGTGTGAAAAAAGATTTTGCCGTGGAACTCGCACAATCCCGCCACCGGGAGCGAAGCTATCGGTCCACCCTCGTCGGACCGCATCGCGACGATTTGCAACTGTTGCTGGGCGGAAAATCCGCTGCGCAGTTTGGCAGCGAAGGCCAGAAACGGACGCTGGCCATCGCATTGAAAATGGCGCAGGCCGAATTTCTGGCCGGCATCCATGGGTCGCCGTCCATTTTGCTGATTGACGACGTGATGGGCGAATTGGACGTGAAGCGGCGCAGTGGTTTCCTGCCGTTGCTCGAATCGGCGCGCCAGACCAGCGGCCAGGTCTTCATGACGGCGACCGAGGAAAACTGGCCGCGTGAACTGGGCAAGGATCTGCAACGGTGGGAGGTGAAGACGGGGAATTTGAAAAGGCTTTAACACCCAACATTCAACATCCAATCGTTCAGTAACGGTCCATCATTGGGAGTTCGATGTTCGGTGTTGGATGTTCGATGTTTTCCAACTAAACTTCTCCCATGCGAATTTTGTCAGGCATCCAGCCCAGCGGCGCGCTGCACCTCGGCAACTATTTCGGGATGATGCGCCCGGCCATCGAGCTGCAGGAACGGGGCGAGGCGTTCTATTTCATCGCGAATTACCATTCCATGACCTCGCTGTTCGATGCCGCGGAACGGCGTCGGAACACACTGGACGTGGCGCTGGATTTTCTCGCGTGCGGTCTCGACCCGAAACGGACCGTTTTCTTCCGTCAATCCGACGTGCCGGAGGTGACCGAACTCACCTGGTTGCTTTCCACGGTCACGCCGATGGGACTGCTCGAGCGGGCACACAGTTACAAGGACAAAATCGCCAAGGGCATTGCACCGAGCCATGGATTGTTCGCCTATCCGGTGCTCATGGCGGCGGACATCCTGATTTACGACTCGAATGTGGTGCCGGTGGGGCGCGACCAGAAGCAACACGTCGAAATGACGCGCGACATCGCCATCAAATTCAACGAGCAATACGGTGAAACGTTCGTGATTCCCGAACCGCAGATCCGTGACGAGGTCGCCGTGGTGCCGGGCACCGACGGCCAGAAGATGAGCAAGAGTTACGGCAACACGATTGAGATTTTCGGCGACGAAAAGGCGGTCCGCAAAAAAATCATGGGCATCGTCATGGACAGCCGCACGCCCGGCGAGCCGAAACCCGACGCGGAAAAGAATCCCGCCATCCAACTGCTCAAACTGGTGGCGCCGGCGGACGTGGCGAAGGATTTTGAGGACCGTTTGCGCGCCGGCGGCCTCGGCTACGGCGACCTGAAGAAGGCGTTGTTCGAACATTACTGGAATTATTTTGCCGAGGCGCGGCAACAGCGCACGCAACTGGCGGCCAACCCGGATTTCGTTGATAAAATTTTGGCTGATGGAGCACATAAGGCGCGGACACTCGCGCAAAAAGTTTTGCGCCGGGCGCGGGTTGCCAGCGGGCTGGCCTGAGTGTTTTCTGGCACATGACTTGCGGTACGTCACGCGCATGGCCAAGAAAACAAGTTTGTCGAAAATCCTCCCACAAACTCGCGCTTCCGGCGAAGCTGCAAATCAGCAGCAGCGCGCGCCGCGGGCCCCGGCGCTTTGTTTAATGCAACTCCGCTCGCACGTTATGCGGATCTCCATGTCCAAGCGCCGTCTGCAGATCGCCATTGAAGACCAGGCCGAGGGGGAACTTCCCCAGCCGGTTAAAATCAAGCACGCTGACTAGAATTTGGGCACGTTGTCGGGCACGGTGCCACTCGGGCTTTTCTCCACAAATTCCACCTGTTCAAATCCCGCCCGGTTCAGAAATACGGCCAGTGCCTGACGCGCCCGTTCATCAGCATCCTTCAAAATACCGGCCGTCCGCGCCGCCCGGCTGATGTCGTCCACGGCGTTCTGACGCGCAGTCGTTTCCAGGTCCTTGTCGAAGTCGCGCAAAAACCCCTTCTGCCAGTCAATCACCTGGGTGTGATGTTCGTCCAGATAGGCGTCGGTGATTTGTGGCGGCGGCAGGTGGAGGATGATTTTCTTGCCGGCAATTGCGACGTCCTCCGGTCGGATCCGCTTCAAATCAATGCCCGCCTTCACAACGCCATGCGCCAGTAACAGCACACGGTTTTCGCCCTGCACAAACTGCCCCAGCGCGCTCGCCGGCGGTGAATTCACAATCTCGACCTTCTCCATGACGTATTTGACCGTGACCAGATCCGAAAGCGTCTGGACCTGCTGCACGACGACGACGGTATTCAACTCATGCACCCCGGAGCCGGACGAAAACGGGCGGGTCAATTTGATGCCGAACCAGGCGCCCGCGATGAAAACCAACGCCACCGCCAGCACCCAGAATATCTGTTTCGTCCATCGCATCCCAAAAATCCATGACACGAATTCCCCGAATTGTCACGAAGGGAATTGGCTCAATTTGTTGCACGGTTGGTTGCCAAGGATGTACTGGGAGGCTCCACTTTCCACTTTTGCCCGGCATCGGCAAAAACTAGACTGCCGGCATGACTTTGTCCGGATTCCCGGTTTATCGCCCGCGCCGGCTGCGCCAGTCGCCGGCACTGCGACGGCTCGTAGCCGAAACGCACTTGAACGTAGAGCAACTGGTCCTGCCGTTGTTCGCGCGCTTCGGCAAAAAACTGCGCTACCCCATCGAGGCCATGCCCGGAGTGTTCCAGCTTTCGCCGGATGAAATCGTCCGCGAAGCGGCGCGGGCCCACGCCGTCGGCGTGCCGGCCATTCTGCTTTTTGGCATTCCTGACCAAAAGGATACCAGGGCCTCCGGCGCTTACGCGAAAAACGGCATTGTCCAGCAAACCGTCCGGTTGCTGAAAAAGGAATTGCCGTCGCTGCTGGTTATCACCGACGTCTGCCTGTGCGAATACATGGAACACGGCCATTGCGGCATCGTCGGAACGGAGCGCCGGGAACAGGCTCGGCACGCTGGAAAAAATTCGAAACCCGCCGGGGCGAAGCCCGGCGCTCCAATGAAAATCCTGAACGACCCGTCGCTGAAATTGCTGGCGCAAACGGCCGCGAGCCATGCCGAGGCGGGCGCGGACATGGTCGCGCCGAGCGACATGATGGACGGTCGCGTGGCAGCCATCCGCGCCGAACTGGACAAAAGCGGTTTCAGAGACACACCTATTATGTCATACGCGGCGAAGTTTGCGTCGGCGTATTACGGGCCGTTTCGTGAAGCCGCGGAGTCGGCGCCGAAATTCGGCGACCGGCGCAGTTACCAGATGGATGCGGCGAACGCGAACGAAGCATTGCGAGAGGTGGCGCTGGACATTCAGGAAGGCGCGGACATTGTGATGGTCAAACCAGCGCTCGCGTATCTGGATTTGATTCACCGCGTAAAAACTGAATTCGGCTATCCCACCGCCGCCTATTCGGTGAGCGCGGAGCACGCCATGATCAAGGCGGCGGGCGCCAAAGGCTGGATTGAGGAACGCGCCGTGACGCTGGAAAGCCTGCTGGCCATGAGACGTGCCGGCGCGGATATTCTCATTACCTATGCCGCGACCGACGTGGCGAAATGGCTTAAATAGGAGATGGCGTCTGGTGTCCACGTTCCCGGGTTCCGGGAACCGATAAACCCCCGAACCCGTTTACGGCCTCCAATTTCGATTGCCTTATGATCCGGCGATGGGTATGCTGGATTTTCCTTTTTTGACCTATGATCGGGACAATTCGCAAGCACTCAAAATGGCTGTGGGGTATCATTGCCACCCTGACGATTATTTCAT
>Ga0335083_10010484_pt1 | contig 11192 bp, 8 predicted proteins | sample Lox_Sample_42_FD_206716 | JGI IMG/M metagenome (GOLD analysis project Ga0335083, IMG submission 206716) | Soil microbial communities from Loxahatchee National Wildlife Refuge, Florida, United States - Lox_Sample_4.2 | ecosystem: Environmental > Terrestrial > Soil > Wetlands | place: USA: Florida... | reverse complement strand
TCGGCCACCTGCAGATACTGGGCGCGGGCGTCATTGAACAGGCCCTGCTGGCTGTAGAGTTCGGCCAGCTTCAGCAAGCTCTCGAGTGAGGGCTGGAGCTTGCAGATTTTTTTGTACATCGCGATAGCCTTAACCGTGAAACCCTGGCTGGCATAGGCATCGCCTACGGTCTTGAAACATCCGGTAGCTTTATCGGTTTCGCCGAGGCGGGAATAGAGATCGCCGACGGTATTGGTAACCGTGAGGTCTTTTGCATCGTTCTTGAGAACTTTTTCGTACTCCGAGATGGCGTTCTGCAGCTTGCCCTGCTGGACGTACTTCTCCGCACTGGCGAGAACCTTTTGCTTGTTGAAACCAAACAATGCCATAAGAGTACGAACTCCAGAACCCGTGGTTCAAGACCAAGTCTTGATGCAGAACCCGTAGTACGTTCGGGGAAACTGTTCCCGGGTGCCGCTCTGAGGGTCATGTCACATATCGGCAGATGGACCGACCCGACAAGGCCAATTGTACGTCGGGGAGTCATGAACCGCATGGTTACCAAGGGTTACCAAAAGGGAGTGTACGAACGGGTTACCAAGGGAATCAGGGGAGGTGACGGCAGCAGTGAGAGAGAGTTTGCCCCAGAGAATGTTTACGTCGCTCCGTGAGGTATGCTCGCCGCAGAAATACATCGTTCCTCAGAGGTGTGCCCCGGCGTTTTCGTCAGGCGGCCGCTAGTATTAATGTGCTATGTGGTCTCGGCGGGCAACGGTGTACTTTTCCGAGATCGAAATTGTGGGGATCGAGCTACCACTAACAAGGACTGCTATGACTTGGATTCGAACCGTTCCACTGACCGAGGCCGACGAGAAACTCCGGCAGGCCATAGAGGGCGAGAAGCTGTTTTATCCGAAGGAGTATGCGGAGCCTGTGCATCCGGATCCTTCGGGAGCGTCGTCGATTGTGGGGTCGCATACTCTGATTCCAGACGCTCTGTATCACGCCTTCAGCACATTCGGCGCGCTAATGTCGCCAGAGTTGCCTCTGGGGCGGAGGCAGCACGAGATGATCGCTACCATGGTCTCGGTGACCAACCGGTGCGTGTATTGAATCGAGTCACACGCAGAGTTTCTGCGTAGGGTGACGTTGGATAAAGAGTTGGTGGAGGCGCTGGAGAAGGACTATACGACGGCGCCGATCACGGCCCAGGAACGCGTGATGGTCGATTATGTGGTCAAGCTCACCAAGGACGCGACCAAGGTTTGGAAGGATGACATCGAGGGATTGCGGGCGGCGGGATTTGACGATCAGGGGATCTTACAGATCACGCTGATTGCTTCGTGGTTTAACTACATCAATCGGGTGGCGGATGCGTTGGGAGTGGGGCGGGAGTAGTTCCGGGCACGGTTCATTCCGTGGTGGCTTCAGACATCCCTACGGGATGCGACTCCAGCCTCGGTCAGGTTACCCGGCGTTGAAACGCCGGGCTATTTTCAGATGTCCCTCCGGGACAATACCAGGCTGACTCCGTCTCTCGATTCCACTCTTTCGATCTCCATCCTTCTTGTTCTTCCCTGCTAGTGTCCGGCGCTGAGCGTGGGGGCGCTAAAGAACGAGCAGGCCAGTGCCGGGATAAGCAGGTGCCGGGAGATAGGACCTTTCGCATTTTGCATGCGGATTCTCCTCATGGAAAAAGCGAGCTAAGGCTACCCCTTCTTGGCGCCGGCAGGTGTCAGGAATTTGTCAAAATTGCTTCGGGTGCCGGGAGCACGTCACTGCTTGGAGGGGACGCTATAGTGCGATGCCACCACTTGCCACTTGCCGCCGACTTTCATCCAGATATCGGTCAGACGGTCGTGATATTCGTAGGGCTTGCCGTTGGACTCGCCTTTCTCATGGTAGGCGCCCGTCACTACGGCGGTGTCGCCGTGCATGCGGACCTTGAGGTCCGACAATTCCGCGACTTGCACGTGAGTTGAGGGGTCGGCGCTGTGGCTGATGTAGCCTGCCTTGCTGTAAATGTTGCCGTCTTCGATGGTGATGACGAAATCTTCAGCCAGCAGGGAAGAAAGGATGTCGATGCTGCGCTGCTTGTAAGATTCGGTCCATTTGAGTTCCAGAGCGCGAATGGCGGCGGCGTCCGACTTGTCCTGGGCGGGCAAGCGGATTGCCGACGCAACCAGCAAACAGAGGACCAGAGCGCCAGTTCGGTAGGTGAGCATCCTTCTATTTCACACAAACCGATCGATAGGGCAAGTTCTTTGTGCTAGCCCGAGGTTACGAGCGGATGGGGCAGTCTGAAAACCGTCCTGTCAGCCGCGCTGCCGGCGAGTGGTTCTACTAGACTTGTGCCTGGGAGAGGAGAACGGCGCGAGATCCGCTCTGCTGCGAACCATGGCCGAATCCATCGCCGAATTTTTCGTCGAACACTTTGAGGCGCACGGGCACGAACGCGCGTACCGGCAGCGGCGCGGATACCGGGCGGAGTCGTTTACCTACGGCGACGTACTGGGAATGGCCCGCGGCTTTGCCAGCACGTTGGAAGCGCGCGGAGTTGCGAAGGGCGACCGGGTAATGCTCTGGGGCGAGAATTGCGCGGAATGGGTTGCAGCATTCTTTGGCTGTGCGCTGAGTGGGGTGATCGTCGTGCCCATGGATGATGGGTCTGACAAGGATTTTGCGATGCGCGTCTTTCAGCAAGTGGACGCCAAACTGCTGGTGGCATCGCGGCGCCACACGCATGAGTGCGCCGCTGCCGGGCACTCAGTGGCAACTCTGAGTCTGGAGGATCTGGGACAGGTTGTGGAACGGGCAAGGACTTTGGCGTCGAAGACTGCTCTGGGCCGCGATGACACTCTGCAGGTTGTCTTCACTTCGGGCACTACAGCGGAGCCCAGGGGCGTAGTCATTACCCATGGAAACGTGCTGGCAAACATAGCGCCCCTCGAGCGCGAGATGCGCCGTTACATGAAGTACGAACAGTTCGTGCACCCGTTACGGTTTCTCAATCTGCTGCCACTGAGTCACGTGTTCGGCCAGTTTCTGAGCCTGTTCCTGCCGCCGCTTCTCGGCGCGACCGTCATCTTTCAGGAGGAATGGAAGCCATCGGAGGTAATGAACACGATCCGACGAGAGCGCGTGTCCGTGCTTGTGACCGTGCCGCGGGTGCTGCAGTCTTTGAAGCAGAAGATTGTGCACGACCTGGAAGACCGCGGCGAGGCTGAGTCGTTCCGGCAGCGATTTCGAGCGGCCGAGACGCAGCATTTTCTGCGGCGCTGGTGGAGCTTTCGCGCCATTCGGCGACAGTTCGGCTGGAAGTTCTGGGCGTTTATTTCTGGAGGCGCGGCGCTCGATAGCGAGACCGAAGAGTTCTGGGATCGCCTCGGCTACGCGGCGATCCAAGGATACGGGCTCACGGAAACGACATCCCTGATCAGCGTGAACCATCCATTCCGGCTGGGGAAGGGATCGATCGGCAAAGTGCTGCCGGGGCGGGAGGTCAAGCTCGCGGAGGACGGCGAGATTCTGGTGCGCGGCGGCGGGGTGTCTTCAGGATATTGGGTGGCAGGCGGCGCGCAGGCGGCATCGGACGCTCGTATCTCAGATGCGCAAGGTTGGTATCGCACCGGCGACATTGGCGCGCTCGATGACGCTGGCAATCTTTATTTCAAGGGACGCAAGAAAGAAGTGATCGTCACGCCCGGCGGGACGAACATCTTTCCCGACGATCTGGAGGCGGCGCTACGCAGGCAGCCGGAGGTGAAAGATTGCGTGGTCGTCGGAATGGAGCGGGATGGCAATGCGGAACCCTGCGCTGTAGTGATTCTGCGCGGCGATTCGCGGGAGAAGGTTCGGCTGGAAGATGTCGTGACGCGGGCGAATCAATCTCTGGCGGAGTACCAGCGCATTCGTATGTGGGTCGCATGGACGGAGGAAGACTTTCCGCGCACGAACACGCAGAAGCCGCGACGGAGTGTCATTCGCGAGGTTGCACAGGCGCAGCTTCTCGAGAAACATGCGGATGGCGGTGCGAGCAGTCCCCTGGCGGTATTGATTGCGCGCGTGACCGGACGACCCATGAGGGCCTTGCGCGACGGCGCGAATCTGGATGCCGATCTGGGGCTCAGTTCTCTGGATCGCGTGGAACTAGTGAGCACACTCGAAGACCGCTACCAGGTCGATCTCAGCGAGGCACAGCTTAGCGCGGTGCGCACCGTGGGTGACGTGGAACGAATGCTGCGGGGAGAGGCGGCGCGTGCCGCGCCATATCACTATCCGGCGTGGGTGCTGGGTTGGCCGGTAACGTGGCTGCGGCTGTTGGCTCACTATTTGCTGATGCGCCCGGCGGTCGCGCTGCTGGGTTGGCCGCGGATTGAAGGACGAGAACACTTGCGCGGCGTGAAGGGACCGCTCCTGGTGATTTCGAATCACGTGGCAGATGTCGATCCGGGTTTCATCCTGACGGCCTTACCCGCGCGCTTTCGTCACCGGCTGGCCACGGCTACAGGCGGAGAAGCGCTGGAAGCGCTGCGAACGCCCGGCCCCGGGCGCGGATTCTTCGCTCGTATTTACGATCGTATGCAGTGGGTTCTAGGAGTGTCGTTGCTGAATCTATTTCCGCTACCGCGCGAAGCTGGTTTCCGCCGGAGCTTTGCGTACGCCGGGGAAGCAGTCGACCGTGGCTACAGCGTGTTGGTCTTTCCCGAAGGGCGCCACACGACCGACGGCAAAATGAATCCGTTTCGCGCTGGAATTGGGCTGCTGGCTGCCAATCTCGGCATTCCGGTTTTGCCCATGCGGATTGAGGGGCTCTTTGAAGTGAAGAACGCGGGCAGGCGATTCGCGGCGCCGCGGACGATCTGCGTCCGGATCGGGAAGCCCGTGAAATTTCCTCCGGGTACGGAACCGCAAAGAATCGCGGCAGAATTGCAGGCGGCCGTAGAGCAGCTGTAACTTTCGGACCACAGCCTCTCAAATGAAGAATGCGGGCGTGGGGCCCGCGCTAAATACTTCAGCCAAAACGGGCCAGGCGCAAAGTTCGTCAGGAAACAACGAACATTGCGCCTGGGAAAGTGACAACTCGGTCGTCGCCGCCACTGCGAGGTGGCGTTAGATGATCGTTACGCTAACCGACGCGGACGGAATTCCGTTCGTGACGACTTGCAGGGTTCCAGCGCCCAGTGCGATGGTCGAGGGAATGTCAAACTGCGCGCCCACCAGGGTTGCTCCAGTTTGCACGCCACCGAGCCAGTTATGTGTTCTGCAATACACGACTGCGCCAGTGGAGTCGGTGATTCGAACCAGCGGGAAGTTCGTAGAACTCTGGTTGTCATCGCCGTAATATCCCCCCTGCGAGACGCCGTTGAACTGTGTACCAATGATCTTGTTGTTTTTGCTGCCGTGGGTAAGAGTGGTGGCCACCGACTTGATGGTGGGAGCGCAACCCGCACACGGAGCACCGGAAGGTGTATAGATCTCAACGCTGGACGAGAAGTCCGTGAAGAGAACCTGGCCTGTAGGCAGGACGACCATATTTCCGACGTACGAGCTGTCGACCGCTGCATTCGGCGGACCTGGCACGGCGTGCAGGGCGCTGCCATCCCACTCGAAGAACTTGCTGCCGGTACCGAATACGCCGGGGCTGGTGTCGAACAGGGCGTTGCCGTCGGGAAGCACGGCGGCAGGTCCGTCGGCGATATCAAGCGTGCCGCCGAATTTCGGTGCAGCAGCCCAGGTTCCGGTCGAGACCGTGTAGATGGCATTGTTCGTTGTGCCTCCCGCATAGAACACAGTTCCGTTCGGTAGCAGGGGTCCGGGTCCGAGTTCGGCAGAGGACGGATCCACCAGGTTCACAACGGTGTTGTTGGAGGGGGTGGTCCACGCACCGGTGCTGGCGTCGTAGATCTGATACCCCAACTTGCAGCACCCTCCGTTGACGTAGGTATCAACGGTCAGGATCTTGCCGCCGGGGAGCTGAGTCCAGCCTTCTTCATCGTTCCAGTCGAATTTGCCGGTACCGGTTGCGGTCCAGCTGGCGACACCCTTCGAGGAAAGTGTCATGATCGCTTCCTGAGTGGTGCAGCAATTCGCCAGCATCATTTTGCCGTTGGGCAGAATAACGCTCTGCGCGTCGCCGACCGTAGTCCAGCCGGTCGGAGCCGTCAAGCTCAACCACTTGTTCAGCGTCGGAACGTAGAGTGCACCCAGAGTGGTCCACACGCCGCTGCCGTTGTTGTACTCTCCGCCCATGATTGCCACTGCGCCGGCGGTGGGGAGCACTTGGGAAGCAAAGTAGAGAGGGTTGTACCCGGACGGTGCAGCGCCGGCACTTACCCAGGTTCCATGGATGTAGCTGCCAGTCTTATCGGGCACCAGGCGATACCACGAGTCGACATGCGGTTCAAAAAAGAAGCTGTTGATCAGCACAGATCCATCACTGAGCAACAAAGGGTGGGCAACGGCGGACGGAGGCGCAGTGGCGGTTGCCGTCCATGTTCCAGCGGTAAATGGTTCCTGGGCGCTCGCGAGACTGGCACAGGCCAGCAGCGCAAGCATAGCAATTCCGAATGTTCGGAAGACCTTCATGGAATATTGACCTCGCATTTTTTGGGTTATTCGAAACGTGGCTTCGTACGCGGACTTCCGTTGACCTACCCACCACAGGAAAGTCCCCAAGGCAGTCCAACCCGAAGTTCCAATGCCGGGGGATTATACCCCGGCTTGCAGAGTTCTAAACATCCGTCGAGAGAAAATTACAAAGATTCTGTGGACGGAGAGGAATGTCGCAAGAAGTTGCATACTGAGCGCGTTCTGTGCCGCTGTCCAGTGCGGCCGCTTCTGACAGATGGTTGAGACGGAAGGCTGCCGGTCGAAAGGCTCCACAGACCACTTGCGATTCACGCGCAGGTTTACTCTTCATCCACTTGCGGTTCGTCCTGATGCAGATCCGCTTCCAGCTGAACTTCGGGAACTTTGGATTCGCGAAGCAGGCGATTGAGAGCCGGCAAGTCTGAGCTCTTGAATTCGCTCCAGCGCTTTAAGACGTCAGCCCCGTCGTGCTTCGTCGTCGACAAAGCTTCCATCTGAGGGGATGTTGGTTCAGCATCCGCCTGCCAGATTTGTTGATAGAGCGTACCAGCCTGGCCGTTGACGCGGCTGAGAGTGACTTCCGCGGATGGAGGGGCGAAAAATCCTCCGGCAGCCCCCATCAACGCGGAGAGCTTCTTGTCGAATGCGTCGATTGCGTCCTTTGCAGGAGCATTCGGTTGGGTCTCCAGCTTTTCGAGTTGTGCGTGGATGGACCCGCCTTGGAGCAGAGCCTGAGCCGACTCAGACATGAGCGATGCCATCTCTATTTCGGCGTGGAACTTTTTCTCGAGCCCAGTCGAAGGAGTCTTGACGCGCGGATCCATCTTGATGACCAGCGGAGCGCTGGAAGCCTTTCCATCGACGGTGAGACGCACTGTGTAAGCGCCAGGGAGAATCGTCGGACCCAAGGGCAAACGGGGAGTGTCGTGCGGCACCGCCGAGATCGGATAGTCGTGGCGAGTCGCAGTGGGTGGAGGATAATGCAGACCCCAGACGAAACGGTGCATTCCGGCGGCAGTCGAAAGTTGGCGCGGCTTGCGCACCCAATACAAGGGGATCAATTGCTTTTGTAATTCTTCCTCGGTGATCTCAGGCTTGTCGGTGTTGGTAAAGCGGCGGACAAGTTTGCCCTGCGCGTCCAGAATTTCGAGCGAGACGGCCGAGGCTGCTGCGGGAAGGTAGTAATCCAGAATGGCTCCGTCGGGCGGATTCTTTCCCACAGGCTCGTCTGGCGGAAGAGGGGTGTCGGTGTAGGTGTCGCGCTGGATGCGGTAGGCATGCGCGGGAGCGAAAAGATGAACCGAGCTTGCGATTGCGGCCGAAGCCTCTCGAAGAGGAGTGATGTCGTCGAGAATCCAGAAAGAGCGGCCGTGGGTGGCGACGATCAAATCGCTGTCATGGATCCATAGATCGCGCATCGACGTGCGCGGCAGATTGAGTTGCAGCGACTGCCAATGGTCGCCGTCATCGAATGACACCCAGACAGCGTTTTCCGTGCCCGCGAATAGCAATCCTTTGCGGACGGGATCTTCGCGAACCGTATCCACGGGGCCGAAGTCGGGCAAACCGGCGGTGATCAGATTCCAGGTCTTACCGCCATCGTGCGTGCGATAAAGATAAGGATGAACGTCGTTGATGCGGAAGCGGCTCACTGACGCGTAGGCAGTCTGCTCGTCGAAATGCGATGCGGAGATCTGCGTGACCTTGCTCCACGCGGTTAATTCGGGAGGAGTGATGTTGGACCAATTCTTGCCGCTGTCACGAGTGATCCAAAGTTGGCCATCGTCAGTGCCGGCCCACAGAGTACCTAAGGTTTTGAAAGATGGCGCGAGTGCATAGATCACGCCACGCTGTTTTTCGGCGCCCTTGGGAACCAGCGATCCGACGCTTGCGGGTACGCCGGGATTCTCGCGCGTCAGGTCGGGGCTGATGGTTTGCCAGGAATTGCCGCCGTCGGTGGTCTTGAACAAAACGTTCGCGGCGAAATAGAGAACGTGCGGATCGACCGGAGAGAAGATCAGCGGTTCGGTGCGGTTGGTGCGGTACTTGGGATTGCGCAGTGGAATCGGCGTGACATTCTGCACCTGGCCGGTCGACCAGTGAAACTTGGAAACCTCAGTGCGGCCGCCACCGTAGACGACATCCGGATCGAGAGGATCAGGTGCCACATAGCCGTACTCGATAACGCCTACGGGATGCCAGTCGCGGAAGGTGATAGCACCGTCATTGCCGCGGCTTGAGATACAGACTGAGCCACTCTCCTGCTGTCCTGCGCAGACATGGTAAGGGAATGCGTTGTCGGAAATTGCGTGGTAAAGCTGCGCGGTTGGCTGGTTGTACCAGGAACTCCAAGTCGCGCCGGCGTTCACGGTAATGATCGCGCCCTGATCGCTGACGATCAGAATAATGCTGCCGTTGTTGGGATTGATCCAGAGATTCTGATAATCATCGCCGCCTGGAGCGCCACGGAAGCTCATCCACGTCTTGCCGCCATCGCTCGATCGCATCGTGACGGTGCTGACAACATAAAGGAGGTCAGGGTTCTTTGGATCCACCCTAGGAATGGGGAGGTCGCCGCCGCCGATGCGTCCGGCGGGGCGCGGGTCATCGGTGATCTTCGCCCACGTCTCGCCTGCGTCGTCGGAACGGTAGACGCTCAGCTTTCCCGAAGCCGCCGCGAGAGTCGCGTAGAGCCGGCGCGGATCGCTGGGTGCAATCGCAACGTAAATCTGCGAGAGATCTTTCGGCAGTCCGTTGGTCAGCGGATGCCAGGTGGTGCCGCCGTCGGTGGACTTGAACAGTCCGCCGCCCGTGCCGTTCACTTCGTTGTTGTCCTCCCATGGACCCTCGCGAACTTCCCACATGGAGGCGTACACAACGTCAGGGTTCGCGGGATCGATCACAACGTCAGAGGCGCCGGTGTTTTCGTCTTTGGCGATGACTCTCTGCCAGTTCTGACCGCCGTCGGTGGAGCGGTAGAGTCCACGCTCTGCGCTGGGGCCGTAGGGATGGCCGAGGACCGCGGCGAAGACTTTGTTGGGGTCCCGGGGATCGACGGCGAGCGCGGGAATTTGTTGTCCGTCAATGAGCCCGAGATGGGTCCAGGACTTGCCGGCGTCCGTGGATTTGTAGATGCCATTGCCGACGGAAAGATCGGGGCGGTGCAGTCCCTCGCCGCTGCTCACATAAATAATGTTGGGATCGGACGCGGCCACCGCAATCGCGCCGATCGACTGCGTTGTCTCGTGATCGAAGATGGGGTTCCAGGTACGGCCGTAGTCGTCCGACTTCCAGACGCCGCCGTTCACCTGGCCGACGTAGAACACATTCGGCTGGCTGGGCACACCCGCCGCGGCGCGGGTGCGGCCGCCGCGAAACGGACCGATCATCCTCCAGCGCATATCCTGGTAGGTGCTTTCGGGAACCTGCGCCCAGCACTGGATTGTGAATAGAATAGTGGCGAAAACCGCAAAAAGACGAATGACGACGTGCGATCGGTTCACTTGAGCCCCCTCAATGAGCCAGCGGCAAGCTACCTAGAATAAACGAAAATCAAGGTCAGCGTGGTCGAAACGGGTTCAGGGCACCGAAGGACCAAATAAGTTTGGTGGCACTCTCGCCGCACATTTATGATGGCGGAGCTTTCCGAAACCATGAGCATCCAGGGTCGGACTAAACTTCTCGCCGCTGCATTTCGCTCCGTCTTTGTCGTTGCGGCGATTTCCGCACTGGCGCAGGCTCAGGTCGCGACTACACCCGCGAGCGTTCCTTCCGATCAAGGACTGAAGCCGATTCTGAATTACATTTCCTCGGCGTGGGACACACTGACTCGTTCCATGACGGACTGCGCGAGTGTGGTCGATCCTAAGATCAAAGTGGCTCCCGTGTTGTATTTGCCGGCGGATTTTTCCGAGCCGGCGGCGGTGCAGAAGCTGGCAGCGGATTGCAGCGTGCGCGTCGAGCACTTGCCGATCGAGATCCACCGCCTGGGCGAGATCGATACTGCAAAAATTCAGCCGCACGGGCTGCTCTACCTTCCGGATAAATATGTTGTACCGGGTGGGCGCTTCAACGAGATGTATGGCTGGGATAGCTATTTCATTATTCGCGGACTGCTGCGGGTGGGGCGAGTGGAACTGGCGCGCGGCATGGTGGATAACTTCTTCTTCGAAATTGAGCACTACGGCGCGATGCTCAACGCCAACCGCACGTATTATCTGACACGGTCGCAGCCGCCATTTCTCAGCTCCATGTTCGTCGATGTGTATAAGGCCTCAGAAAAAGATGGGCACTCTGACAAGGCCTGGCTCGAGCGGGCCTATTCCGATCTCAATAAGGACTACGAGATGTGGACGCGCGATCCGCATCTGGCCGGACAGACCGGGTTGTCACGGTACTACGATTTTGGCGAGGGTCCGCCCGCCGAGGCCGTGCAGGACGAAAGCGGCTTCTACCGGAAGGTGGCGCAATATTTCTTCCTGCATCCGGGTGAAGCCGATGACTACGTCGTCGAGACCATGCCTGACTCTGTAAAGCCTGGCTCAAAGGCAGCGGCATCGCAGCCTGTCGCGGGTGCTTCGTATTCTCTGCAGGTTTGCGACGTCCCCTTGACGATGGGGACC
>Ga0335083_10010482_pt1 | contig 11193 bp, 9 predicted proteins | sample Lox_Sample_42_FD_206716 | JGI IMG/M metagenome (GOLD analysis project Ga0335083, IMG submission 206716) | Soil microbial communities from Loxahatchee National Wildlife Refuge, Florida, United States - Lox_Sample_4.2 | ecosystem: Environmental > Terrestrial > Soil > Wetlands | place: USA: Florida... | reverse complement strand
TCGGCTGCGTTGCGGCGGCGTTTCATGCCGCCGCCGCCAACGCAGCCGGCAGATGCGTTTGCAAATAAGCCTCGAACTCGTCCTTCACCTCCGGGTGGCGAAGTGCGAACTCCGCCGTGGCCTTGAGATAGCCGAGCTTGCTGCCGCAGTCGAAACGCGTGCCCATATAGCGATACGCCCAGCACCTGTTCTTCGGTCAGCAGCGACTGCAATGCGTCGGTGAGTTGCAGTTCGCCGCCCGCGCCCGGCTTCAGCGCGCGCAGATGATTGAAGATCGTGGGCATCAGCACGTAGCGGCCAACCACGCCTAGATTCGACGGTGCGACTTCCGGCGCCGGCTTTTCGACGATGCCCGAAAGCTTGAATATGTCCTCTTCCCACTCGCGGCCATCCACCACGCCATACGACGCGCTGTTTTCACGCGCGATCGCTTCCACGCCCACCACCGAGCTGTGATAGTGATTGAAGACGTTCACGAGCTGCTTCATGACGGGCGTAGGGCTATAGAGCAGATCGTCCGCGAGAATCACGGCGAAGGGTCCTTCGCCGACGAGCTTTTCCGCGCACAGCACCGCATGGCCAAGACCCGGCGCCTCGGCCTGGCGCACGTAGAAGCAGTCCACGTTGCTCGGCTTGATGCTACGAACGAGGTCGAGCAGCTTCTGCTTGTTGCGGGCCTCGAGCTCGCTTTCGATCTCGTAGGACTTGTCGAAATGGTCTTACAAATCTCAGCACCGATACCTTTTTTCAGGAGAGCGAGATGACGGATACGGGTTCCGCAACGGCATCGGCGAAAGCGTCCCAGACGCGCGCCGAAGCACGCACTGCATTGCAGGTGTGCCCTGTCGTGCTCGCGGGTGGCGCGGGCTCGCGGTTATGGCCACTGTCGCGCGAGCAATATCCGAAGCAGATGATCAACCTCGTGGGCGAGCAGTCGCTGCTCGCCAACACGGCCGCCCGCCTCGACGCGCTCGCGGAGCGCGTGACGCTAGCGGAGCAGTTGCTCATTGTCTGCAATGAAGACCATCGCTTCACGACCGCCGATCAGGTTCGCGCGGCGGGCAAGCGTGCGTGTCTGATTCTCGAGCCGGTGGGCCGCGATACGGCGCCGGCGCTCACGATCGCGGCGATGTCGGTGGTCGCCGCGCAGGAAGACGGCATGCTCGTTGTGATGCCGGCCGACCATGCGATCGCCGATCTCGAAGCATTCCAGAGCGCGGTGGCCGAAGGCGTGCGTCATGCGGCTAACGGCCAGATCGTTACGATGGGCATCGTGCCCACGCACCCGGAGGTGGGCTACGGCTACATACACGTGGGCGAGCCGCTCGCGAACGCGGAGCCCAACGGCGCACGGCGCCTCAACGGTTTCGTCGAAAAGCCCTATTTCGAACTCGCCCAGCAATATGTCGGGTCGCAGCGTTACTGGTGGAACAGCGGCATCTTCATCGTGCGTGCCTCGACGTGGCTCAAGGCGATCCGCCAATTCCAGCCCGCCATTCATGCGGCTTGCGCGCAAGCGCTCGAGCACGGCAAGGCGGACGGCGACTTCTTCCGCGTCGACGGTGATGCATTCGCAAGCTCGCCGTCGAACTCGATCGACTACGCGGTGATGGAGCCGCTCGCCGCCGACCCGGCGGTCGCAAGCGGCGTGGTGGTGCCGCTCACGGCCGGCTGGACCGACCTCGGCTCGTGGGACACCGTATGGGAAGTCTCGCCAAAGGACGACGACGGCAACGTCGCGCAGGGGCGCGTAATACTCGAAGACGCAAACGACACCTTCGCGCACTCGGACGGCCGCCTCGTTGCCTGCCTCGGCACGCAGAACCTCGTGATCGTCGAAACCGCCGACGCCGTGCTCGTTGCGGACCGCTCTCGCGCACAGGACGTCAAGAAGGTCGTGCAGCGCCTCAAGGAGCAGCGCGGCACGGAAGCCGTTGCGCACCGCCTCGTTCATCGTCCGTGGGGCTACTACGACAGCGTCGACAGCGGCGAGCGCTTCCAGGTCAAACGCATCGTGGTCGAACCGGGCGCACGCCTGTCACTGCAGATGCATCACCACCGTGCCGAACATTGGGTCGTCGTGCGCGGCACGGCGCTCGTCACGCGCGGGGAGGAACGCTTCATCGTTTCGGAAAACGAATCAGCGTACATCCCGCCAGGCGTGGCACATCGACTGGAAAACCCGGGCAAGATGCCGCTCGAGATCATCGAGGTGCAGTCGGGCTCGTATCTCGGCGAGGACGATATCGTGCGTCTCGACGATCAGTACGGCAGGCAGTGAGCAAGGCGAAGAGCGATGGCTGCGCGCCCCGTGCGCGCGGCCGCGCGGTGTCAGCGCGCCAGCGTGCGATAGCGCAGGCCGACAGGATGGCGTTCGGCGGAGCCGGATGGCGCCGTATTGGCGTCGTGGGCTTCGCTGCCCGTGTGCAGCGTACCCGTCGCGCTGTAGCGCTGCACGGGCGCGAGCCGCACGCTGCCGGGCACGGCCGTGGGCAGCGAACGCATGACGGCTGCGCTCGACGGTTCGCCACGCGTCACGCCGCTCGCACCTTGCGTGGGCGTGAGCGGCGCTTTGCCCGGCAACGAGTTCGGCGAGCCGTTTTGCGGGCCACTGCGCGAAGCATCTTGCGATGCGGATTTCGAAACGGCATGCAAAGCACCGGCTTCGGGCGCAGCCGGGCCTTCGCGCTCGATCCATTCGCGCGCCCAGTCGAAAGCGAAGTTACTCGCGGCTTCGCGATCCTGGAACGGCGGACCGATCAGGCCCGAGCGTTCTACGCGCTTGCCATCGACGAGAATCTCGACGGCGGCGCGAAACATGCGATTGCGCACGGGCTGCACGAACAGGTTCATCGTGTAGCCGCGCCATTCCGCGACCTGTGCTGCGCCACCCGGCGCGTGTACGCTGCGATGGCCCGTGGCGCGCCCTTCGCGCGGGCTCACGCGCGCACCGGCCAGCTTGCTCATGCGAGCCGGCGCGAACGGCGTGTCGGGTTGGGAACGTGTTGCGGTCGTGACAGGCGATTCAAACGAAGCGGGCGATGCCGGTGCGCCGCCGGCTAGCTGCCGCGTCATGCTTTCGATCGCATCGGCTACGGGTGCGTCGGTGAGCGCGGCGGGCACCTGCCAGGCTTCCGGACTCTTCCAGTACACAGCTGGCTGGCCGTCGTCTTCGGCGACTTCCTCGATTGCAGCCACAACGGGTTGCGCATCGGCCTGCGCCGGCTGGGGCACGTAGACGAACTTGCGCCCGCGCTGCGATAGCAGCTCGACCAGTTCGATCAGCGTGCCGCTCATGTGCCAGTCGTCGAAACGGCGGCGGCAAGTCGGCCCGGACGGATAGCGCGCGGGCAAACGCGACCACGACTCACCGGTCGTCAAGATCCACAGTACGGCGTTGGCTACGACTCGTGGCTCGGCACGCGGGCGGCCGCGTCGATTGAGTCTGATGGGGGGTTCATCGGATACGAGCGAGGACACCTGCATCCACTCTTCATCGCTCAGTTCTTCGAAATTCATGCTGTTCTCCACGCAGCCGGACCGGGGCTGCAGTACGGAGCACTTGCTCGCGGATCTGGCTGTCCGCGTTCGCCAGCTCGGTTGCACCATATGCTTATATGACGTGTTCATTTACGTCACCGCGTGCACTCTGGCAGTGCGCTTTTTCACGGTATTGACGCAATGGACGTGGTCTCACTCGTGCAAAGGAGAATTTGTGCAGGAAGCATACCACCTGAAACCAGCCGATGAGGAGGGCAGTAATAAGTGTTACGGTTAGAAACAATCTCCACCTTGAATCTGCGTGAATATCGCCGGAAAGGCCTGCAAGTACGGCTTTTTATGGCGTCCAAACCCATGTAGCAACGTCACTCGTTGTGCAGTCCATGCCAGCCCCGCACGCCAGCGCTGGTCCGCCTGGACGCATACCAGTTGCATGCAAGCTGCCGTCGGCGAGCCTCCTCGTTCGCCATGCTGATGAACGTTGTGCCTGCAACAAATGACACGACGATGAAATACCATTGAGCGGGCAGTGAATGCTACGTTCGTGCGCCGCCCCGCTTTGCCGCCACCCCGGCACGCTCACACAGCGAAGCCGCATTGACGAATCCGTCTATAGTATGGAGGCACCCGATCACCACGGAGACCGTGTATGCAAACGTCTGCACCACGCATCACCGCCGCGCTGATGGCCACGCTGACCCTCGCATTACTCACGCCCTGGGGCGCCGCACAGGCCCAGCTCGGCAATCTGCTCAATCAAGGCGGCGGCAACAGCGGTTCGGCACAGGGCGCGCTCGGCAACCTGGGCGGACTTGGCAGTTCGCTTTCGGGTTCGTCGGTTACGTCGAGCAGTCTCGGCAACGTCACGGGCGTGCTGCAATACTGCATCAAGAACAACTACCTGAACGCAGACGCCGCGAGCAACGTCAAGGATTCGCTGCTCAGCAAGCTGCCCGGCGGCGCGAACACGACCGATAGCGGCTACACGCAGGGCACCAATGGCATCCTCACCGCCGGCAACGGCCAGAAGCTCGACCTCTCGGGCAGCGGCCTCAAGGAGCAGGCCACGAAGCAGGTTTGCGACAAGATCCTGAGCCAGGCGAAGTCGATGCTCTAACCGCACCGCGCCCACATGCCGATATGCGCCAACGCAAAACCGCGCAATTTTTGTGCCGTGCCCCTTGAACGCAAACCCCGACTGGGTGTCGAATGGAGTCAAGCGGTCTTTTTGCGGCATTGCTGCCTGTAACCATGACCAAGCGCCAAATCTCCGCGGTATTCGCGTTTCCGGCCACAACATTGTGGGCCGCTTTCGCCGCACTTGCGGCCCTGCTGGTCCCGCTGTTCGCGCACGCGCAAGCGGCTACGCACGACGAGCAGTTCGACTGCAAGTCCGATCCCCACACGTTCATCTCGTCGCTCATCGACGAAAAATCAATCGATCCCCAGCCGAGCCGCGTCGAGGCCAATTCGGTCAACGCGTTCCGCCCCGTGCAAGGCACACGCTTGAGCGCGTTCGGCTTTCCGATTTACGTGGTGCTCGGCTATGAGCCCGACGACACGCTGTTCAGGCACGGCACCGGCAAGGAGATCGACTCGCCGCTTTATGGCGTCGTGGTGTCCGCGCCCGCGGACACCGTGCGCTCGCGCGTGCGCGACGCCAATAGCGACGCCGTCGTGAAGTCGGTGGTGCCGCTGCTGCTCACGGCCATCGTGTGCGGCGGATAGTTGCGGCTCGGGCGCCGCTCTGCCGCCCTCGTTAGTTCAGCCGCCGAAGAACGCCCACGCGCCCAGCGCCACGCCGGCAACGGCCACCCCCACGGAAGTATTCAGAAGCCAGCGGCGACGCGTGAGCAGCGTAATCGCCGTGAGCGCGATCGAGATCTGGACGAGCGTGGTGGCCTGCGCCCAGCGATGATGGTCGTGGAGTTGCTTCTCGCTCAGGGCATCGTCCTGCTCGACCGCTTTTTCGAGCGCCTCGGCCTTTGCGCGGATCGGGTCTTTCTGCTGACGATAGCGGTCCGCATCGCTTGCGAAGCGGTGCTGCGCAGCGTCCGAATTCGGCGCGAGCGCCGAGAGCGCCGCGCCCAGTTCCGCGAGATTCTGCTTCTCGCCTTTCGCCTGGTAGTAGGCCCACTGATTCGCGGCTTCGGTCTTGTCGATCGCCGCTGCGTTCTTGTAATAGAGCGCGAGGTTCTCGCTGTTGCCGCTCTGGTACGCAAAAATCGCCCCGATCGAAGCGAGAATCGCGGTCATCACCGCCATGCGGCCCGGAAACGGATCGCTCTCCCCGTGCGCGCCATGGCCCGCCGCCGCGTGTTCGACCGCGTGGTCGTGCGGCCCATGCACTTCGTATTCTTCAGACATCCAAAGACTCTCCGGTTTCACTGACTCGTCGCCATGCCGCGCTGCGCTCCCGCATCGAAGACGAAGCGGCCGGCGCGCGCCGCGTTGCCCCGCGCGGCGCGTGCGGGTCTGCGCCTGCCCTGGATTGGAACAGGCCCCGCTATCGGACGCTCAATTATCGTGAGCGCGGCGCGCTTGTCCAGTGCCCGCGATGCATCGGATGTAACGAGAATCGAAATGACCTTACACGAAAGCAAAACGTAGGTTATATCGTCTATCAATTGAAAACAGGCGCCCCGGAATGTTGCAGCGCATCCCCTCCCGCCTGCCGTTTGCAAACGTGGATTTGCAACCTGATAGCAGTGCGCGTCGTTGCAGTGCCACATGGCACTGTATGCAACTTCGCGAGGCGTGCGCTTCAGCCCTCCGCAGTGATCAATCCCGTCTGGAGACCATCATGGGGCCCACGACGGCCGCAGACTCCGCTGCAGCCGGTAATTTGCGCCCAGGGAGCGGCGACCTGAATGACCCGGGCAGCCTGATCGAGGCGATCTACGAAGCAGGCTTCGATGCGCAGCGCTGGCCCGGCGTCTGTGCGCGTATCGCGCGGCGCATCGGTGCGCAATACGTGAATCTCACCGTGCTGCCACCGGAAAGCGAATTCACGCTCGACGAGTGGGACGGCATAGACGACGCATTCGCCCGTTCGTATGCGCAGCACTACGGCCGCTTCGATCCGCTCGTGCCGCAAGCGCGCCGCTGGCCCGCCGGCACGCTCGTCACCGACACGATGCTTCGCCCGCTGGCGCAACACGAACGCAGCGCCTTCGTGCAAGAGTGGGTGCGCCCGCAACGCATCTATACCGTGGCGTTCGCGAACGTGCTGCACGAAGGCGGCATGGGCGGCGTGCTGGGCGCGCTGCGGCACGAAACGCGCTTCTACAGCGACGACGAACTGGACGCGTTGCGCGCCCTGCTTCCGCATCTGCGCAATGCGCTGCGCGTGCATCGGCACACCGCCTCATGCCTGCGCGACGAAACCGGGCGCGCGAGCGCCGACGCACTCGATGCGCTGGCTCATGGCGTGCTGATCGTCGATGCCGAAGCTCGCATCGTTGTCGCGAATCGCGCCGCCACGGCGCTGCTCGCGCGCGCGAACGGGCTACGCTGCGAACACAACACGCTCGGCGCGTGCTCTGCGGCCGCCACACATCAGCTGCGAGATCTGATCGCGCGCGCGGCTGGCCCGGACGAGCGCACGCGCACGGGCGGCGCGATGCTGATCAGCCGGCCGCCGCCCGACGAGCCGCTGCAGGCGCTGATCTCGCCGCTCGGCGCGCAACGCCACACCGATCTCGCGCACGTCGCGCGCACCGGCACCGCCATGCTCATCGTGATCGACCCGCAGTCGTTGCGGCGCGGCGTGGAAACGCGTCTGATCGCGCTGTTCGGCCTCACGCCCGCGGAAGCGCGCGTGGCCTGCGAGGTCGGCAAAGGCCTGAACCCGAAAGACGTCGCCGAGGCACTACAGGTGCTGCCCTCTACCGTGCGCACGCATCTGCATCACGTGTTCGCCAAGACGACCACGCGCCGCCAGGCCGAGTTGATGCGGCTGATCGCGCAACTCGCCATCGCACGTGGCGATTGACGCTCGCGCAAGCGCCTCTTGCGACCTCTTGCGACCTCTTGCGACCTCTTGCGACCGCTCGCAACCGCTTGCGGCCTCTTGCAACCTCTCGCACGCACACGAATAGAAACGGCCCGCACAACCCGCGTTCGATGAACGCAGATTGCGCGGGCCGCATGCAGCGCCTCGATGACCGCCCCAGACGATCAACCGCCCAGGTAGGCGCGCTTGATGTTGTCGTTGGCGAGCAGATTGTCGGCGGTGTCGGCCAGCACGACGCGCCCGGTCTCGAGCACGTAGCCGCGATCGGCCACGTGCAGCGCCTTGTTCGCATTCTGCTCGACGAGGAACACCGTCACGCCTTCCTCGCGGATCGTGCGAATGATGTCGAAGATCTGCGCGATCACGAGCGGCGCGAGGCCGAGCGTGGGTTCGTCGAGCAGCAGCAGACGCGGCTTGCTCATCAGCGCGCGGCCGATCGCCAGCATCTGCTGCTCGCCGCCCGACATCGTGCCCGCGCGCTGCTTCGCGCGCTGGTTCAGGCGCGGAAACAGCTTGAACACATGCTCGATGCCCGCTTCGATCTCGTGCTGCGAGGCGAAGAAGCCGCCCATCTGCAGATTTTCGAGCACCGTGAGGCCTGGAAACACGCGGCGGCCTTCCGGCGAGATCGCCATGCCCAGACGCATGATCTCGTGCGTGGGCATGCGCGTGATGTCCTCTCCTTCGAACGTCACGCGGCCCGAGGAGGCGCGCGGCGTGCCGCACACCGTCATCATGAGCGTGGTCTTGCCGGCGCCGTTGCTGCCGATCAGCGTGACGATCTCACCCTTGTTCACTTCGATCGACACGCCCGCCAGCGCTTGAACCGCGCCATAGTGGGTATGGACCTGTTCCAGCTTCAGCATCAGTCCTCTCCGAGATACGCCTTGATCACGCGCGGGTCGTTGCGCACGTCGTCGGGCTTGCCAATCATGATCGGCTTGCCGTGCTCCATCACGAGAATGCGGTCCGACACGCCCATCACGAGGCTCATGTCGTGTTCGATCAGGAGTACGGAGATTCCGAACTCGTTGCGCAAACCGTCCACCATCTGCTGCAGCTCGATCTTCTCCTGCGGGTTCAAACCGGCCGCGGGTTCGTCGAGCATCAACAGGCGCGGGTCGGTGATCATGCAGCGCGCGATTTCGAGCCGGCGCTGGTGGCCGTACGAAAGCGTGCCCGCCTCGCGGTTCGCCACCGCCTTCAGGCCGACGCGATCGAGCCAGTACGCGGCGCGCTCGAGCGCCGCGCGCTCGGCGCGGCGATACGCGGGCGTCGCGAACAGGCCGCTCAGCATGTTGCGGTTCACCTTCAGGTGCTGGGCGACCATCAGGTTTTCCAGCACCGTCAGCTGCTTGAAGAGGCGAATATTCTGGAACGTGCGCACGAGGCCGCGACGCGCGACCTGATGGCTCGGCTGGCCGGTGATGGCGTGGCCTTCGAGCACGATGTCGCCTGCCGTGGGCTTGTAGAAGCCGCCCACGCAGTTGAACACCGTGGTCTTGCCCGCGCCGTTCGGACCGATGATCGCGAATACTTCGTTGGGACGCACGTCGAAGTCGATGCCGTCCACGGCCAGCAAACCGCCGAAGCGCATCTGCAGGCCCGCCACTTTCAACAACGCTTGTGCGCTCATTGCGGCAACTCCACATGCGGGCGGCTTGCGGGCAAAAGGCCCTGCGGACGCCACATCATCATCAGCACCATCACCAGACCGAAGATCAGCATGCGGTACTCGGCAAAGCCGCGCGCCACTTCGGGCAGCACCGTGAGCAGGATCGCGGCGAGCACGACGCCCAACTGCGAGCCCATGCCCCCCAGCACCACCACGGCGAGAATCAGCGCCGATTCGATGAAGGTGAACGACTCGGGCGTGACGAGCCCCTGGCGCGCCGCGAAGAACGCGCCCGCGAGGCCCGCGAACGAAGCGCCCAGCGTGAACGCCGAGAGCTTGATGCGCGTGGGGTTCAGGCCGAGCGAGCGGCACGCGATCTCGTCTTCGCGCAGCGCTTCCCATGCGCGGCCCATCGGCATGCGCAGAAGGCGGCTCGTGACGAACAGCGTGAACGCGACCAGCACGAGCGCGAGCAGGTACAGGAAGATGACCATGTGCTGGCCGTTGTACTCGATGCCTATCAGGTCATTGAACGTCTTCGCGCCTTCCACGCTCGCGCGGCGAGCCAGTTCGAAGCCGAACACGGTGGGCTTTGGAATGCTGGAAATGCCGTCCGGGCCGCCCGTGATGCTCGTGAGGTTATTGAGCAGCAGGCGAATGATTTCACCGAAGCCGAGCGTGACGATGGCGAGATAGTCGCCGCGCAAACGCAGCACCGGAAAGCCGAGCACGAAGCCGAACGTGGCCGCGGCGAGCGCCGCGAGCGGCAGACATTCCCAGAACGTGAAGCCAAAATACTGGTTGAGCAGCGCATACGTATAGCCGCCCACCGCGTAGAAGCCCACGTAGCCGAGGTCGAGCAGGCCGGCAAAGCCCACCACGATATTCAGGCCGAGCCCGAGAATCACATAGATGAGTGCAAGTGTCGCAACGTCGATCGACCCTCGCGAACCCATGAACGGAAACACCGCGCCGAACGCGAGCAGCACCCAGATCGCCACGCGCTGCTGGCGCGCGCCGAGCGCGGGGGCCTTCGGCAGCTTCACTCCACTCGTTGCGCGCACAAACATCGGCTTGACGAGCTGGAATACGAACACCACGGCGGCCGCGATCCACACCGGACGCCAGTGCTGCTGCAGCACGACCTGATAGCCATCGAGCGTGAGCTGCAGGCCGAGGATCGGCGCGGTGAGGATGATCGTCGCAACGGCGGCGGCGAATGCGCCTTTCAGCGTTTGCGAAGACGACGCGCCATGCGAGGCGGCGTTGACAGAAACAGTCTGACTCATGGGATCGCCCTCACACCTTTTCGACGTCCGGCTTGCCGAGCAGGCCGGTGGGACGGAACAGCAGCACGAGCACGAGCAGGCCGAACGCCACGACGTCCTTGTACTCGGCCGGCATGTAGCCCGACGCGAGCGTTTCGGCAAGACCGAGCAGCACGCCGCCGAGCATCGCGCCCGGAATGCTGCCGATGCCACCCAGCACCGCCGCGGTGAACGCCTTGATGCCCGCGATGAAGCCGATATACGGGTTGAGCTTGCCGATCGTGAGTCCGATCAGCACGCCGCCCACCGCCGCCAGCATCGCGCCGAGCACGAACGTGAACGAGATCACGCGGTTCGTGTCGATGCCGAGCAGGTTGGCCATCTTCATGTCCTCGGCGCAGGCGCGGCAGGCGCGGCCCATGCGCGAGCGCGAAATGAACAGCGTGAGCGCGACCATTAGCACGAGCGTCACGCCGACGATCAGCATGCGCGCGTAGGGAATCGTCACATCGAAGTTGCCGCCCATGTTGAATTCCAGCGCGCCGGAGATCAGCTGCGGCACGGACACGTCGCGCGCGCCCTGCCCGATCTGCACGTAGTTCTGCAGAAAGATGGACATCCCGATGGCGGAAATGAGCGGCACGAGGCGCGGCCCGCCGCGTAGCGGCCGATACGCCACGCGCTCGACCGCGAAACCGTAGAGCCCGGTTACGAGCACCGAGACGATGAGCGCCGCGCCCAGCACGAGCGGCAGCGGATAACCCGCCGAGGTGCCGATGGCCGTGAGCGTGACG
>Ga0335083_10010481_pt1 | contig 11193 bp, 6 predicted proteins | sample Lox_Sample_42_FD_206716 | JGI IMG/M metagenome (GOLD analysis project Ga0335083, IMG submission 206716) | Soil microbial communities from Loxahatchee National Wildlife Refuge, Florida, United States - Lox_Sample_4.2 | ecosystem: Environmental > Terrestrial > Soil > Wetlands | place: USA: Florida... | reverse complement strand
GATCATGCCGTCCGCTCGGTAGCTGGCCACGAACGCCTTATCGATATGCAGGTCATAGGTATTGAGGCGGGCGAGCGCGGTCTTGTTCACTACCGCGTCGTTGAAAACCAGGTAGCTGCCCCGCACTAAGTCGTTGCGCAACAACTGGACCTGCATCAGCGAGCGATGTTCAACGGCAGCCCGTCCAGCCGCGATAGCTTCGAGCATCGAGTACAGCGACTGCAAGGGCACTTCGGTCAGGAATCCCAGCGAGCCGAGATTCACCCCGAGAAGCGGGACATCCACAGCGGCCGTAACTCTCGCGGCCGATAGCAGGGTTCCATCGCCGCCCAGGACCACCACGAGGTCGAGTGGCTTCGAGGACATTTGTGCCCGCGGCACCACCTCCTGCCCGGAAACATATTTGGCTGTTTCCGCGTCGATGATGACTTTGTAGCCATGCTCGCCGAGCCACTGAAACAAGCCGGGAAGAATCTGCGCGACTTCAGGACGATCGGGCCGCGCAATAATTGCCGCGGTCTTCTGAGAAGTTACTTGCGGGCTAGCCATAGGGCAAAGGGAGATTGTACAGAAATTCCCGGCATTCACCACAGAGGACGCTGGGTACCAAGAGGATCAGAACGTCGCATAGAGCAGGAATTCACGGTTGCCTTCAGCACCTAGAATGGGCGAGTCGATGGCATCGGTTTTTACCGCACCCAGATTGCTGATCGCGACTCTCACTTTTTCTACAGAAGCGAGTTGCGCAGTTTCGTCGCGCACAATGCCGCCCTTCCCCACATGTTCGCGGCCCGCCTCGAACTGTGGCTTGACCAGTACGACAATCTGCCGTCCCCGGCGCTGCTCAGACGGCTCGGGGAATGCGGCCGAAATTACAGCAGGAAGAACCAGAGTGGCCGAGATGAAGGAGACGTCCATCGCGACGAAGTCCACCGACACGCCGACAGCGTCACGCATGAGATAGCGCGCGTTCGTCTTTTCCAAAAGCCGGACTCGCGAGTCCTGGCGAAGCTTGAAGTCCATCTGGCCATAGCCTGTATCGACAGCGACGACGTGCTTTGCGCCACGCTGAAGCAGGCAATCGGTGAAACCTCCGGTAGACGCGCCCACATCGAGACAAGTCTTTCCCACAATTCCTATATCCCAGTGATCGAGCGCGCGCTCGAGCTTCAACCCGCCGCGGCTGACGTACTTGAGATCGTCGCCGAGCAATCGTACGATGCACTCCGCCGGCACCTGTGCACCTGCCTTCTCGAGCTTCTGATCGTCGACCAATACCTTGCCCGCGAGAATCAGCGCCTGCGCCCGCTCGCGAGAAGCGGCCAGACCGCGGTCTACCAGAAGTTTGTCGAGTCTGACTTTCAAGAAATGCTTTATCCGCGAGTTCTACCACGAACGTGCCAGCAACGTCTCTAGTGCAAAGTGTTGAAGCGTCTCTTGCTGAATCACTTACGCTGATGCTTCATCTCTTTTCCACAAAGTTTTCCACGAACGTGTTGAAAACTTCGGTCCCCAGAATGCTTGATTCATTCTGAACGCGAACCATGCAAGAACAAAAGCCGCCCCAAGAGAGGGCGGCTCTGCGATTTTTCTCAATGCGAACTATCCAGCGACTTCTTCCAACGTTTTCTGATCGATGTCGAAGTTCGAGTGTACGTTCTGGACGTCGTCGTGTTCTTCAAACGCTTCCATCAGACGGATCATGGTGTTGGCGGCAGCGCCTTCGAGCTTGATGTAGTTTTGCGGAATCATCGCAACGCTCGCCGAGACGGGCTCGATGCCGGCTTTCTTGACTGCTTCCAGCACGGCTTCATAGGCAGAAGTCTCGGTCAGGATTTCCCAATTGTCGCCATCATCATTCAAGTCTTCTCCGCCAAATTCGAGAACGATGTTCATCAGGTCGTCCTCTTTTGCAGCGGTCTTGGGAATAATGATGTCGCCCTTCTTGTGGAACATCCACGAAACGGCGCCGGCTTCGGCCATGTTGCCGCCGTTTTTGCCGAAGACGTGACGGATTTCGCTGACGGTGCGGTTCCGGTTGTCGGTGTTAATGTCGAGTAGCACCGCGGCGCCGCCGGGGCCGTAGCCTTCGAGCGAGAATTCTTCATAGGTGGCGCCGGGAAGTTCGCCCGTGCCTCGCTGGATCGCCCGCTTGATATTATCGGCAGGCATGTTCTCGGCCTTGGCGGCAAGGATGGCGCCGCGCAACCGGGGATTGGAATCGGGATCGCCGCCGCCGTTCTTGGCGGCTATGCTGATTTCCTTGATGAGACGGGTGAAAATCTTGCCGCGCTTGGCGTCGAGCGCGCCCTTCTTGTGCTTAATTGTGGCCCATTTTGAGTGGCCGGACATGGTTAGACCTCGTGTCTAGAATCCTTCTGTAAAGAGCTATGGATGGCGCAGGATTCGCCTTCAGAGGAGATCAAGATTGCCTCAACAACGCTTGCCTCGATACGGTATGCAGGCGAACTGGGATTATAGCACGGAGGGCCAGCCCGATGCCGCACCAAATCAACGGAATACCGCAGCAACTCACCCTCGCCGTCACTCCTGTCTCAGGAGGAAGAAAAGCCCCCGTCCAAAAAATTGGACGGGGGCCAGCAGAACGTGCTTCTAGCCTTTCTCTATTGGCGCGCCATGGCGATGTGGAGGGCTTCCTCCGGCGAAACCAGGTGATCGACGCTTACGGCGTCCTCGGCAATGGCGAGCTGCACGCCCTTGACCTCACCCGTGAATTCGTTCCCTTGCGACTCATAGTCTGGCGAGACGGGAGATCCGCTGTCCAATCCTACGTCGCAACCATCATCGGCAGAGAAGATCATGGCAGCTGTGGCCGCGACCTTCCCCTCCCCGACCTTCTTGCCATCCACAAACAGTGACACCGTTCCACCCTTGCCCAAGCCGCCGCCCGCATATGCAAACTCCATGCGCACCTGGTGTTCGCCCGGGGTCAGCACATTGTCCGACTCGGCGTAAAACTGGTGAATGCCGAGCAGGTTGTAGCAATACTTGAGCTTGCCACCCTTGGCGTACAGGCTCCAGCCGCCGATGTTTCCACCCTGGGCGACGATGACACCCTCGACTGGGGTTTTGGGGACAACGATCGCCGCTGTCACCGCGTGGGACTTATTCTTCATGTTGAGCACCGAGTTCTCCGACAGGCGACCCATGCTGCCAAACAGTATTTGAGATTTGCCCTTGATCAGCACCGGCCGACCGGCCGTATCCGAGTTAATTCGTTCCGCGAGCCTGTCATCGAGGGGTAACACGTTGTAGCGCGTCGCCTCCATCAGCCACAGGCGTTGCAGTTCGTGAAGTTTTTCCGGCATCTGTTTCGACAGGTCATTCGCCTGGCTCCAGTCCTTGGTGGTGTCGTAGAGCTCCCAAACATCGTCGTCGAACGCTGGAGTTTTCTCTCCGATGAGAAGCCACGGCGTCTTGTGCCTTGTGACCGCGGTCCAGCCGTTGTGATAGATGCCGCGATTGCCGAACATCTCGAAGTACTGCGTGTCGTGGCGCTCGGCTGCCTTGGCATCGTTGAACGCATATGCCATGCTGACACCCTCGATTGGGTGTTGCTGGATACCGTTCACGAAAAGCGGCTGCGGCAGTCCCGCGACTTCGAGGATGGTCGGAGCGACGTCGATGCAGTGACAGAACTGGCTGCGGATTTCGCCCTTCCCTTGTATCCCCTTGGGCCAGTGCACGATCGTCCCGTTGCGCGTGCCGCCCCAGTGCGAAGCGACTTGCTTGGTCCATTGGTAGGGCGTGTTCATGGCGTGCGCCCAGCCGACGGCAAAGTGGTTGTAGGATTCCGGCCCGCCCAGTTTATCCAGGTGTGCCATCAGGAACTCGGGCGTCTCCAGGGCAGACGCGCCGTTGAAGTTGATCATCTCGTTGTAGGTGCCGTGCAGCGTACCCTCGGCGGACGCGCCATTGTCTCCGATGATGTAATAGACCAGCGTGTCGTCGAGGATGCCGAGCTTCTTGACAGAATCCAGCAAGCGGCCGACATGGTAGTCGGTGTACTCCATGAACCCGGCGTAGACTTCCATCTGCCGTATGAGAACGGGCTTCAGCGCTACGGGCATGTCATCCCAAGAGGGGATTTCCTTGTGCCGCGCGGTGAGTTGGCAATCGGGAGGAATGACACCTAATTTCTTCTGCCGGGCGAAGGTTTCTTCGCGCAGTTTGTCCCAGCCTTGATCGAACTTGCCTTTGTATTTATCCGCCCACTCCTTCGGAACATGATGCGGGGCGTGAGTCGCACCCGGTGCGAAGTAGACGAAGAACGGCTTGTCGGGTAGCAGCGCTTTCTGCTGGCCGATCCAGTTGATGGCCTTGTCGGTCATGTCTGCCACCAAGTGATAACCCTGTTCCGGAGTCTTCTTTAATTCCACTGGCGTCGTGCCTTCATACAGCGACGGGTACCACTGGTGCGCTTCGCCGCCGATGAAACCATAGAAATACTCGAATCCTCCTCCGCCGGTCGGCCACGCATCAAACGGCCCGGCCGGACTAGTTTGCCAGACCGGTACTTCATGGCATTTGCCAAACTGCGCCGTCGAATAGCCGTTGAGTTTCAAAGTCCGTGCCAGCGGCGAACAATTGTTCGGCAGAATCGAGTTATAGCCGGGTGACCCGCTGGCGATCTCGGTGATTCCGCCCATGCCCACGGTGTGGTGATTGCGTCCAGTCAACGTGGCCTGTCGGGTCGGCGAACACAGCGCGGTGGTGTGGAAGCGGTTAAATTTCAGACCACCGGCTGCCAGCGCTTCCGCATTCGGAGTGGCGCACGGTCCACCAAAAGCACTGGAAGAGCCAAAGCCAGCATCATCAATCAGGATAACCAGCACGTTGGGTGCACCCGTGGGGGGGCGCAACTGTGTGATTGGAGGAAACTTAGTTTCCGGGTCCTTTGCGTCGTACGTAATAAGGCCAGTTCGCGGCGGGTCCGGGATAGGAAGAACTGTTCGCGGAATACTGTCTTGATCACTCATGGGACGACTTCCTCTCTTTGGGAATTTGAAACGGGAACGCGCGGTTGGTTGGAAAAGGACGTACCATTCTCACTTCGCGCAGAGTCTAGAAGGCAGGAACGCACGAAGGAACTGTCAAAATGTACAGTCGGACGCGCAACAATGCTTTCGGACAGCCGGACCCATCCGCCTGAGCAAATCGGATGTTAGTCGATGTGGTTCGCGCGGGAAGGGGTTACTACTGCGGGCGGGGTTTCGGAGCATGCTCGCCGCAAACCGCCGCGACGGCCCCAACCTCTCGCACGCAACCGAGGGCATATGTGGCAATGTTGGGACAACCCGGCTGGTCGCATAAGTATTCCGTGAGTAGCTCTTCGCGCCCGTCCGGGGTGGTGAACCCCGTTTTGATTGTTACTTGAGGAATGGAGTATCTCCTGCTTGAGTATCTGATGCAAAAAAGGTCTCGCCCGCAAGTGATTTCTTGTATCCACACACACCGAAGTTTAGCCAATTTCGGCCCGTTTTATTGGGTTCCAAGGAGGGGCGAGACGCTTGACTCCGCGCCCCTGTGCACCTAACATGCCAATCGAAGCGCGCTTCTGTAATCACTTATGTCAGGCCGGCTCGTAGGGCATTACCGGGTCCTCGAAAAGATTGGTGCGGGAGGGATGGGCGAAGTCTTTCGCGCGCGCGATGAGCGGCTAGGGCGGGACGTCGCGCTGAAGTTGATCCGGCCAGCCTCGAGTGACAATCCCGACCACTTGCGCCGGTTCGAACAGGAAGCCCGCGCCGCTGCCGCGCTGAACCACCCCAACATCGTTGCCATCTATGACGTCGGTTTCGAGGGCACTGTGCCTTACATTGTCTCGGAACTCCTCGAAGGCAAGACCCTGCGCGACCGCCTGTCGGAGGGCCCCATCCTCATACGGGAGGCCTCAGACTACGCTCTGCAGATCGCACAGGGTCTCACCGCAGCTCATGATCGGCTCATTGTCCATCGCGACCTCAAGCCCGAAAATCTCTTTCTGACCCACGACGGTCGCGTCAAGATTCTGGATTTCGGCGTGGCCAAACTGCAGACCCCGGCGGGTGACGACCGCGGGATCGAAAATCTGACCACCGTGACCAAGCACGGGGCCGTCATTGGCACCGTCGCCTACATGTCTCCCGAGCAACTGCGGGGCAAGCCGGTGGATCACCGCAGCGACATCTTCAGTTTCGGCACAATCCTCTACGAGATGCTTACGGGACATCGCGCCTTCCGTGGCGAGACCGAAGTCGACACGATGACCGCAGTCCTGCGCGAAGAACCGCCTAGCGCTATTCTGGATCAGGCCGCGATCCCAGCTGGTTACCAGGACATCGTCAGGCATTGCCTTGAGAAGGACCCTGAGGATCGCTTCCAGTCCGCCAAAGACCTTGTCTTTGCTTTGCAGACTCTTTCCGGGTCTTCGCCCGGGAAATCAGTCCCCTTCCCCAAGCCAGCGCCCCGAACCACGACGGCCCTGCCTTGGGCATTCGCAGCCGTATTGGCCGTCGCAACCGTGATTCTTGTCCTGGCTCAGCTGCTGCGGGCCCCAGCGAAGCCGCCCTCCTACCAGCGCGTGACCTTTGAAGCGGGAACGATCTTTTCAGCGCGATTCGCATCCGACAGCCAGTCCATCGTCTATAGCGCAGCGTGGAACGGCAAGCCGGTGCAGCTTTACTCCACCGTCGGAAACTCACTTCTGACCCAACCCCTGAGCCTGAGAGATGCCAGCTTGCTGGCCATTTCACGGGAAAACGAACTCGCCGTGGTGCAGCACGGCACTCCGAACGGGCAACTGGAGATCGTGAATGGGATGCTGGCTCGGGCGCCTCTTGCGGGAGGATCCCCGAAAGAGGTATTAGCGGATGTGCTCTGGGCAGACTGGGGCCCTGACGGTGGTCTGGCAGTAGTGCGATATGTCGATGGCCAGAGCCGTCTGGAATATCCCGTCGGGAAGGTGGTGTATCAGAGCAGTGGATGGATTAGCGATATCCGCTTCTCTCCGGCTGGCGACAAAATCGCATTCATGGATCACCCCGCGGTTTGGGACAATCGTGGCAACGTCTGCGTCACCGACTTAAACGGTTCAATCCGTACGCTCTCCAGCGGCTGGGCGTCGGAGCGGGGAGTTGCATGGCGTCCGGACGGCAAGGAAATCTGGTTTACTGCAATCGCCAAGGGCAACAGCCTCAACCTGATGGCGGTGAGTTTGAAGGGTGAAGTCCGGCAGGTGCTGGATCTGCCTATGGGAATTACCATCTATGATATAGCCCCCGACGGCCGCGTATTAGTCGCGTTGAACTCCAAGCGTCTGGCCATGGCGTTCGGCACTGTAAACGTCAAGCAAGATATCGAGATCTCCTGGCACGACTGGAATGTAGCCAAGGATATTTCTCGCGACGGTCAATCTGTCCTGTTCGAGGATTCCAGCGAAGCGGCGGGTCCAGGCTATGCAGTGGCGCTGAAGAAGATGGATGGCTCGCTGCCCATTCGTCTTGGGGAAGGTAGCGCAGGAGGCCTCTCGCCGGACGATAAATGGGCGATCTCGGTCACCACCGGCCACCCCGCGCAGGTGACTCTGCTCCCAGTCGGGGCGGGACAACCCAGGCCAGTCGCGGTAGACGGACTCGACATCCAGAACGGAACGACCCACTTCCTTGCGGACGGGAAAAGGCTCCTCGCGAACGGCAGTGAGCAGGGTCATCCGGTCCGGTGCTATGTATTGGACCTCGTTGGCGGAACTCCGAAGGCCGTTACCCCGGAGGGCATTCAGTGCGGCCCGTCCTCTCCTGATAGCCGGTCCGTCATCGGCATCCGATCTGATTCCTCGGTGGCAATCTATCCAGTAGACGGAGGTCCAACTCGCCCCCTTTCTGGAGTCCCGGCAAACTTCCGTCCTGTTCAGTGGTCGGACGACGGACGCTTCCTGTACGGCTACCAGACGGGTCAACTTCCGCGAAAGATCTATAAGGTCGACATTGCTACGGGAAAACAGTCGGTCGTGCAGGAACTGAATCCCGGAGCGCCTGCGGGCGTGGTCACCGTTGCCCCCATCGTCGTAAGCCGCGATGGAACCCGCTTCGCCTACAGCTACAACCAGGTATTGTCCGTCCTCTACGTCATCTCAGGCCTGCATTAAAGTGCCCGAACGCCTCCCGCCTCAATCCAAAGACCCTGAGAAGTCCTCCGAAACATAATGGAAGAAGATCGAAGTCGAAGTCTGGCCCTTACCCAGAGCGTAACGGTAGTGGGGCAATCGGGTTCCACGATAAGCGAGACCGTCTCCCAGAGCCTGATGGACCGCTACCGTTCCCGTAGATGTGTCCAACCGGATTGGCCATGGGGTCGCCAGAGCAGGCTCGGGAGAAAAATCAAGACAGAGCGTTACGCTGAACTCGCACTGCGCGCGGTCGGTATGTTTTTTCAGTTCAGCTCCACTCAGGTAGGAAGCAAGATAAACATACGATGGCTTGATCGGCTCCTCGGCCACCGCGCTCAACGTCGCTGCGATCTCACGGTGAAAGAATCGTGCTACGGGCTCGTTGTACGCAACGTAACGGAGGGGGCTCTGACCATCTCCAAGCTTGATCGCGCCGGTGCGGATCAAATGGCGATAGTAGCGGCGTAGCGCGGCAATATGAAAGGGATGGATCAAGTCCGCGAGGGGCGCATAGCCCTTCTGTCGAAAAAGCGTGGCCGCTGCTCTGATCCTCTCTTCGCGCTGCCGGCGACATTGGCTGGCGCGATCCTTTGACATCAAGATATTTGCTGCCTCCAGCACCGAGCGCGCGCTCTGCGGCAATCTTGACACCGGTTCATCGGGACGTGAGCCTCGCACCAAGCCCTCGATCTGCGGCCCAAGCCAGAAAGGCAGAAGATTCCCGCTCGCCGGGCTTCGCACCCAGGCCATCGCTCCCTGTAGAGCGAATCCTGCGAGCAGGTTCTTGCATGGCAACAGTTCGTCCGGCAACTGTCCGTCGGAACATACGATGCAGTCGGGGTTGAGGCGAACAGCTTGATCGCTATCTTCTAATGATTGGAAGCGCTTGAGCGCGTGCCGAGGAATCAAGTGCACGGGCAGTTCATCCAGCAAGCAATAAAAGCGATCAGGAGGAAGCGTCGCGGCATAGGTATGCCGCGACACTCCCCCCATCAGGGTGTTCATCCACTCCAGCCACGCCGGGTTGTTCATCGGCGGAGCCATCCATTCACCGTAAAGCGGCTGTCGGCGAACTGCTGCGATCGGCAATTCACCGGAGTGATTTCGTGCAACATTTCGCACGGGAAGAAGACGATCTGGTTTCGCTGTGGGACGATCGCCTGGTAGCTTCCATCGCTGACATAAACACCTTCTTCAAGATGCGAGTCGTGAATCCTCAGTTCCCCGCCGTCGAACTGCCGGGGCTCGTGATGAAAGAAGTAGACGAACGTGAGGTAGCGCGAGGCCACTCTCTCGCTGCCGTTATCGCTATGGAAGTGGAAAAAATCACCGTCATTGCTGGCGGTGGCCTGCACTTCCACATCGGCAATATCGAAATCCTCCATACCGAGCTGATCGAGCACCTGGGGCAACGCGGACTTGATGCGTTCCAGCACTATTTCCTGATATTCCGCAAGGTCCATCAGAACTCGCGATCGACGATGCTCATAGTTGACGATGCCACTGTCCGCGTTAGGGGACACGACTTCGCTGGTTTTGAAGTCTCGTTCATGTTCCAGAACAAAGCGGGTGAGGTCGGCGAGTTCTGCGGGAGCAAGGAATTCATCCAGCACCACGCACTTGGCCGGCAAAACCGGCGGACGTTGCGCAACCTCGACGCGGCTTGCGGATATCACCGTTTTGCGAGTCGCACCTGGTGGGTCTGGTTCCTTTGGTGTGCCTGGTGTAGAAAACGGCGTATCGCGCAGTGGCCCCTGGGGTGCGCGAACCGCTGGCGGGTCGGGTTCCTTCGGGCCCGGTGAAGGAACCGGCGTGTCCCGCATCGGTCTGTGCGGCGCGCGAACCGCAGGAGGGTCTGGCTCTTTCGGTCCCGTTGGCGGAGGCGAGACCGGCGTATCGCGCATCGGTTTCTTGGGCGCACGGACCCCAGGCGGATCCGGCTCCTTCGGAGTCTTAGGGCCTGCATACTCCGTGGCCCGGCCCAACCCGTCTGACTGCGGCAAGGAACTGCTTTCGAGAATTCGTTCGACGATGCTTCCCCCCAGCACCGCGAACGCCCGCTGCGCCACGGTTTCGCCGACTGCCGACGCTATCACCGCCTTGACCGCATCCTGCGTTTTCTGGTCGTCATTTGTGGCAGACCTGGCATGCTGCAGAAGAGATGCCACCAGAGTCCGTTCTTGTGGGCTGAAAATCCGCTCGTCTTGCATTAGCGTTTCTGAAAATGAATCGAGAATCTGCTTCGGTGTCATGAGAGACACGCCTCCCCGCGTGTGCTTTTGGAAAACACAACCAGGTTTTTGGGACCCGTCCTACAGGGGAAGAAGGGATGACGATATACCGAGAGCCTGTTGATCGCCAAGAGAAAAACGGGGCCCTCTGCCGGCGAAGACTAACGGGTGGTCATCGCCCCAACCATGGATTGGAATACCTTCACTCCGTCAACGCCTCCCAACTCCGGCTCGGCCGAGCGCTCAGGGTGAGGCATCATGCCAACAACATTGCCTCCGGGACTGCAGATGCCGGCAATGTTGTCCAAGGATCCGTTGGGATTGGACTCTGCAGTGATCTCTCCGCCCGGCGAGCAATAGCGGAATACAATGCGATTGTTCTCGCGCAACTCATTGAGAGTGGCAGGATCGCAGAAGTAATTCCCTTCCATATGGCCAATCGGGATGGTCAACACCTCGCCCTTTGCACATGCATTGGTAAACGGAGTATCGATATTTTCTACGCGCACCTGCACCGGCTTGCAGACGTACTTCAGCCCGACGTTGCGCATCAAGGCGCCCGGAAGCAGGCCAGACTCGCAGAGGATCTGAAAGCCGTTACAAATGCCGAGCACAAGACCGCCGCCGTCGGCGAACTTGCGCACCGACTCCATGACCGGCGAAAACTTGGCGATGGCGCCCGTCCGCAGATAGTCACCGAAGGCGAACCCTCCAGGCACGATGATGGCGTCGCAATTCTCCAGGTCGTGAGACTCGTGCCACAGGAATGTAACTGGCTGTTTGGCTACGTGCTCG